>Ga0129313_1000029_pt1 | contig 159635 bp, 139 predicted proteins | sample O1105metagenome_FD_94436 | JGI IMG/M metagenome (GOLD analysis project Ga0129313, IMG submission 94436) | Orangutan group fecal microbial communities from fecal samples from Wisconsin, USA - O1105 metagenome | ecosystem: Host-associated > Mammals > Digestive system > Large intestine > Fecal... | reverse complement strand
TGGACGGACCGCTGGTGTACCTGTTGAGCTGCCAAGCTCAGAGCAGGGTAGCCAAGTCTGGCAGGGATAAACGCTGAAGGCATCTAAGCGTGAAGCCCCCCTCAAGATAAGATATCCCATTCTCAAGTAGCAAGACCCCTTGAAGACGACGAGGTTGATAGGCTTCGGGTGGAAGTGCAGTAATGCATGGAGCTGAGAAGTACTAATAGGTCGAGGGCTTGACCAGAAAGAGGAGAAAACGGCATCGAGTCGAAGCAGAGCGGAGACGAGATGACCGGTTGATTAGAGAGTTAACTTTTTGTATGATGTTTTGAAGGTACAATACAACATGAAGTATTAAAAATGCATAAGTAGCGAGTCAATTCTCGCTTTTTGTGTTATAAGTACCTTGTTATAGGGGATTGGTCAAATGGTATGATAGGGGTCTCCAAAACCTTTGGCGGGAGTTCGATTCTCTCATCCCCTGCTCTTGAAAAAAGTGCTGAAAGCCTTGATTTTACTAGGTTTTCAGCATTTTTTGTATTTTAAAGAAAAATTCACTTTAGAGTGTTTTGGGGTGAAATAGGATAAAAAAACGTGAGTAAAGTGGGGTAAAAATGGGGTACAAAATTTGGATATTTATGTTGTAGTTTAGTTAAGAAATAATGAATTTTTGGACTCAAAAAACTGAAATTAAAAATTTCACTTTACGTTCGTAATATAATATTCTAAATATAAAAATAGGTTGTATTTATCCTATAATTTACATATAATATAAGTAAAAGTGAGGTGCATATTATGACAGTAGATACAAAAACGATGATTTCTATAACAGAAGCCAATCAGAATTTTTCTAAGGTAGCCAGAGTTGTTGATGAACATGGTACAGCAGTTATTCTTAAAAACAATGTGCCAAGATATCTTGTAATTGATTTTAGCAAAGCCGAACAGGAAAAAATTGCGTCTACAGAGGATGTGGTTGCAATCTCAGAGCGGCTGATTAAGCAGAATATGAAAGCGTACGAGGAGCTTGCAAAATGATAAGATTAAGTAAAGAGCAAGTCGTTTTGCTTCATAAGAGATTGATTGAGGCTACAGGTGGTAGTGAGGGTATTCGTGATGATGGAATGCTTGATTCAGCACTTGCTAATCCGTTTCAATCTTTTGGAGATGAGGAGTTATATCCAAGTGTACAGGCAAAAGCAGCACAGCTTTGTTTTGGCATTGTAAAGAACCATCCTATGGTTGATGGGAACAAACGCTTAGGCACCCATGTGATGCTGGTGTTCTTAGCATTAAACGGATATGAACTTTCATATACACAGAAGGAACTGAGTGATGCAATTCTTGATTTAGCATCTGGTAATATAGATGCAGAGGATGTGTTACAATGGATTATTGGTCATCAAAAGTAGGTGCTTGCTTCTATAATCATTCGTTGTAATTCCATTTTTGTTGCAACGAAATTGACAAACATTATCAGGGATAAACATAGGCGGTTTATTTTGATTCTACAAGAATCGAGAGAGACCGCCTATATATTTTTTTCTTATAAATTTTAAATTATAATGCGTGTCATCAGCCCCATAAAATTTTATAATCGGGGGCTAGATATAATGCGAGCTTTCGGGCGAAATTATAAAAATTATAATTTTTATAATTAAAATCCGCCCTCAAATTATAATGCTCAAACCCTGATTATTACTGACTAAATCAAGAAACTTTTCCCAAAATCAATTTTTCTGTGGAAAAGTTCCCAAGGGCATAAGGCGGACTGACTCGCACATGTGCGAGGTCGGCATAGCCGACAGTCCTAAATTCGCTAACGCTACGTCACTTTTGCGATGTAAAAGCCTTATAATATGTTGATTGAATATCGGCCCTGGATGATAACTAGCGGATGAAATTATTGTGTTAAAGTAGCACATGATAAATATTTTTTTAGTATCGGATAGAGGAAAAGGTTGATAAATTAAAAAATTATATAAATATAGAAAACTTTATCCCTCACTTTGAAATCAATAAATGTGGGGGATAAAGTGAGGGATAAAAGATGGTTACAGCAATTATTTCTTCTGGCTAAGTTTATCAGAAAGAATAGTATATGTATTGGTTGGAATATGTAGGCGTTCTTTTTTTAGTATAGTGCGGAGCCGTTGATTGGATTCATAGTTGCGTTCTCCCTGTTCGAAAATGGAGCAACATACGAAATCATACTCTGAATTTTCCAGAATAGAGTTTTTTATAATAAAAACAAAACTGGAGATATTTACATGGCTTGATATAAGATAATCAGCTTTTATTTGCGTAGTGAACGGATACATTTTAGGAAAGAAAGAATAAAGATTGAAGTCGTTATCTAGAGAATATTTTAGTTGAATTAATGCAAAAAGGCGTGGTTGAACCCTGTTAATATAATTAGAACTTTTTTTGATTTGTTCAAATGTAATTTTTTTCTCTAATATACGATCGGCAATTTTGGAAGAATTATAATTGGGAAGGGATATGTCTTCCAGATATTGAAAGCCAGCTAAATGTGGAAAGTCTTCAAGAGAAAATGTGAGATGGATGGAATGTAACTCTTTTTTGTAACCATAGGTAAATTTATAACGGTATTGGGTTAATTCTTTCCATGCTTTGGCGGCTTCCTGTAAAATATCCATTGTAAATCCCTTCTTAGAAAATAAAGGACCTTGCAATTGCAAGGTCCTAATATGCGTTTTCGTTCGGTTCTTAAGAACCTATTCGGTTTGAGGTTATCGCATAACCCAAGATCTGGCTCCACAACCAACTGCATACCGACACAGCTAATTGTTTCAATGCCGCGATAGCTAGTCAATGCTGCTATCCTCTAAAAACATTATATCACAAATCCTCTTTTAGTCAAGGAAAATACTTAAAATATATCTTGATGTGATATAAATGTTCATAACTAGTATATGCAAAAATTTTAAATTATGCAACCCGAGTATTAAAAATGCAATATACATATCCCATAAAAATTGCTTCCGCAATTCGAGTGAAAAAGAAAAAAGCGGAGGTAGATTTTATGGTAGAAGAAATAGGTTGCAGTGAGTTGGAAGGATTTGCACAGTTGTTGAAGGACTATATGATTGACGAGTATAATCTCCCGGATGTCCATTTAAACAGAGTAACTAAGAATAACGGAGTAACAAGAATCGGTATGCTGATACGGGAGAATGGCAGCAATATTGCACCGAACATTTATCTGGAGAAATTCTATCAGAAATTTCAGGAAGGAGCATCCCTAGAAGAGATTGCAAAGCAGATTTTGAAAGTAAACCGGGAACACAGGTGTATTACGTCATTTCCTGTGAGTACATTAAAATCGTTTGATGAGGTAAAGAAGGATATTGTTTATCGTCTTATAAATAGGGAACGGAATATATGAAAGATGAGGAATATCCTAAGTTTGTCAGACAAGAATTAATTGTAAATGCTGTTACGCATCGTGCCTATAGTATTACGGGTACAGATATTCAGATAAAAATGTTTGACGATCATATCGTAGTTGAAAGCCCGGGAAAACTTCCGGGACTTGTAAGAGCGGACAATATACGTTTCACTCATTTTTCTAGAAACCCTAAGATTGCAGAGTTTTTAAAGAACTATAAATTTGTAAAAGAATTTGGCGAAGGTGTTAATCGTATGTGTAATGAGTTGGAGCAGGTTGGACTAAAAGATCCGATTTATCATACAAATGCTTTTATGTTGCAGGCGGTTATTTATAATTCCAATGCTGAAAAAGTTGGCTATTTGTCTGAAAAGTTAGCTGCTGAGAGTAAAAAGCTGGCTATTGATAGTGAAAAGTTGTCTTTTCAAAATATAAAGTTGGCTATTGATAGTCAGGCTTATAATGAACCAACGAAAAAAAACATATTAAAAATATATGAAGAAATTGAAACTAACCAGATATTTGGTGCTCCTGAGATAGAGAGAGTATTGAAATGTTCAACTTCAACAGCTAAGAATGTTATGAAAAAATTAAAAGAAATAGGTATTGTTGAAGAAGTTAAAGGGAAAGGCAAAGGAAAGTATACTTTTATTTCTGATTCCAATTATACTAAAAAGGTAAATTAAGTTGGTACGAAAAATATGTAAAACGAAAAATAATGTGTGGAGAAAGTTATTTTATCTGTACAAAATGGCATAGATAGAATCAGAGTTGATTGAGCAGTGGGATAATATGGTTTCATTAAGTGGGGTAAAATTGGGGTACTTTTTAATGCCTTGGCTGTGAACGTAGAATATAAGCGGGTTTGAAGGGTTCCACAAAAGGTCTCCAAAACCTTTGGCGGGAGTTCGATTCTCTCATCCCCTGCTCTTGAAAAAAGTGTTGAAAGCCGAGAATCTAGGTTACGAGCTAAGCCAAATGACAAATATAATACGGGCGATGGTAAAAAGGTTGCAAAATTAAGCGATAATGAAATGTTGGAAATACATGAGAAGAGATTAAGACGTATACTGGATGTTGCTGTTTGTGGCGGTAATGATACAGTAGTCCTTATCCTCAGGTTGTAAATCTTTAATACTATTGTATACAGTCCCGGATATAAATATTTATGCTTCTAGAATGGGTGATAATTGTGCAAAGTATATAATAGATATCTCAAAAGAAAAAGATATGATATTAGATAATGGTGTAAATATACATTCAGCGAAAGAGTATCTTCATGAGTATTTAGATTGGAAATATGGGAAGATATAGTTATAGGATAATTGATAAGCCGAAGATGAAAATGAGAAAGGATAGCTAATGCTGTTTGGCATAGAAGCTATCTGTACAAAATGATGCCAAATTTCGACCGTTTGATGCCGGGGCCTTGTGATTGACTTCCGATATCTTTATAATCAATAAGTCACACTACTGATAAAAAGGATAGATACAAGGGAGGATGAAAATGGAGGAGACAAGGAACGAATCAACGGAAATCAACGAGGGAACAGAGAAGAAGGCAACAAAACGTAAGAGAACAAAGGATGAATGGATAGAGATTATAGTGGCAATCTTTTTAGGTATTACTGCTTTGACATCTGCCTGGGCATCCTGGATCGGTTCCCTGCATGGAGGAAATCAGGCAACAAATTACACGACCAGTAATAATCTGGCAGCAGAGGGAAATTCCATGTTCAACGAGGCATCACAGAATCTTATGCAGGATATGATGCTGTGGAATGAGATAAGCAGTACACGGATCGACTATAGCTTTGCAGAAGAAAGAGGCGATCAGGATGCCATGGATAAGGCGGAATGGAAGCTGGATCAGTTGATATCGGATAACTGTTCCGATGAACTGTATGATGCGATCCTGTGGGCGGACGAGCAGGAGGAGTATGCATCTCCATTTGATCAGGAAGGATTTGTAGACAGCTACTTTGCAGATGCGTATGCACTGCTGGATGAATCGGAGGCTCTGTTAGAGCAGGGAAAGGAAGACAACTCTAACGGTGATGCATATGGACTGGTAGCAGTGATCTATTCACTGGTTCTGTTTATGTTAGGTATTGTAGGTATCTTTAAGCAGATTCCAAATCGTATGATTATTATGATCGTAGCACTGGTAGCATTTTTGATAGCAACGATTTATATGTTTACGATTCCATTGCCGACAGGCTTCAACTTATTTAGCTATTTTGGCGCGTAGAAGCTGCATAGGCTTATAAAAAATAGGAGGAGAGGTTAAAAACGTAGCGGGATCCGCACTTGAGGTTCGGCACATTTTTAACCTTTTTTTCTTTTTTATACAGCCGGATTCTGGTACTATATAAATAATTGAAGAGGAGGATCATAGAAATGAAGAGAAAAAAGTATGGAAAAGGGATAAGAAAGAAACTGGTAGCAGCTGCGATCGGAATGATGGCAGTTTTGCTGACCGGCTGTCTGGATGATTACGAGGAGGACGGATATGGTACCGGGGGAAGTGCAGATTATTCTCCAACAGAGTTTTCCGGTATGCGTAGCAGCATCAGCATGAATCTATCGGATGATGGAAGCCTTCAGATCCAGCGGCTAAAGAGGGAGAATCCGGTGCCGATGGGAGATCCGGGAACCTGGACGATCTTTGTGTATATGTGCGGTACGGATCTGGAGAGTGAAAATGGTCTGGCATCCATGGATCTGCAGGAAATGGTAGACGCCTCGACAGGTACAAACGTGCGCTATGTGGTCCAGACGGGCGGTACGCAGGCATGGGATAATGATTATACAGATACTGCAGTATTTGAGCGGTATGAAATCAGTGCGGGAGAGATCACACAGGTTGGAGAACAGGAATTGATCAGCATGGGTGACAGTAGTGCACTGGCAGATTTTCTGAAGTGGGGAGTAACGACCTATCCGGCAGAGAAGATGGGTGTGATTCTCTGGAATCATGGCGGTGGCAGCATCACCGGTATATGCTTTGATGAAATGTATGACTATGACAGCCTGTCTCTGCGGGAGCTGGATGCGGCACTGCTCAGTGTCTATGACAGCATGACAGATAACTTTGAGTTTATAGGCTTTGATGCCTGCCTTATGAGTACGATTGAGTGTGCCAATGTACTGGCGTCCTATGCCGATTATATGTATGGATCCGAGGAAACCGAGCCGGGGTATGGCTGGGACTATAAGGAGATCGGTGATTATCTGGGAGCACATCCGGAGGCAGACGGAGCACAGATGGGAGAGGTCGTAGCGGATAGTTTCTATGTTGCCTGTGAGGAAATCGGGGAAGAAGACATGGTTACATTTTCGATTACGGATCTCTCACAGATCGACCCACTCTTAGGCAGCTTCCATACCTATGCAGAGAATCTGTATGCGGCATCAGAGGACAGCAGCGTGTTCTCCGAGATTGTCCGTTCCGTATGGGCGGCAGATAATTACGGAGGAAATAACAAGTCAGAAGGATATACCAACATGGTAGATCTGGCCGGCATTATCCGGGCAGGAGCAGACTATGCGGATGGAGCACAGGAGGTATTAGACCTGTTGGATCAGACGATTGTATATAAGAAAAATGGCTGGGATCATGAGGCTGCATGCGGCTTATCGACCTACTATCCGCTTGAGATACAGGGATCCTCCGAGCTGAGTACCTTTGGACAGATAGCGGTCAGCCCATACTATCTGGCATTTGTAGATCGTGCGGCATACGGAGCTGTAAATGGGGGAGATACCTCCGCTTATAATGAGAGTGAAACGCTGGACGGATGGGGCTTCTTTGACTATCTGTTTAGTGATACGAGCGATGATTATTACACGACAGACGGGGAATCCGACTACTGGTCTTACTATGACGAGTATGAGGTGACGGGAGAAAGCTCTCTGATTACCTTTGAACAGGAGCCGATGATCGATGAAAATGGATCCTATGGCTTTGTATTGGATGTGGATAGTCTGGACTATACGGCAAGTGTGCAGGCATGCGTATATATGTTGTCCGCCGATGGAGCCGATCTGATCGATCTGGGGCAGAACGCATATATCAATATGGACTGGCAGACGGGAACCTTTTCAGATGCCTTTGACGGTTACTGGTACTCCCTTCCGGATGGACAGAATCTGGCAGTATATATCGTTTCCGAAAATGACGGATATGACATTTATACCTCTCCGGTCATGGTAAATGGTGAGGAAACCAATCTTCGAATCACACATGACTATGAAAACGGAATCATTACCATCGACGGAACCTGGGATGGAATCGACGAGAACGGTATGGCGGCAAAGGAAATCCGGGAACTGCAGGCAGGAGATGAAATCGTACCGTTATATGATGCGATTGCGGTAGATAGTGATGACGAGTATCAGTATATTGGCGAGGCTTATATATTTGACGGAGAACCGGAGATTACATTTGAAGCGTTGACAGATGGAGAGTATTACTATGGGTTCATAATCAACGACGTGTATGGAGATTATTATGTAACGGATTTTGTGGAATTCGATGTAGAAGGAGACGAGATCTACTACTATACAGAGTAGGGCGGTTGGTTGCCTTATTGTCGAAAAAGTGATATAATTATCAGTAATTGCGTGATGCAGGAAAGCCATGCGCAGCGGAGCGATCCGAGAGCGAAGCGCCGGGCAGAGATCATGAAGGGATAAGAAGGAAAGGAAAGAACCATGGAAAAAAAGATAATGTTAGGGAATGAGGCAATCGCCAGAGGTGCCTGGGAAGCGGGAGTGAAGGTTTCATCCGCATATCCCGGAACTCCTAGTACAGAGATCAGCGAGAGTCTGGTAAAGTATCCGGATGTATATGCAGAGTGGGCACCAAATGAAAAGGTAGCGACAGAGGTTGCCATCGGTGCCTGCATCAGTGGAGCACGTTCCATGTGCTGCATGAAACATGTAGGTGTGAATGTAGCATCGGATCCGCTGTATACGATGTCCTATGGTGGTGTAAATGCAGGTATGGTACTGGTAGCAGCCGATGATCCGGGTCTATACAGCTCTCAGAATGAGCAGGATACCAGAGCGGTAGCCAGAGCTGCACATGTGCCGGTGCTGGAGCCATCCGATAGTCAGGAAGCAAAGGACTTTATGAAGTACGCCTTTGAACTGAGTGAGAAGTATGATACGCCTGTGATTTTAAGAACCACGACCAGACTGTCCCATTCACAGGGACTGGTAACACAGGAAGACCGGGTAGTACCGGAGGATAAGCCATACGAGAGAAATCCGGCGAAGTTCGTTATGATGCCGGGCAATGCAAAGGGACGTCATATCTATGTGGAGCAGCGGGAACTGGCGATGGCAGCCGATGGAGCCGATATGCCGGTAAACCGTGTTGAAATGGGCGATACAAAGATTGGTGTGATCACCTGTGGAATCGAGTATCAGTATGTGAAGGAAGTGCTGCCAAATGCGAGCGTGCTGAAGCTGGGTCTGGTAAATCCGCTTCCAAAGCAGATGATTCTGGACTTTGCATCGAAGGTGGATGAATTATACATAGTAGAAGAACTGGATCCGATCATCGAGGAACAGGTACGTTCATGGGGGGTTACCTGCCATGGAAAGGAGATCTTCACAGTACAGGGCGAGTATAGCGCAAATATGCTGAGAAAAGCGATCCTGCATCAGGAATTGAAGATCGATACACCATCACAGGTACCGGCCAGACCACCGATTCTGTGTCCGGGCTGTCCGCATAGAAGTGTATACACCGTTCTGAAGAAGCTGGGAATCCATGCGGCCGGTGACATCGGATGCTATACCCTAGGCGCCGTAGCTCCATTGAATGTAGTAGATACGACCATTTGTATGGGAGCATCGATTTCCTCCCTTCATGGTATGGAGAAGGCAAAGGGCAAGGACTATGTAAAGAAGTGGGTTGCAGTCATCGGTGATAGTACCTTTATGCATACAGGTGTGAATTCTCTGATGAATATGGTATACAATCAGGCAACCGGTACCGTTATGATTCTGGATAATTCTACAACCGGTATGACCGGACATCAGGATCATGCAGCCACCGGCAAGATGCTGAACGGAGAACCGACCTATGCCATCGATATCTATAACCTGTGTAAGGCAATCGGTGTAGAGCATGTGGTAGAGGTAAATGCATTTGACACCGTAGAGCTGGAGCGGATCGTAAAAGAGGAAACAGCCAGAGATGCTGTATCCGTTATTATAACAAAGTCACCATGTGTACTTCTTAAGGGTAATGTATTCCCGAATAAGTGTGTACCGGTATCTGATAAGTGTAAGAAGTGTGGAATGTGCCTGAAGCCCGGCTGCCCGGCACTGACCAGAAATGAAGATGGTACGATTGCGATTGACGAGACGATGTGTAATGGTTGTGGACTGTGTAAGCAGTTGTGTAAGTTTGATGCCATTGAGACAGTAGCAAAGTAAGTCGGCGGTTACACAGATAAGGAGTGAGAATATGGAAACAAAGAATATAATGATCGTAGGTGTAGGTGGACAGGGAACCCTGTTGACCAGTAGAATTCTGGGTGGTCTTGCATTGCATGCGAACTACGATGTGAAGCTGTCTGAGGTACATGGTATGGCACAGAGAGGCGGAAGCGTTGTTACCTATGTACGCTATGGTGAGAAGGTAGCAGAGCCGATTGTAGAAGAAGGACAGGCAGATGTACTGATTGCCTTTGAACGTCTGGAGGCAAAACGTTATGCACATTTCCTGAAGAAAGACGGTGTGATCGTAGTAAATGACCAGCGGATGGATCCGATCACGGTTGTGACGGGAGCTGCACAGTATCCGGAAGGAATCATCGAAGAGTTGTCTCAGAAGCATAAAGTATATTCCGTAGATGCGATGTCAGAGGCAAAGAAGCTGGGAAACGCCAGAGTATTCAATATTATTGTGCTGGGAGTAGCAGCACAGCATATGGATTATGCAGAGAAAGATTGGTTGGAAGTGATCGAAAAGACCGTACCGCCGAAGACGGTAGAGATAAATCAGAAGGCATTTAAAGTCGGATATACATTGTAGGATTCTGGATAAAAATATCAAAAAAGAGATTGACAGAGACAGTAATTTCTAGGATACTAGTACTATCAAGTACTTTAATTATAATCAAGAAAAGGTGGTAAAAGATATGTTTAAGCGTGCAGAATTATCTGAATGTGAATTAACAACAATGAAATGCATTTGGGATGCAGGAGAGCCGGTTACATGCCAGCAGATCATGCAGCAGCTACGTGATAAGTATGAGTTGGATTATAAGGATACGACTGTGTATACATTCCTGAAGTGTCTGAAGCAGAAGGGATTTGTAGAATCATATCGTAGAGGCGTAACCTATTACTCTGCTGTACGTAGTGAGAAGGAATATTGCGAAGGTCAGTTGAAGAAGGCCAGAACATTCTGGTTTGAAGGCTCATCAGCAAAGTTAATCTCAGCCTTATTACAGATGAAGGATACTTCAAAGGAAGAACAGGAAGAGATCAAGCGTATCATTAATGATCTGGATTAGTAATGGGATTGTCATTATCCTGTTAACAGGTCTGATCAGTGCCATATGGTCTGCGGTCTGGATGCTTGTAAAAGCGATCCTGAGCAAGCGGGGTCATGTGGTTCTGATCAGCCGATTACAGAAGTTCGTATTATTAGGATATGTACTTCCAATCTTTTATCTGATAGAGGGTGGCAGTCAGTTCTTTGAAGATCGTAATGTAGAAGGAAAATTCCTGATGTACACACCTGTTATTCATAAGATAGCAATAGGGGTATTGGTTATCTGGATAATAGTGATGGGTATAAAGCTGGTACAGTGGATCAAGGAGATGCATACCTTGAAGTGGCTCAGCGATATGCTGGGTGTTTCGTACAAGGTAGATACATATACGATGCAGAAATTGAGGACAGAACTGCGGATAAAGAAAACGATCAGGTTCGGCAGAAAATATGAAGTTCCTCTGCCGTTCATACACGGACATCGAGATCCTGCCATATGTATGCCGATGAAACCGGGAGACGGGCAGGAACTGCAAGCATTAGAAACACCACCGGAGGATCTGGAGATGATCCTCAGACATGAACTGTTACATTATCAGCACGGAGATACACTATGGAAACCGGTATTCTCACTGGTATGCTGTATCTTTTGGTTCCAGCCCCTAGCCTGGAATATGCTGAAGCAGTTGGAATGCTGGTCAGAAGCCAGATGTGATTATGAGTGCGTCAAGAAGTATGGCGGACATAAGTACTTTGATATGATACTGTGTAAGGGTATGGAGGCCGCAGAGCGGATCAATACCATGACTCCGATGTGGAGTCGCGAGACGAATGAACTGAAGTGGAGGATAAAGTGTATGAAAGCAAACAAGGGGAAGACCACGAGTAAGTGGGTAGCTGTCGTAACAACGACGCTGATGATTATTACCAGTTGCGCCGCCACATATGCAGCAGATATGGGAGTAGAGAAGCTGTATACGGTAGCCTATGATGCAACAAGGGTAGAAGTGTCAGAGGATATTAATATTGATTTGACAAAAAATGAATATGAAGAACATATTGGTAGTGCAGATGACTGGGAAGGACTTACAGGAATAGAGGATACATCATCCGGTCTGACTCGTTCCAGAACGATTGAGTGGACACTCAAAAATAAAGAATTCTATACTACCGGTTACTTTTGGAAGGATAAAAGTGATACAATATACATTGCAGGTAGCGTTACACCTGAGGGATATCCATTAAAAGTGGGAATAGCACAGCCGAATGGTGTAAATCGGTATATATCGCCAACCGGTAATTTTGCACATGAGTTCTCTTTGACTCAGACCGGTTTATATAAGGTATATGCTGAGAATACATCGGGAGTAACCTTAAATTTTATTGGGTACTATAAGTAAAAGATTTAGGACTATGAATGAACAACCAGAAGCAGGTGGGATTTTCCCATCTGCTTTTTGCGTATAGATCCATGGCAGAATGGAGATGATCTTATACGAATGAGAAGAAAGGCTGGTGATAGGGATGTCGAAGATCTATGACATCATAATAATTGGAGCGGGAACTGCGGGCATGACGGCGGCGATCTACGGACAGCGTGCCGGAAAGCAGGTACTGCTTCTGGAGGCAGGAATGTATGGAGGGCAGATTATCAATAGCCCTAAGATAGAGAATTATCCGGGAATTTCGGAGATCTCCGGTTATCAGTTTGCGATGAATCTGTATGAGCAGGCGACAGCACTGGGAGCAGAGCTGGATAGCGGGCGTGTGACGAAGCTGGAACGGGCAGAAGAAAACAGATACTGGCTGGTGCATACGGAACAGGAGCAGTATCAGGGACGTTCGATTATCATTGCGACCGGAGTGCAGAACCGGAAGCTGGGTGTGCCGGGAGAAGAAGCCATGATTGGCCGGGGCATCTCTTACTGTGCGACCTGTGACGGAACCTTTTATAAGGACAAAACGGTAGTAGTGGCAGGAGGCGGGAACACCGCTCTGGGGTCTGCAGAGTATCTGGCAGGAATCTGTAGACAGGTGTATCTGATTCATCGGCGGGAGCAGTTCCGAGGAGCGGAAAGCATGGTTCGGAGACTGGAGCAGAAGGAAAATATTATCTGGCTGCGAAATACGGAGATTCGGGAGTTAGTCGGTACATCGCATTTGGAACGGATCCGGGTTGTCAATGTACAAACCGGAGAAGAACAGGAACTGGCAGTGGACGGTGTGTTTGTGGCGGTCGGAAAAGTACCGGACAATCAGATCTTTCAGGGACTGATCGAACTGGATGCACAGGGCTATATACAGGCAGGGGAAGACTGCCATACCTCCAAAGTCGGAATCTATGCGGCCGGAGACTGCCGGACAAAGCGGGTACGGCAGTTGACAACAGCAGCAGCCGATGGTGCGGTAGCGGCTCTGGCGGCGATAGAATCTATTGAAGAATCCGAAAAATAGAGGTAATATAAGAGATAATAAGAAAAGGGAAGGTGAAGAATATGACACTGGAAGTATTGCAGAAGGATATGATCGCAGCGATGAAGGCGAAGGATAAGGAGAAAAAGGACAGCATTGCCTCCTTAGTATCTGCAGTGAAGAAGGTAGGAATCGATAACGGATGCCGGGACAATATACCGGAGGATATGGTAAATCAGGCGGTTCTGAAAGAACTGAAGAGTGTAAAGGAGCAGATCGACACCTGTCCTGCAGATCGTACCGATCTGTTGGCACAGTATCAGGCACGCTATGATCTGTATCAGACGTATGCACCGGCTATGATGTCAGCCGAGGAGGTAGAAGCACTGTTGCAGGAGAAGTTTGCGGAAGTGCTGGCAACGAAGAATAAAGGTCAGATTATGAAGACGGTTATGCCGGAGCTGAAGGGTAAGGCAGACGGGAAGGTAATCAATCAAGTGGTTGCGAAGCTGTGCCGGTAGAAACGGGCATGCACAGAAAGAGCAGATGAAGTAGCGAAAGATAACCAAAGAAGCGATAGAAGCATTTCATGAGAATTTCATGAGAAAAGAAGCCGGATAGCAGGAGTGAAACCGATAGAAAGCGATCGATCGGAGTTCCTCCTGCTGTCCGGCTTTTTTAATGTGGAATCAGACATTGTACAGGAAGAACAGCTGAAATAAAAATCAAAATGAAGCTAAATACCCCTTGACACATAATACTATGCGATATATAGTATTATGCATAAGGAGGTATAAATATGGATATTCAGTTGAAACGAGGTCTTCTGGAGGTGTGTGCCCTGAGCGTACTGCTGGAAGAGGATTCTTATGGATATAAGATTATTAAGGATCTGGAAGGCTGTATTACGATATCAGAGTCCACGTTGTATCCGATTCTCCGTCGGCTGGAGGCGGCCGGTGCACTGAGTGTTTATTCGGCAGAGCATAACGGCAGACTGCGGAAGTATTATAAGATAACCGATGAAGGCAGAAAGAAGATACAGGACTTTCTGGATGAATGGAAGGACATTATGAATGTGTATGAATACATTGAAGGGAAGATGAAGGCATGACAAAGGTAGAATTTTTAGATGAATTGAAAAAGCAGATTGCAGAATATCCTTCTGGTGAAACAGAGCAGTCTCTGGAGTATTACTCGGAGATGATCGATGATCGTATGGAGGATGGAATGACAGAAGGAGAAGCAGTTGCATCTCTGGGAAAGATCGAGGATATTGCACGCCAGATCAAGGAAGAACTTCCGCTTGCCACGCTGGTAAAGCAGAAGACGAAGGAAAAGACACATGGGAAACGGCTGCCGGTTTGGGCGATTATTCTCCTGATTCTGGGTTTCCCGCTGTGGGGCGGTCTGGTGATCACGATATTGGCAGTTGTAGTATCCCTATATGCAGTTATCTGGGTGATCGACATTGCACTGTGGTCGCTGGTGATCGTTTTCGCGGTAAGCAGTCTGGTTGGTGTGATTGGCTGTGTTTTATCTGCAGTACATGGAGCTTTTGGATCCGCTCTGTTTTATCTGGGCGCCGGAATGGTGTGTGTAGGACTGGGAATATTCCTGTTTTTAGGGATGCGGTTGCTGACGAAGGGGCTGTGTCATGGAACTGCCTGGTGCTTTCGGCAGTTTAAGAAGGCAATCATAGGATAAGGAGGCAAAAGCGATGAAACGAATTGGAAAAACACTGATTATTGCAGGCGGTTTATTGTTTATCGGACTGATTATTATGGCAATGGGAACCGGTATTATTATAGGAAGAGGAGGACGTTCCTCCGGCAGTACACCGGCCGGACAAAGACCGGGACAGATCGAGTATGAGACAAAGACATATGCGGTAAAGGGCAGTGATATACAGACGCTGGTGACAGATCTTACCTATGAGGATGTAAGGATAGAACCTACAGACGGAGATGAGATCAAGGTTGAATATCAGGATGTGGTAGGAGATCCACGTTATGAGGTGACCGAGGTGAATGGAACACTGACCGTTTCCCAGAAGATGCAGCAGACAGGACCGGTAGGAATCGGACAATGGTTTCAGATGCCGGTGCTTACCTCTGAGAATTTTCTGCTAGGAACGACAACGGATAGCGGGCTGACAGGGGATATCGTAGTTCAGATTCCGGCAGATTATATCGGTAACTATCGGTTTAGTTACACATCCGGTAGTGTTGATATGGCGAATATAACGACCGATGGTTCTATAGAGTCGGACTTTACATCCGGCAGTCTGGATCTGGCAAATGTTGATTTGGCAGGAGATCTGGTTACAGACTATACCAGTGGCAGAGTTACATGCGAGGATGTCTCTGTGGGAGGAAATATGTATGCAGACTATACATCCGGTTCTTGCAGCTATACGAGCGGAAGTATTGCCGGTGACTTTCAGTCCACCGAAACATCCGGTGGCGTGCGGCTGGAAAATGTTACTGCACGGAATGTTTGTGTGGAAACGACCTCCGGAGGGGTGAAGTTCGATATGCTGACTCTGGGGAATGCAATGTCTGTAGATGCCACCTCTGCAACCGTTCGTGCGACCTTGACAGATCGTCAGGAACAGTATACGATACACTCAGAAACAGTATCCGGATCGAATAATTTGCCGACGGATACAGGTACAAGAGGCGATAAGAGTATATCTGTGGAGACCACCTCAGGAACCATCAATTTCAAATTTGCAGAATAAGGGTCTTACAGGTAGAGATATCTGGGAACATACGGGGAAGATGAAGGAAACAGCGATACAATTACAGAAGGGGAAACAGCGATACGCAGCTCTCGATACGATTCGGGGGCTGACGCTGTTTAGTATGATCTTATATCATGCTACATGGGATCTGGTATATGTGCATGGACTGGACTGGGCATGGTATCGGAGCAGCTGGGCATATCTGTGGCAGCAGAGTATCTGCTGGTGCTTTATCCTGTTGTCCGGATTTTGTTGGAGTCTGGGAAAGCATCATCTGGGCCGAGGAGTTCTGACACTGGGCTGTGGTCTGCTGATTACAGAACTTACGATTCTTTTTTTGTGGGAGGATCGGGTAATATTCGGTATATTAACATTTTTAGGAATCGCTATGCTTTTGATGATACCACTGGACAGACTGATAGCCGGATTACAGAGGCATATGAATGCAACCATAGGAAATGCTGTGGGGTTGGTCTGCAGTCTGGCAGTATTTGTCATAACAAGAAATGTAAGCAGGGGAAGTCTGGGCTTTGAGGCATGGATATTTTACCAGATGCCGGAGGAGGTTTATCAGGGAGATCTGACTGCGTATCTGGGATTCCCGGGACAGGGTTTTTATTCAACCGATTATTTTTCATTATTTCCATGGTTCTTTTTATTTCTGGCAGGATACTTTTTATATCATCTGACAAAGAAGAACCGGCAGTATACAGCCGAGGATAGCGGATTAGGAACAGAGCAGGAGAAAACGATAGAAAAAAAGAGCTGGCTCAGCATAGATATAAAGCCATTCAGCTTCTTAGGCAGATACTCGCTGCTGATCTATATGCTTCACCAGCCTGTATTATTCGGACTATTTATGTTGTTGTTTCAGTCATAGTGCAAGGTTGCAGCTACGAAGTCAACTCATGAACGGAAGTGGATATCACGGAAGATCCGCAGGGTATCAAAGAACATGGAGAAGACATCGCCGATGCGGATTCTTGCGGTTCCGTTCTCCATACCGCGACGGTATTCCAGATGAATCGGCATCTCCAGAATGCGGCAGCCCATTTGATTTGCCCGTGCCAGGATCTCGATATCAAAGGCATAGCCGGATGTAGACAGACTCTCGGCGATCGGTTTAATCACCGCTGCACGAAAGAGCTTCACTCCGGTCTGGGTATCCTTTAGATCCAGATGGAACAGAATATGTAGCAGCAGGTAGTAGCCATAGCTCATGATCTTACGCTTCAGTGGATAGATGAGCTGGGAATCCTTGTGCAGCTTGGAACCGATGACGATATCGGCATCCTCATTCAGGAGTTCTTCTAAAAATGCCTGCAGGTGCATCGGGGACAGATCCAGATCTGCATCCAGAAAGGCAATATATTCGCCCTTGGCACGAGAGATGCCCTCTTTGATGGCTCCGCCCTTTCCGCGGTTTACCTGATAGGTAGCGACCTTAATATGGGGATTTACTGCTCTGGCACGCATCGCCTCGTCAAATGTATGATCCGGACTGCCATCATTGACCAGTATGATTTCATACGTTGGACAAAAGGTGGAGACGCAGTCACAGGTCTCCAGTAGATTCTTATAGATACAAGCTTCTTCATTATATGCCGGCATAACAACAGACAGCATACCCTTTACATTGTTCATATACTTACCTCTTACGATCTCTGCCGTTACGGGCAGGGAAATTTACTCACCTATTATAGTATAGTATTCCCAAATACTCAATCACTTTCCGGTATGTTCAGAAAAAAGTAAAAATCACTTGTTATGCGGAAAAGAATCTCATATAATTGAGGTCATCAAAGAAAACTATGAATGAAATGAGCAGTAGGGATAGAGAATATGGAAGAAGGTACATGGAAGATCATTGCACATATCGAGACAGAATTTCCGGCAAAGTTCGGGATACCGAGGCAGAGCGGACTGGTAGAAACATTGCAGGGGAGGATCCTGTTTGAGCCGGAGTATCGTCAGCCGGAGGCTGTTCGTGGGCTGGATGGATTCTCACATATCTGGCTGTTGTGGCAGTTCTCAAAGGCAGATCGGGAGAATTGGTCGGCAACTGTGGCACCACCCAGACTGGGAGGAAAGACGAAGGTAGGCGTATTTGCCAGTCGATCCCCATTTCGACCGAATGCGATCGGGCTGTCATCGGTGAAGCTGGATCGGATTGAGATGGATAAGAAGCTCGGACCGGTCTTATATGTATCGGGAGCCGATCTTCTGGACGGGACACCGATCTATGATATTAAGCCGTATCTGGCATATACGGACAGCCACCCGGATGCGGTGGATGGGTTTGCCGGGCAGGTGTTTTCCTATGGGTTGGAGGTCGAATTTCCGGAGGAACTGCTGCATAAGATTCCGGAGCATCAGCGGGAGACAGTGATCGAGCTTCTAAAGCAGGATCCCAGACCGGGAACACAGGCAGCGGTGGAGAAGGAGTATCGTATGCTGTTCGGAGATCATGATGTGTGGTTTCATGTAGAAGGACAGCGTCTGATTGTTCATCAGGTGGTGGATAAACCCAGATAACGAAGTCCGGATAAAGGGATTCGGACTTGACATAGGGAAAATGACTGATATATAATCTAAAAATATAAGGCAATGACGAAGAGAAGTAGCCCGATTATCGCTGACAGAGAGTGGAGGATGGTGGAAGCTCCACAGAATGAATCGGTGTGAATAACACTTTACCAGCCGCGAACCGAACAGAAGCCGTGTGCCGATCAGTAGGGGAGCCGTAGCTGTACGACAAACAGTTTATGAGGGACTGCAAGGGCAGTAAGTCAGGTGGTACCGCGGACAGATAAAAGAAGATCCTGTTCGTCCTGAACCAAGAGTTCAGGACGAACTTTTGCGTTTAAAAGAAAGTATAACAGAAATCAGAAAAGGAGAGTAATGATGAGTATCGCAAACGTATATCGTGACAGAACTATTAACGAGATTACAGAGTCGGATGTAGGATCTACCGTGAAGGTAGCGGGCTGGGTTGAGAATATCCGTGACCATGGTGGAGTATCCTTTATCGATCTGCGTGATATGTATGGTGTCCTGCAGGTGGTTATGAGAGATACCACACTGCTGGAGGGTATCGTAAAGGAAGACTGTGTATCCATCGAGGGCGTAATGGAGCATCGAGATGAGGAAACCTATAACCCAAACATTGAGACGGGAACGATAGAGCTGGAGGCACATACGGTTACTATTTTAGGCAAGGTATATAAGCAGGTGCCATTCGAGATTATGACATCGAAGGAGATTCGCGAGGATGTTCGTCTGAAGTACCGGTATCTGGATCTGAGAAATAAGAAGGTAAAGGATAATATTATCTTCCGTTCGAAGGTGATCAGCTTCCTGCGTGAGAAGATGACAGAGATGGGCTTCTTAGAAATCCAGACTCCGATTCTGTGTGCGTCTTCACCGGAGGGTGCCAGAGATTATATCGTTCCATCCAGAAAGTTTAAGGGAAAGTTCTATGCATTGCCACAGGCACCGCAGCAGTATAAGCAGCTTTTAATGGTATCCGGGTTTGATAAGTATTTCCAGATCGCACCTTGCTTCCGGGATGAGGATGCGAGAGCTGATCGGTCTCCGGGAGAGTTCTATCAGTTAGACTTTGAGATGAGCTTTGCAACACAGGAGGATGTTTTCCGGGTAGGAGAAAAAGTATTATCCGAGACATTTCAGAAGTTTGCACCGGAAGGATATGAAGTGACACAGGCACCATATCCGGTTATCAGCTATAAGCAGGCGATGCTGGAGTTTGGCTCCGACAAACCGGATCTTCGGAATCCGCTGCGTATCATTGATGTAACAGACTTCTTCCAGCGTTGTACCTTCAAGCCATTCCATGGCAAGACGGTGCGGGCGATCAATGTACATGCGAAGCTGTCAAAGGGACAGCATGAGAAGCTGTTGAAGTTCGCAACCGGCATCGGTATGGGTGGTCTGGGTTATCTGGAGATTCTGGATGATATGAGCTATAAGGGACCAATCGATAAGTTTATACCGGATGATAGGAAGACAGAGATCGCTGATCTGGCAGGACTGCAGGCGGGCGATACGATCTTCTTTATCGCAGACAATGAGGAGCGTGCAGCCAATTATGCCGGACAGATCCGAAATGAACTGGGTGCCCGCTTAGATCTGATCGAGAAGAATGCATATCGGTTCTGCTATGTCAATGACTTCCCGATGTATGAGTATGACAAGGAAGAGAAGAAGATGATCTTTACACACAATCCATTCTCTATGCCGCAGGGAGGCTTAGAAGCACTGAATACCAAGAATCCGGAGGAGATTCTGGCATATCAGTATGATATCGTATGTAATGGTATTGAGCTGTCCTCCGGTGCTGTCCGGAATCATGATATGGAGATCATGGTGAAGGCATTTGAGATCGCAGGCTATACCGAGGAGGATCTGAAGCAGAAGTTTGGTGCCCTGTATAATGCATTCCAGTTTGGTGCACCACCACATGCAGGTATGGCACCCGGTATTGACCGTATGATCATGCTGCTCCGCAATGAAGAGAATATCCGTGAAGTTATAGCGTTCCCAATGAACGGTAATGCACAGGATCTGATGTGTGGGGCTCCGGGCGAAGTGACCGAGCAGCAGCTTCGTGAAACACATATTAAGGTAAGACAGTAGAAGGAATAAAAATCAGCAGAGAGAAAAGCACCGTCTTGTTTGAAACATTGGGAAAAGATGTTTGGATGAGGCGGTGTTTTTGTTTGACGGAAGTACAGAAAAGACTTGACAGAGAAATCCGGTATATGCTAATTTAATAAATAGATAAACCGTTGAGAAAGAGGAAGTACATGTGATATGTATCTCACAGAGAGCCACAGAAGGTGAGATTGTGGCAGATGGCAGCATGATGGAATGGGCTTTCGAGGGCAACCCGAACCGATGGCGGGATCGAGCAGTCGGTAGGGAAGACGGAGAGGACACTTCGTTACAAAATCAGATATATGCAGGTATATCGTGAGAGGATATCGTCGTTGATATCAAGCAGGGTGGCACCGCAGGAGTTGACTCTTGTCCCAGCAGAAGTGGGATAAGGGTTATTTTTTTGTTTAAATGATCCTTTCCCGGAGATGATAGATAGAGTGAGATCAGAACCTGCAATGTCTGATCCAAAAAGAAAGGAGAATGAATAATGAAGCAGGATAACAACATTCCTTACAAGATCTACTTAGAAGAACAGGAGATGCCAAAGCAGTGGTATAATGTGCGGGCCGATATGAAGAATAAGCCGGCACCGCTTCTGAATCCCGGAACCCATCAGCCGATGACCTTAGATGAATTGAAGGTCGTATTCTGCGAGGAACTGGCAAAGCAGGAACTGGATGACACGACTCCGTATATCGATATTCCACAGGAGATCCGTGATTTTTATAAGATGTATCGTCCGTCACCGTTGGTTCGGGCATATTGTCTGGAGGAAAAGCTGCAGACACCGGCAAAGATCTACTACAAGTTTGAGGGAAATAATACCAGCGGAAGTCATAAGCTGAATTCGGCAATTGCTCAGGCGTATTACGCAAAGAAGCAGGGATTGAAGGGTGTAACAACAGAGACCGGAGCCGGTCAGTGGGGAACGGCACTTTCTATGGCATGTTCGTACTTTGATCTGGACTGTAAGGTATTTATGGTAAAGTGTTCTTATGAGCAGAAGCCATTCCGTCGGGAGGTTATGCGTACCTATGGTGCCAGTGTAACCCCATCTCCTTCGGATACAACGGAAGTAGGACGTAAGATCTTACAGGATCATCCGGGAACAACCGGAAGTCTGGGATGTGCGATATCAGAAGCCGTAGAGGTAGCAACCCATACGGAAGGATATCGGTATGTACTAGGCAGTGTATTGTCACAGGTACTGTTACACCAGACAGTCATTGGGCTGGAGACAAAGGCAGCTATGGATAAGTATGGAATTACACCGGATGTGATCATCGGTTGTGCCGGTGGTGGTTCGAACCTCGGTGGTTTGATTTCACCGTTCATGGGCGAGAAGTTAAGAGGAGAGAAGGACTATCAGATCATTGCAGTAGAACCGGCCTCTTGTCCAAGCTTAACAAGAGGAAAGTATGTATATGACTTCTGCGATACAGGAATGGTTTGTCCATTAGCAAAGATGTATACACTGGGTTCGAACTTTATTCCGTCTCCAAATCATGCCGGTGGTCTACGGTACCATGGTATGAGTTCGATTCTGTCACAGTTATATGATGATGGTTATATGGAGGCTCGTTCCGTAGAGCAGACAGAGGTGTTCAAGGCGGCTGAACAGTTCGCCAGAGTGGAGGGTATCCTTCCTGCACCGGAGAGCTCGCATGCGATCAAGGTTGCGATAGACGAGGCATTAAAGTGCAAGGAGACTGGTGAGGAGAAGACGATCGTCTTTGGTCTGACCGGTACCGGTTACTTCGATATGGTAGCGTATGAGAAGTTTAATGATGGACAGATGTCCGATTACATTCCGACAGATGAAGATCTGAAGGCCGGTTTTGATGGAATTCCAAGATTTCCTGGAAATGAATTCTAGGAAGAGCAGAAAAGCACTCAGATAGGAAAGAAGAGAAGAAGCTGATAGCTTTGGTGAAAATGCACAAAAAACACCGGAGCTATTGGCTTTTTTGCTTAAAAATGATAAAATATAAGAATCATATGAAATGGGGGAAATTGATATGAAGATGAAAGCAAAGTTATTATTGATTGTTTTGTTGCCTTTGATTGTGATGGGGATAGTGACCGTGATCGTCAGTAATTTCAGGATCAGTAATGTAGTGACAGATAATATTGAGAACGGACTTCGGGCTGCAGCCGTGTCTGTCCGGGATACGATTCAAAATGCGGATGACGGAGCGTTTTCTGTGGACGCATCAGGGGCGTTATATAAAGGAACATACAATATCACGGAGCATGTAGAAATCGCAGATAATATTCAGGAAGCGACGGATATGGATATTACAGTATTCTATGGGGATACCCGGTATATGACCTCTATCTGTAAGGAAGACGGAAGCCGACAGGTAGGAACACAGGCGAGCGAGGTTGTGACAGAAGAGGTGCTAAAGAAGGGAAATGATTATTTTGCCAGAAATGTAGATGTACAGGGACAGGCATACTTTGGATATTATGTACCGATCGCCGCTGAGGACGGTACGATCGAAGGAATGGTTTTTGCGGGGATGCCACAGTCAGAAGCCAGAGCGGAGATTATGAAGATTATCACTCTGTTGATTGGGATTATTCTGGCAATGGGACTTATCTGTTGCGTGACGGTTGCAATCGTAGTAACGAATCTGACAAATGCTTTACATAAGGGAACCGATGCATTGGAAGAGGTAGCGGAAGGCCGCCTGAATGCAGAGCTGGATGAACGGATCACAAAGCGTCGGGATGAGATCGGACATATCAGCCGTTCGATCGTGAAGCTGAAACAACAGCAGTCAGAGATCATTCAGTCTATGAAGGAGCAGAGTGAGGCACTCAATCAGGCATCTACTTACCTGAGTGATAAGACGGCAGAGACGAGCAGTACGGTGGCACAGGTGGAAAAGGCTGTGGAAGAAGTTGCGGAAGGTGCAACCAGCCAGGCAGAGGAGACGCAGACGGCAACGGATAATGTTGTGCTTATGGGAAATATGGTATCAGAAACAGCCAGAGAAGTCGAGGCAATGTATAGCAATGCTAAAAATATGCATGCACTTGGACAGGATGCATTTGAAACCCTTCATGAACTGAGCACGATTAATCAACAAGCGAGCGAGTCGATTCAGGCAATCTACGAGCAGACGAATATGACAAATGAATCCGTTCAGAAGATAAAGGAAGCAACCGGGCTGATTACGGCGATTGCGGCAGAGACGAATCTGTTGTCCCTGAATGCATCGATCGAGGCAGCTCGTGCGGGAGAGCAAGGACGTGGATTTGCCGTAGTAGCGACACAGATTCAGCAGTTAGCGGATCAGTCAAACGCATCTGCCAGACAGATCGAGGAAATTATATCTTATTTGATTACAGATTCCGGCAGAGCTGTTAAGACGATGGAAGTTGTCAAAGATATTATGGAGAAACAAAATGAAAATGTACAGCATACGGATGAACGGTTTCAGAAGGTAATCTCAGGGATTGAGGAATCCTTAGAAGCGATTGAACGAATTACCGAGAAGACCTCACAGTTGGATACCACACGAAGCTCCGTTATTGATACTGTGCAGAGTTTGTCTGCGATAGCAGAAGAGAATGCGGCCAGTACAGAGGAGACCTTTGCATCCATTACAGAGATCAGCAGCATCATAGAAGGAATCTCGGCAGAGGCAGAACAGCTAAAGAAGATCGCAAACGGTATTGACCGGAGCATGGAGATATTTGAACTCGAATGAAACAAGAAAGACAGATCTAAAAGAAAAATAGACATAGAAGAAGCGAACACCGTTTGATGTTCGCTTCTTCTATGTCCGGTATTTCATTCGATTGCTAACGGATATTTGGAACCTTATTTAGTTCTCTGTAGTATCAGTGCTTTCTGTGTCGGAAGAATCAGTGCTTTCGGTATTCAGGTAGTTGATTTCGCCCTTTACATCCGTTACATCATAACCGCTTTCCAACAGGCTGTCCAGATAGTCCGAAACAGCATTGTTTGCTAAGGTAGAGGAGATGGTATCCAGACAAGTGTCATCATAGGTGCGGCTAACGAACTTCAGTACATAGCAGACACCGGAATCATCGGACTGAATGACAGTGATATCGCCATCCTTGCGGCTTTCATCAGAGAGCCATGCACTATAGGCAGCGTTTGTATTGGAACAAACCATATCTTTTGACAGGGAGTATTCCGAATCCGTTGATTCATAGTTACTTTTTGCATCCTCCGGTGCATATTCCAGACACAGGGTTTCGAAGTCATCGCCATCCTTCAGACGTTCTACCATCTGATCTGCCAGTGCAGCAGCCTGCTCGTCAGAGTCATCATAGTTTGATGGATCAAAGCTGAAGCTATAGAAAGATACCTTATCATAATCTTCCTTATGCTCTTCATAGTAGGACTGAATCGTAGCATCGTCCGGTGTATGATCCTCGACTAATTTATCGTAGTAGGCATTGGCAAGATAGCTGTTCTTTACATATGGCTGGATCCGGGATACAGTAGCATAGTCACCGAAGGTATTCTTGTAATACTGGCTGAGAGACAGGCTCTGCTCATCGGCTGCGGTCTTGGCATCCTTCTGGAAAGAAGTCCAGTCATCGGTTGTATCGTATTCAAAGCCATTTTCGGCCGCATCATCACGCAGTGCATATTCCTTCTGTATCTGTTCGATCGTAATCTTCTGGAAGTAATCTTCCCAGGTCATATCCTCAGAATACTGCTGTTCATCGTATGGCTTTGAGGTGTCCAGACCAATGTAGGACAGATATGCATAGTAAGTATTGATATAGCTGGATACATTGGAATGATAGTAGTAGTCATATTCTGTCTGAGATAACGCATGATCACCGACAGTCAGATAGGTTTGTGTCGTTGCATTGTGAACATCGATCCATCGGGAGATACCGAAGTATCCGGCAGTGCCGATGAGAGCGGCGAGGATCACGATGCATACGGTCCGAAAGATCAGATTTGACCTGCGTTCTTTGGCAGCAGCCTTTCGTCGGGCCTCCATCTTTCGATCATACTTTGTCTTTGGCTTTTCCTGCTCTTGTAGGGTTTCTTTTTTCTTGCTCATATTGACTCTCCTTTATTTATCTAACAGCGAACCCAGATCTTTAAGGTTTTTACCAGCTTACGCTTGTCTTCGTCTGTCATACGCCGAACCAGATCATGGATTTCATAGTCCAGAGCGGTGGATTCATACTCAGAATCAATGCTTCCGATGAGAGCATCCAGTGATACATGTGTCAACTCCGCATAGTACATGAGCAGGCGAAGTGTCATAGCACTCCGATTGTTTTCAACATTGCTGATGTAGCCGGGAGTGACATCCAGTGCTTTGGCTACCTGATTCTGTGTCAGACCGTTTTCAATCCGTAGTTCTTTTACTTTTTTTCCAAGGTTAGCATAAAAATCGTTCATTCTAATAGACTCCTTAGTTTCGTTTGTACAAAATGGTATAACGTATTAATTATACAATGATAAAAACAGAAAATAAAGAAAAAAATAAAAGTATCAGAAAACTACTTTACAAACAAGGAAAATGGTGTTATTCTATGCAAAAGTATTCAAATGCTACTTAAAGGAAGGGAGGATATGGCTTGACAGATATTAGAAATGAGCAGGGGCTGACTGAGGAAGAATTCTTAGAACAGTATCAGCCGGGAGCGTATAAACGTCCATCCCTGACGGTAGATATTCTGGTCTTTGCAGTGAATGAAAGCCGGGATGCATTGCGGCTTTTGATGATTCGGAGAAGAAATCATCCTTATATACACTGCTGGGCATTGCCCGGGGGATTCGTTGAGATCGATGAATCGCTGGATGAGGCTGCCCGTAGAGAACTGGAGGAGGAGACCGGTCTGCGGGATATTTATATGGAGCAGCTATATACCTTTGGAGAGCCGGGACGAGATCCTCGGACAAGGGTGATATCTACGGCGTATCTGGCACTGATTCAGGAGAATACGGTTGCCGTAAGTGCCGGTGATGATGCGGCGGAGGCTGGCTGGTTTACGATCCGGGAACAGGATGGTGAAGTAACGCTGATCGGAGATCAGGGAGATATCTTATCTTACCATGTATCCAGAATCCCATTATTCATGGGAGGAGTAGCCAGTATTCAGGAGATTGCCAGTAAAAAGGAGAATTCCGGGATCGCATTTGATCATGAAAAGGCGATCCAGATGGGCATTAGCCGCCTGCGGAATAAGGCAGAGTATACGAATGTATTGTTTGGGCTGATGCCACCGGAGTTCACACTGCCGGAGTTGCAGAAGTTATACGAAACGGTACTTGGAAAGCCACTGTATAAGGCGAACTTTCGAAAGAAGATCAGTGGTTATGTGGAAGCAACCGGAACAAAGAGAAATCAGGAAGGTACAAAACGCAGTCCGGAGCTGTATCGGTTTCGGGAGCAGGAGATATAATCGGAAGGTTATACTCGGAATAGGAGGATAGAATGAATAAGACACAGAACATGGAACGAAATCTAACAATGGTCATGGACTTTTATGAGTTAACCATGAGCAACGGCTACTTTCTGGATCAGGACAAGGATACCCGTGTAGCCTTTGATGTATTTTATAGAAAGAATCCGGACAATGGCGGATTTGCAATCTTTACCGGTCTGGAGCAGATCGTAGAGTATGTGCAGAATCTGCATTTTGATGCCGAGGATATCGAATATTTGCGGAGTCAGAATCTGTTTGCGGATGCATTTTTGGATTATTTGGCTGGTTTCCGGTTTACAGGAGATATCTATGCATTCCCGGAAGGAACAATTATGTATCCGAATGAACCATGTCTGACGGTTGTAGCACCGTTGATCGATGCACAGTTGGTCGAGACTGCGATTTTACTGCAGATTAATCATCAGTCCCTGATCGCAACGAAGACACGGAGAATCGTTCGGGCAGCAGACGGAAGAGGAGTATCGGACTTTGGTGCCAGACGGGCACATAATATGGATGCGGCTGTTTACGGAGCCAGAGCTGCTTATATCGGTGGAGCGAATAGTACGGCAACGGTTTTGTCCGGACAGATGTTTGGAATGCCGATCAGTGGAACGATGGCACACAGCTTTGTTATGTTCTATCGGGATGAGTTCGAAGCGTTCAAAAAGTATGCGGAAACCTATCCGGATGCGACTGTTTTACTGGTAGACACCTACGATGTATTGCGAAGTGGCATACCGAATGCGATTCGTGTGGCAAAGGAAGTTCTGGAACCGATGGGCAAGCGGTTGAAGGGAATCCGAATCGATAGTGGTGACCTGGCATATCTGACGAAAAAGACCAGAAAGATGTTAGACAAGGCAGGACTTGAGGATTGCAAGATCATTATTTCAAATAGTCTGGATGAGTTTACGATTACCTCCATTCTGAATCAGGGAGGCTGTGTCGATAGCTTTGGAGTCGGTGAGCGGTTGATCACAGCAAAATCAGAGCCGGTATTCGGTGCCGTTTATAAGATAGCCGCCGTTGAGGAGACACCGGGAAATTTTGCTCCGCGTATTAAAATCTCCGAGAATGTGGAAAAGATCACGAATCCGGGATTAAAGAAGGTATATCGTATCATCGATGAAGAAGGCCGGGCAATCGCAGATATGATCGCAAAGGCAGAGGAAGAGATTGATATGAGTCAGCCGTTCCGGTATGTAGATCCGACGAAGCCATGGAAGAATCGGTATTTCGAAAACTGTCGTGCAGTAGAGCTGCAGAAGCAGATTATAAAGAATGGAACGCTGGTTTATGAGCTTCCTACTCTGGATGAGATCGCAGCCTATGTAAAACGGCAGTTGTCAGAGGAGATCTGGGAAGAAGAACAGCGGTTTGAATATCCGCATCTGCATTATCTGGATATGACACCGGATTATTATGAGATGAAGATGCAGTTATTGAATGATCTGAGCGTGAAGGAAGACTAGGACACAGGAAGCTTTACGGGAAGAAGAAAATCCTCCATTATTTTTTGGATAGTAGGTTACAATTAATAGAAAAGAGTGTATACTGTCTTTAGAAAAATGAGGAGGACGCTTATATGAAGCAAGATACAAATGAAGCGATTTATGATGCCCGGGTATTTGGTGTACCTAAGATGATGGTGTTGGGCTTCCAGCATATGTTTGCCATGTTTGGGGCAACTGTGCTGGTGCCGGCACTGACAGGCCTGAGTGTATCGGCAACTTTGTTATTTGCCGGACTGGGAACTCTGTTATTCCATTTCCTGACAAAGGGAAAGGTACCTGCATTTCTGGGATCATCCTTCGCTTATCTGGCAGGATACGCAGCGATTGCACCGAACGGTGAAAAGGAACTGTTACCATATGCCTGTGCCGGTGTTGCATGTTCTGCATTACTATACTTTATTCTGGCGGGATTGATTAAGGCATTTAGTGTTGAGAAGGTTATGAAGTTCTTCCCGCCGATCGTAACAGGACCGATTATCATAGCGATTGGTCTGACTTTATCTGCATCAGCGATTACAAACTGTTCTGCAGACTGGCTGGTAGCAATCGTTGCGATCGTGATTGTGATTGCCTGCAACATCTGGGGAAAGGGAATGATCCGAATTATCCCGATTATACTGGGTGTGTTAGGTTCTTATGCGGTAGGTGCACTGCGCCATGATGTAGACTTTTCAGCGATTCGGGATGCTGCCTGGATCGGTCTGCCGTTCCATATGAATGATACGGTATTTTCGATTTTCCAGAATCTGGATTCCACCTTATTAATTAATGCGATTATAACAATTATGCCGATTGCATTGGCTACTATGGTAGAGCATATCGGTGATATTTGTGCGATATCTTCCACAGTCGGTAAGAACTTTATCAAGGATCCGGGTCTGCACAGAACCCTGTGTGGAGATGGCGCGGCAACCTTAATCGCTTCTCTGTTCGGTGCTCCGGCAAATACGACATACGGTGAAAATACCGGTGTTTTATCATTAACTAAAGTATTTGATCCGAGAGTCATTCGGATTGCCGCATATCTGGCAATCTTGTTCTCATTTTCGCCGAAGTTTGCGGCGGTAGTCAGCTCTATGCCGACGGCAACGATCGGTGGTGTATCACTGGTACTGTACGGTATGATTTCAGCAGTCGGCGTACGGAATCTGGTTGAGAATCATGTGGACTTTTCAAAGAGTCGAAATGTTATCATAGCGGCCCTGATTCTGGTGCTGGCGATTGGTATTAAGTATTTCAATGCAAGCGGTGCTATCAGCTTTACCATCGGAACCGTTACGATCAGCCTGACCGGACTGGCAGTGGCAGCCGTGATCGGTATTGTTCTGAATGCGGTACTTCCGGGGAAGGACTATACATTTACAACTGACGAGGTGGCAGAAGAGACAGAGGAGTTTAACAGCGAGGCAGAGTAGGTTTTACGGAGTAGGATTCATTAAGAAAACTGTAATAGAAAAATAATATTTTAAAAACAGAAAAAAGAGTATAATGTCATACACAGGAGGTTACAAGATGGCAAATTACACAATTATGGGACACCCGTTGATTCAGCACAAGATCTCTATGATCCGGGATAAGAATACCGGAACAAATGAGTTTCGAAAGCTGGTAGAAGAGATCGCTATGCTGATGGGATATGAAGCACTGCGGGATCTTCCGACAGAGGAGGTTGAGGTCGAGACACCGATCGAGACCTGTATGACACCGATGATTGCCGGTAAGAAGCTGGCGGTTGTACCGATCCTTCGGGCAGGTCTGGGTATGGTAAATGGTATTCTGGCACTGGTGCCGACCGCAAAGGTAGGGCATATCGGTCTGTATCGTGATCCGGAGACACATGAGCCGCATGAGTATTACTGCAAGCTGCCGGATCCGATCGAGCAGAGAACGATCGTAGTAGTAGATCCAATGTTGGCAACCGGTGGTTCCGCTGTGGATGCGATTAACTTTGTAAAGGAGCATGGCGGTAAGAATATTAAGTTTATGTGTATTATTGCAGCACCGGAGGGGCTGAAACGGCTGACCGAAGCACATCCGGATGTCCAGATCTATGTGGGACAGCTGGATCGCTGCTTAAATGAAGATGCCTATATCTGTCCGGGTCTGGGTGATGCCGGTGACCGGATTTTCGGTACAAAGTAGTACATCTTGTAAAGAGATAGATGAAGAAAGAGAAAGAAGTAAACGATATCAGCATAAAGAAGAAACGGTGGATCGCAATTGGTATTCTGGTGGCATTTGCACTGATATCCGCATTGATATTCTGGAGAGTGGGAAAACCCCTGATTCAGTTTGTGTCTGATACGGAGCGGCTGCGGGCATGGGTGGATGATCATTGGTTCTGGAGCCGGCTGGCATACATGGGGATTATTATATTGCAGATCGTAATTGCTGTGATTCCGGGAGAACCCTTTGAGATCGCCGCAGGATATGCGTTTGGGGCGGTTGAAGGTACGATTATCTGTATGTTGGGAAGTGCCATTGGCGGTACGTTGGTATTTCTGCTGGTTAAGAAGTTTGGAATCAAGCTGGTGGGGGTATTTATTTCTGTTGATAAGATCAATTCCCTGCGATTTTTAAAGGATGATAAAAAGCGGGACATCCTGATGTTTCTGCTGTTTTTCATTCCGGGAACACCGAAGGATGCCCTCAGTTACTTTGCAGGACTGACGAAGATGGATATTAAGACCTGGATCCTGATCACGACGATTGCGAAGTTTCCATCGATCGTGACATCGACAGTGGGAGGAAATGCAATCGGAAAGTCTGACTATATCTTCGCAGTGATTGTATTTGCAGTGACACTGGTAATCAGCGGAATCGGTCTGGCATTTTATAATCATTATACCCACAAACGGCACGCAGAGCTGCTTCAGGCAGAACAAGCAGCCGCAGAGGAGACCATAGACAGACATCATAGAAAGAAAATAAAATAATTGCAAATGAATTGCATTTGCATATTGACAAGAGCAGAGGAACATGCAATACTTGTAGGCGTACAAGAACTTGAACATGATAGTGAGGTAAGAAACATGGGATTGATCATTACGTTTGCATTGGGTGTTTTTCTGCTCTTTGGTATTCTGGTTGTAAAGCTGGCAAAGGGAAGTAAGACGATTGAACAGTTATCGATAGCGATTGCATTAGGAACTATGAGCGCACTGGTAGTGATGGAACTGATTCCGGAGACAGTCGAGACCTTTCAGGGAATCCGGCTTCTGTATGCGGGGCTGGCAGTGATAGCAGGGATCGGCATACTGAAGCTTCTGGATCATTTTATACCGGATCACGAGGAAGGCAGACAGGAGGAGGATCAGACACAGGAGAATGTGATTCATATCGGTATCATGTCTGCGGTTGCGATTATCCTGCATAATCTGGTAGAAGGTATGGCGGTTTACAGCATAACGACCGAATCGGTAAAGGTAGGCATGCTGGTGGCATTGGGTGTTGGCCTGCACAATATCCCGATGGGAATGTTGATGTATTCGACCCTGCAGAAGGATACGAAAAAAAAGCAGATCCTGATTCTGGGATTGGCAGCCGTTTCCACCTTTGTAGGTGGATTTCTGATGGCCTGGATTCGTCCGATCTTAAGTGAGTTTGTAATCGGAATTCTGATCTGCCTTGCATTAGGCATGTTATTATATATTATTATTTTTGAACTGATTCCGCATTTGATTCATACTAAGAGAAAGTGGCTGTCTCTGATCGGAATCGTTGGTGGAGTGCTTGTGATCGTGGTTAGTTCATTATTTGAATAATTCGGAAGAATATGCCCGGAAATCTTGCATTTCCCTATGGATTCGATATAAACTAGTGATAGAAAAGGAATGGCGGTGACATATATGAATCCTACAAGCGAGATAATATCAACGAAAGCAAATACATTGTATGCGATGAAGAATCTGATCACGCATGCAAAGATTGAGCGGATGTATATTCTACGGGTCAAGGACTACTGGGCAGATAAGGTATCGGTGTGTCGGGAGATCCGGGAACGGTTCGGAGGCTGTAGAATCGTAGTACGAAGTTCCTCCAGTCATGAGGACTGTTTAAAATCTTCGAATGCAGGACACTATAAGAGTATTCTGGATGTAGACTCCGCCAGTCTGCAGGAGATCGAGGATTCGGTGGATGAAGTGATCGCTTCCTATGAAGAGGATATGGCATCGGTAGCGGAGGAACAGGTACTGATTCAGCGGCAGGCGACGAATGTACAGGTCAGTGGTGTGGTATTTACGAGAGACTTGCGGGAGAACCGCCCATACTATCTGGTAAATTATGATGATCTGGGTTCTACCGATAGCGTCACCAGCGGAAGAGGTGGGCGGATGCTCTGGATCGCCAGAGATGTGAAGCTGGAGCAGTTAGAACTTCACTGGCAGAAGTTGATTATTGCAGTGCGGGAGGTAGAGAGTATCATAGAGGGGATTCCTCTGGATATTGAGTTTGCGATTAACAGTAGCTATGAGGTGATTCTCTTTCAGGTGCGTCCGTTAGCGGCTGCAAATTATCATACAGCATCCGTGGATGAGGTGACCTTTAACCTGTGTAAGACACAGATGAAGCAGGAGTATGAGAGCCGGATCGATGTACTGACCGGAAAGCCGATGATGCTGTCGGATATGGCATTCTGGAATCCTTCAGAGATCATAGGCTCGAATCCGCGGCCCTTGGACTATTCCCTTTATCGGAGAATTATTACACATCGGGCATGGAATGAGGGACTGCGTCCGCTGGGATACTGTCAGTTAGAGGAAGACCTGATGTATCAGGTGGGGAATAAGCCTTATATTAATCTGAATTATTCCTTTTATTCTTTGATTCCGGATTCTTTACCGGAAGACCTGAAGAAACGATTGGTCGTATACTATCGGGAACGGCTGCAGGAGGATTTGTCCGCACATGATAAGATCGAGTTTGAGATCGTGTTTAGCTGTTATGACTTTATGACGGAGGAGAACAGCCGGAAGCTGTTGCTGCATGGATTTACGGAAGAGGAACGGAAGCAGATCGTAGCGGAGGTGAAGCGTCTGACCATGGATGCAGTCCTGAAGCATAACGCGATCCTGTCACAGGATAAGGGGTCATTAAACATTCTGGAATTTACCCGTATGGAGATCGAGAAGATTGGGGAGAACTGTAATAATGCAAAGGAACTGATCGAGACGGTGAAGTGGCTGTTAGAGGCGATCACACGCTATGGAACGCCACAGTTCGCAAGACAGGCACGTATGGCGTTTATGGCACGGGCATTCCTGCGTACTTTGGTGGAGGCCGGATATAGCACGCAGGCAGAAACCGATCAGTTTATGCAGACGATATCGACGGTATCCACCGAGTTTAACGAGGACTTTGAAGCATATTCCGAGAGCCGGATGAGCAAAGAGGAGTTTGATTCGAAGTATGGACATCTAAGAAGCGGTACCTATGATATCCGTACCGAACGATACGATGCGATGAATTTTCGACCGGTATCTGCAAAAAATAAACAGCCGAAGATACATAAGAATGAAAAGGTAGATCTGGAACAGCTGCAGGAGGCACTGGATGCGAACGGACTGCAGATTCCGGCAGCTGCATTTCAGAAGTTTCTGATATCTGCGATTGAGCAGAGGGAGTACTTTAAGTTTGAGTTTACCAGATCCTTAAGTCTGGTGATCGAGTGGATTCGGAAGATTGGGCAGATGATGGGCTTTCGGATCGATGAACTTTCCTGGTTAATGATCGAGGATCTGGATGACTATGATCGTGAGATTTCACTGGAGGAACTAAAGGAGATCTGGGCAGGACGGATCGAGGCGAGACATAAGGCATTTCGCCTGAACCGAAGCGTATTGCTGCCGGAGGTGATTCTGTCACCTGCCAGTATTGATATTATTCCGGTGTATGAGGCACGGCCGAACTTCATTACCAGTAAGCGGGTGGCCGGAGAGGTTGTACTGTTAGAGGAAGAGCGGGGTGCAGATATTACAGGTAAGATCGTAGTGGTTCCGCAGGCAGATCCGGGCTATGAATGGATCTTCACAAAGCAGATCAAGGGTTTTATAACGAAGTATGGTGGGGCGGCATCCCATATGGCGATTCGGTGTGCCGAGTTTGATATTCCGGCAGCGATCGGATGTGGCGCAAAGATCTATGATACGGTGTCGAAAATGAACTATCTGGAACTGGACTGCCGGAACGGTACGATTCAGGAGGGTATCCAGTATCACAATCTCCATGCACTGATCACACAGCGGGAGGGCGTGAATCAGTATGGGGATGCAACGGATATTCTGGAATCTGCATATATCCGCTTCTACGAACTGATGGGATTTATACCGAAGCCGGTATCAAATCATACAAAGAACTTTGAACGGCTGTTTGATGATGATATTGATCTGCTGATTGTAGTAGGCGGCGGGGCCTTGAATCCGAAGTGGTACGACCGGGAGCATGATGAGGAGATACAGTCAAACCGGGACCGGACAGAGGAGAAGATGATCCGATACTGTGTGGAGCATGGAATACCGATCATTGCGACCTGCCGGGGGATGCAGTATATCAACGTGCTGTTTGGCGGAAAGCTGTCCTATCATCCGGAGCTTATGGTTCCGCGTCCGAGAGGAAAGGATCATAAGGTTCATTTGCTGACAGAGAACCGGGATATCTACGTAAATAACTTCCATCAGGATGTAATCTATGAAGGCAGTCTGGCATCCTGTTTCACACCGTTAGCGGTTGATGAGGAAAATCATGTGATAGAAGCTTATTATTCAGAGAAGATGAAGCTGTTAGCCCTTCAGTGGCATCCGGAGCGGCAGTTTGAAACAAGTGAAGCGGAGGAAGAGACGAGAAGGATCATTGTGAACTTTATACAGAAATATATTCATTAAAGCGGTGGACATTTTGCCTACATCTCCTGTATATGGGATGGACATTTTTCACAAAAATGATTGAGAGGGTGAATTTGCACTTACCTTTTGATTCCGGAAAATGTTACACTATTACTAGTGGCAGATGAATGAAGAGGAAAGATCTGGTTATACTGGTAATAGGAAGAAAAACAGGAGGAAATGCGTAATGTTTGAAGTCGGAGATTATATAGTATGTGGCAGTAATGGTATCTGTACCGTAGAAAATATCGGTACGATTGATGTACCGGATGTAGATCCGAACAGACTTTACTATATCCTGCAGCCGGTTTATACAAAGACCAGTGTGGTATATATTCCGGTAGATAATGAAAAGATCGTGATGCGGAAGGTGTTGACGGGAGAACAGGTACAGAAGCTGATTGATCAGATTCCGGAGATCGAGACGATCGGTGAAAAGAATGACAAGCTGCGAGAGGAACGCTTTAAGGAATGTATGAGGCACTATGACTGTATGGAGTGGATCAAGGTGATTAAGACACTGTATCTGCGCAGACAGGAACGGGTAGAACGCGGACAGAAGGTGACAGTGACAGATGCAAGGTACCTGAAGGCTGCCGAGGATCAGCTCTATGGTGAATTTGCCATGGCTCTGGGAATCGAAAAGGGAGAGGTAGAACACTTTATCGAAGAACGGATACAGGTTCTGCAATAAGGTTAGGAAATAGAAAAAGAATAAGAAAAATAGGACTGTTTTCCCAGCGGAACAGTCTATTTTTTTGCCCTGCTATTGAAAAAACAGATATCAGCCTATATAATGAGCTTGTTGACAGATAAAGGAGAAGAATACAATGGATAAGAATGCTGAACAAGAGAAACTGCCGATTTCTCCGGCAGTTCAGGAGACATTGCGGAGTCTGGTAAAGGATAATCCATATATGAAGGATCTGAAGATGGAGATTCTGGAACTGGAACGGGGCTATGTGAAGGGGAAACTGACGGTAACGGACCGGGTGCTGAATCCATACGGATCGGTACATGGAGGCTGTCTCTATTCACTGGCAGATGTTATGGCAGGACTGGCAGCCTGTACCTATGGACTCTATTCTTCTACGATAGATGGCAGGATGGACTATATTCTTCCTGCGATTGATACAGAGTATATCCTGTGTGAAGCACGGGAGGTACGACAGGGGATGCATGTGTCCCAGTATGAGGCACTGTTATATGATGATAAGGGACAGCTTGTGGATAAGGCATCCTTTTCCTTTTATATGATGCACCGGGCAGTTGCACCATCCAAACAAAAGAAGCAAGAATTATCCGGTAACGAATAAGATAATAGAAAGAGGTAGGAATACAGATGGAAATGAATCAGAAAACCATTCAGCAGATACAGCAGACGGTTCAGGAAATTACACATAACTATGATACAAATGAGGTTCTTATGGCAAAGGAAGGCAGACATCTTCCAAGCCGTCAGACCATTATACTGATGCTAAAGGAGCTGCGACGGATCATGTTTCCGGGCTATTTTGGGGATGAGAATCTGGCAACGTATGTGGAAGATTATTTTGTCGGATCGCATCTGAATCATGTTTATGAGACGCTGAAGCAGCAGATCGTGACCGCACTGGTATACAGAGATGCGGTACAGGAGGAACAGGCACAGGTAGAAGGACAGTCTGAAGGAAAAGGACTGACACCTGAAGAGGCGGAGAATCAGGCAGAGGAGATCTGCCGTTACTTTATCAGCCGCCTGCCGCATATCCAGCAGATGCTTTTAAAAGATGTGCAGGCGGGCTTTGACGGAGATCCGGCAGCACAGAGCAAGGAGGATATTATCGCATCCTATCCGGGACTGTTTGCCATCTTTGTATATCGGATTGCACATGAACTGTATATCAAGCAGGTACCGTATATATCCCGGATTATGACCGAATATGCGCATAGCCGTACCGGTATCGATATTAATGCGGGAGCAACGATCGGAGAATATTTCTTCATTGATCATGGAACCGGCGTAGTGATCGGAGAGACAACAACCATCGGTGATCATGTGAAGCTGTATCAGGGCGTGACACTGGGTGCGTTATCTACCCGTATGGGACAGCAGCTGGCCGGTGTGAAGCGGCATCCTACGATCGAAGATAATGTAACCATCTATTCCGGATCTACGATTCTGGGTGGTGACACGGTGATCGGAAAGGGAAGTGTCATCGGTGGTAACGCTTTTATCACAGATTCTATAGCAGCGGAAACAAAGGTTATCGTAAAGAATCCGGAGATGACCTATCGGAGCCATCATTAGGATTCTGATTCCTTTGCAGATGCAGTCAGGGAGTTCAACTGGGACTGATAGAAGTCAGCCTGGTCCGGAACTCCCATTTTTTTGTAGCATCGGATCAGACCCTCAAGTGGGAGCCGTTCGTGGTAGGCCAGAGATAGTTCTGCTTCTGTCTCGTAGGCAGCATTATAGTACCAGAGGGTTGCATCTGAGAATTCACCAAGCTGTTCATAGTATTCGCCCAGACAGGTGCAGACCTCAGAACTGCCGATTCCGTCTGCCAGATTTTTGAGGGCAGAGCCGAGGATGCGGTGAGCATCCTGCTCGATGACACCGCAACGAACCAGGACGCACTGAACGGCCTTTTGTTCCGCTTCCTTCAGTTCCCGTTCCTCCAAAGAATGAAAATAAGGATAGGCGGTGCGGAAGTCGTCTTCGGTACCGGAGATGAACAGTTCCTTGGCATACATGACATTCAGCTTGGAAGACAGAGGCTGCCCAGACCGGATCAGCTTCTGGAGATTGGCAAAATCTCTGGCACTGTGATTGGCATGAGGCTTATGAATAATCGCGATATCACTGTCAAAAATCACCGGTTCCATGCGGAGGGTTTCATGGAGAGGATCCTGCCAGAGAAACGGACGAAGCCGGCGAACCAGTTTCGGACGATATTCCTTGTCGTAGTTGTAGGTGGTTCCGTATTCCAGCTGATTCGTATAGTACATCTGTACGACATCGATTTCCGGTAACAGCAGCTTCTTTAGATCCTGGATCTGCCGGATATTATCAGAGTCTATGATCTCATCTGCATCTGCGATATAGATATAGTCCATACTTGCCTTCGAAAAGGAAAAGTTTCTGGCGGCAGCAAAGTCATTGATCCATGGGAAGTCATAGATATGATCGGTATATCGGGCAGCGATTTCTTTTGTGCGATCCGTTGATCCGGTATCGACGATGATGATTTCGTCGGAAAAGGAACGGACACAGTCCAGACAGCGGGCCAGCAGAGCTTCTTCATTTTTTACAATCATACAGGTACTGATAGTTATCATAGGACACCTCCTGAGGATGGATATATTTTTTTAATCATATCACGATTGGAAGCGGCATGTATATATTTTGAACGAAAATACTTTGCGTACAGTGGAATATGAATCAAATATTTGTTAAAATAGAAGAAGAGAAGCAGAACAAAAGGATAAAAGGAAAACAGAAAAAAGGAGAGAATGTTATGGATATGAATGCGAAAAAACTGGGCTTTGGTCTGATGCGTCTTCCGTCACTGGATCCGGAGGATCCGTCAAAGATCGATATCGAACAGACCTGTAAGATGGTAGACACCTTTTTGGAACGAGGATTTACCTACTTTGATACTGCATGGATGTACTGTGGGTTTAAAAGTGAGGAGGCGACCAAGCTGGCATTGGTCGATCGCCATCCAAGAGATCAGTATACACTGGCAACGAAGCTGCATGCCGGATTTATAAAGACAAAGGAGGATCGGGATAAGATCTTTAACGAACAGCTGCGAAAAACAGGTGCCGGATACTTTGACTACTATCTGTTGCATGATATCGGACAGGATCACTATAAGGTCTATAACGATCTGGACTGCTTTACATGGATTCAGGAGAAGAAGGCACAGGGGTTGATAAAGCATGCAGGCTTTTCCTTTCATGATAATGCAGAGCTTCTGGATCGGGTGTTGACCGAACATCCGGAGATGGAATTTGTACAACTCCAGATCAACTATCTGGACTGGGAGAGTGAAGGAATACAGTCACGAAAGTGTTATGAGGTGGCAGTAAAGCATAATAAGCCGGTGATCGTTATGGAACCGGTGAAGGGAGGCACTCTGGCAAAGGTGCCGGATGAGGTTCGACAGATGTTTGAACAGTACCATCCGGAGATGTCGATTCCGTCCTGGGCGATACGGTTTGCAGCCAGTTTAGATCAGGTATGTATGGTATTAAGCGGAATGAGCAATATGGAGCAGTTGTTAGATAATACAGACTATATGATGGATCTTCAGCCACTTAATGAAGAAGAACAGGCACTTATTCGACGTGCGGTGGATATGATTAATTCCAATATTGTAATCCCATGTACAGGCTGTTCCTACTGTACGGACGGCTGTCCGAAAAAGATCGCAATACCAAAGTACTTCTCGCTGTATAATGCGGATCTGCAGGAGGTAAAGGAAAAGGGCTGGACCCCACAGGGAGAATACTATGATCGACTGACGCATACCTTTGGAAAGGCAAGTGACTGTGTGGCCTGTGGACAGTGTGAGCGGGCATGCCCACAGCATCTTCCGATCATTCGGGATCTGAAGGATGTAGCGGCACATTTTGAAGGGAAGTAGGTTTATGAAGCTACTACTGGTAGAGGACAACAAGAGCATCCTGCTGGGACTGGAATATCTGATGAAGGATGAGGGATATGAGGCAGATGTGGCACATTCCTATGCAGAAGCGATGGAACGGTATAATACCGCAGTCTATGATTTGGTTCTGTTGGACATCAATCTTCCGGATGGAGATGGCTATGAGTTGTGCAGACAGATGAAACGGAGTCAGGATATTCCGGTGATCTTTCTGACCGCGAGAGAAGAGGAGGAGGATGTGGTACAGGGGTTTGAACTGGGAGCGGATGATTATATCCGGAAGCCGTTTCGCAATCGGGAGCTCATATCCAGAATCCAGAATGTATTGCGCCGGCATGGAAAGACCGGTTCGGTTCTGCAGTGCCAGTTTATAAAGCTGGATCTGCAGAGTGGAGAAGTATTCAGCCATGGAGAACCGGTAGGTCTGACACGGCTGGAGTATCGGATATTAAGCAGTATGATGAGCCATAAGGGAAAGCTGTTCACACGTGAGGAGATACTGGCAGGTGTCTGGGATAATATGGGAAACTTTGTAAATGATAATACATTGACCGTGACTATGAAACGTTTGAGAGAGAAGATCGGAGATAAGAATGGAGAGATCATAAGAACGGTGCGTGGCATGGGATATCGGATCGAGAAGGAATAACAGATGGATAAACGGAATCGGGATCTTCAAAGAACAATCGGGATCGTCATTCTCTGTATCCTGTTTGGACTGGTGGCTTGGAATGTGGGCGCAGGGCTGCAGAGAAGACAAATGTCGAAGATTTATTATGAAAGAATCGCCGGTGTAATGACACTGCTGGCAGAAGAATATCCGGAGGTAGAGGAGTCCGAATGGATCCGGGTGCTGAATACGGATGATGGACAGAGAACCGGGGAAGGAGAAGAGCTTCTTCGGAAATATGGTATCTTATCCGGAGATATGCCGATCGCAGAGGCACAACAGCTTCAGGTTCGGACACAGGTTATCGGGAATCTGATATGGATGCTGGCAGGAGCCGGGATTTTATGCAGTATCCTGCTTTACCAGAAGCGCAGAGACGATAAGATCAGAGAACTGACTGGCTATATCTGGCAAATCGAGCGGGGAATCTATCAGATTCCGTTCGAAGAAAATGAAGAGGAAGAACTGAGCAGTCTGAAGAACGAACTGTATAAGATCACAGTGATGCTCCGGGAGGCGGCCGAACGTTCCGGAAAACAAAAACGGGCACTGGCAGATTCTGTATCGGATATTTCACATCAGTTAAAGACACCGTTGACCTCCTGTCTGGTGCTGCTTGACAATATGGCAGAAAGTGAACATATGAGTGAGGAAACCAGAGCAAGGTTTATTACTGAGATTACCAGCCAGCTGACGAATGTTAGCTGGCTGATTCAGGTGCTGTTAAAGCTATCGCGGCTGGATGCGGGGGTAGTGGAACTGAAGGAGGAAGAGATTCGACTGGAGGAACTGCTGAAACAGACGATCGAGCGGGTTCGGCTATTGGCAGAGTGGAAGCAGATCACACTTCGGATGCAGGGAGATCTGCAGGCAAAGTTACTGGGAGATCCATACTGGTTATGTGAGGCATTGGTCAACCTGATTAAGAATGCGATCGAGCACAGTCCGGAGCAGGAGGAGATCCTGCTGTGCGTCGAAGAAAATCAGGTCTATACAGGACTTTCGATACAGGATCATGGCTGTGGGATCACACCGGAGGATCAGAAGCATATCTTTGAACGGTTCTATCGGAGCGCATCGGCAAAGGAAGATAGTGTCGGAATCGGACTGGCACTTGCAAAGGAAATTATACAAAGGGAGAACGGTACGATCACGGTAGAATCTGAACCGGGGAAGGGAACCACATTTCGAATTAAATTTTTGAAATGTCACTGAAATGTCATTTTGCTTTGTTACGGTAAAAGCAAATAGCAGGAAAGGACAGAGCAGATATGGAAATCGTACGAACCGAACAGGTAACAAAGGTATATGGAAAGGATGAAAGTCAGGTAATTGCAGTAAATGAGGTTTCATTTTCTGTGGAGCAGGGAGAGTTTGTGGCAATCGTTGGAAGCTCCGGAAGCGGAAAGTCAACACTTATGCATATGTTGGGAGGTGTGGAACGTCCGACATCCGGGAAGGTCTATATCGAGGGTGAGGATATCTATCAGTTGGAAGATGACCGACTGGCGATCTTTCGGCGGCGGCAGGTAGGACTGGTTTATCAGTTTTTCAATCTGGTGCCGGTACTGAATGTCGAAGAAAATATAACACTGCCGGTCGAACTGGACGGGAAAAAGCCGGATCAATCGTTTTTGAAGGAATTAACGGATACATTAGGACTGGAGAAACGCCTGAAGCATCTGCCGAATGAACTGTCAGGTGGACAGCAGCAGCGGGTAGCGATTGGTCGTGCCCTGATGAACCGGCCGGCGATTTTACTGGCGGATGAACCAACCGGAAATCTGGATTCCAAAGCCAGTGCAGAGATCATGGAGCTGTTAAAGCTATTCAATCGAAAGTATAAGCAAACCTTGATTATGATTACGCACGATCTGGAACTGGCAAAGCAGGCAGACCGGGTGTTGAATATGGAAGACGGACGCCTGTCTGAGATCCGGCAGTGGATACCGGATGGAACACAGGAAGGCAGGTGATTTGTATGAAGGCATTGGAGAAGATCACATTGCGGAATATACGGATGAATCGGAAGCGTACCTGGGTAACGATCATCGGTATTATGCTGGCAACCGCTCTGATCGTAGTGGTGGCAGATATGGCGGTCAGTTTTCGTGCCAGCATGATCGAGTATGAGAAAATGAATAGTGGTGATTATCACTATTGTTTCCATGCAGTAGAACCGGAGAATCTGAAGTATTTTCAGGAGAATCGGAATATCGACCGGATGGGACTGATCGCGGATATGGGATATACGCGGATAGAAGACGCTGGAAACAAAGAAAAGCCATATCTGTTCCTGAAGGCGATGGATGAACAGGCGATGGAAGTCGTAAACGTGACGGTGCTGGAGGGAAGACTGCCTGAAAACAGTCATGAGGTTATTTTGTCAGAAGGAATACGGAGAACCGGAAATACGCCCTATCAGATAGGGGATGTCCTGCATCTGGAGAATCAGGATCGGTATAATGCAGAAGGACTGGAGCTAGATCAAAGCTGCAATTATGTGGAGGGAGAAACTCTGACAGACGGAGTATGTGCAGGTGGAGACTATACCGTAGTCGGGATTATGAAACGGCTGATGCCGGAGCAGGAGGTAAGCGGGGCACCGGGATATACAGTGATAACGAGGATGGAAGATCCGAACGCTTACAGATCGGTTGATATATATGCAACCTATACAAAGACCGGGTTAAAGCACCGGGATGCGGTAACTGCCGGCCTGATGGGGATACCAGAGGATCTGTATCAGCGTTATCAGAGTGCCGAAAGTATGAGTGAGGAAGAGTGGAAAGCACTGGATCAGTGTATATCCTCCTATGTGGTATGTAATCAATGGCTGTTGAAATACGAACTGCTCCAGTTTTCGGAGGAGAATCTGCAGATGCTGTATGCGGTTGCCGGGGTAGCGATTGTAATCATCATTGTATCAAGCGTGTTCTGTATACGAAATAGCTTTGTGATTTCCCTGACAGAGAAAATGAAACTATATGGTATGCTGGCGTCGGTTGGTACGACAAGACGGCAGCGGAAGAAAGTCATCTATGGAGAAGCATTACTCTTAGGTCTGGTGGGAATTCCCATGGGAATTGCACTTGGCCTGCTGGCGGGCTGGATCGTGGTAAAGGGAACCGGCCATTTACTGGAACAGAGTTTAAATGTAGAGCTACGGTATGTGATTTCGCTTCCGGCACTTTTAATCAGTATTCTTCTGTCGGTTGTTACGATCCTGTTATCCGGAAGTCAGGCAGCCCACAAGGCGGCAAAGGTATCTCCGATACGGGCGATCAGAGGAAACGATACCGTCCGGTTGAGCAGAAAAGAAGTACGGATGCCGAAATGGCTGGAGAAGTGGTTTGGAATCGGTGGTAAGATCGCCTATAAGAATCTGCGCCGGGCAAGAAACCGATATCGGACAACTGTGATCTCCATCGTGGTAAGTGTTGCGGTGTTTGTAGGAATGTCGGGCTTTATAAGCATGGCTATGAGTGTGAGTAAGGCGTACTATAAGGAGAGTACATACCAGTTGGGAGTGTATGTATATAGTTCAGATCAGATACAGGAGCTGGATAAGATTGCAGATATAGAAGGTGTTGAGCAGGTTGTGATCGCAAGGTTTAGTTCCCTGTCGGTTCCGGCTGCGGAGATAAAATATAGTGACCGTTACCGGTCTGCGGAGGAGCCGATGGAGGAAGATCAATCGGAATCGTTGGTGGTTGCAGCGTTAGATCCGCAGTCTTTTCGGGATTATGTGAAACAGACGGGTGGTATGAGCGATGCCGGAGACCAGTCGGCGATTCTGGTGAATCAGGGAACGATGATTGTGCAACAGGATGGAAAGGAGAAGCAGGTGGTTGGTGATCTGTATGCCTACCGGGCCGGAGATGAAATCACCGGAACGCTCGGTGGCGATCAGTCGGTGACCTTTACGATTGCGAAGACAACGGATCAAAGACCGACAGGGCTGGAAACGATAAGAAACGGGCTTCTGATTATTAACAGTGATGCGATAGCTGCATATGAACCTGCCTTTCGAGATGCTGCCGATGCATATGTGGTATGTGAAGATCCGGATCAGGTAGAACAGGAGATTCAGGACCGGTTAAATCTGTTTTCGGAGATTATAAATAATAAAAAGGAAGAGTATGAGTCCTCCAAGGCACTGTATACCCTGATCGGTGTGTTCTTATATGGATTTATTATAGTGATTGCATTGATCGGAATAACAAATATATTTAATACAATTACTACGAATATGGAACTGCGTTCCAGAGAGTTTGCGACACTGAAGTCCGTTGGCATGACCCGGAAGGAATTCCAGAGGGTGATTTGGTTGGAAGGTATCTTCTACGGGCTGAAGTCACTGTTGATCGGGCTGCCGCTGGGAATCGGACTTTCTGTTGTGTTTCATGTGGCACTGGCAAGCGGTAGTTTGGAAACCCCATATGAACTCCCGGTGGTTGGAATCCTGATCTCCGTAGCTGCCGTCTTTTTGCTGCTGTTTGGAATCATGCGATATTCGATGGGAAAGATAAATCAGAAGAATATCATTGAGACGATACAGAATGAAAATATATAAGGAAATATATAAAGAGAGTGTATAAAGCAAATAGTCGGAAATGTTAAAAACAGCCCCGGATTCCTCTGACATAATAATGTAGAGGAATCCGGGGCTGTTCTTACCGGAATGCAGAGGAAAGGTCAGGCCTCTAACGGCTGATGACGCGGGAAGAAGTCCTGCGTTTCATCCCAGAGGACGATCTTGCCGCTTTTTAATGAATCTTTCACACGGATGATTCTTTGGTTCGAAGAACCGCGGAAGCGAAGTCCTACCTCATGCTTTTCTTCTATAAACGGTCCGTCTACCAAAACATCAATATAAGACAGCAGCTCGGTTGTCTCCGGCCAGATCGGAACCATGTTTTTCAGAATCGCTTCATCAAACAGATATCCGGTATAGCACCAGATGCTCTTATCCGGATAACGTTCTTTTACGGCGCGTACCAGTGGAAGAAGTCCGAACTGGTTCGTGTGTTCAAACGGTTCACCACCAAGGAGGGTAAGCCCACGGATATAATCCGGCTTCATATACTCCAGAATGGTCTTGATCGTACCGGAAGAAAATAAGGTTCCGTAATTAAAATCCCAAGTTTCCTGATTGAAGCATCCCTTACAGTGGTGGGTGCATCCGCTGACGAACAGGGAAATGCGTACGCCCGGTCCGTTTGCGATGTCGTATTGTTTTATATCAGCATAATTCATAGTATCTCTCTCCCATTACAGATGAAGCACGCGGGCTTTGATTTCTTTTGTCTTACCTACATTCCAGAAGTTCTCACCCAGATAACCACAGGTTCTTCTGGTAACATTCATCTTGGAGTGATCCTTGTTGTGGCACTGTGGACATTCCCACTCATTATCATCATTGATCAGAATCTCACCGTCCCAGCCACAGACATGACAGTAGTCAGACTTGGTATTGAACTCTGCATACTGGATATTGTCGTATATATAACGAACAACCTCGGACAGCGCTTCCAGATTGTTCCGCATGTTCGGAATCTCAACATAGGAGATCGCACCACCGGAAGAGATCTTCTGGAACTGACTCTCAAACTGGAACTTGCTGAAGGCATCGATCTTCTCACGAACATCAACATGATAAGAGTTTGTATAGTAGCCCTTATCGGTGATATCTTCGATTGTGCCAAAGCGCTCCTTATCAATCCGGGCAAAACGGTAACACAGAGATTCGGCAGGGGTTCCGTACAGACCAAAGCCGATACCGGTCTGCTCTTTCCATCGGTCGGTTGCTTCCCGTAAATGATTCATGACACGGAGTGCGAAGTCCAGTCCTTCCGGATCGGTATGGCTGACACCCTTCATCAGCTTTGTTACCTCATAAAGACCAATATACCCTAAAGAAATAGTGGAATAGCCATTGTACAACAGCTTATCGATCTTTTCGCCCTTCTTCAGACGGGCAATCGCACCGTACTGCCAGTGAATCGGGCTGACATCCGAGGTGACACCTACCAGTGCATTATGACGGCACATCAGAGCCTCATAGCACAGTTCCAGGCGCTCGTCTAACAGCTTCCAGAAGGTTTCCTCATTCTTCTTAGCCAGAATACCGATCTGAGGCAGATTCAGAGATACAACACCCTGATTGAATCGTCCCTCAAACTTATAATTTCCATTTTCATCCTTCCAAGGAGACAGGAAGCTGCGGCAGCCCATCGGACTGAATACATTCCCTTCATAGTTCTCGCGCATCATCTTGGCACTGATATAGTCCGGATACATCCGTTTTGCAGAGCAGCGAACGGCCATTTCGGTAATATAGTCATACTTTCCACCCTTTAGGCAGTTACACTCATCCAGTACATAAATCAGCTTCGGGAAGGCAGGTGTTACATAGACGCCCTTCTCATTCTTGATGCCTTCGATTCTCTGGCGGAGAATCTCTTCGATGATCTGTGCATTTTCTTCAATATATTCATCCTTCTCGTCCAGATAGAGGAACAGCGTCACAAATGGAGATTGACCGTTCGTAGTCATCAGGGTATTAATCTGATACTGAATCGTCTGGACGCCGGAACGAAGCTCATCATTGACCCGTTCCTTAACCATATCCTCGATGATGTCTGCAGACAGACGGTCACCGAACTGTTCTTCAAACCGATGCTTATACTTATTATAACTCTTACGCAGATACTTACCCAGATGACGGATATCAACAGACTGACCGCCATACTGGCTGCTGGCTACGGAAGATATGATCTGTGTCATTACGGTACAGGCTACCTGGAAGCTCTTCGGACTCTCAATCAGCTTTCCGTTCATAACAGTACCGTTATCTAACATATCACCGATATTGATCAGGCAGCAGTTGAAGATCGGCTGTAAAAAGTAGTCTGAATCATGGAAGTGTAAGACGCCCTCCTCATGTGCCTTAGAGATCTTCTCCGGCAGAAGGATACGCTTAGTCAGATCCTTTGATACCTCTCCGGCGATCAGATCCCGCTGAGTAGAAGCAACAGTTGCGTTTTTATTGGAATTCTCTTCCATAACGTCCTTATTGCTGTTTTTTATCAGACTCAAAATCGATTCATCTGTGGTATTTGCCTTACGAACCAGTTCTCTGGAATAACGGTAGATAATGTAGGTCTTTGCCAGAACAAACTTGCCGTCTGCCATTAACTTCTGCTCGATAATGTCCTGTATGTCTTCTACCAGCATACGGGTACGGTTCTTGCTTTCGATGTACTCGATAATGCTGTCTATGGTCTCTTCTGATACCTTCTCGGCAGCAGGCACCTCTGCATTTGCCTTTTGAATTGCGGTTACGATTTTGCTGCGGTCGTATGTAACCGCACGACCGTCACGCTTAATAACTTGCATAATTTGATTCCCCACCTTTTGTCTCATAGTGTATTTTTTCAAAACCCTTCGAGAAGTTATTATAGCACCGGGTATAGCATTTGTCTACTAGATATGGGATTTAAAATAAAAATCAACCACTAGATATAGTGGTTGATATGTAAAGATAAATGTAAAAGAAGTGAAAACGAAGGAAGATTTGTGTAAAATGGCAGATAATTCGCAAAAATATTCCGTTATTTGTTCAAAAAGAATACACGATTTTGATATATCATTTTTTGTGGGAATGTGTTATGGTAGATAATAGTTTTAACAAAGCAGATAATAACGATTATTATATGGAAGGAATGGAATATGAAGAAAAAGATAATAAGTGCATGTATGATACTGATGCTGACCGCCGGAATGCTGGCCGGCTGCAGCGGCGGAACGAAGATGAAGAACTATAAGGATTATATCACGCTGGGTGAATATAAGGGGATTGAGTATACGCCACAGTCTACAGAGGTAACAGATGAAGAGATGCAGGAACAGGTAGACAGTATCCTGCAGCAGATGGGTACCTCCGAGGAACTGACGGAGGGAACCGTAGAGGAAGGCGATACCATTAATCTGGATTATGTAGGCTATGCAAACGGAGAGGCCTTTGAAGGGGGGAATACCAATGGGCAGGGAGCCCAGTTGACGATCGGCTCTCATTCGTATATCGATGACTTTGAAGAACAGTTGATCGGTCATGAGGTAGGAGAAGAAGGAATCGAAGTAAATGTAACCTTTCCGGATGACTATGAAAATGCAGATGGAACATTGTCTGATCTGGCCGGACAGGATGCAACTTTTGTTTGTACGATCAATAGCATTATCCAGACCACCTATCCGGAGGAACTGACGGATGAACTGGTATCTGAAAATACAGACTATGATACCGTGAATGCGTTTATGGATGCATTACGGATGGACTATGAGAAGTATAAGCAGACACAGGCGGAGAAGCAGATGCAGCAGGATATCATCGTTCAGGTATTGGATAATGCAACGGTTGTAAAGTACCCGGAGGATGAGGTAAAGAGTGTTACAGAACAGACGATACAGGGTGCGAAGGACACGGCAGACTCTTATCAGATGGAATATACGGACTATCTGGCAAGACTGCAGGATGAAAATGGAGATCCATATACAGAGGAAACCTACGCAGCCGCAGCAGAGGAGTATGTTCGGGAACTGCTCAAGGAGAAGATGGTCATCTGTGAGATCGCGCGGCAGGAAGGACTTTCTGTCACAAAGGCTGAGGTTCAGGCATATGTCGAAGCAGAATGTGCAAATAATACCAGCCTGAATGCAGATACGATATATGATTCGTATTCGATGGAGGATCTGGCATATGCGGCACTGTACGATAAAGTGATGGCACTGCTGGTAGAAAATGCGGTAGCAAAATAGGAATTTATGGAAGATGGAAAATCTCCCGAAGGGAAATAATTACAAAAAAAATGAAAAAGCTATTGCAATTTGAAAAAGTATGATGTATAATAGCGTCTGTTGGTGCTGATAAGACACTGACAGACATAAGCAGTTGTGGCGGAATTGGCATACGCGCATGATTCAGGTTCATGTCCACGCAAGTGGGTTCGGGTTCAAGTCCCGTCAACTGCATTAAACGTAAGAGCCAAGAATATTGATTTTTCAGTGTTCTTGGCTCTTTTTTTCTTTGCTGGAAATTGAAAAGGTAACAAAAAAGTAGCAGGATTTTTTAGACCTATAGGACAAATCGTGTTGAAATAACCATGTGAGGAAGATTAAACTTATTATATTGTATAGTTATTTTTTTAAGGATATACAATAATAGAGTAGCTTTATAAAAACAGGTTGAAAAATGTCACGAAAATTATGTAATAATCGTGACAAAAAGGAGCGTGGTTTTATGGCTGGCGACATTTATGCGGAAATAAAGAAGAGAATAGAATTAGCGGAACCGGGAACGGTATTTTTACCCTCAGATTTCACGGATATTGCGACAACAACTGTAAGAAAATGTTTGGAAAGACAAGTAAACGAAAAGAATATACGAAGAATTATAGATGGGGTGTATGAAAAAACGGAATATAGTAAGTTGCTGAAAGCGTATATTCCTGCAAATCCCGATGCAGTAACATACGCCATTGCTAGAAGTTTTCACTGGATCTTATAGAAAAAAACTGGAATTAAAAAATTCACTTTACGCTGATAATTAGGATTGACGCACTCTGGTTTTGTGGTATACTTTAATTAAATCCGTAAAAATTATAAAAATACGGATTTTAATTAAAAAGAGGCGATTGAATGATATACACATACAAAGAATGTATTGAAAAATACAAAACGAATTATGAAATCAGGAAACTTCTTGCAAATGGTTCTTTAGTAAGAGTTCGCAGGGGCGTATATTCTGATAATGACCATGAAGCGGAGCTGGCGATAATAAGTAAGGCATATCCAGAAGCTGTATTTACACTAAATAGTGCCTTTTATTATCATGGACTTACGGATACAATTCCAAGAACTTATTATCTGCTTACGGATAAGAATTATACAAAAATTAAAGACAAGAGAATCACCCAGTTCTTTGATAATAATGATAGTCTTGAAATTGGTGTAGAGACAAAGGTTTATAATGGTACGGAAATTCGTATTTTTAACAGGGAACGTATGATGGTTGAATTGATTCGCAATAAAAGTAAGTTCTCGTTTGATTATTATAAGGAGATTATATCTAATTACAGAAAACTGATTTATGAGTTGGATATACAGGCAGTTCAGGAATATGCGTGTCAGCTTCCTAAAACAAGGCTTGTTTTAGATACGTTACAGCTGGAGGTGTTTTAGATGAATTTATCTGATATGGTTAGAAAAATGCAACAATTAGGGTATGAAACGGATGATGCACAAGCGAGAGTGTGTCAGGATATTGTTTTAAAGGCAATATCAAAAAGCACTTTGTCCAGAAATGTAACAATTAAGGGTGGAGTCGTTATGAGAAGCATAACGAATAATATCCGTAGAGCAACTCAGGATATGGATATAGATTTTATCCGGTATTCCCTTTCGGATGAGTCGGTTGATAGTTTTGTTACAAAACTGAATTGCATTGATGGTATAACAATAACAAGGGTTGGAAGAATCGAAGCGTTAAGCCAACAGGATTATAAAGGAAAACGAGTGAATGTGCATATTAAAGATACCTATGGAAATCTGATAGAAAGTAAGATTGACTTGGGTGTACATAAGCACATGGAAATCGAGCAGGAGGAGTATTGTTTTGACATTGCTTTTGATGATGAAGGTGCGTCACTTCTTATAAATACCAGAGAGCAGATGTTTGCAGAGAAGCTGCGTTCACTCCTGAAGTTTGGTACATTTAGCACTCGCTATAAAGATGTTTATGATATGTACTACCAGTGTGGCAGGATGAATGAACAAAAGCTGATTGCATGTTTGCATACATTTATTTTTGATGATTCGGAAATGCGTGAAAATGATATGCCAGCCATTCTTAAAAGATTAAAATTTGTATTTCGTGATAAGGTATATAAGGACAGAGTCGATAAAAGCGATAAGAGATGGCTGGATACCGAGATTGACGAAGTGTTTGATGGTATAGTGAAATATCTGAATAAATTTTTAAAAAACCCGTAAAATAATTAAAATGACAATTGATTTTTGGAGGATCCTAAACGTTATTGTTCAAAAACAGCTTGAAATTGAATCCAGCTTCCGTATTCGCCGGTAGCTGAAAGCGTTCCATGATGATCTTCTGCGATCGCACGCGCAATGGCAAGACCGAGTCCATAGCTGTTGGACTGGCGGACGCGTGCCTGATCGACGCGATAGAAACGCTCAAAGATACGTTCTAATTCCTCCGGTTTTACACCGACACCGGTATTGTAGACAGTGAACAGAAGCTGTCGGTGCTTCTTGGTAAGACGGACAGAAATCTGACCATGGGTATCACAGTATTTAAATGCATTGTTCATAAGAATCGAAACCAGCTTCTCAATCTGCTCCTGATTTCCGGACATATGGATATCATCCGGGACATCAGTTTCTAACCGGATCCCTTGGTCATATGCCATACCTTCAAAGGGGAGAACCTGCCCCATAACAGCAGAACTCAGGTCAAAGTCTGTATGAGGCTGATGGTTACCGGTATCCTCCATGGAAGCCAGAGTCATAAGCTCGCGGACTAAGGTGTCCATACGCATGGCTTCGGTTGAGATATAGGATAGCCATTTGTTATCTCCGATTTCATCTTTCAGGACATCTGTATTTGCAGAGATAACAGCGATAGGGGTTTTTAATTCATGCCCTGCATCCGATACGAACTGTCGTTGCTTTTCAAAGGCGGTCTGTACCGGGCGAATCATTCGGTTTGTAAGCCAGAATGCCATTCCGAGAAAGAAGAACCATGCAAGGATCCCGGCTATGATGGAGATTCGAAGTGTTTGAACGTTCCGATTCTGCTCCATAGAGTGATCCATGAGGATACAGAGGTATCCGTCAGGAGTCGTTCTTAGCAGATAGTACTGTCCGTGGTAAATGCCGAATTCGGAGGAACGATTCAGGATAGCCGTGGACAGATCGGCAATGTCGGTGTCGGTATACAGATCTGTCCGGTTGGTATTCCATTCCCGGATCGTGCCGGAGGAATCCATAGAGATAGCAGCGATGCTGGCACTATCATAGGAGCTGTGGGTCTGTTCACCCGGTGGAAGATCCAGATGCCCGTCGGTTACATCAGAGACGATTCGACCGTTACGATCGGCTATCGTTTCCAGATAAGAGGCTAGCAGTTCCGGTGTTTCAAAAGGCTTTGTCAGATAATAGTCGGCACCGGAATCCAGTCCGTGTACACGACTGTCCAGATCCGCCTTAGCAGTCAGCATCAGAATGGGAGTAGTGATATGATTGGCGCGAAGCTCTTTCAGTACATGGAACCCATCCAGCTTTGGCAGCATGACATCCAGTATGATAACATCATAGGTATTCGTTAAACCTTCGTCGAGTCCCCGTTCTCCATCGAAGGACAGAATTCGATTACGCTGGAGGACTGCGATGTGACCGGTAACATGAGTGATACGAAGGGAACCAGCTCGGATGAAAACGTGCACAATGTCATGATCTATCAGTCTATGTCCGGAGATGCCGAGGTAGGAACATCCGAGTTCTCGATGACAGGAGGAAGTCTCACCTGTAAGAATGGGGATATGTTCTATATTACAAATACGAATTGTACATTGAAGCTGTCCGGTGTAAAGCTTCAGAATCAGGATGCGGATGGCACAGTTCTTCAGTAGGCCGGCAGAATAGAAAACCTGACGGTTGACAGGGTAGAATGAGTGAGATATAATACTTGAATACGATTGGCTAGTTATGCCTATAGTGCGTAGAACGGCAGACAGATACGCAAAAATGTGTAGAAAGGATTATGTGCAATGGCTGAAAAAATGATTATCACATATGCTGGTCTGAAGGAGATGGAGGAAGAGCTTCATCATCTGAAGGTTGTAACCAGAAAGGAAATCGCTCAGAAGATCAAGGAAGCAAGAGAGCAGGGAGACTTATCCGAGAATGCAGAGTATGATGCAGCGATGGATGAACAGAGAGATATCGAAGCTCGAATCAAAGAACTGGAGAAGATGCTCAAGAATGTAGATGTGGTTGATGAAGACGAGATCGATCTACAGACGGTAAATGTAGGATGTACGGTTCGGGTATTAGATATGGAATTCGATGAAGAAGTCGAGTATAAGCTGGTTGGTTCCAAGGAGGCAGATATCTTAAAGAACAAGATTTCGAATGAAGCCCCTATCGGAAGAGCATTGATCGGTGCCAAGGTTGGCGATGTGGTAGATGTAGAAGCTCCGGACGGAGTATTCCAGTACAAGGTATTAGACATTCAGCGATTAAACTAATAATAAATCGGAACGGGGACTGGCAGATATGTCAATCCCGTTCTTTCTGTATAGGATAAGAAAGGAAGAAGAATTATGGCAGAGCAGAAGGGACAGAATCAGCCAAAGCAGCAGGATGTGAATCAGCTGTTAAAGGTACGTCGGGAGAAGCTTTCCGACCTGCAGGCAGCGGGAAAAGATCCATTTGTAATAACAAAGTATGATGTGACAAATCATAGTGCGGATGTAAAGGATATATATAATGCACATGAAGCAGAGCTTCTGGCAGGCAGACAGCTACCGAATGTAGAAGGTCTGGGAGAAGAGCAGAAAAAGGAAGTTCTGAGCAATGATTATAACGAGCGGAGATCCCTCATGGATGCATCCCCGATCCATGTAAGCATTGCCGGACGTATGATGTTCAAGCGCGTAATGGGAAAGGCTTCCTTCTGCAACATTCAGGATCTGAAGGGCAATATTCAGGTATATGTAGCCAGAGATCAGATCGGAGAGGAATCCTATGCAGACTTCAAGAAGGCGGATATCGGTGATATCTATGGTGTAAAGGGATATGCATTCCGTACAAAGACCGGTGAGATTTCGATTCATGCAGAAGAGATGACATTACTTTCAAAGTCTTTACAGATTCTGCCGGAGAAGTTCCACGGACTGACAGATACAGATATGAAGTATCGGCAGCGGTATGTGGATCTGATCATGAATCAGGAGAGTAAGGAAGTATTTATTAAGCGTTCACAGATATTAAAGGAGATCCGGAGCTTTCTGGCAGGACGTGACTTCATGGAAGTGGAGACGCCGATGCTGGTATCCAATGCGGGTGGAGCTGCGGCCAGACCGTTCGAGACACATTATAATGCATTGGACGAGGATGTTAAGCTTCGTATTTCGTTGGAATTATATTTAAAGAGATTGATCGTAGGCGGTCTGGAGCGTGTATTTGAGATCGGACGCGTATTCCGGAATGAGGGTGTCGATACCCGTCACAATCCGGAGTTCACACTGATGGAATTATATCAGGCATACACCGACTATGAGGGCATGATGGAACTGACAGAGTCTATGTTCCGTTATCTGGCAGAGAAGGTATGCGGCAGTACCAAGATCACATACAACGGAATCGAGATCGATTTTGGAAAGCCGTTTGAACGGATGACGATGAATGATGCGATTAAGAAGTATGCGGGTATTGATTTCGATCAGGTACCGGATGATGAGGCAGCAAAGAAGCTGGCAGATGAGCATCATATCGAATATGAGGCACGGCATAAGAAGGGAGATATCATAAACCTGTTCTTTGAGGAGTACTGTGAGAAGGAACTGATTCAGCCAACCTTCATCATGGATCATCCGATCGAGATCTCGCCGCTGACGAAGAAGAAGCCGTCGGATCCGACGAAGGTAGAACGATTTGAGCTGTTTATTAATACATGGGAGATGTGTAATGCATATTCTGAGTTAAATGATCCGATCGATCAGAGAGAACGGTTTGCTGCGCAGGATGCAAATGCAGCCGCCGGAGATGATGAAGCAGAACATACAGATGAAGATTTCCTGAATGCATTGGAGATCGGTATGCCTCCGACAGGTGGTATCGGATACGGAATCGATCGTCTGGTTATGCTGTTGACAGATAGTGCAGCGATCCGGGACGTATTGCTCTTCCCGACCATGCGCAGCCTGAACCCAAATAAGAATAAAAAGGGAAATGCAAAACCGGAAACGGTTGAAACCATCGATTTCTCAAAGGTAAAGATTGAACCGTTATTTGAAGAAGCCGTTGATTTTGATACATTCAGCAAGTCTGATTTCCGTGCGGTAAAGGTAAAAGCGTGTGTTGCAGTACCAAAGTCAAAGAAGCTGTTACAGTTCACACTGGATGACGGAACCGGCACAGACCGCACGATCTTAAGTGGTATTCATAGCTTTTATGAACCGGAAGAACTGGTAGGAAAGACGTTAATTGCAATCACGAATCTTCCACCGAGAGCAATGATGGGCATTGATTCTTGCGGTATGCTGCTGTCAGCGATCCATGAAGAAGAAGGAGAAGAGAAGCTTCATCTTCTGATGGTGGATAATCATATTCCGGCAGGCGCAAAGCTTTACTAACAATCGGAGCTGTGAAGTGAGAGACATCGATAGAAAAAGGATAGGATATCAGAGGGATGAAGTATCGGTTTTTTGGCTGGGAACATGCGGATGTTCCGGCTATTACAGACGAATATAGTGGAATTCGGGATCCAAGAGCATTATATGATGTCCTGAACGATATCTGGTGTGCGGAGACCTGTGCGCCGAGGATGCGGGAACGTTGGACCAAGGAGAACCGGACGCTGGGACAGTGCTCGATTACTGCCTTTCTTGCACAGGATATTTTTGGCGGTAAGGTGTACGGAATCTTGCGGCCGGGTGGAACCTATCACTGTTATAACGTGGTGGGAGACTGTTGTTTTGATCTGACCAGTGAGCAGTTTGGAGAGGAAGTATTAAGCTATGAAGATAACCCGGAACAGCTTCGGGAAGTTCATTTTGCAAAGGAAGAAAAGCGGCTGCGATATGAATATCTGAAGAAGGCTTTACGGGAACGACTGTGACGCAAGGCTGTGCCTGTAGGGCGGCGGCCGTTTGCGGAAGATAACAGCAGGGATGCTATGGCTATAGGAGCATAGAATTCCTGCTGTTGTATTTTGGATGTAAGGAATGATTTGCGTACGATGAATAGGAATGATAGGTAAAGGATAAAGCGATGATATTAAATGTTGAGAATTTGACACACGGATTTGGAGACAGAGCCATATTTAACAATGTTTCGTTCCGGCTGCTTGCGGGGGAACATATCGGTCTGGTGGGGGCGAACGGAGAAGGAAAGAGTACCTTCATGAACATTGTGACAGGTGCCTTAACCCCGGATGAGGGAAAAGTAGAGTGGAATAAGCATGTTCGTGTAGGATATCTGGATCAGCATGCAGTCCTGAAAAAGGGAATGACGATCGAGTCGGTATTAAAGTCGGCATTTGCCTATCTGTACGAGATGGAAGAAAGGATCAATCAGATCTATGAGAGCATGGCGGATGCGACCGAAGAGCAGATCGCGGAAAGGATGGACGAGGTAGGAACCCTGCAGGATCTGCTGACAAACCATGACTTTTATATGATCGATGCAAAAACGGAGCAGGTGGCAAGGGCGTTAGGACTGCTGGAACTGGGGCTGGATCATGATGTGACGGATCTGAGTGGTGGACAGCGGACCAAGGTACTGTTGGCGAAACTGCTTTTGGAAAAACCGGAAATTTTGTTATTGGATGAACCGACAAACTATCTGGATGCAGAACACATCGCATGGCTGAAACGCTATCTGCAGGAGTATGAGAATGCATTTATTTTGATCAGCCATGATATCCCGTTCTTAAATGATGTTGTCAATATTATCTATCATATGGAGAATCAGGAACTGAACCGCTATGTGGGAAATTATGATAAATTCCTGGAGGTTTATGAGGTGCGAAAGGCACAGCAGGAGGCAGCGTACCGGAAGCAACAGCAGGAAATCAGCGAGTTAAAGGACTTTGTAGCTAGAAATAAGGCAAGAGTTGCAACCCGGAATATGGCGATGTCCAGACAAAAGAAGCTGGATAGGATGGATGTGATCGAGCTGGCAAAGGAGCGCCCGAAGCCGGAGTTTTATTTTAAGGAAGCAAGAACACCGGGGAAAATGCTGTTTGAAACCGAAGATCTGGTGATTGGATATGATCGGCAGACACCGCTCTCCAGACCAATCAATCTTCGTATGGAGCGTGGAGAGAAGATTGCAATCACAGGAACCAACGGAATCGGAAAAAGTACGCTTTTAAAGAGCTTACTGGGAATCATTCCGGCTCTGTCCGGTTCTGTGGAGTTGGGAGACTATCTGTATCTGGGATACTTTGAACAGGAAATGGCAGGTACCGATCACACTTGTATTGAAGAGATATGGCAGGAATTTCCGGGATATTCACAGTATGAGGTGCGGTCGGCACTGGCAAAGTGCGGATTGACCACGAAGCATATTGAGAGCAAGGTCCGGGTATTAAGTGGGGGAGAACAGGCAAAGGTACGTCTCTGTAAGTTGATCAACCGGGAAACGAATCTGCTGATCTTAGATGAGCCGACCAATCATCTTGATGTAGATGCCAAGGAGGAATTGAAGCGGGCATTAAAGGACTATCATGGTTCCATTCTGTTAGTCTGTCATGAATCGGAGTTCTATTCGGATATTGTGACAAAGGTGTGGAATCTGGAAGAGTATAGCGTGCTTACGATCTAGGAAACAGTCGGTGGAAGACCGAAAAAGGGTTCAGAATTTGATTCAGAGGTCCGATATATCTGTTAGATATCTATTGTCAGGCTGAAGCGGAATTCAGTCTATGGATACATTCATGGAGGAATGGATATGAAGATAAAGGATGCGGAACAGACATATCGGACACAGATTCAGTCATATCAGACACAAAAAACAGCCATAGCAAAGAAACAGAATGAATTGAAAAAGAAGATGGATACGTCCGCAGACGGATCAACGCTGTTTGGCAATGAAGCTGCGGTTCTTCAGTTGACTTATGATGCATTGGATAAGAAGCAGAATGAGTATTCAAACTACCTGGATCAGTTAAGTGAGCAGCGGTTTGCAATAGAAGAGCTGGAAAATACAAAGCAACAGGGAAAGGCTGCGGAAAAAGCAGGCAAGGATCTGGCGAAGATCATGGAAGTAGCCAGACGGATCATGAAGGGAGCCAAGGTGCCGGGCAGTGATGAACGGAAGCTGATGGAGTTTGACAGTAAGCTATATCAGATGGCAAAGAGCATCGGGGCAATGGCAAAGCAGCGAAAACGGAAGGAATATAAGTCGTTATGGGAGGACGAAGAGAAGCAGGAGACACAGGATCCGAGTGAGGTGGCGGATGAGGCAGAGGCAGCAGGAGCCGGACCGGAGCTTGTGACAGCGGAAGCAACCATGGCATCTGTGGGCGATATGGAAGAAAGCGGTGAGTAAGATGCTGGTAGACGAGGATCTGAAGGGGATCGAGATAGACTTTGACTTCTAAGGGGAATTTCGGTATACTCGGATAAGATAATACTATAAATAATATAAGAGAGTGGAGAGAAGACAATTGAAGATGAAAAAGACACAGATTGGAATGATTGTATTTATTTTGATCCTTATTGTACTGGCGGTGATTTCTTTTCAGACGCCGGGAAGCGTAGCGGATCCGGAAACGTATCAGTGTAAGGTTTATGCAACCGTATTATCCCTGCTGCCACCTGTGATAGCGATCGGGCTGGCGCTGATTACAAAAGAAGTATATACCTCTCTTTTGGCCGGGATCATTGCAGGCGGATTGCTGTATTCGAATTTTAATCTGGAACTGATGATCAATACTATTTTATTTCATGAGGACGGCGGTATGATCTACAAGCTGGCAGATCCCGGAAATGTAGGTATTCTGGTCTTTCTTATTATGCTTGGCATTCTGGTATCCCTACTAAACCGGGCGGGCGGTTCGGCGGCATTTGGAAAATGGGCATCCAAGCATATTAAGACAAGGATCGGAGCACAGATATCCGTTATGGTTTTAGGAGTGCTGATATTTGTAGACGATTATTTTAACTGTCTGACCGTCGGCAGCGTATTGCGGCCGGTAACGGATCGGCATAGAGTCTCCAGAGCAAAGCTGTCTTATATTATCGATGCGACAGCGGCACCGGTCTGCATTATAGCACCGATCAGTTCGTGGGCGGCAGCGGTTACCTCCTCTGTTCCGGAGGATGCGGGAATCAATGGATTTGCAGTATTTATTCAGACAATACCTTATAATTTGTATGCAATCCTTACATTGGTCATGGTGCTGGGGGTAACCTTACTTCGGGTAGACTTTGGTCCAATGCGGACGCATGAATTGAATGCGATTGCCGGAGATCTTTTTACAACACCGGGAAGACCATATGAAGAAAATGAAGAAGAGATCGTGAAGGGAAATGCACATGTGCTGGATCTGATTCTGCCGGTAGCAGTGCTGATTTTTAGCTGTATTATGGCGATGGTTTATACAGGCGGATTTTTTGAAGGTGTATCATTTGTCGAAGCGTTTGCAAATTCCAATGCTTCGGTTGGTTTGGTTTTAGGCGGTGCGGTGACTTTGGTATTTTCCTTTATTTATTTCCTGCTTCGGGACGTTCTGACCTTTCAGGAATTTACAGAGTGCATACCGGAAGGATTTAAAGCGATGATTGCACCGATTTTGATTCTGACGATGGCATGGACGTTGTCCGGTATGACGAATCTGTTAGGAGCGAAGGTCTTTGTGGCTGATTTTGTGGCCGGCTCGGCACAGGCTTTGCAGGGATTTTTACCTGTGATTATCTTTATCGTGGCTGCATTTCTTGCATTTGCAACGGGAACCTCATGGGGAACCTTCAGTATCCTGATCCCGATCGTAATCGGAGTATTCCCGTCCGGTCAGATGATGGTGATATCGATTGCATCCTGTTTGGCAGGTGCGGTATGCGGAGATCATTGTTCTCCAATATCGGATACTACGATTATGGCGTCTGCCGGAGGACATTGTGAGCATGTAAATCATGTATCGACGCAGCTTCCGTATGCGATGGTCGTAGCGGCAGTATGTCTGGTCAGCTATCTGTTGATCGGAGTTCTTCAGATGATCGGACTTGCGGCACTGTCGTGGATCGCATTGCCGGTGGGAATTGCACTGTTAATCGGAACCTTGTTCGTTATTCGTACCCGTACCGGTAAAGAGGACATATAAATATAAACAGAAGTGGGGATCTCAATGAAACTGCAATATTATTATGTCACAGATTATTCATTAGATTTATGCCTGGAATATATGAAACATGACAATGTTTATGACAGATTTTCGTACAAATGGGAAGAAAAAGAGGATTATTATCTTATAACATTTATTGAATATAAAAACAGTATATTGAGTTTGGCGACCTCTCCAAAGCCAACATTTAAAGTGATATTTGAAGATTTAGGAAATCAAACTGGTATAAATGTTCAGTTTTTGGATGGTTTTTTACAGCCAACGCCATTTGTATATACCAAGGATATTGATCTGTTTTGGAAAACAAAGCTAGAAGCAAAGAGGTGGAATGCCTGAAATCTGATGGTATTTATATAAAATAAGCACAAAAGCCCAGTAAAATCAATGGGTTGTGGCGTTTGTCAAACGCCTGATAAATGGAAAACAAAGGAGAAACGATATGCCAGTTTTTGATTTTGATCATGCACCAAAACAGAAGGAAGAGACAGTAGTATGCACCTATACTACCTTTTATAGTACAGCAAAGGAAAAGACGCCGGAGGAACCGATTCTGGTGTTGGATAATACAAAGCAGCAGTGGCCGCATCATAGTATGGGAGTCTTTACCAATCAGAGTAAACGGACAGCCTTTGAGTTCAAGGTGGATGGAACCTCCTATACGGCCGATATTTTGAAGGTGGATGCCAGATTTGTCAGTCTGATTAAGTGGCTGGGCGAGAATCATATCAGTATTCGCCTGTCCGGTCAGAACGGGGCTGAGGGATATGCTGTCTATCGGATCCGGGAAATGGCATTTGGCGGCGGAACAAAGTTATCCGCACAGGATGGGTTCCTGCAGTTTATGATCGAACGGCTGCTGGCGAGTAGTGCGGCAGAAGAGGTAGAAGAGGATGAGGATGCAGATGAGGAAGGCGATGAGATGCGCCTGACAAGTCTTCAGAGTATCTCTGATTTTATGACCTGTGCAGGTAGAACAATGCCGGATAATATCCGTCTCTGGGCGAGAAGGAATCTGGCAGTGGCACGTTCCCATGAGGTGTCACCGGAGGAGCGGAGACATGCACAGCGGGCACTTTCTATTATGATGAATGTACAGTGGAAGAGCAATTACTTTGAGGCAATTGATCCCGTAGAGGCACGACGGATTCTGGATGAAGAGCTGTATGGCATGGAACGGGTAAAGCAGAGAATTATGGAGACGATCATTCAGATCAATCGGACCCATACGCTTCCTGCATACGGACTGCTTCTGGTAGGACCTGCGGGTACCGGTAAATCACAGATTGCTTATGCGGTGGCAAGGATACTAAAGCTGCCATGGACAACGCTGGATATGAGTTCGATTAATGATCCGGAACAGTTGACGGGAAGCTCCCGGATCTATGCAAATGCGAAGCCGGGTATTATTATGGAAGCCTTTTCTATGGCAGGGGAGTCCAATCTGGTATTTATCATTAACGAGTTAGATAAAGCTGCATCCGGGAAGGGAAACGGAAACCCGGCAGATGTGCTTTTGACATTGCTGGATAATCTGGGATTCACAGATAACTATATGGAGTGTATGGTTCCGACGGTGGGTGTATATCCGATTGCAACAGCAAACAATAAGGAACAGATCAGCGCACCGCTGATGTCCCGATTTGCAGTGATTGACATTCCGGACTATACGTTTGAGGAAAAGAAGCTGATCTTTAGCAACTTTGTACTGCCGAAGGTATTGAAGCGGATTGGACTGCAGGAGAGCGAATGTAAGATTACAGAAGAGGGGCTGGATGCTGTGATCAATCAGTTCCGGGATACATCCGGTATTCGGAATCTGGAACAGGCGGCAGAACATCTGGCAGCCAATGCACTGTATCAGATCGAGGTGGATCATGTACCACAGGTGGTATTTGATCCGGAACAGGTGGAGAAGTTATTTAAATAAAGTTTGAATAAATAGTCGGAGTGGGGATGCGTATGCGAAAAGTAGAAAAATGGGGAAAATGGTTTATATGTATGGTTGCAGGTGTGCTGGTGCTTTCAATGTCGGGCTGTGGAAGACTCCGGCAGGATGCCGCACGAGGAGATGCTACGACGGAGAAGATGACGTCTGGCTGGGGAACTACCGGAGGAACGACGAGACAGGAGCCATCAGTGGATTCTTCAACCGATGATTCCTATGCGGTTACATCTGTGATAAACGGTTCCGTAATACAGGCAGAGAAGGGCAAGAGCAGCTTTGTTGTGAGTGAGCAGCGGTATGTCCGGGTAAAGGAAACCAGCACCAGCTTTTTGCCGGATTTAGCGGCATGGTCGGGAGGAGCTGTGACCGCGTCTTCCGTTACAGAGGAAAACGGTCAAAAAACACAGTATTTCTTTGCAGATAATAGTACGGATCTGGCGATTGCAGAAGAATATTTGATGATGCTGTCACAAAACTATGGGGTGGTATATTCAGAACCGGACGGCATCAGTGATGTAGTGAGTGATTATACAGTATGGAATTTGACATTTCCGGAGGGAAGCGGCACTATGAGCCGATATACTTCCTTGTCTTCGAATTTTGTGTCACTTGAATATCCGGCAGCAATCGGATTGATTGACACCGGAGCCAGACAGGGAGGAGAGACGGTAGCAGTAGAGGATGTGAAGATCGATACCAATACCGTTCTGGCAGATTATGAACGGGATGCAGATGGATATGATGTATTCCGGATGAAGGGCTGGAATAGTGACGAGAGCATTATGATCAAGCTATATGCATCTGAATATGAAAAGGGAGATGTATTCACACTGGAGGATTTTAAGAATCAGGTTGATGCCGGTGATTCAGCGATTCTTAGCTGCTTTGTAACAGCAGAACGGGTATTCGGAACGGCATTCAGCATGGGACCATCCGATTCCTATGCAGATCGTTATACGGAAGTCCGGGTGGAGGTTTTGGATAAGACAGAATCTGTGATTGTACTTTATTATTACTTTTTGATGAACGATGAGGCCGGTGACCTGTATGCATATGAAGGGGTTGTGGTAGCAGAGGCAGCACAGGCTTCCGGAGGAAATGAGAATGATAATATGGACGCCTCAGATACGGTTACAGTACCGGCATACTCAGGGAATGATCGATGCTCCTACTGTCAGGGCAGAGGATATGAGATTGGAAATTGTATCCGTTGCCATGGCACAGGTGGTGTAGACTGTACCTACTGTATGGCAGGTCTGGTGGATTGCACCAAATGTGGCGGAAGAGGCACGATTTATGATATGGTTAGTAACTCAGAGACAGAGTGCTTTACCTGTCATCATAGCGGAAAGGTAGACTGTTGGAAATGCAATGGAAGTGGCAGTCTGACTTGTACAAATTGCAATGGAACCGGACATGCAGAGTGTAGCCATTGCCACGGAAGCGGAAAAAAATAATGTGGATCAGAAAATAAAGATTACAAAAGAGGTTATTGCAGCATGAAGAGCAGACAGATAAGGAATTCGATGTTACTGGTATTGACCGCCCTGATCTGGGGAACCGCCTTTGTGGCACAAAGACAGGGTGGTGATGCCGTTGGACCGTTTACCTTTAATGGGATACGATCCTTTATAGGAAGTGCGGTGCTGCTTCCGGTGATCTTCGGTATCGATCGTATCCATCCTTCGGAGAAACGCCCGAGGACTGCCGAAGATAAGAGGAAGCTATGGCTGGGTGGCATCTGTTGCGGAGGCGTGTTGTTTCTGGCAAGCTCGGCACAGCAGCTAGGCCTTTATATGGGAACGCCAGCCGGAAAGGCTGGCTTTCTGACTGCCTGCTACATATTATTGGTTCCGATTCTGGGACTGTTTCTGAAAAAGAAATGCGGATGGAATATCTGGGTAGGAATCGGACTGACGGTTGTTGGCTTGTATTTACTGTGCATGACGGAGTCGTTAAGCTTTCAGGCGAGTGATCTGATGGTGTTGCTGTGTGCATTGCTGTTTGCGATTCACATTCTGGTGATCGATTACTTTTCACCGCTGGTAGACGGAGTGCGGATGTCCTGCATCCAGTTTCTGGTATGTGGAGTTCTGAGCCTGCTTCCGATGTTCTTTGTGGATATGGGGCATTCCGTAGTGGGAATGCGGCTTTGGATAGAGAATCTGCAGAATGGTTCTGCCTGGATTGCAATTTTATATGCGGGTGTTCTGTCTTGTGGCGTCGGATATACCCTGCAGATTGTAGGACAGAACGGACTGAACCCTACGGTAGCGTCCATGCTTATGAGTCTGGAATCTGTGTTCTCGGTGATAGCCGGATGGCTGATCCTTAAAGAAACGATGGGGTTCAGACAGTTGAGTGGATGCATACTGATCTTTGCAGCGATTATTCTGGCACAGATGCCGGTCAACCGGATCTGTAAGAAAAAATTAGCAGAATAGAATAATCATAAAAAACGATGGAGGAAGACAACATGAGATATGATGTAATAATCGTGGGAGCCGGACCGGGCGGAATCTTTTCCGCATATGAACTGGTGCACCGGAATCCGGATCTGAAGATAGGAGTATTTGAAGCCGGACACACGCTGGAGAAGCGGCACTGTCCGATCGATGGAGAGAAGATTAAGAGCTGTATCAACTGTCAGAGCTGTTCGATCATGAGTGGATTTGGCGGCGCTGGAGCATTCTCGGATGGCAAGTATAATATTACCAATGATTTTGGCGGCACCTTGTACGAATATATAGGAAAAAAGCAGGCGATAGACCTGATGGAGTATGTGGATAAGATCAATATGGAGCATGGGGGAGAGGGAACGAAGCTATACTCTACGGCCGGAACCGGATTTAAAAAGATCTGTCTGCAGAATAAACTGCATCTGCTGGATGCTTCTGTCCGTCATTTGGGAACAGATATTAATTATGTTGTACTGCAGAATCTGTATGCAGAACTGAAGGATCAGGTAGACTTTTACTTTGACACTCCGGTACAGACGGTCGAGATGATCGGAGAGGACTATCGGATTCACTGCAAGGATGCGTCATACGATGCAGGCAAGTGTATCATCTCCGTTGGGCGGATCGGTAGTAAGTGGATGGAAAGGATCTGTAAGGATCTGGAGATTCAGACGAAGTCGAACCGGGTAGATATCGGTGTACGGGTGGAACTTCCGGCAGTGATCTTTTCACACCTGACGGATGAACTTTATGAGAGTAAGATCGTATACCGGACACAGAAGTTTGAAGATCCGGTTCGAACCTTCTGCATGAATCCAAAGGGTATCGTGGTAACGGAGAATACGAATGGTATTGTTACCGTCAATGGACACAGTTATGAGGGTGCAGATAAGCAGACAGAGAATACAAACTTTGCATTGCTGGTGTCCAAGCATTTTTCCGAGCCGTTTAAGGATAGCAACGGCTATGGAGAAAGTATTGCCAGACTGTCAAATATGCTGGGAGGCGGCGTGATTGTTCAGAAGTTCGGAGATCTGGTGCGTGGACGGCGGAGCAATGCAAAGCGGATCGAAGAGGGTATCGTGGAACCGACCTTATCAGCGACACCGGGTGACCTGAGTCTGGTCCTCCCGAAACGAATCCTGGATGGCATTATCGAAATGATCTATGCATTGGATAAGATCGCACCGGGCACGGCAAATGATGATACACTGTTATATGGAGTAGAGGTTAAATTCTACAACATGGAGGTGGAACTGGATGAACATCTGGAGAGCTGTCATAAGGGGCTGTATATCATCGGAGACGGCAGTGGAGTGACGCATTCTCTGTCACATGCTTCTGCCAGTGGTGTCTATGTGGCACGACAGATTGCGGATGCTTTTGATAAAGAAATTAAAAAAGTAGTTGACAACTAAGAATGACAGTGCTATGTTAGCAAGTAACAAAGAGCAAATGCTAAGAACAGAATACGATCATTGAGAAGGAAGTATGACAGAGAGCCGTCGGGTGGTGTGAGATGGTATACGTTCTGAATGATTATCCTCTGCGAGCAGTGCACTGAATTCTGTTTTGGGGAAGAACCTCAGATGGACAGTAGGTGTCACCGGTTTTCTACCGTTACAAAGAACCTTATTTCGGATGTGCGCACAGATGAGATGAGAGTGAGTGGTCGTGGAAACGACAACTAGAGTGGTAACGCGGAAGCTTTAGCCTTCGTCTTTAGAATAAGACGAGGGCTTTTTTATTGGCTCTTTGAATCTTTAGAAGGGAGCCGCCGTTAGGTGGAGAGAAGAAATGAATAGCTTAGTGATAGTTTTAATTGGTATCGTAGCATTAGGCGCAGGCTATCTGACATATGGACGATGGCTGGCAAAGAAATGGGGCATTGATCCGAAAGCGAAGACGCCTGCTTACACACATGAGGATGGACAGGATTATGTTCCGTCTTCGAAGTTTACGGTATTTTCCCATCAGTTTTCATCGATAGCAGGAGCCGGTCCTGTTACCGGACCAATCCTTGCATCTGTATTTGGATGGGTTCCGGTTCTGTTATGGCTGATTCTGGGAGGCTTGTTCTTCGGAGCTGTACAGGACTTTGGTGCCTTGTATGCATCCGTTAAGAATGAAGGAAAGTCCATGGGTATGATTATCGAGAAGTACATAGGCAGAGGCGGACGGAAGTTGTTTATGCTGTTCTGCTGGTTGTTTACACTGCTGGTAATTGCAGCATTTACCGATATGGTAGCCGGTACCTTCGTCGGAAAGGGTGTAGAAGGTATGGCGGCAGAAACCAGTTATGCGAACGCGGCTGCAGCATCGATTTCTATGCTGTTTATCGTCGTAGCGGTGATCTTTGGACTGATTCAGAAGCATGTAAAGAATATGAATGAGGTTGTAAAAGCGATCATTGCGATCGCACTGCTGGTTGGTATGTTTGCACTTGGCATGCATCTTCCGATTTATGCAACAAAGACTGCATGGATCTATATCGTTATGGCATATTTGTTCTTAGCATCGGTTATGCCAATGTGGTTGTTAATGCAGCCACGGGATTATATGACCACCTTCATGCTCTTAGGTATGATCGTAGGTGCGGTTGTCGGCGTTGTAGTCGCACATCCGGATATGCAGTTGAATGCATACAATGGATATAATGTAAACGGAAGTTCCTTGTTCCCGACTTTGTTTGTAACCATTGCCTGTGGTGCGGTATCCGGTTTCCACAGTCTGGTTTCGTCCGGAACATCGTCAAAGACGATCAGCAACGAAAAGCATATGCAGATGGTTGGCTATGGAGCCATGGTAGTAGAATCTCTGCTGGGTATCCTGTCACTGGTGGTTGTCGGTGCTGTAGCTGTAAATGGTACAAAACCCGATGGAACTCCGTTTGCGATCTTCTCAAGTGGTGTAGCCGGATTCTTAGAGAAGCTGGGTGTGCCGGTACAGGTAGCCACGGTATTTATGACGATGTGTGTATCTGCACTTGCATTGACTTCTCTGGATTCTGTAGCCCGGATCGGACGAATGTCTTTCCAGGAACTGTTTTACGGAGATACGACAGATCCTGCACAGATGCCGGTATGGCAGAAGATCTTTACGAATAAGTATTTTGCAACGGTAGTAACTCTGGTCTGCGGATATCTGCTGACACTGGGTGGATATAATAATGTATGGCCGTTGTTTGGATCTGCAAACCAGCTGCTTGCAGCACTGGTATTGATTGCACTGGCTGTATTCTTAAAGACGACGGGCAGAACCGGCTGGACGCTGTATATCCCGATGTTTATCATGCTGGCAGTTACCTTCACGGCATTGGTACAGAAGACAATAGCTCTGGTTGCAAATATTGTAAATGGACAGGCAACTCTGCTGGTAGACGGCCTGCAGTTGATTGTAGCGATTATGCTGATGGTACTTGGTGTCATGGTTGCCTTTAGCTGTCTGAAGAAGCTGTTTGGCAAGAAGGAAAAGGCAGAGGCATAAGCGAAGGCTGCTGAACAGGAAAGCAGTTGATATTATAAATGGAAACCGTTATAATGTAAGCAATATAAATAGAAAGGCGTAGTGTTAGGATGTCGGGTGAGGGCTTACATTTGGATGAGGATTATAAGCGGTTTTTAGAGATTGTGTGTCAGGAGTGTTCTGACGTGGAAGCGTGCGAGGCGCAGGTAAAATGCGCACTTGCAGTTGTTGCAGACCGGATCCGTCTGGGACGAACAGAGATGAAACTGGAGATACCGGTGGGCAGACTTCAGCCAAATGGGCAGAAGTATAGCACGGTTTTGTTTGATCGTGGAGAGTCGGTTTATCCGGAGGCATATCAGATGGTGATTTCGATTCCGGACGGAGGTCATGCAACGATTATGAATTATGCATGTGGAGATCATCCTTTTTCTGAGTCTGAGCAGAACATGCAGAAGCTTTTATTTCGAGAGATCTTTAATCAGTACAGCGGAGCCGCTATGAGGCAGATGTTGAATCGTATTCTGACAACAGATATGGCAACCGGAGTGGCAAATCAGGAGTCCCTTACACGGTTTGCCGGTCAGATGATTCAGAAACAGCAGATTCAGCAGTATGTGGTACTGTTTTTCAATATTCATAATTTCAAGTATGTGAATAAAGTATTCAGTTATGATCAGGGCGATATTTTGTTGCGGAAATATGCACAGACGGTACAGAATATGTTGACTGAAGAGGAAATTCTGGCCAGAATGGGCGGAGATAACTTTGTAGCACTGGTAAAGCGGGAACATTCCGAAGCATTTTTAAAGCAGCTCCGGAATATGCGGTTATACCATAAGAACGCAGGGAAGGAAAAAACCTTTGTATTCGATGTGACCGCAGGTGTCAGTTCGTTGGAGGGCGTAGAGGAGCCGCGGGAGGTCATGGCGAGATCCAGTATTGCTTATCAGGCGGCCAGACAGCGGAGTGCCGGAACCGTGATTTATTATTCACCGGAGGTTCGGCAGAATGTAATGCAGGCACAGAGTATCGTGTCGAACTTTGTACCGGCACTGGAAGCAGAAGAATTTGTAGTCTATTATCAGCCAAAGGTTTCCATATCGGAGCATAGGATCTGTGGAGCGGAGGCACTGGTCCGATGGATGCGGAATGGAAAGCTGATTCCACCGATGGAGTTTATTCCGCAGTTAGAGCGGGAGGGCAGTGTGTGTAAGCTGGACTATTATGTGCTGGAACAGGCATGCAAGTTTATTCGGAGTCAACTGGAGCAGGGAAAGCCGGTTGTTCGGATCTCGGTGAATTTCTCCCGGCGACATCTGGATGAGGATGATCTGGTAGAACAGATCGTAGGGGTGATTGATCGGTATGGAATTGACCATTCCTATATCGAGATCGAGTTGACGGAAAGTGAAGATTTCCAGAATTATGAGATCATGTCTGAGGTCGTAAACGGTCTGCGGACACATGGAATCGGCACCTCCATTGATGACTTTGGAACCGGTTTTTCTTCTCTGAATATGATAAAGAGAGTAGACTTGAATGTAATTAAGATTGATAAGTCCTTTATTCCGTTAAAATCCGAGTATCCGGATAAGAAGAGGGACATGGTTATGTTCCAGGGAATTGTAAGCCTGGTGAATCAGTTAGGAAAGAAAACAATCGCAGAGGGCGTAGAAACAGCGGAACAGTTAGAATATTTAAAGAGCGTTGGCTGTGATATTGTACAGGGCTATGTGTTTGACCGTCCGCTTCCGCAGCCGGAGTTTGAACAACGGTTACAGATGAAATGCTACGTTTAGGTGTACGATAGGAGGAAGAAAACGTGAACTTTTTAGAAGAGAGAATTATGAAAGATGGTATTGTAAAGGAAGGAAATGTCCTGAAAGTGGATAGTTTTTTAAATCACCAGATGGATATTCGACTGTTTGATCAGATCGGCGAGGAATTTAAACGCAGATTTGCAGATGTACCGGTAGATAAGATCTTAACGATCGAAGCATCCGGAATCGGAATTGCCTGTATAGCGGCACATTACTTTGATGTTCCGGTTATATTTGCAAAGAAGTCAAAGAGTATCAATATCGAAGGAGAGGTCTATGTGGCCGAAGTAGAGTCCTTTACACATAAGTGCAAGAATCAGATTCTGGTATCGAAGAAGTTCTTAAATGCAGGCGAAAATGTTCTGATCATAGATGATTTTCTGGCAAACGGGTGTGCACTGCAGGGATTGATTTCAATTGTAACAGCGGCGGGTGCCAGTGTATCCGGAATCGGAATTGTAATAGAAAAGGGATTCCAGCAGGGCGGACAGATCATTCGAAATCTGGGCTACCGTCTGGAATCCCTGGCTATCGTGGATAGCATGAATGCAGAGGACGGAACGATTCAGTTCCGTGCATAGTGCATATAGGATTAAGCTTCACCGGATATCAGCCATGGAGAAGGCTGGGTAATGAAGACACTTTTGCTGTCCAGCTTCGATACGCTGATCTGCAGCACCTCCATATTCTGAATCTGATACTTTGTAAATAAGTCCTTGATGCCGGACAGGATATCCAGCTCCAAAGTGTAGATGACAAACTGCATCTTTGGATTTATTGCCAGAAGGTTTCGGATATCCTGTTCCAGATTCTTGGTGGCTACGATAAATGCCAGACGTGGAGTCGGGAGTGCGGACAGGGAAGAACGGGACAGATCCGGAACAATCTCTACATTATGGACACCGAACTTTTCTACGTTAGCCTCCATGGCAGTCTGAGATCCCTTATCACTTTCTACAGCGATGATCGTACCTTCGCTGGCTACGATGGCGGCTTCGATCGCAATACTTTCTCCGCTGACGATACAGATGACATCCTGAGCATCAACATGCAAAAGACTCATAATGACAGCACGGATTTCACTGCTGACATAGTGAATAGGTCCCTTGCTGAAGTTTTCGTTTTTAATACCGATCTTATAAGACTCTCTTGTGTTTTCATTCAGAATAAATAAAACCGTTGGTTCCAGAATTTCACGATCAATCATATCCTTGATTTTGGCAGAATGAATCTCACTACCCGGTTCTGTACCGGTGCCGTACCAGACATCGCAGTCGCCCAGTCCGGCTTCCCAGATCTCATAACATAAATTCTTATGACTGGAGTCTGCAAATACCATAACCCGCTTGTGTGATTCAATAGAAGGTATGACATTTTTCTTTTTCTGACAAATGTTCAGAAGCTTGATTTTCTCCGGACTGATATTCATCATTTCTGCAAAGTAACCGGTCCAGTTCAGCATAGAGCTGTTCGTATAGATTGTATCATTGTTCATGGGCAGATACCCTCCTTTAGTTATATAGTTTCTGATAAAATACCTATATGCATTATACCATAAACATTTTGGCAAAAGAAGGGAAAAATAGCACAATTGACGCATAGGATACAGTATAGGAGAGACGGAAAGAGGTAGCGGAAGTGAGGACTGGGATCTGTATTCGGGAAACGTGTGGGAAGATCGACTGGGGAGCAGTGGCGGAAGCGTCTCCGGACTTTCTTATGATAAGAGGAACGTGTGGAGCGATGACACGGGAGCTGGGGAACCGATGTGAAGAACGAGGGATACCATGGGGAATCTGTCTGGACTGGGGGACAGAGACGCAGGAACCGACAGAGGCGGAAGAGGTTCTGACAGAAAAGCAGAAGCGGGTAAGTGCATTTCTGGAGGATATGCGGCCACAGGAGCCGATTGTACTGGGACTTTATGATGCAAGGGAATTTATGACGCTTTCCGCACAGGAGAAGGGAAACCTGGCAGGCCGTTTCTGTGAGGAGGTACAGTCTATGGGGTGTGCAGCCGGGATCTGCGCAAATAAGTACTGGTTCACGCATGTGCTGACAGATCCGGTATTTGACCGCTTCGACCGCTGGGTGATCCAGCAGTATCGGGAATGTACATATACAGGTACATATCGATGGTGGCAGTATACATCGTTGGGGTATATGCCGGGGATTCCTGAACCGGTAGAACGGATGGTAGATGAACGGCATCCGCGTCCAAACCCGAAGGGAGAAGAACTGCCGGATCTGACCGGATATAGCGGAACCTCCGTTGCCGGAGCTTTGAATCGCTGCGGGTGGCGGGCAGATCTGTGTGAGCGGGCGGCTCTGGCGGCAAAAACCGGAGTTGTGAAGGAACTGCAGGAGTATCGGGGGACGGCAGAGCAGAATCGCAGGCTGCTTCTTGCACTGGGAGGAAGAGTGAACACCTCGCGTATTCTGCGTGAAGGCGTCCATGTGAAGCTAAAGCTGGGGAGCCGGAATATTCTGACGGATCGTCCGTTTGGGGATGAGTATTATCGGAATACCTATCAGATCCTGAGCGTGTCAGGCGTATCGGTGTATCTGGGGATTGATGGGAACGTGATCGGAAAGGTAAATCGAAATTCGGTATTGATTGTATAGAATGAAACAGATATACTTAGCACGAGTAGAAAAAGTCGAAAGAGGAGAGGACGAATGACAAGAGAACAGCTACAAGATTTAATGAACAGTCGAATCGTAATCCTGGATGGCGCAACCGGGAGCAATCTGCTAAAGGCTGGTATGCCCATTGGTTCCTGTCCGGAACAGTGGATCCTGGAGCATCCACAGGTGATGATAGATTTACAGGCATCCTATATCGAAGCAGGAAGCCATATTATATATGCACCGACATTTACGGGGAATCGGATCAAGCTGCAGGAGTATGGACTGGCGGATCGGATCGAGGAGATGAATAAGGAACTGGTGGCGATATCGAAGAAGGCGGTAGCAAAGGCAGGCAGCCGTGGGTACATTGCCGGCGATATAACCATGACGGGACGACAGCTGGCTCCGATGGGAGATCTTCAGTTGGAAGAGCTGATTGACATATATAAGGAACAGATCCGGTATCTGGCAGAGGCCGGGGTGGATCTTCTGGTGATCGAAACGATGATGAGCCTGGCAGAAACACGGGCGGCGGTTATCGCGGCAAAGGAAACCTGCGATCTGCCGATTCTTGCCACGATGACCTTTAATGAAGATGGCAGAACATTATTTGGAACCGATCCGGCCACCGCAGTAAATGTCCTGCAGAGTCTCGGAGTCGATGCAATCGGAGCAAACTGCTCAACAGGACCGGAGGAGATGTGTGAGATCATAGCAGAGATGAAGCAGTATGCCAATGTTCCGATCATAGCGAAACCGAATGCAGGTATGCCGGAGCTGGTGGATGGAGAAACGATATATGCAATGACTCCGGAGGAATTTGCAGAAGCAGGACAAAAACTGGTGGAGGCCGGTGCCGGTGTGCTGGGCGGTTGCTGCGGAACAACACCGGAGCATATCATGGCGCTGGCACGTGTGATGAAGGGAGCAGAGCCACCGGAGGTGAATAAGCAGAAGCGGCGGTTGCTGTCCTCTGAGCGTAAGACCATTGAACTGGATCTGGATGGTCCGTTCATGGTAGTTGGTGAGCGGATCAATCCGACCGGAAAGAAGAAGCTGCAGGCGGAACTGCGGGAAGGAAGTCTGGACCTGGTACTGGATATGGCAGAGGATCAGGAGGCACAGGGAGCGGATATTCTGGATATCAATATGGGTATGAATGGTATTGACGAGAAGGATATGATGCTGAAGACGATCCGGGCAGTGAGTACGGCAGTCAATCTCCCGCTGTGTATTGACTCCAGTTATGTGGAGGTCATCGAAGCAGCACTGCGAAATTATCCGGGACGAGCATTGATCAATTCGATTTCCTTTGAACATCCGAAGGTAGAAGAACTGCTGCCGATCGCGAAGAAGTATGGAGCCATGTTTATCCTGCTGCCGCTGTCGGATGAAGGACTTCCGGGTACAATAGATGAAAAACATGGGATCATAGATAAGATATTGAGCCGTGCATGGGACTTTGGATTTACGAAGGAAGACATTGTCGTGGATGGACTGGTTGCGACGGTTGGGGCAAATAAAAATGCCGCACTGGAAACCCTTCAGACCATAGCACATTGCAAGCGTGATCTGCAGCTTCCGACAATCTGTGGATTATCCAATATTTCCTTTGGACTGCCGGAGCGAATCAATGTCAACACTGCATTTTTGACGATGGCAATCGCCAATGGTCTGACAATGGCGATTGCAAATCCGTCACAGGCAATGCTTATGAATGCAGCATTTGCTTCTGATCTGTTGCTGAACAAGGAACATGCAGATGTCCGGTATATCGAGCGCATGAACACACATGCAACCAGTGTGGTTGTTACAGCGGTAAACAAGGCAGAGACAAAAGAAGAAAAACCGGTACATCCGGTGTTTGAAGCCATTTTAAAGGGAAATAAGGCGAAGATCGTAGAACGTGTAGATGCGGAATTGGCACAGGGAACCAAACCGAATGCGGTGATTAATGAGATTTTGATCCCGGCGATTAATGAAGTGGGAAACCTGTTTAATAAGAAGATCTACTTTCTCCCACAGCTGATCGCCAGTGCGGAAGCAATGGAAACCGCGATCCGGTATCTGGAGCCAAAGCTGGAGAAAAAGAATACGGGCGAAGAGATGCCGACGATTGTAATAGCAACCGTAGAAGGAGATATTCACGATATTGGTAAGAATCTGGTGGCACTAATGTTGCGGAACTATGGATACCGGGTATTAGATCTTGGCAAGGATGTTCCGAAAGAGGAAATCGTAGAAACTGCGATTCGGGAAAAGGCGTCGATTATCGCCCTGTCCGCCCTGATGACAACCACGATGATGAAGATGAAGGATGTGGTTGAATATGCAAAAGAGCGGAAAGTACAGGCGAAGGTAATGATCGGAGGAGCCGTCATCACACAGAGCTTTGCAGACGAGATTGGCGCCGATGGATACTCTGAAGATGCGGCAGAAGCAGTCCGGGTAGCCGGAGAACTTCTGGCGGTCAAATGATGGACAAAGTTTGACAAGGAGTCAAATAGTTGTTACAATGACAGTTGAATTCTGCGTACGAATGGAGTACAATGGATAGAAATTGAAAGGGTGGTATACATAACATGAAAAAACGAGTATTGTCGCTTTTGGTTGTGAATTCATCTGGTGTATTAAGCAGAGTGTCCGGTATGTTCAGCCGGAGAGGGTATAACATCGACAGCCTGACCGTTGGTGTGACAGAAGACCCGAAGTATTCACGTATGACAGTCGTAGTCAGCGGAGATGATCGTACACTGGATCAGATTGAGAAGCAGTTATATAAACTAGAAGATGTGATACAGGTCACAGAGCTGAAGGATGGCGAATCTGTATGCCGGGAGCTGGTGCTGGTAAAGGTAAAGGCCGATAAGGATGAGAAACAGCAGATCATAGCGGTTGCAGATGTATTCCGGGCAAAGATCGTAGATGTGGCAGTGGATTCACTGATGATTGAGCTGACCGGTAATATTAATAAGGTCGAGGCATTCTTAGGACTGCTGGACGGCTTTGAGATCAAAGCGATTGTGCGAACCGGATTGACCGGCCTGTTGCGAGGAAACTACACAGACAAGTAATTACTTTAATAAAGTAATCACTATAAATTTTAATCTATTACAGGAGGATGTAATAAAATGGCAAAAGCAAGAATTTTTTATCAGGAAGACTGTAACTTATCGTTATTAGACGGCAAGACAATTGCAGTCATTGGTTATGGTAGCCAGGGACATGCACATGCATTGAATGCAAAGGAATCCGGCTGTAATGTAATCATTGGTTTGTATGAAGGAAGTAAGTCATGGGCAAAGGCAGAAGCTCAGGGCTTTCAGGTATACACAGCAGCAGAGGCTGCTAAGAAGGCAGACATCATTATGATTCTGATCAATGATGAATTACAGGCAGATATGTACAAGAAGGATATCGAACCAAACCTGGAGCCGGGTAATATGTTAATGTTTGCACATGGTTTCAATATCCATTACGGATGTATCGTACCACCTAAGGATGTCGATGTTACAATGATCGCTCCAAAGGCACCTGGTCATACTGTACGTTCTGAGTATCAGGCAGGCAAGGGTACTCCATGTCTGGTTGCCGTAGAGCAGGATGCTACCGGTAAGGCACTGGATATCGCACTTGCATATGCACTGGCAATCGGCGGAGCAAGAGCCGGTGTTCTGGAGACTACCTTCCGTACAGAGACAGAGACAGATCTGTTTGGTGAGCAGGCAGTTCTGTGTGGTGGCGTATGTGCACTGATGCAGGCTGGTTTCGAAACTCTGGTTGAAGCAGGTTACGATCCAAGAAATGCATACTTTGAGTGTATTCATGAGATGAAGTTGATTGTAGATCTGATCTATCAGTCAGGTTTCTCAGGAATGAGATATTCTATTTCAAACACTGCTGAATATGGTGATTATGTAACAGGTCCTAAGATCGTTACAGAAGATACAAAGAAGGCTATGAAGAAGGTTCTGGCAGATATCCAGGATGGCAGCTTTGCTAAGGAATTCCTGTTGGACATGTCTCCGGCAGGTCGTCAGGTTCACTTCAAGACTATGAGAAAGCTGCATGCTGAGCATCCTTCAGAGATCGTTGGTGAAGAGATTCGTAAGCTGTATAGCTGGAATGGTGAAGATAAGCTGATCAACAACTAGTTTGATCGGAACTACAGACTATAGAGAAGACCCACAGACACACATAGGATGCTGCCTGTGGGCTTTCTATATTCTTGGATCTGATCGGAAGCTTTGCCTAGAGCTTCTTTACGATGGCGTCATACAGATCCAGAGTACAATGCTCGTCAGCAGCAAAGTGCTTGCAATTTAAGCAGCTTGGACTGCTTGGAGCTTCGTTGCAGAAGCAGTTTGGCTTCGTAGTATGCTCGTAAGCACTGCAACGTTCCGCTACATCCATATAAGTTTCCTGTGAACTGCGCATAATCGTAGTCTCCTTTCGTTGATCGCTTTTACGATCTGAGAGTAGTATGTTCGTTTTTTATGAAAAATATAATGGAAAAGTTGACAAGTATGTAGACGGTAGGTAAAATGAATTACAGTTTATTTAAAGGAGATGGTATTTTTTGGACGGGAGTTCCGCGATACAAACAGGATCAATTATGCAGATAATGGTAGTAATAGTACTGTTGATATTATCCGGTTTATTTTCATCAGCAGAAACATCATTGACCACAGTGAATATATACAAGATGAAAGCAATGGCAGAAGAGGGAGACCGAAGAGCCAGAACGGTACTACAGCTTCTGGAAAATCCGGGCAAGATGCTGAGCACGATTTTGATTGGAAATAATATCGTAAATATATCAGCGTCTTCCATGATGACTGTGTTGGTTGCAAAAATGTTTGGCAGTGCGGCAGTAGGGATTGCAACCGGTGTACTGACCGTATTGATTTTGATCTTTGGCGAGATTACACCAAAGAATCTGGCTACTGTATATAGTAAGTCGTTTGCACTCTTTTATGCATATCCGATCCGGATATTATCTGTTATACTGACGCCGGTGATCTGGTTGCTGGATAAGCTTTGTACATTCATCTACTGGCTCCTGCGGGTAGACAGCAAGAACGCAGGCAAGCAGATGACAGAATCCGAACTGCGAACGATCGTAAATGTCAGCCATGAAGATGGCGTGATCGAAGGCGAAGAAAAGGATATGATCACGAACGTGGTGGACTTTGGCGATTCAATTGCGAAGGATGTTATGATTCCGCGGGCAGACATGACGATGACATCGGTAGAAGACAGTTATGATGACGTAGTAAAGCTTTTTATGGAAGAACAGTATAGTCGTCTGCCGGTATATGAGGAGAATAAGGAAAATGTCATCGGTATTCTTTATATGAAGGATCTGTTCTTTTATCGGGAAACAAAGAAGGCGGAGCCGGAGACAACGTTTGATATCCGCCGGGTGATGCGGGAACCATATTATGTATATGAGTATCAGAAAACCTCCGGGATTCTGGAGGAGCTTCGGAAGGAATCCATGTCCATTGCCATTGTGCTGGATGAATATGGAACTGCCGCCGGCATGATTACGCTGGAGGATCTTTTGGAGGAGATCGTCGGAGAAATCCGGGATGAATACGATGACTATGAAGAAGAGGTCATAAAGCAGATTTCAGAGAATCAGTATGATGTAGATGGAAGTGCAAAGCTGGATGATGTGAATGATGCATTGGAGCTTTCTCTGGCCTCCGAAGATTATGATTCTGTAGGCGGATATGTGATTGAACTTCTGGATCATCTGCCGGAGACCGGTGAAGAGGTACAGAAAGGAAATGTCCGATTCAGGGTATTAGAAGCAGATAAAGCCCGGGTGGAACGGGTGAGAATCACCATCCTTCCGCCGGATGAGACGGAAAAGGAAGACTAAATCAGAAAATAAAAACAAAGAAGGAGCAGAAAGGATAGCAAGATGATAAGTGCAGTAAATGTGACCTTAAGACTAGGAAAAAAGGCGTTATTTGAGGATGTAAACATCAAGTTTACCCCGGGAAACTGTTACGGACTGATCGGTGCCAACGGAGCCGGAAAGTCTACGTTCTTAAAAATATTATCCGGAGAACTGGAACCGACAAAGGGTGAGGTAATCATGGATCCGGGTGAGCGTCTGTCTATACTGAAGCAGGATCATTTCCAGTATGATGAATACAGTGTTCTGGATACCGTTATCATGGGAAATCAGAGACTGTATGAGATCATGAAAGAGAAGGATGCCATCTATGCAAAGGAAGACTTCACAGATGAAGATGGAGTCCGGGCAGCAGAACTGGAGGGCGAATTCGCAACCATGAATGGCTGGGAAGCAGAGTCCGATGCGGCAACACTGCTAAATGGTCTTGGAATCGAAACGGATCTGCATTATAAGCAGATGAGTGAGCTTCCGGCAGCACAGAAGGTAAAGGTCTTGCTGGCACAGGCACTGTTTGGAAATCCGGATGTCCTGCTTCTGGATGAACCGACGAACCACTTGGATCTGGATGCGATCGCATGGCTGGAGGAATTCCTGATCAACTTTGACAACACGGTTATTGTTGTATCACATGACCGTTATTTCCTGAACAAGGTATGTACCCATACCGCCGATGTCGATTATGGTAAAATCCAGCTTTATGCCGGTAACTATGACTTCTGGTATGAGTCCAGCCAGTTGATGATCAAGCAGCAGAAGGAAGCCAACAAGAAGAAAGAAGAAAAAATCAAGGAATTGCAAGAATTCATTCAGCGGTTCTCTGCAAATGCCTCAAAGTCAAAGCAGGCGACCTCCCGGAAGCGGGCGTTGGAAAAAATTGAATTGGATGATATCCGACCATCCAGCCGGAAGTATCCGTATATTGATTTTCGACCAAATCGTGAGATCGGAAACGAAGTGCTGACGGTTGAGAAACTGTCAAAGACCGTGGATGGTGTAAAGGTACTGGATAATATTTCGTTTACTGTAAATAAAGGCGATAAGATTGCATTTGTAGGACCGAATACGATTGCCACAACGACACTGTTTCAGATTCTGGCAGGCGAGCTGGAGCCGGATGAAGGAAACTATAAGTGGGGAGTAACGACTTCACAGGGATATTTTCCAAAGGATTTTAATAAAGAGTTTGACAATGATTATGTGATCGTGGACTGGTTGACACAGTTCTCAGAAGAAAAAGATGCTACGTATGTCCGGGGATTTTTAGGTCGTATGCTCTTTGCCGGGGAAGATGGTGTCAAGAAGGTAAAGGTATTGTCCGGTGGTGAGAAGGTGCGCTGCCTGCTTTCCAAGCTGATGATCATGGGCTCGAATGTTCTGATCATGGATGAGCCGACAAACCATCTGGATATGGAGTCCATTACAGCCCTGAATAATGGTATGATGAAGTTCCCGGGTGTAATCCTGTTCTCTTCTCAGGATCATCAGCTGTTGGAAACAACGGCCAACCGGATTATGGAGCTGACGAATACCGGACTGATTGATAAGCAGACGACCTATGATGAATATCTGGCAAATGATGAACTGGCAAGAAAGCGACAGATCATGAATATGCCGGAGAGCACGGACGAGGAAACAGAGGCATAGGCAGATGAAATGTGGACGGCAGCAGTTGAAAAGGCTATCGTCAAAATAGACAAAAGAAAGGACCGCAAAACCTGCGGTTCTTTTTTTGACGGAAAATCGTTGTGCATATTTTATGATGAAAAATCAAATAACGCAAATGAAATGATAAAAGTTGAACAAAAAAACTTTTGTAACACTTTTGAAATATTTGTGAAAAGAGAAGGAAGAAAGAAAATGAAAACAACAATGGAATTACACAAATAGTCTGAATAGTATAAAAATGATGGAATATATATCTATAAGTTGCACGATTAAATGATAATTGCTGCAAAGATGTATATATATTAAGAAAAATAAACAAAAATACTGAAAACTACAAAGAGTATTTTCAAAAAAATGAATAAAAAACCTCGAAAGATAGGGAGAAGCGTTCTCGATAGCAGGTTTATTTTTGTGAAAAATGTGCAATGAACCGAAAAAAAACGAAAAAAGACTTGATAAATTGGTCACTATGTCCTATAATGACAACTGTAGAGTTGCTAAGGCAACGAAATCACTTAGTCGAAGGACGTTATTCGAGACTTGGACAAGGTTACATATAATTACATATGGATTCGGGTTTGAGTCACGGAAAACCGACAGAGACTAACACACACACATTTTAAAGGAGGGTTTTTTCGTGAAAAAATTCAAAAAAGTTTTAGCTTTATCTTTAGCTTTAGCTATGGGATTATCACTGGTTGCTTGTGGTGGCAGTGATGATGCTACAACAACAGCTGGCGGAGATGACAGCGACACAACTACCGAGGGTGGAAGCGCATCTGATGATGCTTCCGTATTACACATCTACTGCTGGAATACAGAGTTACCTACTCGTGTCGCTGCAGCAGTTCCAGGATTTACACCAGATTCTGCTGAGAATCCAGAGAACGGTGGTACATTGGAAGATGGTACTCGTGTAGAGTTCGTTATCACAGCTAACCAGGATAATGCATACCAGAATGCTCTGGATGCTGACTTACAGGCTGGCAAGGATATCGATATCTTCGCTATCGAGGCTGACTATGCATTAAAGTATGTTGATACTGACTATGCTATGAGCGTATTAGACGCTGGTTTAACAGAGGATGATATGGCTAACATGTATGATTACACCAAGCAGATCGTTACAGATTCTAACGGCGTTCAGAAGGGTGTATCATGGCAGGCTACTCCTGGTGTATTCCTTTACAGACGTTCAATCGCTACTGCAGTATTAGGTTCTGATGATCCTGCTACTGTTCAGGAAGCTGTTAAGGATTGGGATACATTCGCAGCTACCGCTAAGCAGATGAAGGATGCTGGATATCAGATGTTATCTGGTTATGATGATTCATTCCGTGCATTCTCTAACAACGTATCTCAGCCATGGGTTGTAGATGGTGAAGTTGTTATTGATGATCAGTTAAAGGCATGGGTTGACCAGACTAAGGATTTCACAGACAACGGTTATAACAACAAGACTTCTCTGTGGGGTGATGACTGGGGTAAGGATATGAGCGGTGACGCTAAAGTATTCGGTTACTTCGGATGCCCATGGTTTGTAAACTTCTCAGTAGCTGAGCATACAAAGGGTGACAGCACTGACAGCTTTGGTGACTGGGCAGTTACTGAAGGACCTGCTGGTTTCTACTGGGGTGGTACTTGGGTAGTTCCTTGTACAAACGGTAGCGGTAACGAAGATGCAGTTCGTGACATTCTGTACTACTTAACATGTGATACAGATTCAGCTAAGAAGATCACAGAGGAATATGATGACTTCACAAACAACGAGCCGGCTATGAAGGAGTACGCAGAGTCTGCGGACTATGGTACAGATATCGCTGGTGGACAGAACACTATGGCTGTATACTATGCAGGCGCTCCTTCTATCGATCTGAGCAACCTGTCAGCATACGATCAGGGATGTAACGAAGAGTTCCAGGCAGCTATGCATAACTACTTCGAAGGAAATGCTACTTATGAAGAAGCTTTAGACCAGTTCTACTCAGCTATTCAGAAGAAGTATCCTGAGTTAAAGGTTCCTGCAGCAGAGTAATTATTAAATTAAATACTTCTGTATAGAATCAAGAAGGTTTGAAAGATGCCTGTCTGTATAGGCAGGCATCTTTTTTAACCAAAAAAACAGCATGAAGTGAGCAGAAAATATATAGTGAGGTGAGAAAATAGTATGGCAGCAACAAAGAAAAGCAAAGTTGTTAGTTATACCAAGTGGGGTTATGTCTTCCTGATTCCGTTCTTTCTCGTTTATGCGATCTTTTCATTGGTTCCGTTGATTTCTACGGTATACTTCAGTTTCTTTGAAAAGTACATGGCGATGGGCGGTCTGACTCAGGTAGGTCCGAACTTTGTAGGTATACAGAATTATATTGATATGTTTGCTACCGGTGAGTTACCAAAGTTCTTATGGAACACGGTAGTAATGTGGATAGGTGGATTCCTTCCACAGATCTTGATTTCTTTATTACTGGGTGTTTGGTTCGCCGACACACAGATTCGCTTAAAGGGCGAGCAGTTCTTTAAGACCGTTATTTATTTACCAAACCTGATCATGGCATCCGCATTTGCGATGTTATTCTTCACGATCTTCTCAAATGTTGGTCCTGTGAATTCCATTATCCAGTCCTTCGGTGGAGAAGCGGTTCGTTGGTTGTCAACAACCTGGTCCGCACGTATGCTGGTTATGCTGATGAACTTCCTGATGTGGTTCGGTAATACAACCATCATGTTGATGGCAGGTATCATGGGTATTGATACTTCATTATTTGAAGCAGCAAACGTAGACGGTGCTACTTCAATGCAGGTGTTTACGAGAATTACGATGCCACTGTTGAAGCCAATCTTCGTATATGTATTGATTACATCTCTGATTGGTGGTTTACAGATGTTCGATGTACCTCAGATCTTAACAAACGGTACCGGCGATCCTGTAAATACAACAATGACATTGATCATGGATTTGAATAAATATTTGTTCAGTAAGAACTATGGTGCATCAGGTGCGTTATCTGTTATCATCTTCATTGTAACAGGTATTCTGAGCGTGGTTGTCTTCCGGATCAACACCCGGAAAGACGAGTATTAGGAAGGAGGGTATAAAATGGCTAGTAAAGAAACTGATAAGAGTTATCACGCACATATAGTCAGAGTGAAGATATTACGTTATATCGTATTGATCTTACTTGCTATCCTGTGTTTATTCCCATTCTACCTGCTACTGGTAAATTCAAGCCGTACCCACGCACAGGTTATGAGTGGTTTCTCAATATTGCCGGGAACCCAGTTATTCAAAAATTTGAGAAATGTATTAAATGATGGTACAATGCCGGTTATGCGTAACCTGCTGAACTCCATCATCGTAGCTGCAGGTACTGCAGTATGTACAACTTATTTCTCTACTTTGACCGCATACGCATTACATGCATATGACTTCAAGGGTAGAAGAGCGATCCAGACATTTATCCTGGCAATCATGATGATTCCTGCACAGGTTACTGCATTAGGTTTCGTAGACTTGATGCGTACCTTCAAGCTGGAGAACAGCTTTATTCCATTGATCATACCTGCGATCGCAGCTCCGGTTGTATATTACTTCATGAAGCAGTATATGGAAGGTGCATTGCCACTGGAAATTGTAGAAGCAGCACGTATTGACGGCTCTAATGAGTTTAGAACATTTAATTCGATTGTACTTCCGATCATGAAGCCGGCAATCGCAGTACAGGCAATCTTCGCATTTGTAACAAGCTGGAACAATTACTTTACACCGGCATTGATCTTACGTGAGAAGAAGGTACAGACATTGCCTATCTTTATCGCTACTTTGAGAAGTGCAGACTTCCTGAAGTTCGATATGTCTAAGGTATATATGGCGATTCTGTTATCCATCCTCCCTGTTATTATTGTATATATCTTCTTATCAAGATACATTATCCAGGGTGTTGCCGTAGGTTCTGTAAAGGGTTAATATCTCTTATACAAGCTGCATATTATTTTTCACAAGAGAGCAGGCAGAAATGCCTGCTCTTTTGCGTGGCAAAATAAAGGGAAACCCAAAAAGCTGTAGAATAATTATAATAGACTGGGGAAAATGCAGATTTGTACATAAGGAGCTTGGAAAATGACGATTCGTGAAAAGCAGGAAGAGTGGGAACGGAAGTATTTAAGCAAATACGCGTCCTTGAGCAGTCGGTCAAAGGGCAGGGAGGTGGAGGAACCACAGTGTGATCTGCGACCTATTTATCAGAGAGATCGGGATCGCATCATACATTCAAAGTCCTTTCGCAGACTGAAGGATAAGACGCAGGTGTTCTTATCTCCGGAAGGAGATCACTATCGTACACGGCTGACACATACCCTCGAGGTGGCACAGAATGCCAGAACGATTGCGCGGGCGTTGCGTTTGAATGAAGATCTGACCGAGGCGATCGCACTGGGACATGATCTGGGACACACGCCGTTTGGACATGCAGGAGAACGGGCCTTGAGTAACTCTCTATGGGAGCTTCTGGAGCATCAACTGACAGAAGCCGGACTTCAGGGAACTCCGGAATATCAGAAACGATTATTTCATAAGGACGGAAGCCCAAGAATGTTGTTTCATCATAATGAACAGAGTATTCGTGTGGTGGAACGTCTGGAGAAAAAAGGAGAGGGACTGAATCTGACCTGGGAGGTTCGGGACGGTATCCTGAATCATCGGTCGGTTGGACAGCCGGCAACGATGGAGGGAAAGGTCGTACGGTATGCGGACAAGATTGCTTATATCAATCACGATATTGATGATGCAATGCGGGCCGGTATCATATCTGAGGAAGACCTGCCGGAGGTATGCACAGATCGATTAGGGCATACAACCAGAGATCGGATTAATTCTATGATCCATGATATTATTATCCACAGTGAGGATAAAGATACAATCTGTATGTCTGCACCGATCGCCACAGCGATGCAGGACCTGAGAAGCTATATGTTCCGACATGTGTATTTTAACCCAAAGGCGAAAGGGGAAGAGGTTCGGGCAGAGGCTATGATCCATCAGCTTTTCACTTACTATTATGAGAATCATGGGGAACTCCCGGAAGAGTATCGCCGGATGGTAGAAGAGGGAGAACGGATAGAAGTCGTAGTATGCGATTATATAGCAGGTATGACAGATACCTATGCGATCCATACCTTTGAGGCGTTGTTTGTACCGAAGGCATGGCAGGGATAGACGAGGAGAAGACAAGAATGTTCTATTCAGAAGATATAGTGGAAGAGGTGCGATCCAGAAACGATATCGTCGATGTGATCAATTCCTACGTAAGCTTAAAAAAGAAAGGCAATACCTATACGGCATGCTGCCCTTTTCATAATGAGAAGACACCGTCCTTTCATGTAAGCAGGGATAAACAGCTTTATCATTGCTTCGGCTGCGGAGCTGCGGGAACAGTCTATACATTCCTTCAGGAATATGAGAACTATACGTTTCCGGAAGCAGTCGAATATCTGGCAAATCGGGCAGGAGTGACACTGCCACAGCGTGAGATGACAGCACAGGAGAAGCGGGAGGCGGATTATAATAGTGCATTGAAGGAGATTAATAAGACAGCAGCCGGATACTTTTACTATGCGTTGCGACAGCCGGAGGGAGAAGCGGCGATGAAGTATCTGACTGACCGGCAGTTATCACCGGAAACGATCCATAAGTTTGGACTGGGCTATTCGAATATATATCGGGATGATCTGTATAAATATCTGAGAAGCAAAGGATATGATGATAAGCTTTTGATCGATTCGGGACTGGTGCGTTTTGATGAACAACATGGCGCTTCGGACGTCTTCTGGAACCGGGTGATGTTCCCGATCATGGATCAGAATGGTAAGGTAATCGGCTTTGGCGGACGAGTTATGGGAGATGGACTGCCAAAGTATGTAAACTCACAGGAAACAAAGATTTATGAAAAACGGAGGCATCTGTATGGCTTTCATCTGGCAAGGCGATCCAGACGAGAGGGCTTTATACTTTGCGAGGGTTACATGGATGTGATTGCTATGCATCAGGCCGGCTTTGATAATGCAACGGCATCCTTGGGAACTGCATTTACGATCCAGCAGGCAATGCTGTTAAAGCGATATACGGATAAGGTTTATCTGGCATATGATAGCGACGGTGCCGGAATAGCTGCGGCGAAAAAAGCAATTCCGATCCTCAGAGAGGTGGGAATATCTGCCAGAGTCATTAATATGCAGCCATATAAGGATCCGGATGAGTTTATGAAGGCACTGGGTGCAGATGCTTTTGAAGAACGGATTAAGCAGTCGGAGAGCAGTATTATGTTTCAGGTGCGGATTGCTTCGGAGGATTATAATCAGCAGGATCCGGAGAGCCGCACACAGTTCCAACAGGAGGTTGTGAAGATTGTAGCAGTGCTGCAGGATCCGTTGGAACGGGATAATTATATAGAAGCGATTTCAAATCAGTACTTCATAGATCGGAAGAAGCTGACCGACTCTGTGAACCGTTACGGAAGATATGTGACACAGCAGCAACAGTACCGGGAAGCTATGCAGGAGGAGAAGCCGCAGGATATCAGGCGGCAGGAACGAGTGGAACAGAGAAAGAAGGAACCGCAAAGACTTCTGCTGACCTGGCTGGTGAATTATCCGGATCAGTTGTTCCCACAGCTTCGGGGGCGGATCACTCCGGAAGACTTTACGGAGCCGTTCTATCAGGAACTGGCAAAACAGCTATATGAGCAATACGAGCAGACGGGAAGTGTTCAGCCGGCGGTATTGATCAATCGATATGAAAGCACAGAGGAACAGACACGAGCGGCATCGGTATTACAGAGCCGGTTGCAACTGGAGCTGTCACAGGAGGAGGATCACTCCATTGTTGTGACCGAGGTCGTACGGAAGGTAAAAGAAGAAAGTGTGCAGTACCAGCTGACACACTTACAGGACTACAATAACCTGCAGGAAATTATTAAGAAAAAGAGTGAAATTCCTACATGGAATATTTCTCTTACCTGTGGTTAAAATATGATTATGATATGGAAGGATGGAAAACCATGGAAGAAAAAGAAGAGAAGAAGGATATGGACGCGAAGTTTGAGGAGCAGTTAAAGTCCTTGATTGAAGTAGCAAAGAAGAAAAAGAATGTTCTGGAAGATAAGGAAGTTATCAGTCATTTTGTCGGTGTAGATCTGAACGAACAGCGGATGGAAACCGTATACGAGGTATTGGAGAATAATAATATTGATGTTCTGACCATGAGTGATGATGAGCCGGATGATATCCCATTTGACCTGGAAGACGAAGAGGTTGAGCAGATCGACATATCTGTACCGGAGGGCGTCAGCATCGAGGATCCGGTACGGATGTACTTAAAGGAGATCGGTAAGGTCCCGTTGTTAAGTGCCGATGAGGAGATTGAACTGGCAAAACAGATGGAGGAAGGCGGACCGGCCGGTGAAAATGCAAAGAAGAAGCTGGCAGAGGCCAACCTCAGACTGGTTGTTAGCATCGCAAAGCGCTATGTCGGCCGTGGAATGCTGTTCCTGGATCTGATTCAGGAAGGAAATCTGGGCTTGATCAAGGCAGTTGAGAAGTTTGATTATCGGAAAGGCTATAAGTTCTCGACCTACGCAACCTGGTGGATTCGTCAGGCAATCACCAGAGCGATTGCAGATCAGGCACGAACGATCCGGATACCGGTTCATATGGTAGAAACGATTAATAAGCTGGTACGCGTACAGAGACAGCTGTTACAGGAGCTGGGAAGAGAGCCGTCTCCGGAAGAGATTGCAAAGGAAATGAATATGCCGGTAGAACGGGTGCGTGAGATTCTGAAGATCTCTCAGGAACCGGTATCCTTAGAGACGCCAATCGGTGAAGAGGAAGACAGTCATCTGGGTGATTTTATTCAGGATGAAAATGTGCCGGTTCCGGCAGATGCAGCGGCATTTACACTGCTGAAGGAACAGTTGGTAGAGGTACTGGATACTCTGACCGACCGGGAGCAGAAGGTGCTGCGTCTTCGGTTTGGACTGGATGATGGCAGAGCCAGGACACTGGAGGAGGTCGGAAAGGAATTTAGTGTTACGCGGGAACGAATCCGTCAGATAGAAGCAAAGGCATTGCGGAAGCTCAGACATCCAAGCCGCAGCCGGAAGCTGAAAGACTTTTTGGAGGATTAATTGAATGGAGCTGTCGCAGAGAATGCAACGGGTAGCCGATATGGTGACTGACAGCCGGGCAGTGGCAGATATAGGGTGCGATCATGGATATGTGTCTATTTATCTGGTAGAATCCGGACGAACCGGCCATGCATATGCAATGGATGTCCGCAAGGGACCGCTGTCGAAGGCTGTCGAGCATGTGAAACAGAAGAATCTGGAGGAGCAGATCGAATGTCGGCTGTCAGATGGACTGGAACGATTGGCTCCCGGCGAAGCAGATACATTGATTCTGGCCGGAATGGGTGGCTTGTTGATGATTGATATTCTGAAACGCGGAAGCAGTCACAGGCGGGGAGATGAGGTTCTGATTCTTCAACCGCAGTCGGATATAGCTGCAGTTCGGAGATACATATATGAGATCGGGTACCGGATTCAGACAGAGGATATGCTGGTAGAAGATGGAAAATACTATACGATCCTGCGTGCAGTGAGCAAAAAAACAGAGCCGATGAGAGAACTTTCGGAGGTGGAATACCGGTATGGCCCTTGTCTGTTGAAGCTGCAGCATCCGGTTCTGGCAGAGTATCTGGAAAAGGAGCAGGAGAAACTGTTGGAACTGGAGGAACAACTGGGACAACAGACGAGTGACCGGGCCGTACAGCGGATAGCAGAACTGAGAGCAGCACTGGAACTGTGCAAGGAGGCGAAAGCATACTATGAAGGTTAAGGACGTGATGCACTGGTGTGAGGAACTGTCACCGGTGCGATATGCAGAGGATTGGGACAATGTTGGATTATTATTAGGTGACAAAGAGGCAGAAGTAAGGAAAATCATGATAGCTTTAGATGCTTCGGATTATGTGATTGACCGAGCGGTAGAAGAAAAGGTTGATTTGTTGCTTACCCATCATCCGATGATATTTCATTCGATAAAGCAGATCACTACAGACAGTATGATCGGTCGGAGACTGTGGAAGCTGGCAGGACAGGGAATCAGCTATTATGCCATGCATACGAACTTTGACATCAAGGGTGGTATGGCAGAGCTGGCAGCCGATCGGATCGGACTGCAGACGACCCGTCCACTGGATGTAACTGCGGTAGAAGCAGAACAGCCGGAGGGAATCGGGCGCGTCGGAAGACTGAGTGAGGCGATGACAGTCGAAGAGTTGGCAATGCTGATCAAAGAAAAGTTCGATTTGAAAAATGTGATGATATATGGCGGGCTTGAACGGACGGTATATAAAGTCGCGATTTGTCCGGGATCCGGGAAAAGTGAAATTCAAAATGCGATAAAAGAAGGCGCAGAGGTTCTGGTAACCGGTGATATCGGACATCATGAGGGCATCGATGCGGTAGATATGGGGTTGACGATTATTGATGCTACACATTATGGACTGGAGCATATATTTATAGAGTATATGGCAGGATATATCCGTACCTGTATGCAAAACGCGGAAGAGGAAATACCGGTTGTATGTGTAGATACGGGTGTTCCGCTTAAGATAGTGTAGAACAGTAGGAGAGCAGGAGGTAGTTGGTTATGGGTGATGTTACAGTGAAGATCTATGGAGAAACAGTGACGATTCCGGCGGGAACCCCGCTGTTAAGTCTGGCAAAGCAGTATCAGGAGCGGGAAGCACACGACATTGTTCTGGCGTATATGGGGGATAAGCTTTGTGAACTTTGGAAAGAGGTTTCATCCGATCAGGAGATCCGCTTTCTGACGACGGCAGATGAAATCGGATTTCAGACGTATAAGAGAAGTGCAACTCTGCTGATGCTAAAGGCGATTCATGATGTTATGGGAACCGATGATGATTATCAGGTTCGGGTGATGTATTCTCTTGGAAACGGATATTATTGTGAGATCGAGGGACTGCAGGATGGCGTCAGTCAGGATCTTTTATATTCGATCAAACGGAGAATGAAGGAACTGGTATGGGATGATCTGGAGATTAAGAAGGAAAGTATCAGTACGGAGACGGCGATGCATCGTTTTGCAGAGCGGGGAATGGAAGATAAGGTACACCTTTTCCAGTATCGCAGAGTGTCTGCAACAAATATGTACAGCATCGAAGACTATGAAGACTATCACTATGGCTATATGGTTCCGAGTACAGGGTATATTAAGTGCTTTGATCTGATTTTATATAGTGCGGGCTTTGTATTGCAGCTTCCGACGAGACAGGAACCGGAGGTTTTGGCTCCGTTTACGCCACAGAAGAAGCTGTTTAAGGTGCTGAAGGAGTCTGAGGACTGGAGCACCATGCTGGGGGTTGATACGGTGGGTGCACTGAATGATGTAATTGCCGAAGGCGGTATCGGCGACCTGATGCTGGTACAGGAAGCTTTGCAGGAGAAGAAGATTGGAGAGATTGCAGAACGGATCGAACGGGAAGGAAAGAAGATTGTTTTGATCGCGGGACCGAGTTCTTCCGGAAAAACGACATTTTCACATCGGCTGAGTATTCAGCTTCGGGCAAATGGTATGCATCCGCATCCGATCGGACTGGATGATTACTTTGTGAACCGGTCTGAGACACCGAGAGATGCGAATGGAAAGTATGATTTTGAATGTATAGAAGCGATCGACCTGAAGCAGTTCAACGAGGATATGTCCAGACTTTTGGCGGGAGAAAGGGTAGAACTGCCTCGATTTAACTTCCAGACCGGTATGCGGGAGTATAAGGGCGATTATAAGCAGCTGCATTCCGGAGATGTCTTAGTGATCGAGGGAATCCACGGACTGAATCCAAAGATGACGGAACAACTGTCGGATAGCAGCAAGTTTAAGATCTATATCAGTGCGCTTACGAGTTTGAATATCGATCAGCATAACCGGATATCGACAACAGATGGGCGACTGATCCGGCGGATCGTAAGAGATGCCAGAACCAGAGGAAATCTGGCACAGGATACGATCGCTATGTGGGAATCCGTACGAAAGGGAGAAGAACGGAATATCTTCCCTTATCAGGAAGAGGCAGATGTGATGTTCAATTCTGCACTGTTATACGAACTCAGTGTGATTAAGCAGTATGCGGAACCGCTTCTGTTTGCAATCTCGCATGATGCACCGGAGTATCAGGAGGCAAAGCGACTCTTAAAGTTTCTGGACTATTTCCTGGGCGTAAGTGGAGAATCTGTACCAAATAATTCAATATTACGTGAATTTATCGGCGGAAGCTGTTTCCGTGTATAAGGATGCAAAAAGGTGCCTGTTTTTACACAGGCATTTTGCATGTGTGTAAGATTTATACGGAATTCTTGCAGGATTTCGTAAGAAGTTCGTAAGGTCACAGCGAAGAATATATGGTACGATGATGAAAATGTTAAAAGAAGAGTAGTGACGGGGGTAGTAGGATGGCAACGATACTGGTTGTAGATGATGAACAAGAGATTGCAGAGCTGGTTGAAATCTATCTGACCAATGATGGCTTTGATGTATTGAAAGCATACGATGGAGAGGAAGGTCTTCGCGTATTAAGTGAACATCCGGAGATCAAGGTGATCATACTGGATGTTATGATGCCGAAGATGGACGGGTTGGAGATGTGCCGGAGAATACGGAAAACCAGCAATATACCGATTATTATGCTAAGTGCAAAAACAGCGGATATGGATAAGATTCTGGGCTTTGGAACCGGTGTGGATGATTATGTAACGAAGCCGTTTAATCCACTGGAGCTGACGGCGCGGGTGAAGTCACAGCTAAAGCGATATCAGAATATCAATGCGATATCGGCACAGAGCCAGGCGGTTCAGATCGGTACACTTACGATCGAAAAAGCAGCACATCGGGTACTGCGCGGCGAGGAAGAGATTGCTCTGACACCGATCGAGTTTGAGATCCTCTGGCTGCTGGCCAGTCATCCGGGGCGGGTGTATAGTACCGATGAGATATTTGAGCAGGTTTGGAAGGAACAGGTATATGAGGTGAATAATACCGTTATGGTACATATTCGTCGATTGCGTGAAAAGATAGAGATTGATACAAAGAATCCTGCAATTATCAAGACTGTATGGGGAGTTGGATATAAGGTTGAAGCAGAATAGAATATGGAGTATCCGATTCCAACTGGCACTATATGTATTCTTAAGCTGTGTGTTGACAGCCCTGACAGATATGGGAGTGCTGGTGATTATCGGATTTATACAATGGAATATAAAGGCACTGGGTATGCGCCTCCCGATGGCAGCAAGGATCGAAGAGGTCATAATGCTGGTATTGGAGGAGCAGGAGGTTGGAATTCAGATTCTGCTGACTGGATTGTCCATCCTGTTTTTCTTTGGATATTATATCCTGTTATCTGCACCGATGGTGAAGTACCTGCGTGAGATATTAAATGGCGTCGAACGGATAAAAAATGGAGACCTAAATACTGAGATTGCTGTTCGATCGAGCGGAGAACTGCGGGAGCTGGCAATGGCGATCAATACGATGCAGGCAGAACTGAAGGTCAGTATCGATAAGGAACGGGAAGCAGAGCATATCAAGGATGAGTTGATCACGAATGTGGCACATGATCTGCGAACGCCTTTGACATCTGTGATCGGGTATCTGAATCTGCTCAGACAGTCCGAGCAGCTGCCGGAGGAAACCGGGCAGAAGTATATTGAGATCGCCTATAATAAGGCGGAACGCATGGAAGGACTGGTGAACGATCTTTTTGACTATACCCGATATGAAAAAAATAAGATCTCTATGAGTAAGCATCCGTTGGAACTGAAGCAGTTTATGGAACAGATTATTGATGAGTTTTATCCCAGTCTGCGGGAGCATCAGCTGGAGTGTTATACAATCTTTGCACCGGAGAAGGTGTATATCAGCGGTGATGGAGAGCTGTTAGCGAGAGCCTTTGGAAATCTTATGGCAAATGCAATAAAATATGGAGCTGATGGAAAACAGATTCGGGTGGAAGTCGGTACGATACCACAGAAGAAGCTGGCGAGGGTAGCAATCACAAACTACGGACAGATTATTTCCCAGAAGGATCTGACGAAGATATTCGATAAGTTTTATCGTGTAGATACCTCCCGGACAAAGGGAGAAGGAACCGGACTGGGACTGAGTATTGCTAAGAACATATTTGAAATGCATAACGGCACGATCCGGGCACGTTCCAGTGAACGGGGAACCGTGTTTGAAGTGCTGTTTCAGTTAGAATAGAAAGGAACGAAGGCTATGAAAGTCAAAAGAGTGATGTATAGTATCATAACGACCGTGTTGTTGCTCATGGGCATTTCATCGACCGTATTTGCCGATGAGGATGCGAAGGATGTAGAAAACACGGACTTTACCGTAACCATGGAAACGGGATTGGATAATGTGGCGGTAGAGGGAGAAGCAATGCCGGTAACGGTAACGGTTGGAAATACCGGGAAGGACTTTGTGGGATATCTGCGGGTTATAATTCCTGCCAGCTATAGTGTAGACAGTCTGGCATATGAAAAGGCAGTGACGATCCCGAGCGGCGGGGAAAAAAGCATTTCCATGCTGCTGCCCAATGTGGATGAGGCGGCTTTCCTGCGGATAGAGCTGGAAACCGAAAGAGGAAAGATCCTGTATTCTCAGCAGGAAACCTTTAAGTCTACAACCACCGGACAGAATGCAGTCATTGGTATTCTGAGCAGTGATTACAGTGGACTGAATTATTTTGATGGGATCTCTGTGGATCTGGGATATGGAGCAATATCCACAAAGGTATTGCGGCTGACAGAGGACAACATTCCGGATACCGGGAAGGGATTATCCGTCTGTGACTATATTCTGATTGATAATTATAACACCTCCCAGTTATCGGAAGAACAACGGAATGCGATTGCAAGCTGGGTATCCGATGGAGGAATCCTGATCTTCGGAACCGGTTCAAAGGCATCGACTACGCTGGAAGGATTTGCCGGTATGGTTCCGGCAGTGACGACCGGTGGGCTTACAAAGCAGAGCCTGTATGTAACGGGAAGTATAGAAGAAGCACAGCAGGTGGACGTTGCAGAACTGACAGCGGACGGTTGGGAAGATGTACAAAACAGTATTGCATCCGGAGGCACCGCATGGAAGAGCAGTTATGGAAACGGAAGCATTCTGGTACTGAGCTATGATCTGGATATGGAGCCGATCGTAAGCTGGCGGGATGGAAGAACGGATCTGGCGAAGAATATATTGCAAAATGCAGGAAATGACCAGACCTATTCCAATATCATGTATGGAGGGACCGGCAATTCTTATAATGACTGGGAGATGGAGCAGGCAGTCAATGGCACAGACCGGAACCGGGTGCCGAATGCACTGTTATATGCAGGAATTTTTCTGATCTATGTGATCTGTATCGGACCGGTTATGTATCTGATATTAAAGGCAAAGGACAAACGGGAGAAGATGTGGATCGTGATGCCTGTGATTGCACTGGGATTTACAGTCATCATATATGGAACCAGTATGATCTATCGGATTCATAAGCCGTTTGTGGATGCGGTTTCTATCGTGAACTTTAATAGCGGTTCGAAGCTGACAACCACTTATATGCGTGTTCAGAGTCCGAAAGGAAAGGCATATAGTGTCGCATTTGGAGATGGCTATCAGACTGTAGAACCGTGGAACAGTCAGGGAAATGCAAGCAGTGGAACAACCGATTATCAGTGTGCGGTTCTGTCAGAAGGAGAAGCCGTACAGTTAAATATTAAGAAGGTAACAGCGTTTACCCAGCAGAATCTCAAGACGCAGAAGGAAGAAATCCTAAGGAATGGAGAAGGAATCCAGACGGATCTGATCTGTAGCATCAACAGTATAGAAGGAAATGTGACGAATAATACAGGCTATGATCTGAAGAATGTAGTTCTGTGCTATGAGGACCGCTATGTGTATCTGGGACATATGAAGAACGGAGAAACCATGCAGATTGACCCGGCCAAGGTTTATAGACTGTCATATTTGAGTTATGATTATTCACAGTGGATGGAAGACAGCCCATCGGAATTCCCATTTTTTAATAACAGTGAACGGGAACATGATCTGAAGGATAACGAGAATGTCTACGGGCTCATGGGGACGGCGGCATCGAATCTTTCCATGAATCAGGGAATGGTATTCGGTATGATTGAGAACTATGATAGCCCGCTGGTAAGGGATAATTCCGCAAAGACCTATGAGGCAGCAGTTGCTGTGACGAACTTCTATCAGGTAGCGGAAGAGTATAAGAACTATACGACCTTTGTAGATGATATTAATCTCTATCAGGTCGGCGGCGATAATATTCCGTATGATGAGACCTATCCGAGCGGCTATGATACACTGGATGTCGATGACCGGTATCTGTATGGAGAGTCTGAGCTGAAGATTCTGTATGACTTCCAGACGCTGGATACGGCAGGAGCACAGCTCCTGAATCCGGAATATGAAAAGGACTATAATGAAAACTACAATGAATATAGTAAGGTACAGCTATATAATTATCAGACCGGACAGTATGAGGATGTATTCACCACAGATGGAACGGTAGCAGATCTGACACCGTATCTGAACGAGGAGAACTGGATGGCGGTACGGTACTATACAGATGATCCGGAGGTGTGGGGATATGCAGCACCGAAGCTGACACTGGTAGGAGGTGAACAGTAATGGTTACGATAAAGAATCTGACAAAAACGTATGGCCGGTATCGGGCACTGAATAATCTGAATCTCCATATTGAAAAGGGAGAGATCTTCGGCTTTGTAGGGCCGAACGGAGCCGGGAAGACAACAACGATGCGAATCATCTGCGGTCTTCTTCAGGCAGACTGGGGAGAGGTATATGTAGATGGTGTAGATGCCCTGAATCATAATGATCTGATTAAGCGAAAGGTGGGGTATGTGCCGGACTTCTTTGGGGTATATGATAATTTTAAGGTAATGGAATATATGGAGTTCTACGGAAGCATGTATGGCATGGATCGGGTATCGGTACACAAGATATCTTTAGGTTTGCTGGATCTGGTGAATCTGCTGGACAAGCAGGATGCATATGTAGACGGACTCTCCAGAGGTATGAAACAGAGACTGTGTGTAGCCAGAGCACTGATCCACAACCCACAGCTTCTGGTGCTGGATGAACCGGCATCCGGTCTGGATCCGAGAGCCAGATTCGAGATGAAGGAAGTTATGAAGAATCTGGGAACGATGGGAAAAACGATTATTATCAGCTCCCATATCCTGCCGGAGCTGGGAGAGATGTGTACCAGTATTGGCGTGATGGAGAAGGGGAATCTGGTCGTAAATGGTAAGGTAGAGGATATCACCAGAAAGTCCCGCCATTCGAATCCACTGGATATTCAGATTCTGGAGAATAAGGATCTGGCGGTTCAGATCTTAAGGCAGACACCGCTGGTAGAGAAGATTTCAATCCGGGATGATTCCGTTATCATCACCTTCGACGGAGATGAAGCAGAGATGGGACAACTCTTGACAACGCTGGTTATGAACGGAGTCAAGGTGGCAAACTTCCATCGGGAGCCGGGAAATCTGGAAACTCTGTTTATGGAGATTACAGGAGGTGCAAAGTAATGGCAGCAGGAACAAAGAAACGAGCAATAAATCCGATTTTGGCAAAGGAACTGCGGCTGGGCTCCAGAAGTATAAAGCTTCCGCTGGCAGTGATGTTTTATGATCTGGTACTGGCAGTTATCGCGGTCATCGCAATTTTTATTGCCGCCTATGCGAATGGCTCCGGGACAGATTATACCGGATTCCTTGTGATCTATCAGGTTATTGGCTGGACACAGCTTGGAATCACATTGCTGATCGTGCCGATTCTGACGGCAGGAACGATATCGGGAGAGCGGGAGAAGCAGACGCTGGAAATCATGCTGACGACACCGAAGAAGCCGCTTTCTATCATATGGGGAAAGCTGCTATCAGCATTATCAAACTATATGCTGTTTATCATATCCAGTATTCCGATTATGGCAATCGCATTTATTCTGGGAGGACTGAACTGGTTCGCACTACTGGGATACATTGTGATGATGCTGGTGGTTGTGATATATGTCGGAAGCGTAGGAGTATTTTGCTCCAGCTGCTTTAAGAAAACGATTGTGTCGATTGTTATGACATTTTTGATCGAAATCGGGTTACTCACGATCCCATTTATTGTTTTTGGTACTATTTTGGTGATTGGAGCATCTATGTATGAAATGTTGGTGAGCAGCGGGGCACTCAGTGGAGCGACAGATCCGAATTTTGGTATCCTGCCGTTACTGCTGATCGGGAATCCGACCACCGGATTCTTTGACTATATGGTACGCAGTATGGATCTGACCAGTATCTATGAGATCATCGATGATATCGGGTGCTTTGGCGTTGTAATGCCGATTTTGTCACATGTATGGATCCCGATGAATGTGATCGTCTCTGCGGCAATCAGTTGGTTTTTTATATGGGCAGCATCAAAGAAGCTGAATCCGATTAAGAAGATAAAGAGAAAGAAGCGGAAGCCGGTGACACCATCAATGACAGCACCGATACCACCACAGGCAGTACAGGCAACGCCGACACCGCAGCCGGTGATACCACCACAGGAAGTGGGCGTTACCGAAGAACTGAAACGGCCATAGAAGGGAGAACACCATGAGTCATTCAGATCTGTTTATCAAAAAGTTCATACAGAAGGTACGCCGCCGGATGACAGAGCAGAAGGTGCTGCAGTATGGAATGTACGGAGCACTGGCCGGGTTTACGCTGGCGACGATCGTATCGGTGATTGCACTGATGGTTCCTTGGTATTATGCACCACTTATTGCAAGCATCGGAGCGGTAGTCGGCGTGGCTGCAGGTATCACATTGGGAATCGTGAAGCGGCCGAGCATGGAGAAAGCTGCACTGGGGCTGGATGCCCATGGCTTTCAGGAACGATTGATTACATCGTATCAGTTGGCTGGTAAGGAGGATTCCTTCAGTCAGATGCAGAAAGCAGATACGATTCGCAGGGTGAATCAGGTTCAGATTCGAAAGACCTTTCCGTTGAAGGTGCGGTGGCAGCTGCTTCTGGCAATGCTGGGAACCGCAGCCGCATTTGTGATTATAAGCTTTATACCGACGGCCGCAAAGGCACAGGCACAGGAATATCATGAGATCGCCAGACAGGTGGATGAAGATATTCGGAAGGTAGAGGATGCTATCGAGCATGTTGAGAAGATGGAGGATCTGTCCGAGGCTGAAAAAGAAACCATGATATCTTCATTAGAGGAAGCAAAAAAGGAACTGCAGGAAGTAAGTAATGCAGAGGATCTGGAAAAGGCAAGAGAACGTCTGACAGTGAAGATGACACAGGAAGCCAATCAGGCAGAGAAACGAAAGGTAAGAGAGGAACTGCAGACACTATCCGATGCACTGCGGGAGGAACCGAAGTCGGAGGAAGAACAACTGGCGGAGGATTTGGCAGATCTTCAGAAGGATCTCCAGAATCTGAATGAGAATACCAGCGCAGAAGATCGGCAGGCAATTGCAGGTGAGATGCAGAGGCTGGGTCAGATGACGGGAAATCAGACGATGAAGGACGGAGCTGCAGGGATCCGGAATAATACAACCAGCGGTGAACAGCTTCAGAATCTGCAGCAGGCAGTGTCCGGCGAGCAGCAGCAGGCACAGGCAAATGCACAGCAGGCATCCGGTGAACAAAACAACCAGGGACAGAATAATCAGGGAAATCAGAGCAATCAGACAGCACAGAACACCCCGAACGGACAAAGTAATCAAAACAACCAAAACGGACAGAATAACCAAAATGGGCAGAATAATCAACAGGCACAGAGTAATCCCAACGGTCAGAATGCATCCGGCAATCAGAACAGTCAGACCGGACAGAACAATCAGTCCGGTCAGAACGGAAGCAGTGGACAGAGTGGTCAGGGCAGTGGAACCGGAAGCGGTCAAAGCCAGGCCGGTCAGGGTGGTGGCTATAACACCGGAAGTAATGTAGGAACCGAAAAGGATCCGAGTCTGACCGGGCAGATGATAACGATTCCGAATCGTGAGCTACAGGACAATGAGAATCTGGATGGTAAGATCAATGCTGCAGGAAGCGGAACAACCCAAAAGGGTGGTGAAGCCTGGGCGGGAACCTCTGTAGATTATCAGCAGGTAATCGGCAGTTACACCCAGAATGCGTACAATAAGGTAGAAAATGCAAACTATCCGAGTGGCGTACAGAATATTGTAAAGTCCTACTTTGATGATTTGAATAAGTAGGAGATACCGAAATAGAGAAAGAAGCAGAGTATAAGAAATAAGGAGAGAGAGTCATGGTACAGAATGAGCAGGAAATGCAGCAGATAATCGATACCGTCCTTCGATGTGAAGCGGAGATCGGAAAGGCAATCATCGGTCAGAAGGGAATTATACGGCAGATGATCATAGCGATATTAACAGACGGAAATGTGCTGTTAGAGGGTGTGCCGGGAGTTGGTAAGACGCAGATGGTAAAGGCGATTGCACGAAGCATGAATCTGGCGTTCTCCAGAATCCAGTTTACACCGGATCTGATGCCGGCAGATGTAACCGGTACGAATCTGATTGTAAAAGAGGATGGTCAGAATAAGTTTAAGTTCGAAGCAGGTCCGATCTTTTCGAATATTGTACTGGCAGATGAGATAAACCGTGCGACACCGAAGACACAGTCCGCACTGCTGGAGGCGATGCAGGAGAAGACGGTTACAGTGGGAAAACAGACCTACCTGCTGCCAAAGCCGTTTATGGTATTGGCAACTCAGAACCCAATCGAGAATGAGGGAACTTATCCTCTGCCGGAGGCGCAGTTAGACCGATTCCTGTTCAAGCTGAATGTACGATTCCCGGCAAAGGAGGAACTGAAGGAGATCGTAAATCTGACAGTCAACCGGCAGGAGGCGACGTTATCACCGGTGATGACCGCAGATGATATCCTGCGAATTCGTCAGGTTATCTATGATATGCCGATCGCAGATGCGGTGATGGATTATGCTATGAATCTGGTCTATAATACACATCCGGAGCTCAAAGATGTGCCGGATATTACGAAGAAGTATGTGTCAAACGGAGCATCTCCGCGTGCAGCACAGGCGATTGTTAAGACAGCGAAGGCAAGAGCCCTGATGGAGCATCGGTTTAATGTATCCTTTGAGGATATTCAGTATGTGGCATTCCCGGTATTACGGCATCGTATGATCTGTAACTTTGAGGCCCTGTCAGATAATATGACACCGGATAAGATTATTGCACAGTTGTTGCAGCAGCAGTAAGACAGGAGAGTAGTATGGCGGAGAAATTATTTGAATCGGATTTTTTCGTAAAACTGAATCAACTCGCCATCGCCAGCAATGCCCGGATGAACCATGGAATGAGTGGTGGCCGGAAATCAAATCTGAAGGGAAGCTCTGTGGAGTTTTCGGACTATCGGGAGTATATTCCCGGAGATGATATTCGTAGAATCGACTGGGGCGCATACGGACGGTTTGACAAGCTGTATATCAAGCGTTTCATGGAAGAAAAGGAAGGTGTCTATCAGATCTTTATCGATACCTCGAAGTCGATGGACTACGGAGAACCGAAGAAGTCCCGGACGGCATTGCAACTGGCGGGTGCACTGGCATATCTGGTGCTGAATAATCTGGATCGGGTCTATATCAGTGAAATGCAGGAAAGCTCGCTGACACAGGGAAAGGGCAGAGCCGGAAAGCAGGCGTTTCAGTCGATCCTTACAGAACTGGAACGCATCTCCTTTGACGGAAAAACAAATCTGAATAAGGCGATTACAGCCAGACAGTATCAGGGCAGCGGCGTATCCGTTATCATCAGTGACTTTCTGGATGAAAAGGGAATCGAAGAAGCACTGAAGTATCTGCGTTATAAGAAGCAGGAAATCGTGCTGATCCATATTCTGGCAAGGCAGGAGATCGATATCGAGGGAGAAGGCATGGTGAATCTGTTGGATATCGAGACAGGTGAGGAAGTGCGGTTATCTCTGAACCGAAGTTCGATCGAACAGTACCGGAAGGCACTGGAGGCTATGGAGACACGGATGCGGGTATTGGCACGAAAGTACGAATTGACCTATATTCGGATGGTGGCAGATGAGCCGTTGGAGAAGTTCCTGTATGACCATGTGTGCAATCAGGGACTGATTATCCGCAAATGATTTGGTAGGATGGAGAGAGACTATGACGATAAGTAACTGGTGGCCCCTGGCACTGCTGGTGTGTATACCGATTATTATATTGCTGTATATGCTGAAGCAGAAAGCACAGGAGTATCCATTTTCTTCCAGTATGCTATGGAAGGAGATATTCAATAACATAGAGGCAACGAAACCCTGGGAGAAGTTAAAGAAGAATCTGTTGATGATTCTTCAGATTCTGACGATTCTGCTTCTGATCGTAGCACTGATGGCACCGTATCTGAAACGGGGAGGCAGACGGTATGATAATGTGGTGCTGGTGATTGATACCAGTGCCAGTATGGGAATCCGATACAATGAGGATCATACCAGACTGGAGGAAGCGGTAGAACGGGCAGTTGATTATATTGATTCTTTAAGTGAAACCTCCCAGGTGACCATCCTGACGGCAGATCAGGAGGCACAGATCGTGAAAACAAATGTGACTGATAAGGCGGAACTAAAGAAGGCATTGCGAGGGCTGCAGGTGACAGATCTGAGTGGGGATGCATCGGTTGCGGTGAGCGTAGTACAGTCTATGACCAGTCAATGGGAGCAGTATCAGGCAGTATTTATGACCGATACTTCGATGGAGCTGGGAAATCTGGATGCACAGGTTATGAATCTGTATACCGATTACCAGAACCTGTCGATGGATTACGTAAGTTATGGAACAGAGTATGATGAAGCGGGAAATGCATCTATGACAGTCATTGGAAAGATCACCAATGATACCGATCAGGATGTAACTACCGATGTGAATCTCTACGGAGATGATACCCTGTTGATGGTTCAGAGTGTGGTGATACCTGCAGGAGGATCTCAGACGGTATACTTTTCACAGGTGAACTTCACAGGAAGTGTCCTGATGGCGGAGATAAACAGGAAGGATGATCTGGAGGCGGATAACCGGGCCTATACGGTGGTTCGGGAGGAAGGCCAGAAACGAGTGCTTCTGGTAACTGACGATAATATGTTTTTGGAAAAGGCGGTCATGAATATTCCCTGGGTAGATCTGTATAAGACCAGTCAGTTATCGGCAGTAGGCAAGTCTGAGGAGTATGATCTGTATATCTTCGACGGGAAACTGCCGGAAACACTGCCGGAGCAGGGGAATATCCTATATGTGAATCCGGGCTCCTGGGGAGATATCGTACAGGCAGAGACATTGAGCAATGTAAGCGTGGCATTTACCGATACAGAGCTTACCCGTTATATCGCAGGAGATTCCTTCGGTGTGACGGCGGGAAAGGCATACGAGCGGCCGATATGGGCGGACGGTTTTCTGACGAGCGGAAGCAGTTGTCTGGGATACTACGGAGAAACAGCAGGAAGACGTGTGGCGGTTCTGGGATTTGATATCCATCAGTCGGATCTGGCGTTACAGGCAGATTTTCCGATTCTGATCTCGAATCTCATGGACTATATGATGGTAAGCGGTATGGTATCCGAAGATTATTATGCGACGGGTGATAAGATCGTATTTAACGGGAATATAAACGGTTCTGATCTGACGGTGCAGGATCCGAATGGTGTTTCTTCTGTGCTGGCGGCAGCAGCGGCAACCAATGCCTATACGGATACCGATCAGGCAGGGGTATATACGGTCAGCCAGACAGTAAATGGTGAAGAACGGCAGGAGAAGTTCGTGGTACGGTTCCCGGTTGAGCAGGAATCACATCAGGATGGGGAAACGGCAGTATCGAACGAGACGAAAAATGAAGAGGCACAGACGCTGAGTGGCGGGCGAGAACTGCGAAATCTGGTTATATTGATTCTGTTATTCGCATTGGCTGTGGAGTGGTTTGTATATGTACGCCAGCACTAGCGGCAGATGGAGGCAAGCATGAGTATTGAAATGAGCAATCCCTGGTGGCTGCTGTTGATTCCGGTTGTTGCAGCCGGGTTGATTGTATCCGGTAAATGGATCCGGATGCAGAGTAAGGGAAAAAAAGTAGAATATCTGGTGATGCGCGGGCTGATCGGACTGCTATTGATTCTGACCCTGTGTGGTCTGAGTATCAAGGTTACAACAAAGAAGGTTACCACGATTTTTCTGGTGGATATGTCCGATAGCAATGAAAAGAATCTTACAAGTATCGAGACCTATATCCGGGATTCCATTGAAGGGATGCCGAAGAAGAATCAGGCAGGCGTTGTTGTATTCGGAGATAATGTTTTGGTGGATCAGTTTGTAACGGACAAGAAGATCTTTGCAGAGCTGACTTCCGAGCCGGTCAGTACTGCTACGAATCTGGAGAAGGCAGTATCAACGGCTGTTACCATTTTTCCGGAGGATACTGCGAAACGGCTGGTTTTGATTACCGATGGTCTGGAAAATGCAGGCAATATCGAGAAGATGGCAGGAACCGTCAGCTCTCAGGATATCGATGTGAAGGTTGTGAAGCTGGAGCAGAACATGGGAGAAGAGGTCTATGTCAGCAGTCTGGAGCTGCCGGATTATGTACATGTCGGTGATGCATTTAATGTGAAGGTGACGATAGAGAGCAATGTTACGACACAGGCGGTTGTTAGTCTGTATTCCGGCCGGACGCTGAAGGGGCAGTCAACAGTCAGTCTGACGGCCGGGCAGAACCAGTTTGTCTTTCAGGATACCGGAGAACAGAACGGAACGCAGGACTATCATGTGATGGTAGAACCGGCAAATGATACAATGAGTATGAATAATGAGTACTGTGCCTTCACACAGGTGGAAGCAGATCCGAAGATTCTGTTGGTAGAGGGAGAAGCCGGCGAAGGAGCAGAGCTGGCATCAATCTTTGATGCGTGTGGAGTGCAGTATGACCGGATCACGCCAACAGCGGTACCGGAGGATATGGCATCCATGATTCAGTATAAGGCGATGGTACTGGTGAATGTACATGCCAGAGATTTAAGGCAGGGATTTTTAGATAATCTGGAGAGCTATGTCAGAGATTATGCGGGCGGACTGATCTGTACGGGTGGAGATAACAGCTATGCCATGGGTGGATATCAGGAAACCGCACTGGAGACGGTACTTCCGGTTAATATGTTCCTGGAAGGGGAACGGGAGGTGCCGAATATGGCGGTGGCTATGGTCATCGACCATTCCGGCAGTATGTCTACGACGGCAGATGGAGGAAATACGGGGGCAACCTGTCTGGATCTGGCGAAGGAGGCAGCCATCGAGGGTGCAAAGACGGTTCGCGACAATGACTCCATCGGCGTATTGGCATTTGATGACAGCTTTGGATGGGCGGTGCCGATGCAGAAGGCAACTAACCGGGAAGGAATCAATTCCGGAATATCCGGTATCGATTATGGCGGAGGCACCAGCATCTATCCGGCGCTGGAGGAGGCAGCCAAGGAGCTGCAGCGGTCGGACGCGCAGATTAAGCATATTATCCTGTTAACAGACGGACAGGATTATTATAATAATTATGGAGATGTTATTAACCAGATAAATGATAGTGGAATCACCTTGTCTACGGTAGCTGTCGGACCGGACTCTGATCAGAACCTGTTACAGGATCTGGCGAATAAGTGTGGCGGACGATTTTATTATACGGATATAAACAGTGGTATTCCAAAGATTTTTGCACAGGAAATTATTCTGTCGGGGAAGAGCTATCTGGTAAATGAGGAGTTTGTTCCGATCATTACCAGTCGTTCGGAGATTATCGATGGTCTGATGGATGACGGTGTTCCGCCCCTGTTAGGATACATTGGATCTTCTGCGAAGCCACAGGCAACTGTGATCCTGCAGTCGGAGGAAGGAGATCCGATCCTATCTACCTGGCAGTATGGTCTGGGCAGAACGATCGCATGGAACTCGGATGCAAACAACGAGTGGACCGGCAACTGGGCAAGCTGGGATAACTATGTGCAGTTCTGGGATAATATGATAAATTATGTAGTATCCAATACACAGATCGATGGAGAAAGTCTGGATGTTACGCAGGAGGGCAGTTCGGCAGTGATATCCTATACTACCGAACATTATGATAAAGATACCGTTGTAAAGGCGGTCTGTACCGATGCAGAGGGCAATACACAGGAGATCACATTAGATCCGATCGAACCGGGAAAGTATCAGGCAAATATGGACATGAATGAGATCGGTGTTTATACGATCAGTCTTCAGAATCGAAAGGGAGAAGAACTGCAAAGCAGTATGATAACGGCTGCGGCGATGCAGTATTCTCCGGAATATCGATTTGATCTGGTTACAGATGGGTTGGATGCATTTGTAGGTCAGGTGAATGGACAGTATGTAACTTATGAGGATGATATTTTTGCAGGACAGTTGGAAACGGTAAGATCCAGAACGAATCTGGCGATTCCGATGCTGCTTGCGGCACTGGTTCTGTTTATGCTGGATGTTGCGGCACGACGGATGAATCTGGACTACGTGGCGATGGTAACCGGAGCTTTCCGGAGAGGAAAACAGGAGAAGACACGCGGACAGGAGAAGACACGCGGACAGAAGAAAACACGTGGACAGAAGAAGGACGAGAAGCTGCAGAAAGTGGCAGAGGATGGAGAAGTAAAAACCGAAAAGCGGAAGCACCGGAAGAAAAACGGACAAACGGAGGCCGTAGTAGAAGAAGCACCTAAGGATACAGGCAAGGATGCAGTCGGAGGAGCCGACAAAAAGGCAGCGGCAGGAAAGACGGCAGAGCAGCCGGTGGTAAATGACTGGGTAGCAGCAAATGAGAAGCGTAAGAAGCAGAAGAAGCCTGCAGGGGTGGTGAATGAGAATCTGGATATGGATGAGCTTTTGAAGAAGAAAGAAGACAGGAACTGGTAAATAACCCGATCTGGTACCATAAAAAAGTTCAAAACTGGATATTTTAATCAGACCACACACATAGTAGACTATGCAAAGAAAGCATGGCATGTGAACCGTTTGATCGACGGATTTCTGACTACTATGAAAAGAGGTTTATATTATGAGTGAAAATGTTGCACAAAAGGAAACAAAGAAGAGTGTAAAGGAAAATGTGAAGGTCATTACCGTAACCGGATTATTTATTGCATTGACATTGGTATTTACAGCATGTGTAAATGTAAAACTTCCGTTTGGTTATGGCGGACTGATTCATTTGGGAAATATTCCGTTGTTTTTGGCTGCTATGTTGTATGGTAAGCGTACCGGTTTCTTTGCGGGAGCATTCGGAATGGCAATCTTTGATATTATGTCCAGTTGGACGATCTATGCACCATGTACATTTATTACCTGTGGTCTGATGGGACTTGTAGTGGGGCTGATCGTAGAGAAGAAACAGGGATATGGCTGGAAGGTACTGGCAATCGGTGCGGCACTGTTGATTAAGCTGGCCGGCTACTATATCTTCGAGGCTATTTTCTATCACAGTCTGGTAGAACCGTTGGCATCCTTCCCCGGTAATATTCTTCAGATTGTTCTGGCTGCGATACCGGTATTGATTCTGATCGTACCATTGGAAAAGATTCTGAATAAGACAGGACTGTTATTTGCAAAGAAGGAGGCATAGGTGTGTTAAAGCTGATGACGCCGGGACCTACCCGGGTACGGGAAAATGTAAGAATGGCAAGAAGTCTGGAGACGACGAATCCGGATCTGGATCCGGAGTTCTATGACTATTATCGTGATACCTGTGATCTGATCAGTTCACTTCTAAATACAAAGAATCCTGCATATATTTTAAGTGGTGAGGGGATTCTGGGATTAGAGGCTGCATGTGCTTCCTTAACAGAACCCGGTGACCGAGTTCTGGTGATTGATAATGGAGTATTTGGACGGGGCTTTGCAGACTTTGTACGGATCTATGGCGGAGAACCGGTACTCTATACCACCGATTATCAGAAGGAAATAGATGCTGCTGCATTAAGGGAGTATCTGGAGCGGGATCATGCATTCAAATACGCGACAGTTGTTCATTGTGACACCCCGAGTGGCAGACTGAATCCGATTCAGGAGATCTGCCCGCTGTTAAAGTCGTACGGAATCCTGACAGTGGTAGATGCAGTAGCATCTATGTTCGGAGAACCGGTACGGGTAGATGACTGGCAGATCGATATTGTCTGCGGTGGTTCTCAGAAGGCGTTATCAGCACCGGTAGGTCTTACGTTTGTGACCGTCAGTGAGGATGCAAGGGAAGCTATGAAGAATCGGAAGCAGCCGATTGCTTCCTTCTATGCAAACCTGCAGAATTTTCAGACCTACTATGAAGACAAGTGGTTTCCATATACGATGCCGATCAGTGATATCTACGGACTACGGACGGCATTGGAGAATGTGAAGGCAGAGCCGGGAATCTATGAACGGCATAGACAGGTAGCGGAGTATGTGAGAACAACCCTGCGGGAGCATGGCTATACGATCTACGGAAGCAATGGCTATGCGAATACCGTAACTGCAATGGAAGTGCCGGAGGGCAGGACTGCACAGGAAATCTTAGACGGTGTGGCAGAAGAGGCAGGAGTTATGCTGGCCGGTTCCTTTGATGTATTTGCCGGGAAACTGATCCGGATCGGACATATGGGAGAAAATGCCAATATGCCGGATGCAAAACTTACGGTAGAAGCCTTATTAAAGGTATTGTCGAAATGAAAATAATGGGTTATAATAGGTCTGTAATATGATGCAGCATTAGGTAACAGGGGAAAGGAGTAAGTGACATGACTAAGGTAAAAGTATTACTGGATTCTATTGATAAGGTTAAGAACTTCGTTAACACATTAATTAAGTTCGATTGCGATTTCGATATCAGCTCCAGCAGATATACCATTGATGCGAAGTCTATTATGGGTATCTTCAGCCTGGATTTGTCCCAGCCACTGGATATGATCATCCATAGAGACGGTGATGTTTCTGATATTATGGAAGCGATCGCACCATATATTGTTGAATAAGATTCGGATACTTATTTGCTGTCTGTGAGTGACGGCAAAGGACATTCCAGACAGAGATAAGAAGCAAACTGAGTTTTGCTTCTTTTCGTTTGCACAAGTATTGAGCGTGCAGACACGGTACCTGCACAAATTTGTATAGAGCGGTAAAAAACTCACATACTAAAATAGATAGGATTAAGTGGCACGCATGCCGGAAAACAGGAGAGGTATCTGCGATGAAGATTATGTTTTTTGATACAAAGCCATATGATAAGATCTGGTTTGAACCAATGGGAAAAGAAATGGGATATACACTGAAGTTTCAGGAAATGAAGCTGAATGAAGATACGGCTGTGCTGGCAAAGGGGCAGGATGCTGTCTGTATCTTTGTAAATGATGATGCCGGGAAGGAAACGATAGAGGCGTTGAAAGAGGCCGGAGTGAAGACGATTCTTCTGCGCTGTGCGGGATTCAATAATGTAGATCTGAAAGCAGCACAAAAGGCAGGAATTACGGTGCTTCGTGTGCCAAGTTATTCGCCGGAGGCAGTAGCAGAGTATGCAATGGGGCTGCTCTTAACGGTCAACCGGCAGATCCACAGGGCGTATGTCCGCACCCGGGACTTTAATTACAGTATTAATGGACTGATGGGAATCGATCTGGTCGGAAAGACGGCCGGGGTGATCGGAACCGGTAAAATCGGACAGATGATGATCGATATCCTGCGAGGGTTTAAAATGAAGATCATAGCATATGATCCGTATCCGGCAAAGAATCTGGATATTGAATATGTGCCATTGGATCGATTGTTTGAAGAAGCGGATGTGATCACCCTGCACTGTCCATTGACGAAGGAGACCAGGCATATTATCAATAAGAAGAACATTGAGAAAATGAAGGATGGAGTTCTGCTGGTGAATACATCCCGTGGTGGTCTGATCCATACACCGGATCTCATCGAAGGACTTATGCAGCGGAAGTTCGCCGGAGTGGGGCTGGATGTGTATGAGGAGGAGGATGCCTATTTTTTTGAAGATAAGTCCAATGATATCATTACAGATGAGGATCTGATTCGGCTGACAAGCTTTCGGAATGTGGTGCTGACCTCCCATCAGGCGTTCTTTACAAAGGATGCGATGGAGGCAATCGCAAAGGTAACACTGGAAAATGCAAGAGCGGTTGAAGAGGGGCTGGAACTGAAGAACCGGGTACTGCCATAGGGAAATGATAAAAAATGTTGATAAAAAATGTCCAAAAGATTCAAAAAAAAGGTCTTGCAATTTGAAGTCAGATAGTATATCTTAAATGTAACAAGCGTACGGAATGTGTATGGAACAAAGGTGTTCTCTTAGTTGAGGACACCTTTTTTTCTTGTTAGACATACTTTCCCCGCTGAAGTATACAGGAAAGGAAGTAAGAACTATGCAAAAAGTAACAGAAGTATTTGGTTCCTATGTATTTGATGATGCAACGATGAAGGAGCGTCTTCCAAAGTCTACCTATCGGGAGTTAAGAAAAACGATTGATTTTGGTGAGCCATTAAACAGTGAGGTGGCAGATGATGTAGCACTTGCCATGAAGGACTGGGCAATTGAACTGGGAGCTACCCACTATACACATGTATTTTATCCATTAACTGAAACGAGTGCAGAAAAGCATGATGCATTTATTACTCCGGTCGGCGGTGGCCGTGTTATGATGGAGTTCACCGGCAAGGAACTGATTAAGGCTGAGCCGGATGCATCTTCATTCCCATCCGGTGGTATTCGTGCTACCTGTGCAGCCAGAGGTTACACAGCATGGGATTGTACATCACCGGCTTACGTAAAGACCAGCTTAGATGGATGTTCGGTTCTGTGTATTCCAACCGCATTTACCTCTTATACTGGTGATTCTCTTGACTTTAAGACTCCATTGCTTCGTTCCATGGATGCATTGAGCAGAGAGGCAAAGCGGGTTCTGAAGTATTTCGGTAAGGAACCGACCAAGGTAACTGCCAATGTAGGACCGGAACAGGAATACTTCCTGGTTGATAAAGCAAAGTATATGCAGCGTGAAGATCTGAAGCTGACCGGACGAACCCTGTTCGGCGCACCGGCACCAAAGGGACAGGAGTTGGATGATCAGTACTTTGGTAATATCAAGGAAAAGATATCAACCTTTATGAATGATCTGAATGCAGAGTTGTGGAAATATGGTATTACAGCTAAGACACAGCATAACGAGGTTGCACCGGCACAGCATGAGATTGCACCTATCTTCGGTACAACGAACGTAGCCAGCGATAATAACTACTTATTGATGGAGACCTTACAGAAGGTGGCACTGCGGGATGATCTGGCATGCCTGTTATATGAGAAGCCATTTGCCGGTGTCAATGGTTCCGGTAAGCATAATAACTGGTCCTTCAGTACCAGCGATGGTGAGAATCTGATGGATCCGGGAAAGAATCCGGAAGATAATATTCAGTTCCAGTTATTCTTAGCAGCTGTATTGGCAGCCGTTGATAACAACGCAGAGATTCTGAGACTGTCAGCATCTTCTGCAGGTAATGATCACAGATTAGGTGCAAATGAGGCACCACCGGCTATCATTTCTGCATTCTTAGGTGAACAGCTGGAGGGCGTTGTAGAGCAGATTATTGCAACCGGCCATGCAGAGCACAGCAAGCCTGCAAAGGTATATGAATCCGGTGTATCTACACTGCCGAGCTTCACAATGGATGCTACCGATCGTAACCGTACATCCCCATTTGCATTTACCGGTAACCGGTTTGAGTTCCGTATGGTAGGCTCTACACAGCCGATTTCACAGCCGACGATGATGTTAAATACCATCGTAGCCAATGAACTGTCACTTATTGCAGATCGGCTGGATGCGGCAGAGGATAAGGATGCGTGCATTAAGGAATTGATCCGTGATCTGCTGACCAAGCATCAGAGAATCATCTTCAATGGTAACGGATACTCAGATGAATGGGTAGCTGAGGCTGAGAAGAGAGGACTTCCGAATATTAAGTGTCTGGTAGACGCTGTTCCTTATCTGACAACCGATAAGACGGTAGAAGTATTCAAACGTATGGGCGTTATGAGTAAGACCGAGCTGGAAGCCAGAGCAGAGGTTATGCTGGAGAACTATGGTAAGAAGATCAACATCGAGGCCAGAACTATGATTGAAATGTCCAATAAGCAGATTATACCTGCAGTTATGGACTATGAAGGCAAACTGGCAATCGAAGCAAAGAACATCAGTCTGATCGGCGTAGAACCTACAGCACAGAAGGAACTGATCGCAGCGATCGATGCAAAGCTTCTGGAACTGAAGAGTGCAACTGCTAAGTTTACGGAGATTGTGGATAAGGCAGCCGACTATGAGGATGATGTTGCAGCATGGGCAAAGTACTTCCATGATGAGGTATTCTTATCCATGGGTACTGTCAGAGAACCGGCAGATGCACTGGAGCTTCTGGTGGCAAAGGAAGCATGGCCATTCCCTACTTACGGTGATCTGTTATTCGAGCAGTAAGCTGATACAATAGACAGAACAGAAAAAGACTTCTTTATAATGATAAACAGACAGCCGTCTCAGATGTGAGGCGGTTGTTTTTGATTATTGCGATTCTTTGAATGTCGCACATTGTTAAAAAAGTACAAAATAAAATGAAAGTTAGGACTATATAGATTCAAAGTTTTGCGGTATACTAATCATACGAAAGAATGAGTTAAGGCAGTATAAGGGTATGAATCGGGAACATATGGAAACAAAGAAAATAATAGTACATACAAATCAAAAGCGGAGAAAACGGATCGAGCGGATAAAGCAGATGATCCTTTTGCTCTTTTTTGCGGCAACGCTCCTTCCGATCCTGTCGAGCAGTATTCTGCTGCATCGTGTGAGTAAGCTGGAACAGGAGGTTGTTCAGATGCTGGGCTCCGACCGGGATATGAAAACCCTGATTTCCAGCGGAGAGGCACTGATGTCGAATCCGAATGTTGATGTAGATCAATTGACGGGAGAGGACGGTAGTCAACCGGAGACAGAGCCGGCAGAGGATACACAGGTACAGGACGAGACGACCGTGCAGCAGAAACGGGTATATCTGACCTTTGATGACGGCCCGAGCATATATACGGGACAGATACTGGATATTTTGAAGGCAAATGACATAAAGGCAACCTTCTTTGTAATCGCCAGAGAGGATGAGAGCTACTGGCCGTATTATACACGGATTCTGGAAGAAGGGCATACACTGGGGATGCATTCCTATACGCATGATTATAATCAGGTCTATGCATCGTTGGACTCGTTTGAGACGGATGTGAATTCTCTGTCGCAGTTTCTTTATGACCGAACCGGAGAGTATCCTACGATCTATCGGTTTCCCGGCGGCAGCAGTAATACGGTCTGCAATGTGCCGATGGAGGAGTGCATCGCATATCTGAATGAGCAGGGCATCACTTATTATGACTGGAATGCACTAAACGGAGATGCAGTATCAAGTGAGCTGCCACCGGAGAAGCTGGTTGAGAATATTATGAACAGTGTCCGGCAGAACAACACCTCGATCGTGCTGATGCATGATATGCAGTCCAGACATACGACAGTAGAGAGTCTTCAGCCATTGATCGATACCTTGAAGGATGAAGGCTATGAGCTCCTTCCGATTGATGAGAATACACCATTGATTCAGCATATACCATATGATACGGATTTTCAGGATGCAGCAGACTAGAATGTGTCAAAATGAGAGGACAGATATGAATACAACAGAGGCAATGACCTATATTGAACAGCGAAATGCGCTCGGAAGTGTACTGGGACTGGACAATATAAAGGAATTATTAAAACGGTTAGGCGATCCACAGGATCAATGCAGGGTGGTACATATTGCCGGAACCAACGGAAAGGGATCTATTCTGGCCTATATGGATCAGGTGCTGCAGTGTAATGGTTATCGAACCGGACGCTATAGTTCGCCTACGATATTTACATATCTGGAGCGGTTTCAGATCAATGGAAGGAATATGCCGGAACCGGAGCTGGCCGGATATGTAACACGGGTTGCAGAGGCGGTAGAGGAGATGGAGACAAATGGGGTGCCGCGGGTAACGGCGTTTGAGATAGAAACCGCAGTCGCATTTCTTTATTTTTTGCGGGAGCAGGTGGATGTTGTTCTGCTGGAAACAGGTATGGGAGGACGATTGGATGCAACGAATGTGGTGCAGAAGCCATTGTGTACGATTCTGGCATCCATCAGTCTGGATCATATGCGGATTCTGGGAGATACGGTTGCAAAGATCGCAGAGGAGAAGGCAGGGATTCTGCGAGAGGGTGTGCCATGCGTTGTATACCCGGTGAATGAGGAAGCGTTGCCGGTGATCCGGAAGCGGTGTGAACGGCTTGCAGCACCACTGATTCTTCCGGATTTACAGCAGTTGCGAGTACAATCCGAAGATTTACGCTGGGAAACATTTGATTATAAAAATGTGAATTATAAAATTTCGCTGTTGGGAGAGTATCAGATATATAATGCAATTACAGCGTTAGAAGCCTTGCAAAGCATAGAAAAACAATTGAAAAATGGTTTGAAAAAAGTGGATATTCAAAAGGGGCTGGAAATAACGCAATGGAAGGGACGTTTTGAAGTCCTATGTCGGGCACCGTATATTATAAGGGATGGAGCACACAATCTGGATGCTGCCCGTCAGCTATACAGGCAGATTACAAAGCATTTTACAAACCGTAGGATTCTTTATATAATAGGAGTATTAGGGGATAAGCAGCATAAGGAAATGCTGCGGCTGCTGTTGCCACTGGCATGGAAGACCTATGTACTGACCGTTCCTGAGAATCCGAGGGCATATCAGGCGGAAGCTCTGGCAGCAGAGGCAGCAGAGTATTGTCCACGGGTAGAGATCACAGGCAGTCCGGAGCAGGCATATGAACGTGCAAGACAGGAAGCGGCTGCGGATGATGTGATTATCGCCTTTGGTTCCTTATACTATATAGGAAGAATTGGAGAATAGGATGAAGCGGCTGGATAAGATCAGACAACATAAGGTATATCAGCAGTGTATGGCACAGATTCTGGAGGCAGAGAGGGATCGGATCTATTGCAGGCATGGGATCGATCACGCATTGGATGTTGCACGGATCACATATATTCTGTGTCTGGAACGGGGACTGCCGATCGAACGGGAACTGATTTATGCAATGGCGTTGCTTCATGATCTGGGGCGAAGTAAGGAGTATACGGAAGGAACTCCGCACCATCAGGCGGGGGAAGCTTTGGCAAGAGAGATTCTGGAGGACTGTGACTTTCAGCCGGATGAGATTGCACAGATCTGTATGGCGATTCGCGGACACAGCAGAGGGAATCCGGGGCCGGAATCGCAGGAACCGTTACGCGAGATTCTGTATCAGGCAGATAAAGTTTCACGTCCATGTTATAACTGTATGGCTCGAAAAACGTGCTATTGGAGCGAAGACGAGAAGAATATGCAGATAAAGTATTGATTTTATCGGATATACGGAGGATTGAAAAAAAGTGAGAATAGGGAAATGGGACTTTGATACGGAACACAACGTCTATATGATGGGAATCCTGAATGTAACGCCGGATTCTTTTTCGGATGGCGGAAAATATGACCATATGGATCAGGCAGTATTCCATGCAGAGGAGCTGATCCGGCAGGGAACGGATATCATTGATATCGGAGGAGAATCTACCCGCCCGAATCATATTAAGATCAGCAGTGAAGAAGAGATCGAACGGGTGTGTCCGATAATCGAGGCCATTAAGAGCCGCATGGATGTACCGGTGTCTTTAGATACCTATAAGTCGGATGTAGCGAGAGCCGGTATTCAGGCCGGTGCGGATATGATCAATGATATCTGGGGACTGAAGTGGGACGGAACTATGGCAAAGGTGATTGCAGAGGGGGGCGTAGCAAGCTGTCTGATGCATAATCGTAAAGTGGCAGAATATACACATCTGGTGGAGGATGTTGTAGAGGATCTGCGAGAGAGCCTGCGACTGGCGGAGCAGGCGGGGATGGATATGAATGGTGTCTGCCTGGATCCCGGAATTGGATTTGCGAAGACACTGGATGAAAATCTTCAGATGATGAATCATCTGGAGGCACTTCAGGAGCTTTCCTATCCGGTTTTGCTGGGAACCTCCAGAAAGTCTATGATCGGACTGACACTGGATCTGCCGGTTGATCAGCGGGAAGAAGGAACTATGGCAACAACGGTGCTGGGTATTATGAAGGGATGTTCCATCATTCGTGTGCACGATGTAGAGAAGAATCTTCGGGCAGCAAAGATGACACTGGCGATGCTGCGTGCGAAGTAAGGAAAGGATAGGATATATGGACGAGATACGCATCTCTAATCTGGAGGTATTCTGTCATCACGGAGTATTTGAAGAGGAGAATACACTGGGACAGAAGTTTCTGGTATCCGCCGTATTATATACGGATACCCGCAGAGCAGGAAAAAGTGATGAACTGGAGTACTCGATTCACTATGGCGAGGTGTGCCATACGATCAAGAAGATTATGGAGGGACGGAACTATAAGCTTTTAGAGGCAGTTGCAGAAACTCTGGCGGATCGACTGCTTCATCAGTATGACCGGTTGCAGAAGATTAAACTGGAGATTAAGAAGCCGTGGGCGCCGATTATGCTGCCGATCGATACGGTATCGGTTGTGATCGAACGGGGATGGCATAAGGTAGCACTCAGCATCGGATCCAATATGGGAGAGCGGAAGGAGCATCTGGATTATGCGGTTTCCGCATTATCCGAATGTCCGGATCATCGGAATCTTCGGGTGTCTTCTTATCTGGAAACGGAACCCTACGGATATACAGAGCAGGATCCGTTTTTGAATGCCTGCATTGTGCTGGAAACATTGATGACACCGGAGGAGCTGTTGGCACAGATTCATGCGATAGAGCAGGCACAAGGAAGAGAACGGAAGATTCACTGGGGACCGCGTACTCTGGATATTGATATTTTGTTCTATGATCAGGCGGTGATTGAGGAGCCGGATCTGTGTATTCCACATCCTGAGATTCCGTTACGGGAGTTTGTATTGCAACCACTGGAGGAACTGGAGCCGAATCTGCATCATCCGATCACCGGGCAGACGGTACGGCAGATGCTGCAGGCGGTGCACCGGCAGGTGAAAGCAGGGAAGAGCGAATAATAAAAGATAAAAGAAGAGAGGCAGAAAACGTGGACTTAAATCAGATACGTGTAGAGATCGATACAGTGGATAAACAGATTGTAGAGTTGTTCCAGAGACGGATGGAGCTGGCCGGTGAAGTGGCTGCATCCAAGCGGGCATCCGGAAAGGCAATCTATGATCGCGGACGGGAGCAGGAAAAGCTGTCAAAGCTGGGACAACTGGCGGAAAATGAGTTTAACCGCCATAGTATAGAAGAACTGTTTCTTCAGATCATGTCGATCAGCCGGAGGTATCAGTACAATATTCTGGGTGACCGGGAGCATATGATTGATCGTGAATATACGGAGCTGGAACGACTGGAGGTGTCTCCGGATACGAAGGTTGTTTATCAGGGCGTGCCGGGAGCATTTAGTGAACAGGCAATGCTTCGATTTTTCGGTGAGGATATCAGGAACTTCCATATGGAGCATTTTGAAGATATCGTAACGGTAGTGGCACGAGGGGAGGCTGACTATGGAGTGCTTCCGATCGAGAATTCTTCGGCCGGTTTTGTAAAGGGGATTTATCACCTGTTACAGGAGCATGATGTGACCATCGTAGGTGGAGTTGAGCTGGAGGTATCACAGGCATTGCTGGGAATACCGGGTACGAAGTTAAGCGAGATTCAGACTGTGTATTCTCATCCACAGGGTTTGTTGCAGACGAAGCCATATCTGGATGCACAGGGTTGGAAACAGGTCAGCATGGAAAATACTGCAGTCAGTGCACAGAAGGTGCAGAAGGATCAGGACAAGACACAGGCAGCAGTGGCCAGTGTGCGTGCGGCGGAGCTATACGGTCTGGAGGTATTGGCACCGCAGATTAATACCTGCAAGAATAATACGACACGGTTTGTGATTATCAGTAAGAAGAAGGTATATACGAAGCAGGCAGATACAATCAGTATCAGCTTTACACTGCCACATGAAAGCGGAAGCCTGTACAATGCACTGGGGCATTTTATATTCAATGATCTGAATATGACCAGTATCGAATCAGAGCCGTTGAAAGATCGACAGTGGGAATACCGATTTTTTATTACATTTGAAGGAAATCTGGGGGATGCATCGGTGCGGAATGCGATTACCGGAGTGCGAAGCGAGTCCTCAGACTTTAAGCTGTTAGGAAATTATAGCCTGGAAACGGTTTGTGGTCAGGCGGAATAGATACATAAGTACATGAGAAACGGAGGAAGAACATATGGCATATCAAATGTTTGCAGCGATCAATGTGGGATCCAGTGATATCTCCATGAAAATATTTGAGGTGACAGCGAAGTGGGGGTTCCGGGAAGTCGACTGTATCAGCCATATTCTGGAGCTGGGAAGTGATACCTACCGTCTGGGTTATGTGAGTAATCAGAAGGTAAGTGAGCTGTGTGACTGTCTGTTACGCTTCAAGGATAAGATGAAAGAGTATGACTGTAAGGAATATCGGGCGTATGCAACCAGCGCGTTAAGAGAGGCAAGCAATAGTCTGTTGATTATTGAGCGTATCGAGCATCAGACCGGGATCCGGGTAGAGATCTTAAGTAATTCCGAGCATCGGTTTATGATGTTGAAGGGCTGCGCATCTACGATGCAGGAGTTCGAGGATATTACAGGGAAAAATACAGCATTGCTGGATATGGGAGCCGGAAGTATCCAGATCTCTCTGTTTGAGAAGCAGATGCTGACAGCAACACAGAATATCAAGATCGGTTCCATCCGTGTGCGGGATATGATGTCCGGAATAGAATCGCGGGTAACGAATGGAGACGAGGTTATAGAGGAGTATGTACAGAATGAGCTGACAACCTTCAAGACGATGTATCTGGGAGATAAAAATATCAAGAATGTAATTGCCATCGGAGATGAGATTCAGGCGATTCAGAGGATCGCACCGGAATTGAAACTGGATAAGCTGATGAATAAGGATCAGATCGATTATATCTATGAGAAGATCCTGCATCTGTCTCCGCAGGAGATGGCACTGCATTATGGAATCCCGTTTGAACGGGCAACCCTGATCCGGCCGGCGATCGTCGTATACCGGATTTTGGTTGAGACAACAAAGGCAGATGAGATCTTCCTGCATGATATCAATCTTTGTGACGGAATCGTAGCAGACTATATGGATAGTATGCAAAAAACAGTTGCGGGAAGAAAATTTGAGGATGATATTATCGCATCCGCGATGGCGATGGCGAAGCGATATAAGAGCAACCGGGTTCATATCGAGTATGTGTCTGAACTGGCGCTGGCGATCTTCGATGCGATGAAGAAGCAGCATGGTATGGGGCGCAGAGAACGGCTCCAGCTACAGATCGCCTGTATTCTTCATGACTGCGGGAAGTTCATTAACATGCAGAATGTGGCAAATAACTCCTATAATATCATCATGTCTACAGAGATGATGGGTCTGTCCCATAAGGAACGGGAAGAGGTAGCAAATGCAGTGCGGTATAATACACTGTATCTGCCGGCTTATCAGCATGTGAAGGATGCCCTTGGGGATGCTTCTTATATAACTGTTGCAAAGCTGTCAGCGATTCTGCGGGTGGCAAATGCACTGGATCGGTCCCATAAGCAGAAGGTTGAGAAGTTCAATATGCAGGTAAAGGATAAGAAGCTGGTAATCGTAGTGGATACGGTGAATAATATAACACTGGAGTCAGCACTCTTTAAGGAGAAGGCCGACTTCTTTGAACAGATCTACGGAATTCGTCCGGTATTAAAGCAGAGGAGGAACGTATAATGACAGATAAGAAGGAAAAGAAAACAAATAAAGAACTGAAGAAGCCGGAAAACTATGTGAATCGGGAATTATCCTGGCTGGAGTTTAACTACCGAATTCTGGGGGAAGCAAAGGATCGCTCCATTCGCCCGTTTGAGCGGATCAAGTTTCTTGGAATAACGGCGTCGAATCTGGATGAATTCTTCATGGTGCGGGTTGCATCTTTGATGGATATGGTTCATGCAGGCTATGAGAAGACGGATATTGCAGGAATGACACCAAAGAAACAGTTAGAAGCGATCATACCGAAGACAAAGGAGTTTATGAACAGTCAGTATGTGACCTATAACCGCTCGCTGCTTCCGTTACTGGAAAGGAATGGACTGCGGGTGATCACACGTCATGAGGATCTGACGGAGGCACAGAGCCGTTATGTCGATGATTTCTTTGATAAGGATGTATATCCGGTGTTAACGCCGATGGCGGTCGATGCATCCAGACCATTTCCGCTGATTCGGAATAAGACCTTGAATATTGGTGCATTGATTCATAAAAAGGGAACGGATGAAGTCGAGATTGCTACGGTACAGGTACCGTCAGTGCTTCCGAGAATCGTTCATGTACCCGGAAATCAGGAGGGCGTACAGGAGGTCATTCTGCTGGAGCAGGTGATCGAGAAGAATATCTCAAAGCTATTCTTAAATTATGAGGTAACCTGTGCATATCCGTACCGGATCATGCGAAATGCCGATCTGACGATTGATGAGGATGATGCGGCCGATCTGTTAAAGGAGATTGAAAAGCAGATCAAGCAGAGGCAATGGGGAGAAGTTATCCGTCTGGAAGTGGAAGACGGGATGGATAAAGCACTTTTAAAAGAACTGGGCAAGCAGCTTCATGTAGATAAGGCAGATATCTTTGCAATTAACGGACCGCTGGATCTGACCTTCTTAAGTAAGCTGAGTGGGCTGGATGGATTTGACCATCTGAAGAATCCAAAGTATATACCACAGCCGGTGCCGGAGCTGAATAATGATGAAAATATCTTTGAACAGATTAAGCGAAGAGATATCTTTCTGCATCATCCGTATGAGACCTTTGATCCGGTTGTGCAGTTTATCAGTCAGGCGGCAACCGATCCGCAGGTTCTGGCGATTAAGCAGACCTTATACCGGGTATCCAGTCATTCTCCGATCATTGCTGCACTGGCGCAGGCGGCAGAGAATGGAAAGCAGGTAACGGTACTGGTAGAGCTGAAGGCACGGTTTGACGAGGAAAATAATATCAACTGGGCAAAGATGTTGGAAAAGACCGGATGTCATGTTATCTATGGTCTGGTAGGCTTAAAGACACATTCGAAGATATCACTGGTGGTTCGGCGGGAGGAAGATGGTATTAAGCGTTATGTCCATCTGGGTACCGGTAACTATAATGACGTAACCGCGCGCCTTTATACGGATACGGGTATTCTGACCGCATCGGATTCCATCGGTGAGGATGCAACGGCAGTCTTTAATATGTTATCCGGATATTCCGAGCCTGCGAGCTGGAATAAGCTGATCGTAGCACCGATCTGGATGAAGAATACCGTACTGGATCTGATTCACAGAGAGGAAGATAACGCCAGAGCCGGTAAGCCGGCACATATCATCGCAAAGATGAATTCCCTGTGTGATCCGAAGGTAATGGAAGCACTCTATGAAGCGTCTGCAGCCGGGGTTAAGATCGAACTGATCGTTCGGGGAATCTGCTGCCTGCGTGCCGGGGTACCGGGACTGAGTGAGAATATTACGGTTCGGTCGATTGTAGGAAACTTCTTAGAGCACGCCCGGATCTTATACTGCTATAATGACGGTTTTGAAGAACTGTATATGGGAAGTGCAGACTGGATGCCGCGAAATCTGGATAAGCGGGTAGAAATCATGTTCCCGGTAGAGGATGCAGAGGCGAAGGCAAAGGCAAAGCATATTCTGGATGTTCAACTGGCAGATACGATGAAGGCATATCTGCTGCAGCCGGATGGCTCGTATGCAAAGCAGGATCTCCGGGGAAAAGAGAAGATCTGTGCACAGGATATCTTTTGCAAGGAAGCGATCGAGGCCACTAAGAAGGAGAAGGAGTCGGAGAAGGAACGCAGAACCTTTGAACCGATCATGGCAGATAAGAAGCAGGGATAGTATGATACGGATACTGGTAGTAGATGATGAGCAGCCAATAGCAAATTATATAAAAATGACCTTAAAGCAGGTTGGTTATCAGGCAGACTGTGTGTATGATGGGCTTGCAGCACTGAAACGACTGGAGCAGGAACGCTATGATCTGATCCTGTTGGATGTTATGCTGCCGGAGATTGATGGTTTTGAACTGATGGATGCACTGGTACCCATGGGGATACCGGTGATTTTCCTGACGGCAAAGGACCGGGTGCAGGATCGGGTAAGAGGGCTTCGGCTTGGTGCAGAGGATTATATTGTGAAGCCATTTGATGTCATGGAGCTACAGGCTCGGGTCGAGGTGGTTCTTCGGAGATATAAAAAGACGGAAGAGCATATCCGGTCCGGTGAGATCGAGGTGGATACACGATCAATGCGGGTAACAAGGCATGGACAGGAAATACCGCTGACACGAAAGGAATATGATTTACTGCTACTGTTCCTGCGCAATCCGAATACGGCACTTTATCGTGATACAATCTATGAACGGGTCTGGGGTGGAGAACTGGAGTATGGAAGCAAGACTGTAGATCTGCATGTGCAGAGACTCCGGAAGAAGCTGTCATTAGATCGGGAGCTACAGGCGATACCAAAGGTTGGATACCGATATGAGGAATCAGTATGAAGTTTCGTTATAAGATAACATTATATATGATCAGCCTTTTGGCGATATTCTATGGAATCGGAGGTACAATACTTATATCCGGTTCCTTTCATTCTGCCCTGAACCGGGAAAAAGAGAGTGCCAGATCTTCGTATCAGATGTTGTTGGATACCCTTCAGATTATGAATCAGACGGAAAGTTGGAATAACGAGGATACCATATCCGATATATTAAAGCAATTATCCGGACAAAGTGGGAACTCTTGGGTGGCACTGCAGCTAAGCGATGGTGATGGAATCTTATATCAAATGGGGACGGTAGAACCTGTAAATCGCGAATTGTCCGCCGGACAAAAGAATGAGAGCTGTAGGATCAGCAGCTTTGCCGGTGCGGATGACCGGTGGTATCTGCAGGCATCCGGACTGGTGGCGATGGGAGAGAAGCAACTGATGCTGACGGTGATTTATGACATCTCTTCGATCTATGCAGATCGAAGTAACCAGCAGAGAACGTATTCCAGAATTTATTTTGTTATGCTCCTGACCTGTCTGGTTGTGGTATACGGAACGGCATATCTGCTGACACGGCCGCTCTCGAAGCTGTCTAAGGCAACCAGACGATTTGCATCTGGAAATCTCTCGTACCGTTCAATGGTTCGTACAAATGATGAGATCGGAGATTTGTCGCAGGACTTCAATGTTATGGCAGATCAGGTAGAAGCAGGTGTTGAACAAATGCAGGTAACAGTGGCTATGCAGGAACAGTTTATGGGAAGCTTTGCGCATGAACTGAAGACGCCTATGACGTCGATTATCGGTTATGCAGATCTGATACGAAGGCAGACATTGGATCGAGAGGAGGAGGCAGAGGCTGCAAACTATATCTATACAGAGGGAAAACGGTTGGAACGATTGTCCTATACGATGTTGGATATTTTTTCTGTAGAACAAAAGGAACTGCCGATGATCTCGGTTGCTCCGGGCGGGTTGGTAAAGGATATGGTAGAACATTTGCGACCGGTATATAAAAAAGACGGGATTCATATCCGTGGGCAGATCGAGGCCGGAAACTGTCTGCTGGAACCGGATTTGTTCCGATCTCTGTTGTTGAATCTGATAGATAATAGCCGAAAAGCGTTGAAAAACAATGGCCAATATGGACAGATTGAGGTGACGCTTCGTATGCTGGAGGATGGCTGTCAACTGGAGGTGGCAGATAATGGTCCCGGAGTATCCGGTGAAGATATGCAGCGGCTGACAGAAGCATTTTACCGAGTAGATAAGGCCAGATCCCGCAAGATGGGTGGAGCGGGCCTTGGACTGACACTGTGTGAGCGGATTGTAGAGCTGCATCATGGGGAACTGGAGTTTCAGAATCAGGAACCGCATGGTCTCCGGGTGATTGCACGGTTACGGGGAGGTAGAGAGCTATGAGGAAGCAGAATAAAGTCTGGATCTTAGGGATACTTATAACGGTTGTGATACTGATTAGTGGATTCTGTCTGCCGTACTGGTGGAGTCACTGGCAGGATCATCAGATGGAAAATGACATAGAAGAATATGCGGTGGAAAATCCATCTCTGCGGGTGAATAATAAACTGATGGATAAACTGAATGTTATTTATAGTTGGAATTATACGTCTTTGGAAATGGAGGAAAAATCGGAAGAGTACTCCGAACATACACGGGAACAGATAGAGACACTGGCAAAGGAACAGATGCAGATGTTAAACCTGAGTGGAGAGGATCTGTGGTTGGGAGAGATCACACACACCGAACTTAGGTATGAACTGCTTGTTGATGCGGAACAGGGAATTAGCTTTGGGGTATGGGATTGTTCATTTTATACTGCTCAAGGCCGGTCCGTGTACATAATGCTGGATGATGAGAGTGAGAAGATATTAAACTGTGCGGTTTATGATGACGGATATGAATATGATGGATGGTATGACGATCAGGAGATGATTTACCAGCAGGCAGATCAGGTGCGAATAAAGCTGCAGACATACTATGGAGTGGAAAAAGTAACGATGGAGGTAGATAAGAGACTGGAAGAGAATATAGAAGCCTTTGAGGTGGATGGTTATGGGGATTATATCTATATTCAGTATGTATTGACGGATGGGCAGGGAAAGACTGCACAGATGGAGTATGCAATCCGATCCGGAAGTTTTGTTCTGAAGTAGAGGAAACTGAAAGAAAGATGATGCCGTTTTGATGGCAATCTGTTGCAGATATGTTTCCACGACTTGATATCCTTTGAAAAAAGGATGAAGAAGGTGGACATACATGAATCGGAAACAGCAAAAGCGGTTAAGAGAAGGACTGGCGATATGGATGGGACGTGCTACAGGGGTATGCGGAGCACTTTTATTACTGATGATAGCCGGACGAATCTATACGAGGGAGTATCGGGAGGCGGTTATGTTGAGCAGAAGGGTAGAAGCGGCAGCAACCGAGAATACGTCTGCAGAGAGAAATACATCTACGGCGACGATATATCGACAGCAAACCGAGGAGTGGAGACTGCGGCTGGTAAATTCGGAGCATCGACTGCCGGATCGTTACGCGGTTCAGACAGTAGAACTGGTAGATGGACAGGCGGTAGATGAGCGATGCTACGGAGCACTGCAGAGTATGATCGATGACTGTCGGGCAGCGGGTGGAGATGCCTATATCTGTTCTTCCTATCGTTCTTGGGAACGGCAGACGCAACTATTCGAGGAGAATGTAAGGAGTCTGATAAATCAGGGATATACAGAGACACAGGCAAGACAGGAGACAGCCAGAAATATCGCAGTTCCGGGAACCAGTGAGCACGAACTGGGGCTGGCGGTGGATATTGTGGACCGCGGGTATCAGGTGTTGGATGAGGAACAGGCGGATACGGATACCCAGCAGTGGCTGATGGAAAATAGCTGGCGGTATGGATTTGTGTTGCGATATCCACAGGATAAGACCGATATTACAGGAATTGTGTATGAACCATGGCATTACCGGTATGTCGGGCAGGAGGCCGCGAGAGTGATGTGGGAAGAGAATCTCTGCCTGGAAGAATATCTGGAGAAATATATAAATTAGGCTTGCCTGCATGGGAAAAACTTGTTATAATCAGACTTGTGTCAGCGGGCATGGCGGAATTGGCAGACGCGCTAGATTTAGGTTCTAGTGTCCCCGACGTGCAGGTTCAAGTCCTGTTGCCCGCATAGAACTTAAGAGCCAAGGGTATGGTATCATATCCTTGGCTTATTTTAGATAAATGAGGTGTGGAGAAATGACGCTTACACAGTTAAATTATGCAATTACAGTTGCCAGTGCCAGCTCGATGAATGAGGCAGCCAGGAATCTGTTTATTTCACAGCCGAGTCTGTCGGCAGCGATCAAGGATCTGGAGGAGGAAATCGGCGTAGAGCTGTTTCGGAGGACGAATCGCGGGATCTCTGTGACACCGGAGGGAGAAGAATTCATCGGATATGCCAGACAGGTTGTAGAACAGTATCAGCTTATGGAGGCAAAGTATATCAATAAGGATCAGGTTCGTAAGAAGTTTGGTGTGTCAACGCAGCATTATACATTTGCGGTCAATGCCTTTGTAGAGATGGTAAAGCAGTTTGGCATGGATAAGTATGAGTTTGCCATTCATGAAACGAAGACCTATGAGGTGATCGAGGATGTAAAGAATTTGAAGAGTGAGATCGGAGTTTTATATCTGAATGACTTTAACCGTCAGGTATTGACTAAGCTGTTTCATGAGGATAATCTGGAGTTTCATCCGCTTTTAGACTGTGGAATCTATGTTTACATATGGAAGGGACATCCGTTGGCTGACCGGAAAGAGGTTGCAATCGAGGAGTTGGATGATTATCCGTGCCTGTCCTTTGAACAGGGAACCTATAATTCCTTTTATTTTGCTGAAGAGGTACTGAGTACCTATGACTATAAACAGCTCATAAAGGCAGATGACCGTGCAACCCTGCTGAATCTTATGGTGGGGCTGAATGGCTATACGATGTGCTCCGGCATCATATGCGAAGAACTGAACGGCTCCGACTACTGTGCGGTTAAGTTGAAGTCTGATGAGATCATGACGATCGGTTATCTGGTAAGAAAGGGTGCTATGATCAGCAAGGTTGGGCAGAAGTATCTGGAGGAACTTTCGAAGTATAAGGATAAGGCTATGCGATAGTTTATAATTATGTGGAACGTGATGACAGGTATGGAGTAGGTGGTCACAGAACCGGAAGGGATGAATAAGTGGAGAAACAGAGATATATTTATATTTTAATTTCGCAGACAGCAACAAAATTTGGTTATGTGCTGCGGACGATTGGAAGAATCCGGTACAATCATGCGGCGATTGCGCTGGATCCACAGCTTAAGGAGTGGTATTCCTTTGCCAGAAAGCAACATCGGACGGTGTTGATCGGGGGGATTGTAAAGGAATCTATCGAACGGTATACCTTAAGGAAACGTGCGCATGTACAGGTAACGATCTTTCGGATACCGGTGTCAGAGGAACAGTATATGCGGGTGGCGAAGCAGATCATGCGTATTCGACAGGATCAGGAATATAAGTATAATCTGTTTTCCGTGCTTACTTATCCGATAACAAAAGGGTTTTCTATCTATAAGGCGTATTCTTGCATAGAGTTCGTGATGTCCATGCTGGAGAGTATGGGATATAAGCTAAGAAAGCCGGCACCGCAGTACACACCGGATGAGCTGCTGCAGATATTTGACAAACAGATTTGGTTTCAAGGGAATCTGTTGGATTATAAGGCGTTGGATAGAAAGGATGATAACTACTTTGCACCAATGAAATGGCGGCAATATATTCAGAGTGGGCTGGATCTGAGGGAGGTAACAAGACGATCCTTATATACATTACGACAATGGTGCCGGGCACGAAAGAGGGTATAACTGCTTAAAATATATGCGTGAATGAAAAGCAGAATATTTTTTTGTTGACAGCATACCCCGTGGGGGTATATGATGGCGGCGAAAGGAAGTGAGGATATGTCAGAAGAACATACCGGTTGTTCCTGTCATAAGACAAAGGAACGGACACCGGAGGAATATAAGGATCTCATCCATCGTTTGAACCGGATCGAGGGACAGATCCGGGGCATCAAAGGGATGGTAGAGCGGGATGCGTACTGCACGGATATATTGACGCAGGTATCCGCAGTGTCAGCAGCGTTGAACAGCTTTAACCGGGTACTTTTGGAGAATCATATTAAGACCTGTGTAACCAGAGATATTCGGGAAGGAAAGGATGAAACCGTAGACGAACTGTTGATTACGCTTCAAAAACTAATGAAATAAATAAAAATGGGTAATGCTATGATAAAAAAGAGGTAAATAACATGGAACAATATACAGTAACCGGGATGAACTGTGCCGCTTGCAGTGCCCGGGTAGAAAAAGCAGTTTCAAAGGTTCCCGGTGTTACCGCCTGTTCAGTCAGTCTGCTGACGAATTCCATGGGTGTGGAAGGAACTGCTTCGCCACAGGATATTATGCAGGCAGTCGAGGCGGCCGGTTATGGTGCGGCACCGAAGGAAAGCGGAAGATCAACCGGCAGCAATGGTGGAAACCGCATGGAAGAGCAGGCAGAGAGTCTGAAGGATAAAGAATCACCGGTTTTAAGAAAACGCTTGATTACATCGGTTGTATTTCTTTTGATCCTGATGTATCTCTCGATGGGACATATGATGTGGAACTGGCCGATTCCGTCCGTTCTGGAAGGAAATCATGTGGCAATGGGGCTGATAGAGCTGCTTTTGACGATTGTGATTATGGTCATCAACCAGAAGTTCTTTATCAGTGGCTTTAAGAGCCTGCTTCACGGAGCACCGAATATGGACACGTTGGTGGCCATGGGATCCGGTGCCGCCTTTATCTACAGTACGTATGCACTGTTTGCCATGACAGATGCACAGGTACGTGGAGATATGGATGCAGTTATGTATTACATGCATGAGTTTTACTTTGAATCAGCGGCGATGATACTGACTCTGATTACGGTCGGTAAGATGCTGGAGGCCATCTCAAAGGGAAGAACAACCGATGCATTAAAGAGCTTGATGAAGCTGGCACCAAAGACAGCAACGGTCATCAGAGAAAATCGGGAAGAGCAGGTATCGATTGAACAGGTACAGAAGGGGGACATCTTCGTAGTGCGGCCGGGTGAAAATATTCCGGTTGACGGCAGGGTGCTGGAAGGCTCCAGTGCAGTGAATGAAGCAGCATTAACCGGTGAGAGCATCCCTGTAGATAAAAATGTAGGGGATCCGGTATCGGCAGCGACTGTGAACCGGTCCGGCTTTCTTCGGTGTGAGGCGACCAGAGTCGGTGAGGATACGACACTGGCACAGATCATCCGGATGGTAAGTGATGCAGCCGCTACAAAGGCACCGATTGCGAAGGTGGCAGATAAGGTATCCGGAGTTTTTGTTCCGGTTGTCATAGCGATCGCAGTGATTACGACGATCGTATGGCTGCTGGTGGGACAGGATATCGGGTTCGCGTTGGCACGGGGAATCTCGGTTCTGGTCATTAGCTGTCCGTGTGCATTGGGGCTGGCAACTCCGGTAGCGATCATGGTCGGAAACGGAGTTGGTGCCCGTCAGGGAATCATGTTTAAGACAGCGGTATCGCTGGAGGAGACCGGAAAGGTACAGATCGTAGCACTGGATAAGACCGGAACGATAACCGTCGGAGAACCGAAGGTGACTGATATGATACCGGCAGAGGGTATCTCAGAACGGGAGCTTTTGACTCGGGCATGTACGTTAGAGGCAAAGAGTGAGCATCCGTTAGCAAAGGCAGTGATGCAGAGAGCAAAAGAACAGAAGCTTCGGCCGGAGGCAGTAGAGAACTTTCAGGCACTTCCCGGAAACGGACTGAAAGCGGAGTGGAAGAAGAATACCCTATACGGTGGAAATGAAGCTTATATCGGTGGGCAGATTTCACTGACAGATGAACAGCAGGCACTTAGCCGGAAACTGTCGGAAGAAGGAAAGACACCACTGTTCTTTATGGAAGAACAGGAAGATCAGACGAAGCGGTTTCTGGGAATGATCGCAGTGGCAGACGTTATGAAACCGGAGAGCCCGCAGGCGATTCAGGAACTGCGGAATATGGGAATCCGGGTTGTAATGGTAACCGGAGATAATGAGAGAACGGCACAGGCGATCGGCAGACAGGCAGGTGTAGATGAAGTGATAGCAGGTGTGCTTCCGGAAGGCAAGGAACAAGTGATCCGACAGTTAAAGGAGCAGGGAAAGGTTGCCATGGTAGGAGATGGCATCAACGATGCACCGGCATTGACCAGAGCGGATATCGGAATCGCCATCGGAGCCGGAACCGATATTGCTATTGATGCCGCAGATGTTGTTCTGATGAAGAGTCAGCTGAGTGATGTGCCGGCAGCGATTCGTTTAAGCCGAAAGACACTGGTGAATATCCATGAGAATCTGTTCTGGGCATTTATTTATAATATTATTGGGATTCCGCTGGCAGCAGGTGTGTGGATTCCGCTATTTGGCTGGCAGTTGAATCCGATGCTTGGAGCTGCAGCCATGAGTCTGTCCAGTTTCTGTGTGGTATCCAATGCACTCCGTCTGAATCTGGTAAAGATCTATGATGCAAAACACGATCATAAGCGAGCAGGCAATGGAACAATGATAGAAACGCAGGTTGAAAAGAATAAGGAGGATAAGAAAATGAAAAAGAGAATGACAATTGAAGGAATGATGTGTGAGCACTGCGAAGCAAGAGTAAAGAAAGCGCTGGAAGCACTGGATGGGGTGCAGGGAGCGGTTGTCAGTCACGAAGCCGGTACAGCCATCGTAACACTGTCTGCGGAAGTGGAGAATGACGTGCTGAAAAAAGCAGTAGAAGATCAGGACTATAAGGTGATTTCTGTTCAGTAAATAAGGTTAGAAATACTGCCGGGTATAGGGAAACGCTATAACCGGCAGTATTTATTTTGTATTAACACTCCACCTTCATTTTTTTCTATACTAGTGTTAATGATAACTCTAGTTATGCAATAGGAAAAGTATAGAAAACTGGTATGGATTGATTTCCGGGAACTGGGGCTGTCGGTAGAGGAGCTGGAGGAACTGATCGTAAAAAAGGCAGGTCTATGGCTGGATAGCGGTGCGATATTCGGATCTGCGGGAGCCGGATATCAGAGAATTAATGTGGCCTGTCCACGGAGTGTTCTGACGCAGGCGCTGGAGCAGTTGGAAAAAGCAGTTCATACGAGGTAAGTTAGTCTTTTCCGGACGTTTGATGTATGCTATAGTAAGCGAAAACAAGTGAGAGGATTCAGGAAAGGACTTATAGAATATGTTAAATCAGTTTTCAAGAACAGAGCTGTTACTGGGAAAAGAAAATATGGAGAACCTGTCAAAGGCGAGAGTGGCAGTCTTTGGAATCGGAGGTGTAGGCGGATATACGGTTGAGGCATTGGTCCGAAGTGGTGTCGGTGCCATTGATCTGATTGATGATGATAAGGTATGTCTGACGAATCTGAATCGGCAGATTATCGCAACCAGAAAGACCGTTGGTAAGTATAAGGTGGATGTGATGAAGGAACGGATACTGGACATCAATCCGGACTGTAAGGTGGAGGTGCATAAGTGCTTCTATCTGCCGGAGACAAAGGATGAATTTGATTTTTCCCGGTATGATTATATTGTAGATGCAGTCGATACGGTTACCGCAAAGGTACAACTGGTTATGGAGGCAAAGGAGAAGCAGGTGCCGATCATCAGTAGTATGGGAGCCGGTAATAAGCTGGATCCGGCGGCCTTTGAGGTGGCGGATATCTATAAGACGTCGGTTTGTCCGCTGGCAAAGGTGATGCGGCGGGAGCTGAAAAAGCGGGGAGTCGATCATCTAAAGGTTGTATATTCCAGGGAACCGGCGATGACTCCGGTGGATGATATGGCGATTAGCTGCAGAGAACACTGTATCTGCCCTCCGGGAGCAGTACACAAGTGTACACAGAGACGGGCAATTCCGGGATCGATCGCTTTTGTTCCGTCGGTCGTAGGGCTGATTATAGCCGGAGAAGTGATAAAGGATCTGACGATCCGTAAGTAGAGATGATATGAGGTGAATGATGCAGTCAATCAGGTAGTTGATAATATCACACTGGTAGATATGCTGGAATGGTGCGAAGAAAAAGCAGATAATTATGTGATATAGGTGTAAAAGTTGACAAGATGACATATAATGATATGAGTGGCAGGCGTAAATATTGCCACTCATTGCTATATATGGAAGGAATACGATCAAAATGGATACTATGATATATATGGATAATGCGGCCACAACACAGACCGATCCGCAGGTGGTGGCGGCGATGCTGCCATACTATACAGAAGCCTATGGGAACCCATCATCCATCTATGGATTTGGGCAGCAGGCAAAGGCGGCGATCGAGCAGGCACGCATACAACTGGCAAAAGGGATTCATGCACAGCCAAAGGAGATCTACTGCACCAGCGGGGGCAGTGAGTCGGATAACTGGGCACTGAAGGCAGTGGCAGAGGCGTACCGGGAGGTCGGCAGACATATTATAACCACAAAGGTTGAACATCATGCGATCCTGCATACCGCACAGTGGCTGGAAAAGCAGGGCTTTGAAGTGACCTATCTGAATGTGGATGAGAAAGGACGGATCAGCCTGAAAGAGCTGGAGGCGGCGATTCGTCCGGATACGATTCTGATCTCTGTCATGGCAGCCAACAACGAGATCGGAACGATTCAGCCGTTATATGAGATCGGACAGATCGCGAGAAGGCATGGGATACTGTTCCATACGGATGCGGTACAGGCATATGGACATATTCCGATCCGGGTAGATGAGATGAATATCGACCTGTTAAGTGCCAGCAGTCACAAGCTGTATGGGCCGAAGGGAGTTGGGTTCTTATATGTACGAAAGTCGGTGAAGCTGCGATCCTTTATCCATGGTGGCGGTCAGGAGCGTGGACGTCGGGCGGGAACGCAGAACGTACCGGGGATCGTAGGGTTTGGACAGGCAGCAGAGCTGGCATGGGAGCATATGGAGGAATGGGCAGCCGAAGAGAGAGCACTGCGGGATTATCTGATCGGGCGGATTCTGACAGAGATACCGGATACCGTTCTGAACGGAGATCCGGAGAATCGACTGCCGAATAACATCCATGTATCGTTCCGGGGAATCGATGGAAATTCCCTTTTGATCCTTCTGGAGCAGAAGGGAATCTGCGGATCAGCGGGCTCTGCCTGTGCATCCGGTTCGGTAGATCCATCACATGTACTGTTAGCGGTTGGGCAGACGAAGGAACTGGCCGGAGGTGCCTTGCGGTTAACGCTCTCACACCAGACCGGTCGTGCGGAGGCAGATCGGGTGGCGGAAGCGTTGAAGGTCATAGTAGGACGCTTAAGAGAAAGACGATAAAGAGAAGACAATAGCAGATGGAAGAATAAGAGCCGGCTATAGGTGTTTCCTATAACCGGCTCTTACTTTCCTGTATTAGACAACTATGAATCTCCATGCTATTATATCCTTGTAATCAGGTAGGAAATATAAACTACCGAAAAAACTAAGAAGCGTAAAGAAATGAGGTTGATGCTTATGAGACAAATCAAAATCAGATATGGAGTAGCAAATTACAACCGAATGTGTTGTTGCAGATAAACATTTGAGTATAATTGCAACAAAGAAAACAAAAAATTGAAATGAAACAGAAATCAAAATACAAAATAAAATACAAAGCAGGAAGAACCTGCAGAAAGAGGTACGATTATGAGTAAGAAGACATATGCAGAAAGAAACTTAAAGTTTGAGACATTACAGTTACATGTAGGACAGGAAGAACCGGATCCGGTTACCGATGCCAGAGCAGTACCGATCTATCTGACCTCCTCTTATGTATTCCATAACAGTCAGCATGCAGCCGACAGATTTGGACTGAGAGATGCCGGTAATATCTACGGACGTCTGACAAATCCGACACAGGGAACCTTCGAAGCACGTATCGCAGCACTGGAGGGTGGTGTAGCAGCACTGGGCGTTGGCTCCGGAGCGGCCGCTCTTACATATGCGATTCAGGCAGTTGCCCATGCAGGAAATCATATCGTGGCAGCAAAGAATATCTATGGTGGTACCTACAATCTATTAGCACATACACTTCCGGACTATGGAATCGAAGCGACCTTTGTTGATCCGTTTGATTATGACGGAATCGAAGCAGCCATTCAGGATAATACGACAGCAATCGAGATCGAGACCCTTGGCAATCCAAACTCAGAGGTTGTTGATATTGAGAAGATTGCAGAAATCGCACATAAGCATAACATTCCATTGATTGTCGATAACACATTTGCAACTCCGTATCTGGTACGTCCGATCGAGTATGGTGCAGATATCGTTGTACATTCAGCAACAAAGTTCATCGGTGGACATGGTACTACCATCGGCGGTGTCATCATCGACAGCGGTAAGTTTGACTGGGCATCCAGCGACAAGTACCCATGGCTTACAGAACCAAACGTATCTTACCATGGTATTACATTTGCTACGGATTGCGCACCGGCTACGATCGCTACTTACATCCGTGCGATCCTGCTGCGTGATACCGGTGCGACATTATCTCCGATCCATGCATTTATCTTCTTACAGGGACTGGAAACATTATCCCTTCGTGTTGAGAGACATGTAGAAAATGCATTGAAGGTCGTTCAATATCTGAAGAATCAGCCGTTGGTAGAGAAAGTAAATCATCCGTCTGTATCCGAGGATCCGGAACAGCAGGCACTTTATAAGAAGTACTTCCCAAATGGCGGTGGATCCATCTTTACATTTGAGATCAAGGGTGATGCGAAGAAAGCACAGGAATTCATTGACCAGTTAGAGTTATTCTCACTGCTTGCAAATGTGGCAGACGTGAAGTCTCTTGCCATTCATCCGGCATCAACCACACATTCCGAGTGCAATGAGGCAGAGCTGCTGGATCAGGGAATCAAGCCAAATACGATTCGGTTATCCATCGGTACAGAGAATATCGATGATATTATCGAGGATCTGGATGAGGCATTTAAGGCTATACAGTAATCGAAGTACCCTCCCCCTCTATATACAAAGGAGCGGAATCCCAGAAAATGATGGGATTCCGCTTTTTCCTGTTTTCAAATGGAAACAAAGATGATACCATGGAACTGGTCAATAGAATGTTACAAGGAGCTATCGCGATATGTTAAACAGAACCATAGAAGAATATGAACAGGATTCCCGACAGAAGTATCTCATCGATATGCGCCGGTCAGAGGATTATGATCGGGAAACGATGCAGGGAGCGGTAAATTATGAATATGAACGCTGGGAAGAGCGGCTTCCGGAGCTGCCGGAGAAACAGGCAGGTCCGGTTTATCTGCTGTGTTATACCGGTGATCGTAGTGATGACTGGGCAGAGCAGTTACAGGAAATGGGGTATGAGGCGTATAGTATCACCGGTGGCTATCAGACTTATTTATCCAGAGAGCTAAAGGATATGATGGAACGGTTAGATACGGAGGAACAGGAAAGCGAACAGTACTGCCGGGAGGTAGAGCGTAGTATTGTAAAGAAGTTCCGCAAGGATATCTGGAGAAAGTTTACGCAGGGGATCAATGAATACGAGATGATAAAGGATGGAGATAAGATCGCGGTCTGTATATCCGGCGGAAAGGATTCTATGCTGATGGCAAAGCTTTTTCAGGAATTGTTCCGACATGGAAGAAAGAACTTTGAAGTTGTTTATCTGGTTATGAATCCGGGTTACAATGACGAGAATTACCAGAGAATCTTAACTAACGCCCGGCTGCTGCAGGTTCCGATTACGGTATTCCGCACAGAGATTTTTGATACGGTAGCGGATGTCGGAGATTCCCCCTGCTATCTGTGTGCAAGAATGAGGCGCGGCTATCTGTACAGCAAAGCAAAGGAGCTGGGGTGCAATAAGATTGCACTGGGACATCACTATGATGATGTAATTGAGACCATTCTGATGGGGATGCTGTATGGCGGTCAGGTTCAGACAATGATGCCGAAGCTGCATAGTACGAACTTTGAGGGGATGGAGCTGATCCGACCGCTCTATCTGGTACGAGAGGATGCGATAAAGCATTGGAGGGACTATAATCATCTGCATTTCATCCAGTGTGCCTGCCGGTTTACCGAGAGCTGTGCATCCTGCGGCGGAACGGAAAAGGGTTCAAAACGGGCAGAGATAAAAGAACTGATCCGCAGTCTGGCCGAGCAGAGTCCGGTAATCGAAAAAAATATATTCCGAAGTGTGGAAAATGTGAATCTGAGTACGATCATTGCATATAAGCAGGATGGTGTAAAGCATCATTTTCTGGATGATTATGATGAGCGGCAAAAGACAGAAAAACCGGAGGAATAAAGCAGAATATAAAAAGAACGGAATCCCGATGCAAGGGGATTCCGTTTTTTTATATAGACTAGCTATACAGGGACTTGTGATACCGGATGGCACGATAAATCTTAAAAGCCAGGGTGCCGATCATGGATACAACAAGATACAGGGTAGACAGCAGACCGGCTGCACCACCCAGTATAACCAGAATTAATATACCAATATTCATAACGATATGCTCCTTTATTCATTTTTATAATAGTTACGCGCAAAAACCAGACCTGTGATTGAAACAGGTTATGCTATGTATGGGATAAAAATGAATCGGGATTTTTTACCGTCTATTTGCTGGATGTAGTGTATAATCATTATGGTACTGAACACCACAGGATGGAAACCCGGGATCCGGCTATAGAAAAACGGTGCCGTATATAGGTGTGGAAGTACCGTAGATGCAAGTAAAACTTCGATCCGCAGGCGAAGAGAAGCATATGCCTGTCTCCCACGGCGAAGATCTTGTAAAACCGGCTGACGTCCCAGAAGTTCTTCTGTACAGATGGAGGAATGCTCCGGACCGTCATCTGAGGTAATGGCAGAATGTAAAATACCGGTTGCGATCGGAATCATGCATTTGGCTGTTTCCTGAAGTCCGGAAGAAAGACCGGAGCATAAAACAGCGGTCAGCAATAGCAGACATATGAAGTTTTTCATATTCTGACGGAACATTCCTTTCACCTCCTGCCTATTGTAGCAAAGTGGGTTGACGGTCGCAAGAGAGTTGTGGCAAAAATTGAGAAAAGAATTTGTGAAACGACAGCTTCTGTGATAGTATAGGGATACCCAAGAGACTATAGGAAAAGAAACAGAATGGAGGAACGTATGAGGATATATATTAAAAACGGACGGCTGTTGAATCCGGCAACCGGACAGGATGAAGTGACCGATGTATTGGTTGAAGACCGGCATATTCTACAGGTTGGAAAGAACCTGGTTTCAGAAGCAGAGGAAAACGATCTGCAGGTGATCGATGCGAGTGGCTGTTATGTGATGCCGGGACTGATCGATCTGCATGTACATTTTCGGGATCCGGGGCAGACCTATAAGGAAGATATTACTACCGGAGCACGGGCGGCAGCCAGGGGTGGTGTTACTACGGTATGTACGATGCCGAATACAAAGCCGGCTGTAGATTCCGTCGAGACACTGGAGTATATCCGGAAGAAGGCAGAAGAGACGGCACCGATTCATGTCGAACAGCTGTCAGCGATCACCGTCGGACAGGATGGAACCGAGCTGGTGGATATGCAGGCGATGATGGAGCATGGCGCAATCGGATTCTCTGAGGACGGCAAGAGTGTTATGGATGTCACCTTATACGCAGAAGCGATGAAGAAGGCGGCAGAACTGGGAGCCGTTGTGATGGCGCACTGTGAGGATAAAGCGTTGGTACGGGGCGGTGTCCTGAATGAGGGAGTTGCTTCGAAGAGATATCAGGTGCCGGGAATCACGAACTCTATAGAGGATATCATTGCAGCCAGAGATATCTTTCTGGCAGGTGATTATGGAACACATCTGCATCTGTGTCACTGTTCAACCAGAGGAAGTGTAGAGCTGGTGAGAATGGCAAAACGACTGGGAATCGCAGTTACCGCAGAGGTGTGTCCGCATCATTTTACACTGACCGATGCAGATATTGATCGCGAGGATGCAAACTATAAGATGAATCCGCCACTTCGGTCGGAAGAAGATGTGCAGGCACTGATCCAGGGACTGCAGGATGGCACTATGGAAGTAATCTCTACCGATCATGCACCGCATAGTGCGGAAGAGAAGGCAAAGGACTTCATACATGCACCGTTTGGAATCGTTGGATTGGAGACCAGTGCGTCCCTGACGTATACAGCGCTGGTAGACACCGGAATTCTGACTCCGCTTCAGATGGTAGAAAAGATGAGCTGGAATCCGGCAAAGGTAATCGGGATTCAGGAAGAACGGGGCAGTATAGAGCCGGGAAAACTGGCAGATATCACGATATTTGACCCGGATATGGAATATGTAGTGAACGCGGAAACGTTTGCATCCAAGGGAAGGAATACACCATATGACGGTAAGGTTCTGAAGGGAAGAGTGGTGAAGACCATCTGCAGGGGATCCGTGGTATATGCGTTATAAAGATGTACATTTTCTGAGATTATGACGATTTGTACCAGATAAGAGAAACTAACAGCGAGATTTGTCTAACTGTTAGGGGTATACATTTCAATCAATTTGAATAACTATTATATAGTACACAACACGAATTGATTTACAGGACTTTGGGAGAAAGGAATGTAAAGGAAGGAGAAAAAAGTATGACAGAGAAGTTATTGAGTAACAATCAGGCAGTAGTTGCGGGGGAAATCGTATCAGGCTTTACATTTAGCCATGAGGTATTTGGGGAAGGATTCTATATGGTGGATGTATTGGTCAGTCGTTTGAGCGACGCCTACGACACGATCCCGCTGATGGTTTCGGACCGGATTATGGATGTGGATGAGGACTGTATTGGCAGGAAGGTGGAAGCCAGAGGACAGTTCCGTTCGTATAATAAGCATGAGGAGGCCAGAAACCGACTGATTTTATCTCTGTTTGTCAGGGAAATCGAGTTTATCGATGACGATGAGTACATAAGCAAACCAAACCATATTTATCTGGACGGATATATCTGCAAGCCGCCGGTCTATCGGATGACGCCGCTGGGCAGAGAGATCGCAGATGTTTTGCTGGCAGTCAATCGTGCCTATGGAAAGTCCGATTATATACCATGCATCTGCTGGGGGCGGAATGCGCGCTTTGCCGGGAAGCTGTCCGTCGGTGAACATGTGGCAATCTGGGGCCGGATCCAGAGCCGGGAGTACCAGAAGAAGCTGGGAAATGATAAGGTGATCAGTAAGACGGCATATGAGGTATCCGTCAGTAAGATGGAGTGTCTGGAATAAAGCAGTAGCTTTTTACACCGGGATATGTTAAAATGTAGCTCATAGCATGTGCACTGAAGGAATTCGGAGGAGACGAGATGAGTAAGGTACAGGTGATTTGCGGACCGGGGATCGGTAAGACATCGGCGGCAATCGGATATGGCATCAAGGGTGCCAGTGCAGGAAAAGAAGTGATCATTGTCCAGTTCTTAAAGGGAAGTGATACCGATGACTATAATCTGCTGGGTCGATTAGAGCCGGAGATTAAGATGCTGAGCTTTGAACGGGTCGGAAAGTGTTATGATGAACTGACGCCGGAACAGCAGAAAGAACAGAAGGCAAATATCATGAATGGGTTCCACTACGCCCGAAAGGTGATACAGACCAGTGAATGTGATATTCTGATTCTGGATGAAAGTCTGGGACTGGTAGACAGTGGAATCATAGAGGTGGAGCAGATCATGGAGCTGCTGCATTTGGCAGAAGACAGTGCGATGGAGATTCTTCTTACCGGTCGGATTCTTCCGGAAGAGATTCTTGAAAAAGCGGATACCGTTACCAGAATTGAAGCTGTGAAGTAAGGAATATTATGGTTGACACCGGGAAACCGGAGTGATACTATAATCACAATTAGATATACATGGAGTAGAGGTGCAAGTATCATCAGTAGGTCTTTGGACACTGTAAGGAGTGGAGGAAGGAGACCGAAAGGGAGATTGCCGAAGAACGTATCTGCCTTAAGGATAGGTTTCTGGGCATGCAGTGAAGAACTGTATGACTGTCATCGTAAGATGGAGAGCTACGCATATAATTACTATAACTACGTAGAATTACAGGTCGGCTCTCAGGCCGGCCTTTTTCTGTGTAGAGAGAAAGAGATTAACAGGAGGAATGAGTTATGTCAATTTTTGAAGGTGCAGGTGTTGCATTAGTTACCCCATTTCATGAAGATGGAAGTGTGAACTATGAGAAACTGAAGGAACTGGTAGACTATCAGGTTGAGAATGGAACCGATGCGATCATCATCTGCGGAACCACAGGTGAATCATCCACATTGACCCATGAAGAACATCTGGAGTGTATTAAGAAGTGTGTGGAATATGTAGACGGACGGATTCCGGTTATTGCGGGAACCGGTTCAAACTGTACGGAAACAGCGATTTATTTATCAACCGAAGCGGAGAAGTATGGTGCCGATGCGCTGCTGGTAGTAACGCCTTACTATAATAAGGCAACACAGAAGGGCCTGATCGCACATTATACAGCAGTTGCGAACGCTGTTAAACTTCCGATTATCATGTACAATGTACCGAGCCGTACCGGATGCAATATCCAGCCGGAAACAGCGGTAGAACTGGCAAAGAATGTAGAGAACATCGTAGCAATCAAGGAAGCCAGTGGCAATATCTCACAGGTAGCGAAGTTGATGAGTCTGGCACAGGGCTGTATTGATCTGTATTCCGGAAATGATGACCAGATCGTGCCGATTCTTTCACTGGGCGGAAAGGGTGTTATCTCCGTAACGTCGAATATTATTCCAAATGATACCCATATGCTGGTAAAGAAGTATCTGGCAGGTGATACAAAGGGTGCGCTAGAGCTGCAGTTAAAGGCGATTGAACTGTGCAATGCCCTGTTTTGTGAAGTGAATCCGATTCCGGTTAAGAAGGCAGTGGAGCTGTTAGGCTTATGCGGTGGTAAGCTGAGAATGCCTCTGTCAGAGATGGAACCACAGAACGTAGAACGTCTGAAGAAGGCAATGCAGGAGTACGGAGTATTATAGATAGCAGAATAAGGTGCTACATAGAATGATACATGGAGGAAGAAGATCATGGTAAGAGTGATTATGAATGGCTGTAACGGCAAGATGGGTCAGGTAATTACAGGAATTGCAGCCGGAGATGAACAGGTAGAGATCGTAGCCGGAATCGATGTGTATGATGGCATTCAGAATCCGTATCCGGTATTTGCAGATATTAAGGACTGTACAGTAGAGGCAGATGTCATCATTGATTTTTCAACAGCCAAAGCGGTGGATGGACTGCTGGATTATGTAGAGGAAAAGAGGATTCCGGTTGTCCTGTGTACAACGGGATTAAGTGAGGCACAGCTAAACCGGGTTTCAGAGGTGGCAGGAAAGGCAGCAGTGCTAAAGTCTGCGAATATGTCGCTGGGGATCAATACGATCATGAAGCTGTTACAGCAGGCAGTACAGGTATTCGGCCCGGCGGGATATGATGTAGAGATCGTTGAGAAGCATCACAATCAGAAACTGGATGCACCATCCGGTACAGCTATTGCACTGGCAGATTCTATGAATGAAGTAATGGATCATCAGTATGAGTATATCTATGACAGAAGCCAGCGCAGACAGAAGCGAGATGCGAAGGAACTGGGCATCTCAGCCGTTCGTGGCGGAACAATCGTCGGAGAGCATGAGGTGATCTTTGCCGGAACCGATGAAGTGATCGAGATTAAGCATACAGCATATAGCAAGGCAGTATTTGCAAAGGGTGCGGTTGAAGCAGCAAAGTATCTGGCAGGAAAGCCGGCAGGGCTGTATAATATGAGTGATGTGATCGCATAATCGCTGTGAAAAAAGAAAATAATGTAGAAGGAAGGCCGTATCTGTCAGTTGCAGATGCGGCTTTTTTATGCGATAATGTCCTGTAGATATTTGGATAAGCAGAGAGGAGCATTCCATGAAGGACGGATATATAAAGGTAGCAGCGGCAACTCCGCATATAAAGGTGGCTGACTGCACATATAATCGGGAACAGATCTTAAAGGAGATCGAGCAGGCAGCCGGACAGCAGGTGCGTTTGCTTGTATTACCGGAGCTTTGCCTGACCGGATACACCTGTGGGGATTTGTTTTTGCAGGAGACTTTGCTGCAGGGTGCCGGGGAAGGACTGCGTTGGCTGTTAGAAAAGACGAAGCATCTGCCGATGATGATCGTAGTGGGACTTCCGCTTTCGATAGACTGTAAGCTGTATAATGTGGCAGCATTTTTGTACCGGGGAGGATTGCTGGGGTTGGTTCCGAAGACGTATATGCCGAACTACTCGGAGTTCTATGAGGTTCGTCATTTTACGAGAGGAAATGCACAGGTTCGGGAAGTTGAGGTGGCCGGACAGGAGGTGCCATTTGGAACCCGGCTGTTATTCCGGTGTACACAGATGCCGGAGTTTACCATAGGCTGTGAACTGTGTGAGGATCTATGGGTGCCGAATCCGCCGTCTGTTGCACATGCGCTGGCAGGAGCAACGGTAGTATGCAATCCATCCGCCAGTGTAGAGGTGACGGCAAAGGAGGGCTATCGGAGGCAGTTGGTAAGTGCACAGTCTGCACGTACGATTAGTGCGTATATCTATGCAGATGCCGGAGAAGGGGAGTCTACCACGGATGTGGTATTCAGTGCGCATAACCTGATCTGTGAAAACGGAACCGTACTGGCAGAGAGCCGGCGGTTTACCAATCAGATGGTTATGACTGAGATTGATATAAAGAAGCTGTCGGTAGAGCGAAGACGTATGAACACATATGAGTGTGAAGGGGTACAGGACTATCGGGTGGTTGCATTTGATATGCCGATCGAGGAAACGGTTCTTACCCGCCGGTTTGCACAGACACCGTTTATACCATCCGATAAACAGCGCAGAACCGAACGCTGTGAGGAGATCTTTACCTTACAGGCAATGGGATTAAAGAAGCGTCTGGTGCATACGAACTGTCAGAGTGCGGTGATCGGACTGTCCGGAGGGCTGGATTCGACTCTGGCACTGTTGGTGACTGCCAGAGCATTTGATCTGGCCGGTATGGATCGAAAAGGAATTCTGGGCATTACGATGCCGGGGTACGGAACTACCGACCGCACCTATCAGAATGCGCTGACGATGGCGCGTACGCTTGGGGTTACATTAAAGGAGATCAGTATCGTTCCGGCTGTCGATCAGCATTTTCGGGATATTGAACATGATAAGGCGATACATGACATTACCTATGAGAACAGTCAGGCCAGAGAGCGGACACAGATACTGATGGATATGGCGAATCAGAGTAACGGTATGGTGATCGGTACCGGCGATCTGTCAGAGATGGCACTGGGCTGGGCAACCTATAATGGCGATCATATGTCCATGTATGCAGTCAATGTATCGATTCCGAAGACACTGGTTCGGCATCTGGTACAGTATGTGGCAGATACCTGTGAGGACGAGGAACTGACACGGGTTCTGCTGGATGTGCTGGATACACCGGTCAGCCCGGAACTGCTTCCACCGGATCATGGGGAGATCGTACAGAAGACAGAGGATGTGGTAGGCCCATATGAGCTGCATGACTTTTTCCTGTATTATATGATGCGATTTGGATTTGCACCATCGAAGATTTATCGGATTGCAGTCTGTGCATTCCGGGATAAATATGGGAAAGAGACGATTGAAAAGTGGTTAAAGAAGTTCTACTGGAGATTCTTTGGTCAGCAGTTTAAGCGGTCCTGTGTACCGGATGGACCAAAGGTCGGTACGGTAGCACTGTCACCAAGAGGAGACTGGAGAATGCCAAGTGATGCCAGTGTCGCAATGTGGATACAGGATCTGGAACAGTTATAGAAACAGGCAGATATCGGAAATGAGTCATTAAACGATAGAAAGGTAATAAAGCATGAGTGAACGAGCAGGGAATCAGTATACAATCATAACAGATTCGGCAACGGATATGCCGAAGGAGATCATAGAGAAATATCAGCTTCATGTCATCCCGACACCGGTTGTGCTGGAGGGCAGGGACTACTTTGACGGAGAGACGATATTTCCAAAGGAGTTTTATCAGTATCAGAGAGAAAAGAAAGAGATCTCTACGTATCATATCAATACGTATATGTTTAAGGAGCATTTCCGGCCGTATGCCGAGAAAGGTATGCCGGTGGTATATGTCTGTTTTTCTACCGGCTTAGCCGGGACCTTCAATGCCGCACGTATGGCGAAGGAAGAACTGATGGAGGAGTTCCCGGACTGGCAGATTACTATTGTTGATTCAAAGTGTGCATCCTTAGGGTTTGGACTTCTGGTATACTATGCCCTGCGTATGCAGGAGCATGGTGCCGATATGGATACCGTGGTAGAGGCACTGGAGTATCACAGGGAGCATATCAAGCATATCATTACGGTGGAGACACTGGAGTATCTGTTCCGGGGCGGAAGACTCAGTCGTACCAGTATGGTAGTGGGCGGAGTTCTGGATATTAAGCCGATCATTCATATGGATGAAAACGGTTCCCTAAAGGCGATTGAAAAGGTGCGCGGAAGGAATAAATCCTTAAAACGAATGGTGGAACTGATCGGAGAATGGTGTGAGAATCCGGGAGAGCAGCTGTTCGGTGTGTGTCATGGTGATGATTATGATACGATGAAGCGGGTAGAGGAAATGATAAAAGAACGGTACGGAGAGGTTGCGTTTTTGGAGAACTATGTCGGGTGTGCGATTGGTGCGCATACAGGTGCCGGAATTATCGGTATTGTATTTTTAGACGGTCCTTCAAGGTATCAGGAATGGTTGTAAGAATTAATTAAGAAATTCGATAGATTTATACTATATCTTGTAGGATTCCCGTGTGCTATACTACAAGATAGCGGCGGTAGAGTCGCCAGACCGAAGAGAAGGAGGGAAGGCGTTGGACGATAAAAGGATAGTTGTAGAGGTAAAAGACCTGTACAAGATATATAAAGTCGGAACGAATAAGGTACGAGCGTTGAACGGAGTATCGTTTCAGGTATATGAAGGAGAATTTTGCGCGATCGTAGGTACATCCGGTTCCGGTAAGTCCACATTGCTGAATATGTTAGCCGGACTGGAGCATCCGACAAAGGGACAGATTGCGATTCGTGGAAGACATATCGAGAAGATGAATGAGAACCAGTTAGTTGCATTTCGACGGGAACATGTAGGGTTCATTTTTCAGTCATTTAATCTGTTGGGAACGATGAATGCCATTGAAAATGTAGCACTGCCACTGAGCTTCCGTGGAGTTCCGAAGAAGGAGCGACTAAAGAAGGCGGAGCGTATGATCCGACTGGTGGGACTGGAAAAGTATAAGACCCATCGGCCCAATCAGATGTCCGGTGGTCAGCAGCAGCGTGTGGGTATGGCGAGAGCACTGGTATTAGATCCGGATATTGTGTTCGCAGATGAACCTACCGGTAATCTGGACTCTGTGACATCGGCTGAGATGATGAATCTGATGCGGAATGTCGTGAATAAACATCATAAGACACTGATTATGGTAACCCATGATAATCATCTGGCATCGTATGCAGATCGTATTATTCATATCAGAGATGGTAAGATCTTAAAGATCGAGGACAATACAGAGAAGTGGAAAACGGCGGCAGTGACTGCCGGTGAGGAGGAGTAATACATGAAAAAGAATGGAAAAACAATCAGTAAGGCACTGGTGCTGTTGGTAATGGGTGCATTACTTGTAGGAACGACAGCCGGATATACGGTTCCGAGCTATGTTACATATACCAGCACAACACCGGGAGCCGGAACAGGCACCGGAAGCGGAACGGGTACGGGAACCGGTGCAGAAGGTGTTACAACCGGTCAGGATACCGATATTATGTTAAATGGTGTGAATGCACCGGCAGCAACCTATGGCACCGGAACCACCATCAGCTTTACCGCAAAGGTAAAGGGAGAAGGTTATATTACCAGTATTTCGCCGGTAGTGACCGATACTTTCCCATTTGAGAGTAACGATGCTGCGTATCAGGTAGTAGAAGGAAATTCTACCACAAAGGAGCTGGCAGCAAATTATTGGTTTACGGTTCGGACAGATGTAGCCAGCGGCTATCAGGCAGTTGGATTTAATATTGAGTATGTAAAGGATGGTCAGGCATTGACGGTAGTCAAGACCATTAATGTGAAGTTCGAAGGAGCACCGGCACCGACAGAGGCACCGGCACCATCGACAGAAGCAACCGCCGTTTCAACTCCGCGGGTGATTGTTACCGGATATGAGACAGACGTAGAAAAGGTATATGCAGGTCAGACCTTTAAGCTGACCTTACATCTGCAGAATACTTCGAAGCGGACTGCGGTTTCCAATATGAAGGTAAGCCTGACGACTGCAAACGGAGAGTTTCTTCCGGTATCCGGTTCCAGTACAGAGTTTGTATCAAGTCTGGGATCCGGCAAGACAACCGATATGGAGATTGAAATGTCAGCACTGGCAACGTTGGATCCAAAGCCATATGTGCTGACCGTTACCTGTAACTATGAGGACGGAGAGGCAAATCCGTTCGAGGCAACAGAGAATATCTCGATTCCGGTATATCAGGAGGCCAGAATCAAGATTACCGATGTGACAGTATCGCCAGATACTATAAGTGTAGGCGATCAGGGAAGCATCAGCTTCAGTATCAATAACCTGGGAAAGAGTACTCTGGCAAATGTGCAGGTAAAGGTAGAGGGCGACAGTGTAGACTGTGAAGAAAGCTTTGTAGGAAATATCGCTGCAGGAGCTACCGGTTATGCAGATGTTACGGTTACCGGTGTTCAGGAGACAACGGATGATGGAACACTGAAGCTCATCATTACCTATGAGGATTCCTCCGGAGAAGAGTGCACCTATGAAGACGAGGTGACGGCATATGTCACAGAGATGTCTTATGATGATAATACCGATGATTATCCGATGGATGAGCCTACAACCGGGCTTCCGGTGATTGCGAAGATACTGATTGCAGTCGGAGTACTGGTAGTGATTGCAGTGATCGTCGTAGTGATTGTCATTGTCGTAAATAAGAACAAGAAAAAGAAGGCTGCAGCAGAAGCAGAAGAACTGGAAGATGAACTGGATGAGGATTTGTTAAGCAGTGATTCAGATAAGGAGAATGTGGAATGAGATTTTCTGACATCTTGGCGATGAGTGCAGGAAATCTGTGGAAACGTAAGGTACGTTCCGTTCTTACGATTCTGGGTGTTATGATAGGTACTGCATCCATTGTAGTCATGCTGTCACTGGGTATCGGATTAAAAAGTGCGATGCTGGGGCAGATTCAGTCTGAGGGCAGTATGACAGATATACAAGTGTACAATTATGGATCGGGCAATGATGGAGCATATCAGCAGTTAAATGATGATAAGGTGAAAGAGTTTGAAGAACTGGATTATGTAAAGAGTGTCGCACCGATGCTCACCGTGTCTGCAAATATGTCACAGGGTAAATATCAGGCATGGGTTCAGATCTACGGCGTGTCGCAGGAGTATCTGGCACAGATTCCGCTGGCTGAGGGAAGCAGACTGCCGGCGGCAAATTCTAAAAAGCTGGAGCTGCTGATGGGAAACAGTGTGCCGAGCCAGTTCTTTAATCCAAATGATATGGGCGATGACGTCTATTATATGGATAGTGATGCCGAACCGGTCGTAGATGTAATGAATAAGACTGTATTTACGCAGTTTGACTCTACATGGACAACGGATTCAGACGGAAATTCTGTAGAACAGCCGGCGAGAAAGAATATTTTTCCGATCGTAGGACTGGTAGATGGCGGAACGAGCGGATATAACAGTTATTCTTATAATGTATATACGGATATTGATTCTCTGAAAAAGTATCTGCAGGATACTTATCGGGGACAGGCGATACCGGGACAGCCGACAGATAAAAATGGAAATCCATATAGGTATTTTTGTTATGAACAGGTGATTGTATCTGTAGATGATATGGATCATGTAGAGGATGTTATGACGGCTATATCGGATATGGGATATCAGTGCTACAGTGAAAGTGACTGGATCAAGCAGGCACAGCAGGAAATGCTGATCATCGAAGCCGTGCTGGGTGGAATCGGAGCCATCTCTCTGATCGTGGCAGCGATCGGTATTGCTAATACGATGATGATGTCTACCTATGAGCGGACAAAGGAAATCGGTGTCATGAAGGTACTGGGCTGCAGTCTGGGTAATATTCGGGCCATGTTCCTGACAGAGGCAGCATTTATCGGATTTATCGGTGGTATCATCGGACTGATTATCAGTTACATTTTATCGTTTGTATGTAATCTGTTCCTGCCGGCAGCGGTAGGATATGAAGGGCAGAATATATCCGTGATACCGATCTGGTTGGTATTGGTAGCGATTATCTTTTCAACGCTGGTTGGTATGCTGGCCGGTTTCTTCCCGGCGCAGCGGGCAACAAAGCTCAGTCCGCTGGCAGCTATTCGAAATGAATAATTCAATAAGAAATGCAATGGAAGTCCTATAGAAATATAGGGCTTCTATTTTTCTGTGTAAGTGTGCTATACTGATAGCATTGAAGACAAAGGAGAACGTCATGAAGCAAGGAATATTGTTTTTTGATATAGATGGTACTATATTGACGGAGGATGGAACCAGACAGATACCGGAAAGCACCAGACGGGGCATACAAGAGGCAAAAGGGAAAGGACATCTGCTGTTTGTAAACACCGGACGGGTATATCTGAACATCGAACCTTTGATTCGGGATCTGGGCTTCGATGGTTATGTATGCGGATGCGGAACCAATATCTATTATCACGGAAAAGAACTCTTTCACAATCAGTTGCCACAGACTCTCTGCAGAGAGACGGTGGCAATCACCAGACAGTGTCATATGGCGACTCTGTTTGAGGCATCCGATGTGAATGCATTTGATCATTCTATGGAAGGAAATCAGAAGTACCGGGAGCTGATCCGGTATTTTTCGGAAAGCGGACGGGCAATGCTGGATGTGGAAGATCCGGATTTCCATTTTGATAAGTTTACCGGATGGTTCCCACTTGAACAGGATATGCAGGTATTTCATAGCTTTATAAAAGGACAGTTTGATTATATTGACCGGGGAAGGGATGGAAGGTACGGGATGTGTGAAATCGTCCCTTGCGGATATAGCAAGGGAACCGGAATCCGGTATCTGTTAGATTATTTCGGACTGCCGTTAGAGAACAGCTATGCCTTTGGTGACAGCACGAACGACCTTCCGATGCTGACCTATGCGGCGCATGCGGTAGCAATGGGAGGAAGTGCCGCAGCGGTACAGGAGGCAGTCGAATATGTGACGGACGGAATCGAGGAGGATGGGCTGTATCATGCGATGCAGCACTACGGATTGGTCTGATTTCGAAAGAAAGAGCAAAAAGAGTATAAAGGATCTGTGAAATCGACATGAAGAACATAAGTTGGTCACAATTAAATAGTATAGTAGCGATTGTTATCAGTACGGCAGTGCTGCTGGGGATCCTGGGCAGTGTTTTGTATCAGACACCGGCGGAGACCAGTGGGATGCCGGATGTGACAGAGATGAACGATGCATGGATTATCCGTACAGAGGGTGATTATGACAGTGCAGTGGATCTGCCATGTAATCTGGAGGTGTCAAAGGGAGAGCCGGTGAGCATTTCCCACTTTCTTCCGGAGCAGATTTCCGGAGATTATGGAATTGCATTTCGATCGGTCTATAATCAGGTACAGGTAAAGGTAGGAGATACCATTTTGTATCAGTATGGAGTCGATGAGGTACGCCCATGGAATCGGTCACCGGTTCCGCATTGGAATTATGTGCCGATCGATGTACAGTATGCAGGTCAGCTGCTTACGATCACACAGATCTCCGAATACGGCTCGTATTCCGGTTTGTTCCCGGAGGTGTTTGAGGGAAGCAAAAGCGCATTGATTTATCAACAGTGGAGACAGAGTGGGGTTGCGACGATCGGAATGATCCTTTTGCTCCTGCTGACAATAGGTGTAGTTGCGATAGCTGCCGGACAGAGACTTTTGGAAAAACAGGAGATGCGTCTCCGGTATTATGTGGTTCTGCTGGTTTTGGTTGGATTGTGGAGTATTAGCGGAAATCCGGTGATAACCGATATGACTGCACATGGATATAGCTGGTGGCTGGTTCATATCCTGACCCGGATGCTGATCCCGATTGTATATCTGCTGTTTTTACGCGGATATATGCAGCGACGACGGATGACGATGCTGGTAGACGGAGGAATGCTGATAACGGCACTGGCGTATGTTACAGCCGTGATTCTTCAGCTACTGGGACTTGTTGAGTTCTCACAGTCCTATGAAGTGCTGGGGGGATTGTATCGGATTGGATTTCTTCTGTATACTGTGATTATGGCGATTGGATGGCTGCGCTATCAGCAGAAGGAGCTGCGGGCTATTACGATTGTACAGAGTTTACTGGTGGCAGCCGGAGGAATCGACCTGTTTGTTCGACCGAATCATCTTTATCAGCAGGAGAGTACCTTCTGGCAGATGGCAGTGGTTGTATATATGTTTTTGCTGATATGGCTGGTGATCCGGCTCATAATGGAGCAGATCCGGCAGCAGGTGATACAGGCAGAAGAAGGCTACGAAGGACAGAGAGCACAGGCAGTGGCGATGATGAATCCGAACTTTTTGTTCGCAGCACTGAACAGTCTTTTAAATATCACAAAGAGGGAGGCACCGCATACAGCGAAATTTATATTTGCATTTTCAAAGTATCTCCGCTATAATTTTGATTCAGTCCGAAAGGAACAACTGATTCCGTTTGCTCAGGAACTGGAGCATATAGTGGCATATCTGGAACTGCAAAGGATGCGAATGCCCGGACTGCAGATCGAGATCGAGGATAAGCTGCATGACTTTTTCGTTCCGTCCCGTTCGATTGAGGCAATCGTAGAAAATGCAGCAAAGTATGGAATCGGTAAAAATGGAAATCAGGGACGGATCATTGTACGAAGCTATGAACGCCGGGATTCTTATGCGATCCAGATCGTAGATGAGGGTGCCGGATTTGATACGGATATGCTGTATCATAAGGATACGCCAACAAGTATGAAAACGGTCCGGCAGAGACTCGAAGCATCCGTGGGAGGCGTAATAGAAGTGAATAGCCGGTACGGAGTAGGAACGATTGTAACCGTAAAGGTACCAAAGAAGCAACAGAGCAATAGGAATCTTGTGGAAGGATGATAGATATGAAGGATACAACGAATCGAATAAGCTTTACAGAACAGATCAGGATTGCCCTGAGCAAACCGCTGTGGTATAAGTCTTTATTTCAACAGTCATGGGGGAAGCATTTATGCTACTTTCTGGTGCTAATCGTTCTGATAACGGTGATTCAGTATGTGATTCCGTTGGCAGCGTATCTGCAGAGTATGGGAGGACTGAAGGAACTGATTACAGAGCGGTTTCCGCAGTTTACCTTTGAACAGGGACAGCTGGATATGGAACGTCCGTTTGAATGGAACCGGGATGGTGTCTATCTGTACATCGATACATCCGTAGATGCCTATACACAGGCTGATGCAGAACAGAAGGAAGCAACGCTGGATGATGGAAATACTTTAAAAATCGTATATATGGTTAGCAGAACGAATGTTGTATGTAATCAGGCACTCGCACCGCTGGATCTGTCATCATTCAATATGATTACATTGAATAATCAGATGGTGTATCAGATGGCACCGGGGTATCTGATTGTAATGGGAGTGGCAAATCTGATTTATAACATGGTCGCATATCTGATCAGTGCATTGTTCTTTGCATTGTTTGGATATCTGATGAATCGGGCTTTAAAGCTGAATCTGAAGTTTGGCCAGATCTATTTGATTGCTATGTATGCAAAGTCTGTAGAGATTCTGCTGGAATCGGTATTGCAGGTAATCGGATTCTCAATTCTATACTATGTGGGAAGTATCATTGGAATCTTCATAACCTGCAGTTATATGACCAGAGGTATGAGTTCTATGCTTGTTCGAGCTTCTGACGGGCGGAAAGGAGAGTAACGGCCGGATCCGTACCGGAGATATGGCTGTTGTGGAAGGTGGCTTCATTGGTGATCTCACAGGTGAACCAGAGAGGGGGCTGATACGTCAATGCTTCTTCTTCTGTTGGGAATTCAACCTCCGCCAGACAGAGACCGTTCAGAGCACCATGGAAGATATCCAGCTCGATGGTGTAGCCATGGGTGTCCGGCAGCTTATAACGGGTCTTGGAGATGAGGTGACCGTCACATTTCTCACGTAAATGCAGATAGGCCTCCCGGGTAAGCGGAGATTCGATCTCTTCCCGGCTCATCAGACCGGCAGACTTATAGGTGAAGATGTAACGGTCGTTATTCCGACGAATGCGCAGAACCGGTTGAGTACAAAGGTATCCTTGTTCAATCTCGCTGCAAGGGTAGGTATCAAGATTCTCCGGCAGGGTTCGAATGAGAAATTTACGCTCTATTTCCATGATTATTCACTCGCTTTCACATAGATTATACATACAGGCTGTATGTTGATATTGTAAGAAAATCGATCAAATTTCGTAAGTGTTGTATATTGACTTTTTTTCTGATTCTGATTATAAACATATTAGAAGATGAATGCAAGACAGGACAAAGGAGTTATAGATTATGGTTTATTTGTTTTTGGCAGATGGATTTGAAGAGGTAGAAGGACTGACCGTCGTAGATATTCTGCGCAGAGCAGGTGTTGAACTTCAGACCGTATCGATTATGGGAAGACGGAATGTGGTTGGTGCCCATAAGATAGAGGTTATGGCAGACCTTACATATGAAGATGGACTGGAGGCGGCAGAGATGCTGATACTGCCGGGTGGAATGCCGGGAACCCTGCATTTAAAGGAACATGCAGGTCTGGATTCTCTGATCCGGAGCAGTGCAGAGGATGGGATATATCTGGCAGCAATCTGTGCAGCACCGACAGTATATGGTGAGAAGGGACTGTTAACCGGGAAAAGAGCAGCCTGCTATCCGGGTATGGAGTCCGGTCTGGTTGGTGCAGAGGTTTGTTATGACAGTGTGGTTACGGATGGAACATTTATTACGAGCCGGGGCATGGGAACGGCGATAGATTTTGCATTGGCGTTGACTGAGCTCCTGAAGGGGAAGGAACAGGCAGATACGATTGCCCGGCAGATTGTATACGATCGATAGACGGGCAAGGAGATAAGAGAGGTGGATGCAGATGTTAAAGCAAATATTCTTTACAGAATTTATGGGAATTGATTTTTATCATACAGCCTATTCATTCTTTTTTTACGGCTTTGCCTGCTGGTTTATGGAGTGTATATTTGAGACGATTCGGCAGAAGCGTCCGGTATTTGACCGGGGCTTTAATAAAGGACCGATCTGTACGATTTATGGAGTTGCGTGGCTGTTCATCTACTTTGCAATGAAACCGTTGGATGGACACTGGGTTTGGTTGTATCTGGCAGGTATGCTGTATGCGACCATACTGGAGTATATAACAGCGGTGATTCTGGAAAAAGCATTTCATCAGAAGCTGTGGGATTATACAGATTTTCCGTTGAATATCCGAGGCAGGGTATGTCTTCCGATTTCATTAGCATGGGGTGGACTGGTTGTACTGGTCTTTGCCTTTATTCAGCCAAAGGTACAGATACTGATCAATCTGCTTCCGGTTCGGATCGGATTCCCGATTATTAATGCATTGATCTGGATTTATTTTATAGATCTGGCATTTAGTTTTATATCCAGAAGTCAGTTTGGAAAGGATGTCAAGGAACGAATCGATGATAAGAAGGAGCAGATAAAGGTATATTTTCATAATGGAGATATCTAAGAGAGGTATATGGAGCAGATCAAGCTATCCGTTCGGAATCTGGTAGAGTTTGTCCTTCGGGAAGGGGACATTGATAACAGAAGACGGGTGTCGGAAAAGGATGCGATGGAGGCGGGCAGCCGTATGCATCGCAAGATTCAAAAGAATATGGGGAGCTATTACCGAAGTGAAGTGCCGCTGGCAATTGAATTGCCAATGGCACATTTTGTTATGCGGATAGAAGGCAGAGCGGATGGTATTCTGGAGAAGGACGGACAGGTGACCATTGATGAGATTAAGGGCGTATACCGCGATGTGGAAGATATGGAAACGCCTGTTTTTGTACACCTGGCACAGGCAAGGATTTATGCCTATATCTATGCGACACAACAGGGAGAAAAAAGAATAACGGTGCAGATGACGTACTGCAATCTGGAGACCGAAGATATCCGGCGGTTTCAGGAGGAGCTGGAATATACGGAACTAAAGGAGTGGTTTGACAGTGTCATTGATCGTTATATGATATGGGCGGAATATGCATACGAACATCGGAGGCAAAGACAGATATCTATATCGGGAGTCGGTTTCCCATATGAGTATCGGGCGGGCCAAAGAGATATGGTGGTATCGGTCTATTCTGCGATTCGCAAGGGGATACCATTATTTGTGCAGGCACCGACCGGCATCGGTAAGACACTGGCAACGATATTTCCGGCAGTTCAGGCAATGGGACAGGAGATGGGAGATAAGCTGTTTTATCTGACAGCGAAGACGATTACGCGAACAGTTGCCGTAGAGAGTCTGAATCGTTTACGGGCAGAGGGACTGGTTATGTCCTCAGTCGTGATTACGGCAAAGGAAAAGAGTTGTATTCTGGAGGAGAGCAACTGTAATCCGGATGCATGTCCGTATGCAAAAGGGCATTATGATCGTGTAAACGAGGCGGTCTACGACTGTATTACCCACGAAATGAATGTTACAAGGGAGACCATAATGCAATATGCACAGAAGCATCAGGTCTGCCCGTTTGAGTTTTGTCTGGATATCAGTCTTTGGGTGGATGCGATTATCTGCGATTACAATTATGTGTTTGATCCTCGGGTGAATCTGAAGCGATTCTTTGGAGAAGGGGTTAAGGGAGACTATATTTTTCTGGTAGATGAAGCCCATAACTTATATGAACGTGCCGGCAGTATGTATTCCGCAGAGCTGTTCAAAGAAGAATTCTTAGAGATTCGACGTCTGGTGAAGCCATATAGTGTAAGACTTGCCAGACGATTAAATGACTGTAATCAGATTCTGCTGGAGTGGAAGAAGCAGTGCAATGGATATCAGCTGCTGGATTCCATCCAGACCTTTGCACTGAAGCTGATGGCGGTGTTGGGAGAATACGAGAAGTTTCTGGAGCTGCATCGTGGACTTCCGGAGGAGGAGAAGCTTCTGGAGTTCTATTTCCGAATCTATCAATTTCTGGATATCTATGATCGTGTGGATGAGCATTATGTTATTTACTGCGAACAGGTGAATGCACAGTCCTTTCGGATAAAGCTGTATTGTGTTGATACATCGGCGAATCTGCAAAACTGTCTGGAGAAGGGGCGGTCTACGATCTTCTTTTCGGCAACATTGCTTCCGATCCGATATTATAAGAAGCTGCTAAGCCGGGAGGAGGACTATGCTGTTTATATTGATTCCCCGTTTGATGCCGAGAAACGGTGTCTCCTGATCGGCCGGGATGTGAGCAGCCGTTACAGCCGAAGGGGGCCGGAGGAATACGAGAAGATCTATACCTATATTCAGACAGTGGTACGGGGAAGATTGGGAAACTATATGGTATTCTTTCCGTCCTATAAGATGCTCGAAGAGGTTGCTGCTCTGGCCTTACAAAAAGGACTGCCAAACGGAGCAAAACTGTTATGTCAGAATCCGCATATGAAGGAAGAGGAGCGGGAGGCCTTCTTACAGGAATTCGAAGGGGAAGGCGTTGTGGGCTTCTGTACGATGGGTGGAATCTTTTCGGAAGGAATCGATTTGACCGGCAGGCGGCTGATCGGAGCAATCATAGTCGGAACCGGTCTGCCAATGGTGTGTAATGAACGGGAGATTCTGCGGCAGTACTTTGAGGAAAAGGAAGGAAAGGGATATGAGTATGCATATTTATATCCGGGTCTGAATAAAGTACTGCAGGCGGCCGGCAGAGTCATACGAACACAGGAGGATGAGGGGATGATCCTGCTTTTGGATGAACGATTCTTAAGTCCGGCTACCCGGCAGATGTTTCCGCGGGAATGGGCAGACTATCAGGTGGTTGATTTGCAGCAGATTGAACAGGTAGAAAAGGACTTCTGGAAGCGGAGAACCGGGAAACCGGCAACCTGAAAATGTCCTTGTGGAAACAGGATGATAGCGATATAATGAGTCCATGAGCAGTTACACGGATATTGTATACGATGGGGGTATCGAATGAAAAAGTTATATGTCAGTGATCTGGATGGTACGTTGCTGAATCAGCGGGGAGATCTGTCGGCAAAGACGGTTGAAAAGCTGAATCAGTGTATTAAGGAAGGCATTCATTTTACGATCAATACAGCTAGAACTCCGGCAACGGTATCGCGGATTATGGAACCGGTGAAGCTTCAGGTTCCGTATGCGATGATGAACGGAGTGTTAGTTTATCATCCGGTCAGACAGGAGTACATTAAGATCCACTATATCAGTCGTGAGACGGCTATGGTGGTTCTGGGAATCATTAAGCTCCACCAGCTGCAGTGCTTCATGTACACGATGGAACAGGGAGAACTGCGAACCTACTATGACAGTGTGGAGTCCAGATCACTTAATAAGTTTCGAAATGAGCGGATCATGAAGTATGATAAGGTGTTTACAGAGGTGGATGATCTGAGCATCTGTGCGGGAAAGGGTGTTATATACTTTTGCCTGCGCGAACGCAGAGAGCTTCTGGAAGGGCTGTACCGGGATCTGCAGGCGGTACGCGGAGCCCATGCGATCTTTTATGAGGATGTTTATAATGAAGAGTTGATGTTCCTGGAGATCTACAGTGATATGGCATCAAAAGCACAAGCCCTGCAGACGATTAAGGAATGGGGCAGTTATGACTATGTAGTTGGATTTGGCGATAGTGGAAATGACAAAGAAATGTTTCGGGTATGTGATGAGACATACGCTGTATCGAATGCAACTATGGAGATTCAGGATCTGGCAGACCGTGTGATTCCAAGCAATGAAGAGGATGGAGTTGCCAGATATTTATATAAGACATTGCATGAATCTGAATTAAGAAGATAAAGGAGAGGCATCATGGAGAATGTGACAGTTCGGGATATTCTGGAGGCCACACAGGGAACGCTTTTGTGTGGAGATGAGAATACGGTTATTCGTGATATTTGTATTGATTCCAGAGAAGCGAAGGAAGGAGATCTGTTTGTTCCGATCATCGGAGAAAAGGTGAATGCGCACAGGTTTATAGAATCCGTGTTGGAGACCGCTTCTGCAACACTTACATCGGAGCATTATGCGGTATCCGCCGAGAAGCCGTATATTAAGGTGGCAGATACTCAGCAGGCATTACAGGATATCGGAAGATGGATCCGCAAACGGATTACCATTCCGGTCGTTGCCGTTACTGGAAGTGTGGGAAAGACAACCACCCGGAATATGATTGCAACTGCACTGGGAAGTGAACGGAACGTATTCGAAACCCAGAAGAACTTTAACAGCCAGATCGGTGTTCCGATCATGTTATGCAGGATCCATTCACAGAATGAGGTTGCTGTGTTGGAGTGCGGGATGAGTGAACCCGGACAGATTCATATTCTGTCAGATATGGTAAAGCCCAAATATGCAGTAGTCAGCACGATAGGAGTGGCACATATCGAACAGCTAAAGACCAGAGAGAATATCCGGCGTGAAAAGCTGTCGATTATCGATGGCATGGATCCCAATGGGGCTTTGTTCTTAAATGGTGACGATGCTATGCTGGCAGAGATGAAGGGACAGTTACCTTGTAAGGTCTATTACTATGGCACACAGGACTGGTGTGACTATCGGGCAGAGAGTATACAGTATGATAACGGAAGAAGCTACTTTGAGTGTGTACACGGAAATGTAAGAGTTCCGATTGAACTGAGTGTGCTGGGAAAGCATAATGTACTAAACTGTATGGCAGCTATGGCAGTAGCGGATGTCAGTGGCGTCTCAATGGAGGCGGCAGCAAAAGAGTTTGCACATTTTCATGGTCTGAGACAGAATATTATAAAGCTGGAGAATCGGTATACGATCATCGATGATACCTATAATGCCAGCCCGGATTCCATGCGTGCCAGCCTGGATGTCCTCTGTCATATTGAGACAACCGGAAAACGGATCGCAGTGCTGGGCGATATGTTTGAATTAGGCGAGAACTCATTGCGATATCATTATGAAGTGGGACAGTATATCGCAAAGCTTCCGCTGGATGAAGTGCTGGTAGTCGGAACCCGTGCAAGAGCAATCGTAGATGCGATCAAGGATAGTGGAAGCGGAATCGATACTGCTACATTTACAGAGAATGAAGAGGCTGTGATGTTTCTGATGGGAACCCTGATGCCGGAGGATGTGATTCTGGTGAAGGGCTCCAACGGAATGCATATGAATGAGATTGTTCAGTTGTTAAAGCAGTAAAGATAGTAGTTGACAAAAACGCATGTACTTGTTATTATGATAAAAACAGTAATGATTACTGATTTTGAATTAATCCCAGATAATAAATAAAAAAGAAAAGGAGACAAAAGGATGAAGTTTGTATGTTCAGTATGTGGTTATGTATATGAAGGAGATCAGGCACCGGAGAGATGTCCACAGTGCGGGGCTCCGGCAGAGAAGTTTGTAGAACAGAGTGGAGAGATGACATGGGCATCCGAGCATGTAGTTGGTGTGGCACAGGGTGTGAGTGAAGATATTCTGGAGGATCTGCGTTCTAACTTTAACGGAGAATGTTCTGAGGTGGGAATGTATCTGGCAATGTCCAGAGTCGCTTATCGGGAAGGCTATCCGGAGATCGGTATGTACTATGAGAAGGCTGCTTATGAAGAGGCAGAGCATGCAGCAAAGTTTGCGGAGCTGTTAGGTGAGGTTGTTACCGATAGCACGAAGAAGAATCTGGAGATGCGTGTAGAAGCTGAGAATGGTGCAACGGCAGGTAAGACCGATCTGGCGAAGAGAGCAAAGGCTGCGAATCTGGATGCAATCCATGACACTGTTCATGAGATGGCAAGAGACGAGGCCCGCCATGGTAAGGCATTTGCCGGATTATTAAAGAGATATTTCGGTTAAATTGTGCTTTGTGCATATTGTCTGTATAACATTCTGAAAAAGGGAAGTCGTTGTTGAATAGTTGAGAAAATTAGCGTTCGACTTGCAAAGACAGAAAAAATGGGGTATTATCAAGCTAACTTATAATTTATCTTATGGAATAAGAGATGGAGGAAAGAGATATGAGTACCACAAAGACTACAAAGACAACTAAGGTTGATGCTAAAGCAGTAGATAAAGAGAATGTTAAGACAACAGCAGGAAAGGCTGAGGCAAAGAAGGAAGCACCAAAGGCAGCAGCAGTAAAAGCTGAAGTAAAGAAGGAAGCTCCGAAGGCAGCAGCAGTAAAAGCTGAAGTAAAGAAGGAAGCTCCGAAGGCAGCAGCAGTAAAAGCTGAAGTAAAGAAGGAAGCT
>Ga0129313_1000027_pt1 | contig 166073 bp, 171 predicted proteins | sample O1105metagenome_FD_94436 | JGI IMG/M metagenome (GOLD analysis project Ga0129313, IMG submission 94436) | Orangutan group fecal microbial communities from fecal samples from Wisconsin, USA - O1105 metagenome | ecosystem: Host-associated > Mammals > Digestive system > Large intestine > Fecal... | reverse complement strand
TGGTTTCGCATCCTTGCGAAACTTTGGGCGTTCAACTTCGGGCATCCATGCCCCTTTATGAACGCTCTGTTGGTTTCGCATCCTTGCGAAACTTTGGGCGTTCAACTTCGGGCATCCATGCCCGCCCTCGAAAAAGGGTGAGGGTCTGTTGCTCGGTCAAGCCGAGCCAACTACGGTGGAGATTGTAATTGTTTAGTAATTGTTTTCCTAATTACTTTGGTTCTTTCCCTCATTAATATTGACAAGTGTACCCACTCGAATAGCGAACCCGAGAAGCACTGTCCGACAAAAAGATTATCGGTAGCTTGCCTTCGTAGCCAAAGCTGAATGATATAACAGAAGTATATCAAGCGAAAGACTTTTTATAAAAGCTCAGTACCGCAATTATTATGTTGCGGTACTTGATTTTTCCCCAAAAAAGTAGTACAATTATTGTGTGAAACTCTATCTGAGCTTAAATGCGGATATTTACATAAAGAAAGGACTACCGTATGACTATAAAGACATACTTTCTCAGCGAAGATAAAACGGTCTATTTAAAGGCATATATGCTTGATAACGTTGAAGGACTTCCCTTCTGCGAAAAACGTCCGGGCATACTTATTCTTCCCGGCGGAGGATATGAATTCTGCTCCGCAAGAGAGGGAGAGCCTGTTGCAATGCACTATCTTGCCGAGGGCTATAACGCTTTCGTGCTTATATACAGCTGTAACGCAAGACACCCTGCACCGCTCCTTAACGCTTCTTATGCTATTCTGAAGCTACGTCAGAGATGCGAGGAGTTCGGCATAGATCCGAACAAGCTCGCAGTATGGGGAGCAAGCGCAGGAGGTCATCTTGCCGCTTGTACCGCAACTATGTGGCAGGATCCGTCGATATACAAAGCGCTCGGCTGCAAGCCCGAGGACATCCGTCCCGATGCGGCGATACTCAGCTACCCCGTTATCAGCGGAACGACAAATCCGCACAAGGGTTCGTTTGACGTACTGCTCGGCAAGGACGCTACCAGAGATGAGCTGTCAAAGCTGTCTATCGAAAACCGTGTAACGCCCAAGACGCCGCCCATATTCTTATGGTGTACCGCAAACGATGACTGCGTTCCCGCACAGAACAGTCTTGTTATGGCTAAAGCGTGCGTATCAAATAAAGTACCCGTTGAACTGCATATGTTCGACTGCGGCCCTCACGGACTTTCGACCTGCGATAAGGTAACAGGCTGGAACGAGGCATTCTATCTCGATAACTGCAAGCAGTGGATAAAGATGTCCGTTGACTTCCTTGCAAAGTACCTGAAAGTCTGAGCAAAAGCAACCTATAAACCAAGCCGTGAACGGCAGAATATAAACAAAAGAAAGAGGCATAAAAATGAGCAAAGTACCTTTCACCACTAAGGAAAAGCTGGAGGAGATAATCAAGCAGATCCCCACACCTTTCCACATTTACGATGAAAAAGGAATAAGAGAAACAGCAAGAAAGCTGTATGACGCATTCTCATGGAACAAGGGTTTCAGAGAGTATTTTGCCGTTAAGGCAACACCTAACCCCTACCTTATGGAGATACTTAAGGAGGAGGGTTGCGGCTTTGACTGCTCAAGCTATACAGAGCTTATGCTGTCCGATAAGGTCGGCGCAAAACAGCACGACATTATGTTCAGCTCAAACGCTACTCCCGACGAGGATTTCAAGCTTGCTTACAAGCTCGGCGCTATAATAAACCTTGATGATTTCACTCACATAGATGTACTCGACAAGCTGACAGGTATCCCCGAAACCATCTGCTGTCGTTACAATCCCGGCGGTGAATTCAAGACAAGTGAAAAGGGCAACGTAATGGACACCCCCAAGGACGCAAAGTACGGTATGACTCACGAGCAGATAATCGAGGCATACAAGATACTTAAGGAAAAGGGCGCAAAGCGTTTCGGTATGCACGCATTCCTTGCAAGCAACACGCTGACAAACGAGTATTACCCCGTACTCGCCGCAATTCTGTTCAGAACGGCTGTTGAGATAAAGGAAAAGACAGGCGTACAGTTAAGCTTCATCAACCTTTCCGGCGGTGTAGGCGTTCCTTATAAGCCCGACCAGCCCGCAAACGATATAAAGGTTATCGGCGAGGGCGTACGCAAGGCTTACGAAGAGATACTCGTTCCCGCAGGTATGGGCGATGTAGCTATCTTCACAGAGCTTGGCAGATATATGCTTGCTCCCAACGGCGCACTTGTTGCAAAGGCTATCCGTGAAAAGCATATCTACAAGGAATATATCGGTCTTGACGCTTGTGCCGCTAACCTTATGCGCCCTGCCATCTACGGCGCATATCATCATATTACGGTTATGGGCAAGGAAAATCAGCCCTGCGACCACAAGTACGATATAACAGGCGGTCTTTGCGAGAACTGCGACAAGTTCGCAGTTGACCGTATGCTTCCTAAGATTGATATAGGCGATATAATCTATATCCACGATACAGGCGCACACGGTTTCTCGATGGGCTACAATTACAACGGTAAGCTCCGCAGTGCAGAGGTTCTTCTGAAAGAGGACGGCTCGTTCAAGCTCATCCGCCGTGCAGAAACTCCGGAGGATTATTTCGCTACTTTCGATTTTTCGGATAAGTACAGCTTCTCCAAGTAATTGTTTTATATAATATCATAATGCGAGGTTTATTGTAGAATCCGCATATTTATATTATCGCATATTTATCAACTTAATATCGGGGCAGACAAGGTGACAGTCTGCCCTTTTTCTTCATCATAAAACTACATTTGGCGGTTTAAGTGATGATTTACCACAATTATACAAATATGTAAGCAAAAACGCACGGAAACAGGAGGAAATTTATGAACGTAACATTCAAACAAACAGGCATTTACTCCCCGTCACAAATAAATAACAACCGGCAAAAAACGCTCAACAAAGCCAATTCAGACAAATCCGAGAATAAAGAAAGAATTTCAGAAAGCGAGGATAAGCACGCCGAAGAAAAAACAAGACTTGAGCAACTGAGGGAGCAAAAAAAGCAGGAGTACGACAGCGTAATTCAGCAGCTTGAGAAACAGCGTGAGGCAGAAAAACAAGCCGAAAAAAGCGGCAAGAAATTTACAGATTATGGTAAATTATTGAAGATAGCAATGCGTATAATGAACGGCGATAAAGTGCCTATGACAGACAGGAAAAAGCTCGCCGAGGAGATGCCCGACTTATATAAGCAGGCTATTCTTATGCGCCGCCTTGACAATGACAAGCCCAAAAAATACAAGAGCGAATACGAGGACGACAAGGACAAGACCACGGTCGAAAAAATGCTCGACGGAATGGACGGCTCCGACGATCCCTCAGACATTATGACCGATTTACTCGGCTCAACCGACAAATAATTCCAAAAACAAGGAACAATAAAATGAAAGACAGAAGAGAAATCAACATAGAAGTATTTGAAGACACAATGAAGCACTATAAGAGCAATCCCACACTTAAAGCGGCTGTAAGCAATTCGGTTGCAAACCAGAAATTTACGGCGGCTGACGAAGCTGTGGATCTTCCGCAGTGCGCCGGATACACGCCGACCGTCACGGTAAGCGGAAAGCGCTCTCTTGAGGCGGCTGTTGAGTATGCGAAGCAGGGTATGAAGACCTGCGTGCTGAACTTTGCCTCTGCGAGTAATCCCGGCGGCGGTGTTACTCACGGCGCATCGGCGCAGGAGGAAGCAATCTGCCGTTGCTCGACGCTGTACCCCTGCCTTAACACAGGCGATATGTGGAGCTGTTTCTACACTCCGCACAGGCAAGCAGGAAATCCGCTCTACAACAACGATTGCATCTACACTCCAGATGTATATGTGATAAAGAGCGACACAAACGTACCGAAGCTGCTTCCCGAAAGCGAATGGCAGAAGGTGAACATAATCACCTGCGCCGCACCGAATCTGCGACACAAGCCGAGCAACTGTATGAATCCCGGAGCCGGCGACAAACGGGCTGATATAAACGATAAAGAACTCGCACAGCTTCTGACATCGAGGATACGCAGGATATTCGAAATTGCGGCGGCAAACGGCAACGAGGCGCTGATACTCGGCGCTTTCGGCTGCGGTGCGTTCAAAAATCCGCCGATAGTTGTGGCAAAGGTTTTTGCAGAGCAGCTTCAGGCATTCAGGGGCTGTTTCAAGGCTATCGAATTTGCAGTATTCCATACCGAGCGTGAGGCAGGCAACTATAACGCTTTCAAGGCGGCAATAAGATAACGGAAATATCCCGAAAGGGTTTTAATTCAGGAGGTATATCTATGAAAACTTTACTTGATGTGTGCAAATTTCTGAAAGCCGCAGGTACATATTACCTTGCGACCGTAGACGGTGACAAGCCGAGAGTAAGGCCTTTCGGTACGGCTCACATCTACAACGGAAAGCTGTATATCCAGACAGGAAAGAAAAAGGCGGTATCGCATCAGATAGCCGCAAATCCCAATGTTGAGATATGCGCTATGGCAGACGGCGACTGGCTGAGAATCGAGGGGGAGCTTGTCGAGGACGATGACCGTGCGGCAAGAGTTTCGATGCTTGACGCCTACCCTGAGCTTAAGGCTCTGTATGATGCGGATGACGGCAACACGCAGGTATTTTACTTTAAAAATGCCACTGCTACCCTGTCATCGTTCACAAAGCCGCAGGAAGTTGTCAAGTTCTGATTAAATTCAAATTTTCTTAAGGAGTGATTACATTGGTAATCTGCGCTATCTTAGCTCCATGCAAGGCTTAGCGGATAACCGCATGGAGAAAACTTAATACATTATCCGCTGACCTTGCTTTTTTGAAAACATAAAATATAAGGAGCAAGGTTATGAATATAAATAATGAAAGTAAGAGCTTTGGACAGTTTATACTGCTTTGGCTCACTCAATCACTTTCCGCACTGGGAAGTGCTATGACAAGCTATGCGCTTGTACTCTGGCTGTACGGAGAAAGCGGCTCGGCGCTGTATACAGCTATGCTTACGATCACATCATACGCACCGTATGTATTGCTCAGCATATTTGCAGGTGCGCTGTGTGACAGGTTCGACAAAAAGAAAACTATGCTTATATGTGACAGTATAGCGGCGTTGTGTACCGTTACGGTTATACTGCTGTTTGCGTGTAACGCCTTGCAGGTGTGGCACTTGTATATTGTCAATGCGATATGCGGACTGATGAACACTGTTCAACAGCCTGCATCAGAAATAGCGTCAACTGCGCTTGTACCCGAAAAGCATTATCAGAAAATAGGCGGTCTGAGGTATTTTTCATCATCGCTTTCATCTATACTTACCCCCATAATCGCCACTGCGGTTTATTCATTCTCAGGACTTGAAGCAGTATTGACTGTCGATCTTCTGACATTTGCGGTAGCTTTTATTACGCTGATGTTTTTTATCCGTATACCAAAGCAATCCGCAGAAAGTGCCAAGCTTTCATTGATCAAATCCGCTAAAAGCGGTCTTGATTTTTTGAAATCTCACAAACAGGTACTCATGCTTATCCTGTATCTGTCGGCAATAAATCTGGTTGCGTCTATGTATGAAGCGATTCTGCCTGCTATGGTACTGTCACGAAAAGGCGGAGGCGCGCAGGCGCTTGGCGCAGTAAGTACCTGTGTAGGCGTTGCAACGCTTATAGGCAGCATAATTGCTACGCTCATGCCGAAGCCTAAAAGCAGAAGAAGGGTGATATGTCTTTCTCTGCTGTTTTCGATGAGTACGGAAAACTTCTTTCTTGCATTCGGGCAAACACCGCTTCTATGGTGTACAGGTGCTGTGCTTGGATGGATACTCATACCGATGATGAGTGCAAACCTTGATGTTATAATGCGTACAAAAGTACCTTGCGATATGCAGGGACGTGTATATTCCGCAAGAAACACATTGCAGTTCTTTACTATTCCGCTGGGCAATTTTTTAGGCGGATTGGCAGTAGACACTTTTGCAGAGCCATTAATGGCGGCTATGCCCCATAATTCGCTTATGTGCAATATATTCGGAAGCGGAAAGGGCTCGGGTGCGGCACTCATATTTTTCATAATAGGCATTATGGGCGTTGCCGTATGTCTTATTTTCAACAGTAATAAACATATAAAGAAAATTGAATAACATTCAACTCCGCTCTGTAACAAGGGCGGAGTTCAGTTTGTAGAAAAAGTCTATTTTTATGAAAATAGAGCAAATTCTCTATCCCTATAAGAACGCTTTGTGGGCTTTGCGTCCTGCAAAGCCTTTGGGCGTTCTATCTCGGCATCCTTGCCGAAACCCCAAACTCCTTCCCCGTGGTGAAGGGCTGTGTATGCTTTGTTGGCTCTGCATCGTGCAGAGCCTTTGGGCATACACGCCCGGCATCCGTGCCGGGGCTGAGTGTGGGGCTGCCGCCCTCACCCCGCTTGGGGCTACGCCCCAAACCCCATTTTCAAAAATATATAGGTTTTTCGACAGTCTGCAACTCCGCTCTGTAACAAGGGCGGAGTTTTCCTATATTTCGTATCTTGGCTTTCTCGTCATTTATTACAGAGCCTATAAAAATCATCCCCGTTTACTAAAAGATAAACGGGGAATTTTTATATCATAATTCAGAAACGCTTTATTGCGTAATAATACATCCCCATACCGATAGATCCGGTAATTACCTCTGTCAGAGGGAATGCAAGCCAGGCGTAGTCAAGTCCGATAAAAGAGAATATCCAGAATAACGGCACCAGACAGATAAGCTGACGTAATACGGAAAGGAACGTACTGGTCTTTGAATAACCGATAGATTGAAAGAAAACCGGCGTCATAAACGAAAATACAGCAGGAATAAAGCTGGCTCCTATCAGGCGGAATCCAACCGCACCTATGCTTTTTACCGTTTCGCTCTGAGTGAACAGCCCTATAAGCTGAGTGGGGATAAGCTCAAAGGACAGCACACCGAGTATCATAAACACGCCGGATATTATCAGTGAGCTGCGGAAGATTCTTCTGCACCTTAAGTAATCTCCCGATGTATAATTGTAGCTGAGTACAGGTACGATACACGTCTGCAATCCCAGAAGCGGTATGAAGAAGAACGATTGTAATTTATAGTAAAGACCGAGTACGGTCACCGCCTCATCGCAGAATCCCGCAAGGATAATGTTAAGGATTGCTATGTAGACAGTGTAAAGAGCCTGCATACATATTGACGGATAGCCCAGCTTGTATATGCTTTTGGCGATACACGGGATACGCTTTATTTCAGGAGGCTTTCGTGCGCCTTTTACACCTACGATAACTGCGGCGGTTATCTGACCTATAACGGTAGCTATTGCCGCACCCTTTATTCCAAGTCCTGCGGTAAAAATCAGCAACGGGTCAAGAACGATATTCGTTACCGCTCCGACAATCTGAGCAATCATCGGCAGCTTCATATTGCCTTCCGATTGAAGAACCTTTGTCCAGTTTCCTTCAAGGAAAAGTCCTATGCTTCCTATGCTTACTATCATACCGTATTCGTTTGCGTACTGCATTGCAACGGGCGACTGAGCCGATATTGCAACGTACGGTCCCATAAACGCTATTGATATTACGGAAATCAGCGCCCACATTATAACTGCAAGAACAGTTCCGACACCTGCCGTATGGTTGGCGCCTTTTTCATCTTTCAGCGCATACTGCTTTGCCATAAGCGTATTGGTTCCCACTCCAGTGCCGACCGCAAGAGCTATTATAATAAGCTGAACGGGATAGATAGCCGACAGGGCGGTAAGTCCGTCATCGGAATACTGTCCGACAAAAAGGCTGTCGATTATATTGTACATTGCCTGTATCAGCTGAGCCAGCATTATAGGCGGAGCGATACGGAGCATTATCTTCCACACGTTTTCTGTTCCGAAAAATTCCGGAGAAACGGATCTTGCTTTTTCTGCCAAAAAATAACCTTCTTTTCTTAATCACTCGACGTATGATTATAACATTTTATCGGGAAGATTGCAAGACAAAAATACAGAATTACAAAAAAGTCCACCGTATGCCTAAGCATACGGTGGTAACCCAAGATCAACAAGGAGATTATACTCTTTCTAAAACTGTGAAGCCTGCGTTAAAACGGATAGTTCCGTCCTCAGCTTCCTTTATTTCAGCGAATGAAGAAACAGGCTCATCCATAACGGTACCGTTTATCTTTGTATCATAGAAGATCTTACCGTCTTCTTCCTTCCACACGGTAGTGTCAATCACACCGTAGTTACCCTTTATCTTAGCTCCCTGCTCCTTTGCCTTTTCCATCATTTCTTCCGGAATAGGCATCATTGTTTCAACCGTGCCGTCTTCGCAAAATTCGTAAATAAAAGATGCCTGCTGCATATAATCGTTAAGCAGATCCTCGTCAGTGATATACTTCGGGAAGTCTTCAACCGCTACGAAAATCATTTTACCGGGTTCGGGATAAACCGGCAATTCTTTAACTTTCCATTTACCGATAAGATTCATACTATTCATCCTTTCATACTCTGAATTTTCCTGATTTATGCGAACATAAGCCGTTACAGCTTATGCCCAGGGGTCTGCGGATTTGGGTGTGCGTATACCTGTAAGCAGGTACTGCTCCCATAAGAACCATTTGCCGTCGCCCTTCATACGCAGTTTTATGGGTCTGGGGCTGTCAGCGCCGCCACAGGGAATGAACAGCTTCATATACCCCTGCTCCTCGCCCGAAACGTGCGTACTTTGTACCGTTACTCTGAACGGCTCTGAAGGTGTATAATCATTATCGGGTGTTGCTCCCTCAAAATATGAGAACGGAATATAGGTCTTTCCGTCACGGAAACGGTCGTTAAGGAACGATATTTCCGTACCGTTGAGCGGACGGGGACCTCTCAGCCAGTTGAGCATTTCCGTACCGATATTTTTGTCTGCCGCATAAGCGCACAGTGCGCATACAGTAAGCGCAGCCGCCTTGAACGGCGAATCAAGGCTTGCCTCAGGCAGTGCCTGCATCTGTGCAAGGCTTTCGGGAAGTGCTGTGAATGTAAATGTTTCGCTCTTGTTACCTATAGACATTGCGGCGTTATTTACCGCACCTCCTACAGCGCTTGCCGCTGTGTTTTTAAGTTTGTCAAAAAGTCCCATGGTGTTCCTCCTGTATCATCTGTATTTAAGCTGATTAGCTTTTTACCGGGTAATTAATTTATGTTTCCTATCGTAATATCATTTATCAATGTGGCGGTATGAAATGGCGATATGTGGCTATTACTGCTCCGATCAGGAATCTTCTTCCTCTCCGTACTTTTCTGCCAGTGCGTAAAACAAATCCTTTACGTTTTCGCTTACCTTACAATTTGCATTAAGATTAGTGCCGTCTGCAAACTTCAGGCTGCTCGAATACATCGTTTCATCGCATACAAAAACCACACGGCTTAACGGTCTTGGTCGGTATTTCTTGATTTTATCCGCAAGATCGCTTTCCTTAGCCGCTTTGATTACATTTTCGGCTTCTTCCTGCGTTATCTCACGGTTATCCAATTTGACTCTTTCTTCTTTGCCGCTTACCGAGCAATTACAGCTGAACAGCCATTTATCGCCGCTTTTATTAAGATCGAAGTTATAGCTAAAGGTGTAACACATATGACCGCAGGACGCATAAATCTCAATTACATCATTATAATTGTATTTTTTCATTCTTTCAAAAAAGCCCATATAATCCTCCCCTTTTCAACTCATTTCTGCGTACAGGCCTCGCCTTTAGCGTATTTCTCAGCCAGCTTTATAAAAGCACTCTTTATCTCATCGTCAATCTCAAAAGGCGCACTCTTTACAGAACCGTCCGAATAATATAACAAGCAACTTCTTACAGGCTTGTCGTGCGGCTGCATACCCGCAGGACAACTATTTTTCCGGGTTTTGTATTCCTCTATTCTTTTTATAAGCCCCGTTGTATCCGCAAGACGTAGCACTGCTAAAGCGTCATCGTCTTCTATTGCGGTATATCCCATATCTATCCGCTTTGTTTCGAAGCCGTCAGCACAATTACAGAATGCGTCCATGACATATTTACCGTTCTTTGCGTGATACAGCGAAAAAGAATAGCAATTGCGGCTTGACATAGCACTGTGTACAGCGGATAAGCCGGATACTTTTACGGTACCGTCTGATTTATTTTCTTCACGAACCATTCCGTTGCAGTAATCCTCAAAGCTCAATGAGTGATACATAATAATTCTCCGTCATAATCAGATAAACCATATTTAACGTGAAATTGACAAAAGGATTTGATGATAAAATATCCTCAGACAGGCGGGTAACCGCCAACCGTGCTTTTGCACGGGATAAACCGCTTATGCAGTTTATCTGTCTGAGGTTATTATATCACAAATCAAATCGGCGCAAGCCGAGCTTTTGCTGTAGCAAAAGAGTTTGATGATAAAATGTCCTCAGACAGGCGGGTAACCGCCTACCGTGCTTATGCACGGGATAATCCGCTTATGCGGTTTATCGTCTGAGGTTATTATACCATACCGTTCCAATTAAACCATTACCCAAATGGGTAAAATAAAAGCAAATGCAAGAAATTTCTGTCAAAATCCGTTAACAATCAGTTTTTTTGATGTTACAACTGCGGCGAGCTTTGTTTTTGATGAATAACCGGTTTTGGAAAGCATACTGCTGACGTGTGCCTTTACGCAATCGGGAGTAACGCAAAGCTCCTGTGCCATCTCCTTATACGTCATACCTTCGACCAGCAGTCGCAGAACTCTGATTTCCGCATCGGAAAACTCGTAGCTGGTAGCGTTTCCTACGGGTATTTCGGGCATTTTATCGGGATATACGCTTTCTCCGTCTATCGTCCTCTTTATAACGCTGAGTAACTCCTCTGCGCTTACATCCTTGAACCAGATGCTCTCCGCACCTGCTTTTCTCGCCTTATCAAGATAGCTGTAATCAAGCATTGAGGTTATGATGATAATTTTTATCGAGGGGAAGCGTTTTTTTATTTTTTCCGCAGCGACAAATCCGCTCTCATCATTTTCCGTACATACGTCCATTAATATCAGGTCGATATTGCCACGCATACAGTATTGCTCGGCAAGCGCCGCACAAGACAGCGAGCCTGCCGGAGAAAGATCGTCCGCCTGCGCTACAAGATTTTCAAGGCTTTCCCGTATCATTTTCTGGTCTTCTACAATCAGTACCTGCGTCATAGTGTTACCTCCTTGTTGAGCGGAAATGAAATTACAAGCTCGAAAAACGGATATGAATTAATGCTCATAGTTCCGCCGCTTTTTTCTACTCTGTCGTGCAGTGACGAAAGGCCGCCGCCTTCACAGACGATACAATCCGGTGCCTTTCCGTCATTAGACAAGGCTATCCATTGTCTGCCGGCGCTTTTACTGCATTTAACGTTCAATTTTGTCGCCCCTGCGTGACGTACCGCATTCGTTGCGCACTCTCTGACAGCCGTTATGAATATTTTATAATAAAACGGGTCGGGAATATCTCCTTCAACGTTTATTTCAATTCCGAGAACGGAAGATGTTTCTTTTAGCTGACCGGATATATCATAGCTGTTTGCTCCGTAGTTTTCTTCGTTGTCCCTCATAAGAAGTCTTACGGCATTTTTCCACGCTGTAAGATCAAGCTCGCTTGTCGGCCTGTTATTTGACAGCAGATTACGAGTCGCAATTACGCTCCTTCCAATATCGTCGTGTACAAGAATCTTCATACTGAGTATTTCTTCTTCACGGATAACCGTTCTTATATTCTCTGTCAGCTTTCGCATTCGTCTGCCTGCACGCTCGAGCTTTCTGCTGCTTTCTTCAAGCTGAAGCTGACGTCTGTACAGCTCATCTACATCCGTTGCAGTTACCTGCGTATAGTAGCCGACACCGTTCAGCGAAACCACATCAAGTCTGAAGCGCCACGCTTTTCCCTTTACAAGTACGACCGAGCCGCTGTTATGCTCCGAAAATATATCCTGCAGTTCGCTGAGACACTGTACGTCAAAGCCTTTCAATTCATATATCAGCCTGTCCATTTGCCTGTTGCACAGGACTACTATTCCGTTGTTGTCGAAAAAGCATATACCCGACGGGAGATTATCAAATGCGTCTTTTACCGTCCTGCGCAACAGATAGCGTCTGCCTAAGCCTCGCATCTTTCCGCCTCCCTTCTGTATACGATCTGCCATTCGCCGTCATCATCACATACCGCCGTTACAAAATCACCGTTCATTACATTAAAATCCGTACTGCTTTCAGCAGTGACCGTCATTGTGAATATACCGCTGTTTAGCGTCACGGATATATTCACAGCCGATAAATTATCCAATGACAGCTCAATCATTTTTTCGAATGTATCGAACATCTCCATTACTGCCACAGCCGGCACGGGCTTATTTAATCTGATATTAAGTCCGCAGGTCACACCGTACAGCTCAAGATTATCCGTAAGCTCAAGGAACGCAAGGTACAGCTCTTTTTCGCTTATCATACTGCTTCGTTCCGATATGAATATGAGATTGTTCCTGCGCTTTAAATAAGCGCCGATTACCACCATCTTACCCAATAGCTTTCTGCGCTCATCTTCATCCTCCGACAGCTCGAAACGGTCTGTAAGGCTGTTCAATACAGCTATCTGACCTGACGTTTCACGGTTGATCCTGTCATATATCCTGTCACGCTCAAGTATGTGAGCCTCTCTGTTTCTGAGAGCGTATTCCTCGCAAATCAGATCGTAGTCATCCTTGAGATCGTCCTTAGCCTCTGCCAGCTTGTCGTTTATCTCAATAAGCTCGGAGAGATCGTCCAGCCACAAGACATAGCCTCCTTTTATCTTGGCGGAGGAAAGACGTTTTCCGTTGCTGAGCATTACGGGAGAGGACTTTGCCATCTGCATTATTTCACGGTCTATCTTTTCGGCACAATCGGACGAGAGAAGTATATTGTAATCATTGTCGGTAATCAAAGCAGGAACTGTACACGGTCGCAAAAGCTGTATGTAATAAGTGTTCGAGCGGATAAGTCCGCATTGTATGCAGCATTCAAAAGAAAGCGCAGTAAGAAGGCTTACGGTAATAGTCATATCGCCTGCCAGTCTGTGAATGAACGTACCGCCCGTGATTTTTCCGGACACATAGAGCAACGTGTAGATAACCATTGCGACAACAGGCAGTAACGGCATAATGAACGTTTTTCTTGCCTTTGGTATACGGCACTTGGATATTAAAGCCACAAATGCGCCGATCGTGCATAAAAGCATATATCCTGCCACTATGTAATATCCGCCTGCATAGCTGTAATCTCTGTCGTTCCACATTTCCCTGTCTCCCGGAAATCTGAATACAAGGCAATGCAGATCGTTTGTAAGCACCAATATTACCATCAGGGCAGAAACGACATGCAGTAAGGATGTAACTGCGGGCAAGCGGTAGTTTTCGGGCTTTCCGAGCGACAGAGCGACAAGCAGTGCAAACATAGGGATAAATACCATCGGGATATAATACATATACCACAGCGTTCTGACAGCGAGCGGATTCTCGGCTATGATGAACTTCACCGAACGGATAGCTACCCAGAACACAATAAGCCCTGCTATAGATGTCATAAAGCGTTTTGCCTGTATCTGCACTATCCTGTTTCTCAGGGTGATTCCCCATATCAGAAACATAAAAATATATATCAGACTTCTGATAATGCCGAATATTTGCATAGTACCGATCCTGTCAAGCTGTCTGCAAAGCATTGCGGCGGCTATGGCGGTTATTATCAATATTATGTGTAAAACGGACGACCGTGCTATTCTTTTTTTCATCTGCTCACCTCTTTTCTACCAGTATAACATGGCTGAAAGCGTTTTGCAATAAGTGTAAAAAATAAAGCTGTGGGCATTAACCCACAGCTAAGACGATTCGTTATATATTATCTATTTTATCGCATTGCTCAAGCGCACGTTTTAACGCCTGATCCATATTGTAATATCTGAAATCGGCAAGTCTTCCGCAACAGATAAGATTATCAATCTGCGACGCCAGAGCCTCGTACTTTGCGTATTGCTCCATGCTCTCCTTTGTGAGAACGGGATAATACGGCTCGAGCTTTTCGCCCGACTTATACGGGAGAGGATATTCTAACGCATAGGTACTGCCTTTTACATCCTGGACGGGAATTTTCTTGTACTCTGTGATTCTGGTAAAGCCCTTTTCCTGAGGATATGCGACAACAGGAGCGTCCTGAAAGCTGTCCTTGTCGGTATACTTATACTCAAAACGCAGTGAACGGTAAGGAAGTCTGCCGTATTTTTCACCGAAAAACTCATCCAGCGCACCTGTATATACAAGAATGTTATTATACGGATTGCCGTCAACATACAGCTTATTATCCTTTACAGCAATCCGCTCAAGCGCCTCGACACCGGTTCTGACCGTGATATTCTCGTGGTTCAGCAGATTTTTGAAGAACTCCGTGAATGAATGTACCGGCATTACCTGATAAGCGTCATCGAAATATCCCTCGTCATACGAAAAACGCAGAGGTACTCTTTTAAGCACGGACGGGTCAATCTCAGAGGGAGATACACCCCACTGCTTAGCGGTATACGGCGCATAGTCGTTATCGAAAAGATACTGAGCGTATGCTCTTATATCATCGTCCTCGTTTTCGAGAACTTCAACCACGGTAGCGGTCGGTCTGCCCTCGTAAGCCTTAGTCAGCTTTGCCTTGAGCGTTTGCGCCTTTTGCTTATCAAAGAACTTATCAATCGTGGTAAAGTTGAAGGGGGTGGGGGTATATGTATCGTTCCATACCGCACCGCAGGTCAGCTTGTAATCGGACCACTGCTCATAGCGGCACATATAATCAAAAAGATATTTCTCTTTCGTGTGGAATGTGTGCGGACCGTAATCCTGTACGAGTATTCCGTGATCGTCAACGTGGTCGTACATATTGCCGCCGATATGGTTTCTGCGTTCCCATATCTCGACCTTCTTGCCTTTTTCCGCTAAATGACGGGCGATTACCGCTCCGGAAAGTCCACAGCCGACTACTATTGCTTTATGTTCCATTATTGTTCTCCAGTTTTTTAAAATATTGTATAGTTTTTTGTATTCCCGTTTCAAATGGCACCTTGGGTGCAAAGCCTGTATCATCACATAATGCGGAAATATCCAATACCGAATTATCGGGTTTACAACCGTCTTTATACGGCAACAAACCGATACCGAGTTGAGCCTCGGGATCAATTATATTTTTTATCTTTTCTATGTACTCTCTTAACGGAATTGCTATTCCTGAGCCTACAGGATAAACCGCTCCGGGTTTACCGTAGTTTCCGACCAGATATAAGGCTTCTATGAGATCATCTATGTAAATATAATCCCACATTTGCTCCAGCTTTGAAAACTTTGTTTTCTCATTGTTGAACAGTGCCTTTATGGTATATGTCAAGATATTGTTATCATTCCTGCCGGGACCGTAAACGCTCCCTATAAGCAACCAATTCAAATCAAGCTCTTTATTATCGGCATACCACTGTGCAAGAACCTGTCCCGCCGCTTTTACGGCGGCATAAGCATCTCCGGGCGAATAAGTATTTTTACCGGTAATCATCTCACCGCAATAAGCGTATTCGGATGCAGAACCGGGAATTATTATTTTACGGCAACCGGATTCACGGCAAGCGGTCATAACATTTATAAGCCACGATAAGTTTTGCATCTGCATACCGATGTCATTTTTAATATCGGTGCTGACTCCTGCCCAAGCCAGATGGTAGCATACATCTGCATTGGCATCAGCCAGGGCTTTCGTTAGCCCTTCGGCATCCGACAAATCCAACTGTTTAAAATTTGCCACGTCAGAAACACAGGCATCTTCACAGGCAGGAATATCTAATGCCAAAACTCTGATTCCTTTTTGGCACAGATACCGTGTAAGTCTTCGCCCGATAAAGCCTCCGGCACCGGTTACGGCAACTGTTTTCATAATGCCTCCAATTAATCCGTTCCCAGATATTCGTTTATCTGCTTTTCCATAACGGCGCTAATGTCGCCGCCTGAAAGATATACCTTGCTCCACTCGGTCACCTTTTCGATAGCGTCGGAAATATGCCAGCGGGGACTCCATCCGAGTACACGCTTTATTCTTGAGCAGTCAAGCTTGAGGAAATTAGCCTCGTGGGGAGCGTTCTTATCCGCAACATTTTTCCACGAAGCACCGTCGCCCCAGTGTGAACAGAACAGATCGACAAGCTCGCCTGTAGCGGCGCAGTCGCAATCATCCGGACCGATATTATAATTACCGGCAAGGCTCTTGTCCTCATACTGCTTCATCGCAAGCACAAGATATGTAACGACCGGCTCGAGAACGTGCTGATAGGGACGTGTCGAATAAGGATTTCTTACTGTTATCTCCTGCTTAGCCTCCATTGCTCTTACGCAATCGGGGATGATTCTGTCCTTAGCAAAGTCGCCGCCTCCGATAACGTTACCTGCACGGCAGGTCGAAACCGCAATGTCACGGTTATAGAAGAACGACTTTATATAAGAGCTTGTTACAAGCTCCGAGCAGCTCTTTGAGTTGGAATAAGGATCATAGCCGTCAAGTGCGTCATTTTCACGGTATCCCCACTCCCATTCGTTGTTCTTGTAAACCTTATCGGTGGTTACGTTTACGAATGATTTCACGCTGTCGCACAGCCTTACAGCCTCGCAGATGTTTACAGTACCCATAACATTTGTTTCGTATGTGTAGACAGGCTCTGCGTAGCTTTCTCTTACTATGGGCTGTGCCGCCATATGAATTACTATTTCGGGACGGTACTTCTGCATTGTTTCGTTCAGCTTTGCAAGATCTCTTATATCGCCTATAACCGAAACTATTTCCTTCTCAACTCCGGAAAGCTCAAAAAGAGAGGGTGTTGTGGGGGGAGTGAGAGAATAACCGATAACTTTTGCTCCTGCCATAGAAAGCAGTTTGCACATCCAGCTTCCCTTGAAGCCTGTGTGACCTGTTATCAGTACAGTTTTACCCTTGTAAAATGACATATCCATATTGATTTTTCCTTTACGAATTAATGATATTTTCGCCGCTTTCATCTCTGACCTCGGCTAACAGTATTGTTTCAATAACAATAGCCGAATTGGCGGGTTTAATTATTCTGAAGGTGTATTTGTCGCATATTTTCTCTATCATAGGCTTGATCTCAAAGAAATCGTTTGCCGAATGATAGATGCTGATGAGAAGTACCGGGTGCTGAGTGCGGATAGTTTCGACAGCGCCCTTGAGCAGCAGCTGCTCACCTCCCTCGATGTCAACCTTTATAAGACCGACCTCGAGATTGTTTTCCCGTACATAATCATCAAGAGTAATAACGGGAACTTCGATATGCTCAGGATAATTATAACCGGGACGTTCAACAAGGGAATTGCAGGAATTGCGCTCGCCCAGACTGAATGTTGCCGTGCCGCTTTTCTCGCCCAGCGCCTTGCTTACAGGCACTATGTTGTCTAACTGATTCAGCCTTATCGTTTCACGGATAATATCCATATTTGAGGGAGAAGCCTCAAATACATGAATGTTCTTATCCGTATATGACGAGAACAGAAGCGCCGTGTCACCGACATATCCGCCTGCGTCGATTATATCCTTATTTCTCACACTGTCCAGTGTGGTCAGCTCGTCAATAGCGTATTTTGAATAGAAAACACTGCTGTCAAACTGATTCACAGGAAGATAATAACCGTTGTAGTAATACAGATTATCATTTAGCTTTACTATTTTTGATTTGAATTCATCGTTCATACGGACAAACTCATCCTTCTCACGCTGAGAAAAAATATCTCTCAGGGCTTTATTGCCGTCGGATATTACTTCCATTCGATGAATTATATCAGAAACGGTATTTTTGCTCTCGTTGTCAAGTCCGCTTATAAGCGCATTAAATCTTTGTGCGCTGTCCTCCCTGCTCATAGCATCACTGAACAGCTTTGCCATTGCTTCTCTTTCAACGTGATTAGCATAAAGGCAACGCAGATATGACTGTCTTTTGAACAAACTCATTTCTCGGCGGATCGTATTTGCCGTATTCTCTGCATCAAGCAGAGATTGTGCATACTCGCCCGTCTTTGAGGTTTTATCAAAGCCTGCGGCAACGCTGTCCGAAAGCGACTTAATCTCAGCCGAAAGACTTTCGTTATCTGATGATAAGCCGTTAAGCGCATCCGCATACTCGCCCGTCTTTGAGGTCTTGTCAAAGCCTGCGGCAACGCTGTCCGAAAGTGATTTAATATCAGCCGAAAGACTTTCGTTATCTGCCGATAAGCCGTTAAGCGCATCCGCATACTCGCCCGTTTTTGAGGTCTTGTCAAAGCCTGCGGCAACGCTGTCGGAAAGCGACTTAATCTCAGCCGAGATGCTTTCGTTATCTGACGATAAGCCGTTAAGCGCATCCGCATACTCGCCTGTTTTCGAGGTTTTATCAAAGCCTGCTGTAACACTGTCCGAAAGCGACTTAATATCAGCCGAGATGCTTTCGTTATCTGACGATAAGCCGTTAAGCGCATCCGCATACTCGCCTGTTTTCGAGGTTTTATCAAAGCCTGCTGTAACGCTGTCACCGAGGTTTCTTATTTCTGATGAAATTGAAGCATTTGCCGATTTCAATATTTCATACTGTTTGTTTCTATCGGAAATACCGTTTTCAATAAGACTTGCGATGCGGCGGCTTTCCTCAGAAGAAAGCTTGCCGCTGTCAGCCATCGCACTCTGTATTGCTTCGGATTTTTCGGCAACAGAGGCTGAAATTCTGTCGGAAAGCTCAACAGACTGTGCGGATAACTTTTCAAAGACAGACGAATTTTCCTTTTCAAGTTTTTCAACGCTGAGCCTGAGTGCGGCAAACTTATCCGATGTATCTTCACTGAAAGAAGTCTGTTCATCGGCAAATATCCGAAGCATTTCACGACACTGTTTTATCTGTTCTGAGTTGCTCTTACAGACAGCAGTGCATTCGTTTATGCTCTTTTCAAGAGCTTCAAGCATTTCGCAAAGCTGTACGAAATGTACGTTTTCCGTCTGCCGTATCTCGTTGTTAAGTTTTATCGTTTTGTTGCGTGACATCGGAAACAGTTTTCCGAAGAATTCCGCAAGTTTATCGGATAATTTACTCATTATTTCCAGATCTTCCACGGAGCATTATTATTACTCCACATTTTCTCAAGCTGTTCCTTTTCTCTGACAGTATCCATACACTGCCAGAAGCCCGTATGCTTATATGCCATAAGCTCTCCGAGCTTTGCTACTGTTTCAAGGGGTTTCTTTTCCAGAACGGTTTCGTCACCGTCTATGTAATCAATGAATTCGGGCTGACATACCATATAGCCGATATTGATAAGGCTTCCGTCGCCGGATGTCTTTTCACGGAATTCATTTATTCTTCCGCTTTCATCAATGTCAAGAACGCCGAATCTCTGTCCGGGGTTGTAAGCCGACATTGTTACCAGCTTTCCGTGACTTTTATGGAACTCGACAAGCTCGGCTATATTTACATCGGAAACACCGTCGCCGTATGTCAACATAAAAGGCTCGTTGCCGACATAATCCTTTATACGCTTTACACGTCCTCCGGTCATTGTGTTAAGACCTGTATCCACAACGGTCACCTTCCAGCGTTCCGAGTTGTTGCGGTGAACAATCATTTCGTTTTTGCCGCTTGTGAAGTCAAATGTAATATCGGATGTATGCAGGAAGTAGTCTGCAAAATATTCTTTTATAACGTGCTGTTTGTAGCCTGCACAGATAATGAACTCATTGAAGCCGTAAGAAGAATAGAGCTTCATTATGTGCCATATTATCGGCATACCGCCGAGTTCAACCATAGGCTTTGGCTTGAACTGGCTTTCTTCGCTGATTCTTGTGCCGAAACCTCCGGCTAAAATTACTACTTTCATTGTGTGCTCCGTATAATGTCTTATTCGCTGAGATTATTAAGGTCTACTATCTCAACGCTGTTTTTGTCGATACCCGGATTATCGTTTAAGAAATCTTCCGTATAAACGTCTTTAAAAATTCCCTTTAAACCGATAGGATTGATTGAAATAATTTCGGTATCGGGGTAGAAATGATCCATAAATAGTTTGAATTTCTGATACCCTTTTATCCATAAATTAACATTTGCAAACAACTGCTTGGAACCATCAAAATATCCGCTGTTCGAACAATCACAACCTACTAAATATAACTTTTTAGGATAGGTATACGCCGCAAAGTTTAATGCCTGAAAAGCCACTGAATAGAATCCCATTAAAGGATAGAATTCTATATTGTACGGAATATCTTCGCAAGGTGCGCCTTGGAAAAATTTTCTGGCATTATTCTCTAACATAAGTTTTTCGCTGACCTGAAAACGATCTCTGTATACACCCTGTGAATATTGTCCGAAGAATTTTATAAAATCATAATTCTTCAACTCATCAAACCAAGGATTTTTACTCTCGTAGTCAGTGGTAAAATAATAATCCAGCTTAACTTTCTCGTTTTTAAAAGCAGCATTTACACCAATATGAACAGCATCTTTAATCGGATTATAATACTTCATAGTAGGACCTGTTGCTACAATAACAGCCGACTTGGAAATATTGCAATTCTTAAATTCCGCAAAAGCCTTTTGATGTGCATCGTGAACTTCAAGAGCAAAGCAAGCGGAATATAATTCCGGCATAGATGTCAATGTGTATTTTGTCCATTTAGGCGTTGTAAGTATCTCAGGCTTGGGCGTTGCGGTTGAATTAGTACCCGCACCATCTAAACCATTTTTTATGATATAATCCATTTTCTGTTCAATTCTTAAATTTGTACGGAAAGTGGGAGAAATAGTGCGCAGAACCTTCTTTAAAAAAGTCCTGAAAGGCTTGGTATTATCATAAACCGGTGTAAAGTCCGGAGTTTCTTTAGCTACAGCAACCGGCAGATTCTCTTTTAAATGAAGTTTATCATATTCTTTTGCCTTTTCAGAGTCAACTGTTGGATTTTCAAAAAAAACAAGCTGTTTTATGCAACAATTGTACTTCTTTTGAATATACATCATAAATGAAGCATATAATATTTCGCCCATAAAACCGGGCTGTCTGGCATATTCACCGGTATATTTTGAGCAATCAAATCTTTTTACCAATTCAAAAAGAACTGTAAACTGATATTCGCACAATTCATTAAACAGCTTTTTGTTAAGAATATATGAGCAGGAGCCTAAGAACTCTTTTCCGTTTAAGTAACTCATTAAAGTATCATAATACTCGGGCTTTAGCTCTTTAACTAATTCTATAGTAAAATCAAGACATTCCTTATCAATCTGAGTTTTTTTATTAATCCACCAATCATATACGCTTGTTGCATAATACGGTTTTTCGCCGGGATTCTTGATTGGTGCAGTGTCTATATTAATCGATTCCGGAATAATTGCATCATAAGATGTAATCTCTTTGCGCATTTTTTCTTCATTATTCAGTTCAAATCGAAACGCATTCTTGATAATAGAACCTTTATTTATAACAGCCATGCGTATGACAGGATATTTCTTATCGGAAAAAGATAAATATCTTCTATAATGGCACAATCCGTAATAGTCAGATTTATAATTCTTCCATGCCCAATACTGAACTGTCAACTCGCAAAAGCTATTACGCAAATTCGATATGTTGTCTTTCGTATTGTCACCAAGCATAGTAACATTTGGTCTGTTGTCATAAACAGCACCGCATCTCATATTTACATACATAGGATTATCTAAAACTTCACAATCCATATCAATTCTGTGAGAAACAAAAATAGCAATCTTCTTGTTGTCCTTCATAATTGTTATACCAATATACCTTTCTTTTATCTCTTTACCCTGCCTGACGAATCGCCGTTAGCAAGGTTTAATACTTCATTTATACCAAACAGGCAGAAATCACCCTCAAGTGTCTGATCAAGACAGCCTGCCGCAGCAGCTGTTTCTATAGCGTTTTCAGGCGATATATTGTTATGCAGAGCATAAATAAGCCCCGATGCAAATGCATCGCCGCCGCCTATTCTGTCTGTAATTCTTATATCGTATTGCGCAGATGTGTAAACCTGCTTCTTTTCATCGTCATAAATGATTCCCGACCAGCCGTTGTCGCTTGCGGAATAGCTCTTTCTCTGTGAGTATGCAACTATTTTACAGCCGAATGTTTCCGCAACGGTCTGAAGGCTCTTTTTATAGCCGTCTGTATCAAGCTGTCCCTTTGTGACATCCGTAGTGCCTGCTTTTATTCCGAACACTATCTCAGCGTCCTCTTCATTTCCTATGCAGACATCAACGTACTTCATTATTTCGGTCATTATCGGACGTGCCTTTTGAGCGCTCCACAGCTTGCTTCTGTAGTTTATATCACAGCTAACGGTAAGCCCCGCTTTTTTGGCGGCCTTTACGGCATCGACGGAAATTTTCGCAAGGCTGTCGGAAAGCGCCGGAGTGATTCCCGTAATATGAAACCAATCCGCACCGTCAAATATCTTTTCCCAATCAAACGACGAAGGGTCAGCCGACGCTATCGCACTGTTCTTTCTGTCATATATCACCTTTGACGGACGCTGACTTGCGCCTTTCTCGGCAAAGAATATTCCGAGCCTGTCGCCCGTATAAACTATATTATCCGTCTTTACGCCGTATCTCATAAGCTCTCTGCAAGCCGCCCTGCCTATATCATTATCGGGAAGTGCGGTCACAAATTCAGCCTCATCTCCGAAATTACTGAGGGCAACGGCTACATTAGCTTCAGCACCGCAAAACGATGTATTAAGCTCCGGCTTCTGAAACAATTTGTAATATCCGTCGGGCGATAGTCTGAGCATTATTTCTCCAAAAGAAACTACCTTCATTATGAACGGTTTTCCTCTCTTTCAAGAAGTGATTTTGTTATAAATGAAACGGGTATTTGCTGTGAAAGCTGAGCGATTGCGGCCGATATACCGCTGTTCTGCTCTTTGGCTACCTGCTCGTCTTCATACGTTTCCATATCTCTGTACGCAAAGTTGCGTTCCTTGAATGAATATCCGTCAACTCCGGCAAGATAAACGGAGCTTGCTCCGGATTTTATAAGCAGTGCTATAAGCATAAGTGTAACATTGTCACGGACAGCTTCTATAGAACACAGCAAAGGCTCGTAGCCTACTGTGTAGCCAGCTTGTGCGTTAATATTAGATGTTATTATCAGCTTGTCGGTTTCTATTCCGCTCAGCTTTTCGTAACGTCTGATATTGCTTACAAACACATAATCGCATTTGATCCATTCGGGGCAGTGGTTTACGGAAATCACGACTGCATCGGTGGCTTTGACCTTATCAAAGACCTTCTGCCTTTCAGATTCTATCGATGTTGTCCTGCCGGGTGCGATAATAACAACATTGCGTCCTTCGAAAAGTCTGCTGAGATCTGCCTCGGGCGTTTTTTCGCCGCTTGCAGACATATGAGCAGTATACAGCTTATCTATATATTCTCGGTCATAATTGTCACGCTTTTCAGGCTCTATTTTTGAGAAAATAGCGTTCATACCTTCGAATGTGAGGGTGTTTTTGTTACTGAGGAATCGTGCGTAATTCTGGTGGCATCTGTATTTTGCGGACAGATAGCCGGATAAGGAATAACCCCACGATGTAGTCAAATAAATAGGTGCTATGGTATTGTCGATTGAACAGAGTATAGGCTCTGTGCTGTAATCGGCGTCTGCGGTTTCGTTCAGATATTCCACAAACAGCTCGGTATTGAGATTTCCCGCACCTCTGCCCATACCCATAATGCTGCTGTCTATTATCAGATTATGATCGGTATGCAAAGCGGCTAAATACTGAGCGTTTGAGTATGAAAGCTGAAGGTTGTTATGGGAATGGAAGCCGACAGCTATCTCCTTATCGAGATTATTCTCTATAAGGTAAAAGAAACGTGCGACATCCTTCTGCTTCATAGAGCCGTGAGAATCAACGATATAAAAACCGTCAGGACGGAATTTGTTCGCCATACCTATAAGACCGAGGTACTCGGCATCGGAATAGCTGAGAGCTACCATAGGCTGAAAAAATACCTTATAGCCCTTATCCTTGATTTTTCTGCAAAGCTCAACCGCCTGCAACGCCTGCGACTTGTGGAAGCAAACCCTTATGCAGTCGGGACCTGCGCCGTCATACTGCGGCAGCAGCTCCGCATCATAATCGCCGCAGTTTATCATTACGGCAATCAGCGTATTTTTTCTGTCGGCAGGAAGGATTCTTTTTATAGCGTCAACCGAGGAATACTGCGACTCATCCGCAGAAAAATCTCCCTTTGACGATAAATAGCCCACCTCGATTATATCAATACCTGCCTGTATAAGACGTTTTACGGTGTCTTTTATGTTTTCGAAACCGAATTTCCAGTTATTTATGTATCCGCCGTCACGCAGAGTACAATCAAGTATCTGTATCCTTTTCATGCTCACCTATAATAATTATTTCTTTTCCTGTTCGAGCTTTGCCGCTATCAGCCTGTTGACCTTTTCAAGATCGTTCTGTGTGTCAACGGCTACTGTTTCGGAATCAACCTCTATGTATTGAACTCTGTAGCCGGCTTCGATAAATCTGAGTATTTCAATATCCTCTATAGATTCGATTTTTCCTCTGGGAGAAGAACAATAGAACTGAAGTGCCTCAGGCTTGAAGCCGTATACGCACACCTGCTTGTAATAGCTGTAGTCTATGCTTCCCTTAGGATAAGGAGCGGTGCTTCTGGTAAGATATACGCCTATATTGTCGGCATTCGTTATGACCTTAGGCACTGTGAAGTTTACTACATCAACAGGATCCTTTATCTTAGTCATAAGATTCGTGATCTGCAGATCGGGATTTTCGAAGAAAGGATATACCGCCTTGTTTATTGTTTCCGGCTCAATCATAGGCTCATCGCCCTGTATATTGACATATAAATCTGCGGGGATCTTCCTTGCGACCTCGCCTATACGGTCTGTTCCTGTCTTGTGAGTATCGGAGGTCATTATTACATTAATGTCATTTTCCTTGCAGGCATTGTAAATGCGTTCATCGTCGGTGGCAACATACACCTCTGTCAGAGTTTCGGCTTTTATGGCTCTGTTGTATACCCACCATATCATCGGCTTTCCGCATATATCCGCAAGGGGCTTGCCGGGGAAACGGCTCGACTTGTATCTTGCGGGAATTATTCCTAACACTTTCATTGCTATTTATCCTTTCATTTCCTGCTGATGTTGAAAAATATCAAAACTCAGCGCATTTTCACACTAATATCAAAATAATTATATCACAAAAAGCATTTTTGTCAATGGGGGCGGATTAAGTTGGGTGATTTTCACCAAATGGCGACAACAGCAATACTCAGGCTTAGCCGAATTACTAAATATTATCTTCTCTTGAAAATCTTTTTGATTTTTTCACGTCTGGGAGAGTACATCGGGAGTATCTTATCGGCAACGCTCCGCACTGCTTTATCGGCAACGGAATGAATCCTGTACTTATAATACTCTTTTGCTGAATTTATTTTTTCCGTATTTACAAAAAACACAAGCTGAGTTTCCTTGGCCGACCTGTTTTCAACCGTCAGCATATGGTGGATGAAAATACCGTTTAGTATTTCGCCTATGTACCCGGGAGCACGCTGATAGGTTTTGCAATCGGTGATTTCAGTAATTCTATTCATAATAGGAAACTGGAACTCGCACATACGGACAAACAGCTCTTTTTTCATTATATAGCAATTGAACGCCCTGTGATATTTTCCGGAAAAGTATTCGCAGGCGGAATTGTAATATTCGGGCGAATACTCTTTTATAAGGGAGAACATCTTGTCTATTATTCCCTGCTCAAAATACACGCCGTTATAGCTTTCCCACATTTCACGAAGGTTTTTGACCTCTGCCCTGTTATAACTCATTTCGGATGCTTTTGCAAGCCCCGGAATTATCATATCATATCGTTTTACGGTTTTTTCGATTTTTTTCGTATCATCAAGATGATATTTTTTCTTTTCGTGAGGTGTCAATTTTAACTCACGCACCATATTGAACACCGTATTTTTATAGCGTTTATCCGAAAAAGAAAGATAACGACGGTAATGGCAAAGTCCGTAATAATCGGCATCAACATTCTTCCACGCCCAATACTGAACCGTAAACTCACAAAACGACATACGGAGCTTTGAAATATTGTCGCCCGTGTCATCGCCCTGAATCTCACTGTTGCCTTCTTCATCATAAACCGCACCGCATCTGACCGGAAAATAAACGGGAGTGTCTACTGTTTCACTGTCAATATCTATCCTGTGCGATACAAAAATACGGATATTACTCATCTTTTCCCCTGCCTTAAATGTTTTATCACAAATCCAAACCATTATTTAATTATAGTACAGTGGAATTTTTTTGTCAACAAAAAAGACAAATTGTAATAAGGCAAAGAAAAACGTGTCAACCTTCGCAGATTGACACGTTTTTGCTACAGTGCTTTTTTAATTTTTCCCGGAGCGCCTTTTTCAAGCCGTGAAACCTGTGCCTGACTAATCCCTATTTCCTGTGCGACTTCCACCTGAGTTTTACCTCTGAAAAAACGCAGCTTGAGAATATTTTTCTCTCTGTCGTCAAGTACGATTATCGCCTCTTTCAAAGCTATTTCATCGAGCCGGTTTCTGTCATCGTTATTATCGCTCTCTGATCCATCTTCAGCTTATAGAAAAAGTATGTTTTTTCAAAAAAGTGCGCTTTTGTTGCCTGGAAATAACCTTTTTATATAAAACTCATTTGCTGTATGCCTATATCGCTTTATTCTGCGAATTTCAATAGTTATAATCAGCATTTTTGGGTAGCATAAAAAAGTGTGCCAACCGCAACAAGTCAACACACTGAATTATAGCATTTTATTCAATATAATTTCACTGCACAGGTTCTTTTCTTGAACATATATAAACAATAACAGCGCTTATAACATCTATACAAAAAACAAACTGACATACAGAATTCAAAGCCGCAAAGCTTCCGGAACACTTACGTTCCTTATAAAGTCTGAGATTTGCCGTTAATCCGACAAGTCCTGTAAGGAATATCGTTATACAATCGAACAGCACGAAAAAAACAGAAAAAGCATAAGTGAAAATTGTAAGGAAAAATAATACACCAAGCACAAATATAGCAAGATATGCCGGTATCTGAACAAGCTTTATAAGCATATTGAAAAAGGCTGTCTGTCTTGCTCCCCACCCCTTTGCAAGGCAAAACGGCATATACACAAGCGTGCATATAAACGAAATGACAATTGTCACAAATATCACAAATAACAGCCAAAGCCCATTACCGCCGAAAAAACGCTCTACAATATATTGATTTATAAATATGGAGTAGAGAGCAAACAGTAAAATATATGGCTGAATCATCAACGGTATGAGCAAAAGAAATCGTTTCATATTTCTACTATTATCCTTAATTCAATATTTGCAGTAAGTATACCACAATATACTGTATAAGTCAAGCAGAAATATGTGATTGCAATGTTATAACGCCTTTTTTATCTTACCTAGAGCGCCTTTTTCAAGCCGTGACACCTGTGCCTGACTAATCCCTATTTCCTGTGCGACTTCCACCTGAGTTTTACCTCTGAAAAAACGCAGCTTAAGAATATTCTTCTCTCTGTCGTCAAGCCCGATTATCGCCTCTTTCAATGCTATTTCATCGAGCCAGTTTCTGTCGTCGTTGTTGTCGCCTATCTGATCCATCATATATATGGTATCGCCCGACTCCGAAAACACCGGTTCGTACAGCGAAATAGGGTCGCTGACAGCCTCAAGCGCTATTACCACGTCCTCACGTTTTGCATCTATTTCTTTGGCTATCTGCTCGATCGTAGGTTCTTTCGAGTTATCATTGGTAAGTTTTTCTCTTGCCTGCATAGCTTTATAAGCCAGATCACGCATTGAACGGCTGACACGGATCGAGCCTGAGTCCCTCAGGTAGCGACGCAGTTCGCCCATTATCATAGGCACGGCATAAGTGCTGAATCTGACGTTAAAATCCGTTGAAAAATTGTCGATAGCTTTCATCAGCCCGATACATCCGACCTGAAAAAGATCGTCTGGGTTTTCTCCTCTGCCCGAAAAACGCTGTATCACGCTGAGAACAAGACGCAGATTGCCGTTTATCAGCTTCTCTCTGGCTGTCGGGTCGCCGCTGCGCATTTGCCTTAGTAATTCGGTTTTTTCCGACTCCTTGAGGACCTTCAGCTTTGCTGTATTGACACCGCTTATTTCAACCTTGTTGTAATACAAAAAAACACCGCCCATACTTTCATTTTCCAATAAAAGTATGGACGGAATAACGTTTTTTATTCTGTCGGATTACAGGCAATCACAAATTATGCCGTAACATAAATATCGTCTTCGACATCGGGCGCTATGCTGTGCTTTACTCTGTCTTCGACCTCAGCCTTTTTCGCATTATTGAATCTGTCGAGAGTACCTACAAGGTAGCCTGTGATACGGCGTATACGGTCAAAGGGTATCTCGCCGAAATGATAGGTGAGGTTTGCAAAATCACCGTCAATGTCTATATCAAGTTCGGTGACCAGCTTTCCGGGGTTAGCTTCTATAGCATACTGAACGTAAGCGTCGATCTCTTTCTGATCGAGTGTGCCGTTTTTTACATTTACTTTTACCATAACAATCTTCCTTTCAATTTACTGTATATAAAAGCAGTAAGTACATTTCGTTGTTTTCTCAATTGTACCACAACATATTGTGTTTGTCAAGAGATTCGGACACAATTTTTCAAAATTAATACCAATGCGTGAAGGAATAAGAAAACATTTTAAAAAAGTTCTTGACAATTCTTCGGGGATATGATAAAATATTAAAGTCGTGGAAAGATGGCTGAGCTGGTCTAAGGCGCACGATTGGAAATCGTGTAACGGCTAATACCCGTTCGAGGGTTCGAATCCCTCTCTTTCCGCCACACGACGCTGAGTTTTCAGCGTCGTTTTTATATACGGGTATGGTGGAATTGGCAGACACGCCAGATTTAGGTTCTGGTGCGAAAGCGTGCAGGTTCAAGTCCTGTTACCCGTACCATAAAGAGGCTATAAAAAAGATATAGCCCGTGAAAACCCCGATAAAATCGGGGTTTTCACCGTTTTATACGGCAAAATTTCAGCGACCGATTTTGTAGATGTAAATCGGTCGTTTTCCCTTTATGTAAGGTTTTGAACTCTCACACAACCGAATAATGATACGCAAGGCAGATAGAAATCAAAAATCTATCTGCCTTTTTTTATTGTCATCAAAAAGGAGAAAACAGATATGCTACAAAAAGAATTAGCCAAACGGCTCAAGGCTCGGTACGACACCAAGATGGACGGTAACGAATGGCTGGAGGTGTCATCGGACGGCATCCCCCTCTGCCGGATAAAATACAACGGTCAATTTCTAAGCAACGCCGACCAAAACCTCTCCGATGAATACCGCAGTAAAATTGCAGACATTCAGGAAGAGATCTCCACGGTGCGAGAATATGTCGGACTCTACGAACACGCACCGCAGATGAAAGCTGCCGATGTCTCCGATTACAGACAACTTGCCGCCTTCGGAGATACGGTGTTGGCGGCAACCTACAGTGAAAAGAACGGCTTTATGTTCTGCACATGGAAACAGAATGCAGACGGCGACTCGGTGTTCTGGGGAGATTATTCTCCGAACTATGAATATGTCAAGGAAGCCTTTGCCGTGCGCTCCGGTCTCGTCAGCAAAGATCGTCTGTTCAGTGAGAATGAATCGGCATACCTTTGTCGCTGTGTGGACTTCACCAAAGGCAACTGCGAAACGCTGACCTATGAGCAGGAACGGCAGTTGGATAAGCTTCAAGAAAAGCTCACAGATGCATATCCCTCCCTCGAAGCCGAGCCACCGACCTTTGAACAGGTGTCACCCCCGCAACAGAATATGTAATACTATCAATCGCCCTTCGGTTACACAAAAACCGGAGGGCTTTTTCTATTTCACAAGGAGAACAGACAATGACCATATTTTCAGATAATCCATATGATAGACGCATGGAACGGCTGATGATGACCGTTCCGAATTTTGCACCGAGAGGCGTGGGCTTCCGTTTTACCGAAGCACAGCTATTCATCGCAACAACCGCTGCAACACCCACGGAAATACTTGCAGAAACCATGCGGCAGATACGATGTCCGCCCTTCCGAAAGAGATTCAACGAATATATAGAAAGCGAGGAAAAGCCCATGACATATATTAATGAAAAGCACCGGACAAGATTTACACTTGCCGCAAAGAATGTACACCGAGAGAATTACGCACTGCTTTCGGCGTTGTATCTGCTCACTGCCGACCAAAGGCTGTGGAGTTGCTGCAAGCACCATATAAATAACGGCTGTGTGTTTTTTGAGAACATTAAGCTCCATAATTGCACCGAACGAGCCTACACCTTCTACTGTGCGGCAAAGGACTTGACGCTCGGCACAAAACATCTTACCGTGTCGGATCTGTCGGACGCCGACCTCGTTCCGCCTATGCTGTTCCGCACCATCTGCAACGCTATGGCAATCCGCCGCTTCGGACTCGCAGCCATCAAGGAGATTTGCCATGATTAAACTGAAAATCAAATACGGAAACAGTCAGACCGATCTCCGCTTTCCCTGCACCGAAAAGGAAATGAATGCGGCGCTCGAAAGAATCCACGCCGAGGATGTCACACCCCTTGAACTGTATGTGTCCGAGGTCATATTCCCCGAGGAACTCGGCTGCCTCCAAGACCGATTCGTCAATCTCGATGAAGTCAACTTCCTCGGAAAACGGATGGACAGCTTCTTCGGCGATGAGGAATATCAGTTTTACGAGGCGATGAAGTTTGAGGGTTTCGACACTCTGCCTGACCTCATCAATCTGAGCTTCAACCTCAATCGCTATCCGCTGATTCAGGACATCGGCGATATGGGAAAGATCGGTAGAGAGTATCTGCTAACGGTCAAGGGCTGTCTGCCTGCTGATGATGCGGACGATCCGAAATATGCAGATTTCGGACGGAAATTGATTCAATCCGGCAAGGGCGTTTTTACCGAACACGGCTTACTGTTTGTCGACGAGGACACACCGTTCGTAAAGGATTATGACGGGCAGAATTTTCCGGCGTATGTGTATGATCAAATGCTTTGCTTCATACGGGCTGAATACAACGGAAAAACCGAATTCTTGTATTTACCCTGCGAGGAAGAAGCCATCGACAAAGCATTTGCCCGACTCGGTACCCCCACACCGAACGATGTAGAACTCTCATGGGAGGACATTTGCATCGAAAATGAAAAATGGACGGAACGCTTCAAGGAGATCGCCGCCGAGGAAGGGGTTTACGAACTAAATCGACTTGCAGCCGCCGTCAACAGCGCCGATATGGACTTGGAAAAGCTGTGGGCTGTTGCCGAATACGGCAAGGCCGAGGACGCCAAGCAGCTCTCACGGCTTGCTGAAAATCTTGATTGTTTCACCTTCATTATAGGTGCAAGCAATTATGAGGAAGTCGGAATATATGTGACGGAGAATAATGCAAATTTCAGTGTAAATCCATCCGTAGAAAAGTTCTTCGATTACAAAGCCTTTGGAAAGTATATTGGCGATGCTTACTACGGTGAATTCGTCGACGGCGGCTTTATCTACAACGACACCGATACAAGCCTGCTGGACATTTTATATCAGGACGAGCCTATGACGATGGGAGGAATGTAAATATGATCACCGCTATTATCCGCAATAAAGAGAACACCCTTGTCCTCGAACTGCCTCACAGCATTTACGACATTTATGAAAAGCTACAGTCTATCGGCATTATGCAGCCGCCGAAACAGATCCCGCTGACCGACAACGAGGACGAGGACATCGGCGTAAAGCTGTTCAGTGAGAGTGACTTCGGTCAGCATCTGCTCCTCACGCTGAATGAGAGAAATACCATCGCCGATGCCAATATGCTGACGCTTGTTATTGGGGCGGCAAGCGAGGACATTAAAGAGGAACTGGAACAGAATATCCTCTATGACCAGTACGACTCAATGGATGAAGTAATCAACGCCGTCCGTCAGATGACGCAGGACGCCGGTCCCGTAAAGGCTGTGTTCTTCTGTCCGCTTGTCGGCAACATCGACGAGGGCGACGGAGATATGTTCACGGTCGGCGATTCCTACCTTGCCGACAGCGCAGATGAAATCAGCGACGCATTGAATCGTTACACCGCCGATGACGAAAACGATATGGCAGCCTATTATAACAAGGATGACGGCGTGAGCGAAAAGCTGACCTCGGCGGTATGGTCGGTGGAAATGCGCAGCGATAGGCTGTTCGGACGAATCGACTGCAGCCTCAAGGAAGCGCTCACGGCAGAGGAAACGGAAGCTCTCCGGGACTGGCTTACGGGACAGTGCTCAGACGGCCTCGGCGAAGGCTTCGAGCAGCAGCCCATTGATACGATGGACGGCGAGCTGTTCGTCTCCTTCTGGAACAGCGGCGATGACTACGCCATGATGACCGAGAGCGAGTTTGAGGAATACCTGCAGCAGAATGAAATGCAGATGGGAGGGATGTAATATATGGCCTTGCTGTTTTCTGCGGTTACCGTAACCGCAGGCTATGACGAAGCGGAATTCACGGTCGGAGGAATACCGAGAGAGTACGACGATCTCGTCGGCTGGACAGCCTTTGATGACTTCATGGAAAATGTCGATGCGGAAACAGAGGTCAGCGTACATGCCGAGGTATATCTTTACGGCGGCGAGGAAACCGTGACCGCCACTCCCGAGGAGGTCGCATATCTGACGATGCGTATGGAACGGGACGACCGCTTCCTTGCCGGACATTGCGACAACATCGAGGATGTCGACTTCTCCTTTTTACGACCGCCGGAGGAATATTACGGAATGGAGGTGAACTGATGACAGATAAAGCAAAACCGCCGCAGCCCAGGGCGTTCAAGAACCTTGCCGAGCTGAAACGGTATATTAAACTCGGCACGGAATTCAAAGCGACAAGACACAAACACCACCCCGACATCGTTGGGCTGACCCGTGTGGTGACAAAGGTGCAGACCAACGGCTTTTACTCGAAAATCAAGGATGAGCCAAACCATCGGTTCTCCGACTGCAATGGAGGCAAAGGCTTTTTCACTGAGTTCGGCAAGGCCGGCGGATATATCTTTGACGGCACTGCGGTTAAGGTGTTGGACAAGAGCGGTGAAAACGGCATTATTTACGAATTGGAATTTTACAGAGAAAACACGGAGGTAAATATAATGAACGAATACGAGCATTTGCGCAGACTTGCCGAAATCAATAAGAAAAGATATCCGGCAGGCACACGAATCCTGCTCAACAACATGGATGATTACCTCGATCCGGTGCCGTCCGGTACAAGAGGAACTGTGGACTTTGTCGATGATAGCGGACAGATTTTTATGAAATGGGATAACGGGCGCACTCTTCCGCTGAACAGTGATGTGGACTCCTTCCGCAAGCTCACCGATGAGGAACTTGCCGAGGAACAGGCTGACAGCGAGGACATGGACGAGGACAACGGCCCCGTTATGGGAATGTAGGAGGCGGTCTTTTGGAACACGATATTTTAATTCCGCAGCCGCAGGCAGATATGCTGCTCAGGGAAGCCGCCGAGCGTGAAGTGTCGGCAGAGGAACTGCTTGCGGAAATTATCAAAAACTATATAGAAAGGAACGAGCGCAATGGCGGATGAAAAGAAAGGCATCACCGTAAAAATCGACGCCGACCTCCATGCCGAAATCAGAGAATATCTCGAACGGCATGAAGGAATGACAATGGCTGAGTTTATCACCCTTGCGGTGGACGATGAGCTCCACCCGAAAATACAGCAGAAAGAAGGAAATAACATGGGCAATATGAGAACGATGGCATTTCAGGTGCCGGAGGAATTGTTTCAGAGAATCAAGGACTACCTGCACCGCAACAATATGAGTCAGAAGGAGTTCGTTCTCGGTCTTATTGAAACCGAGCTCGACCGAGAACAGACCGAGCGTGAGAGCCAAATTGACGCCGAAAGCCCCACAGAGGATATCTGCGAGGAAACGGACGAGGAAGCCGCAGAAAACGGCTTTGCGGGCGAATGTGAGGGCGACAACAACGCCGATGAGGAAACCGAGGACGAGGACGAATCCGATAGCTTCGATATGACCATGTGAGAAAGCAGAGGTGAAACGGAAAAAGCAAACTGGAATCGGTCGGATGAATTATGCCGATGAAGGTTTTGGATATGTTCTGCGGAATGAGCGCATTCCGCACTGCCGCCGAGTTGATCGGCGGCTTTTCATTTATAGGTCACTGCGACAACGATCCCACCGCCGTCGCAACCTATCGCACTTTATACAAAACGGAAGGAGAATATTTCTGTAATGACGCAAGAGCAGTCAACACCGATGAAATCCCTGATTTTGACCTTCTTGTCGGCGGTTTCCCGTGCGTCGCCTTCAGCGCTGCCGGAGCAAGAAGGGCTTTCGACGATCCACGGGGAACTCTCTTCTTTGAGCTTTCCCGAATACTTGAAGCGAAACACCCTGCATATTTCATCTTTGAAAATGTACCCCCGATCCGCACGATTTGCGAAGGGCGCGTTTTTACCGCGATCCTCAGTGAGCTATCTCGATTGGGGTATCTGTGCGAATGGCAATGTATTGACGGCGCGGCTTACCTTCCCCAAACAAGAAAGCGCGTGTTCCTTGTCGGATATCTTGATCCCCGATGTGCCGGAGAAATACTACCTATCGAGAGAAAAGGCGGAAAAGCTCTTTCCGAACTCACAGATCATCAGCCTCAGGGAAAGCGAGTCTACGACGCAGGCGGAGCAGCCATAACACAGACGGCCTCCTGTGGCGGCTTCGGAGGCAGGACGGGTCTGTATCTGGTGGATTACAATGAAAACTCAAAATTCACCGATACGGCGCGGTGCATCACTGCCCGGCAGGATTCGGGAATGAGCCACCACAAGGGAGAGCATTCCGCCGTGTTCTTTGAGTACGACGGCGTATATCCCGTCATAAACCCCGACCGGGAAACCGTCCGGCAGAACGGCCCGCGCTTTCGCCCAAGCGGGGCTCCGTCATATTGCCTTACCGTGGTGGATCGCCACGGTATATTTCACCGCGGATGGATTCGGAAGTTACACCCGCAGGAGTGCTTCCGACTCATGGGCTTTTCGGACGAGCAGTTTTTCAAGTTGAAAAATGAACTCGGCCTGTCCGACAGTAAGCTGTATAAGCTGGCAGGCAACAGCATCATGGTGCCGGTGCTGGTGGATATCCTTTCCCGGCTTAAAGCAGTAAATGAAAAATATCAGATCATCAAGGAGTAAAATGCTATGCCGAATACGATAAAAAGCGAAAGGATAAACGAGAATGATATATAACAGAAAAATCATGAGGCTTGAACTGTCCGCCGAAAACCCCGTTCACGGCGGATATTACTATGCCGAGTTATTGCTGCCTGCTGCGGACTATGAGCTCAAAGACGCTATGCAGAGAACCCGTGCCGTCGACAGAGAAAACATGGTTGAAGTCAGCATCCTCGAATGTGATATCCTCCCGGAGCTGCAGGACATCCGCTTGGACACATTCAGCTTGGACGAGTTGAACTTCTTTGCCAAGCGGCTTGCTTCTCTCCCCGACGAGGAACTGCCCGTGTTTTACGCCGTGACCGAGCAGATATTCAACGATGCAGACGAAAACCCTGTCAGCATCAAAGACCTCATCAACTGCACCTACGGATTGGACACTGTTCCCGTCGCTCATAATGTAAGCAACCTTGCCGAACTCGGTCGGTTTGCCTTTGAAAACGAACTGCTTTCCGACCTCGAAGGTATCCCCGAAAGCGCCGTTCCGTTTCTGAACGCGGAACAGATCGGCAGAGTGCAGCAAAAAAATGATAACGGCGTGTTTGAGGGCAGGCTGTATATCCCCACCGTGCAGTATGAGCGACCGGAGGTATATAACGGAGTAACATTGCCGGACGAGGAACCTAAGATATCGGACTTTGCCATTCGTCTGCTTGTATCGGGTACGCCGGAGCATATCAAGGGTGATCCTGTAGATAGGGCTATTTGGCTTGACCTTCCAATGGCAAGCGACATACTCTCGGGTTATGCTGCGGCATTTAATGAAGCAGAGATCGGCGATTGCGTATATTACGATTTTGAATCTGTAATTCCGCAGATCACCTCGGAGATGTTCGGCAGCATGAGCGATGTCCAAACGCTCAATAAGCTTGCTGCGGAAATCAGCATCATGAGCGAAGCCGAACAGGTTAAATTCAAAGCGGTTCTCGACGCCGAAAACACGGCAAGCATTCATGACACGCTGAATGCGGCACAAAACCTGTGGCGTTATGAATTTACTGCCGAACCCGACACTGCGGATGCCTTCTTCAAGAAGTATATTATTGAAAACACAAGCACGGAGTTCGACAGCAGGTGGCTTGAAAACCTGATTCCGAGAAATGAGGCGGATAAATTGCTTGGCCGCCTCGGTGCAGCCGTTACGGATTACGGCGTTATTTCCGCCCGAAACGGCCATCTGTTCAAGCCCGTCCCGTATGACGAGCCGGAGGCAAAGGAACTGAAAACGCAGGCACTGACCGAGGAAAAGCTGGATGTCATTGAGGTGCTTGACCGCAGAGCGCTGTTCAGCAACGGACGGCTCATGCCTGAACAAATCCCCGAAGGCCTATATGCCTATGACCTCCGTCACAGCGATGACGGCGACCGCTTCTGCTCTATTGAGCCAAAGGTCGGAGTCAACCACGGCGGTATTGTTCTGATGCGGGATATCCTCGATTTCGGAGAGAATGGATATATTCCGCTGGATGAGGACACCGAGCCGAACTTCCTGGGCGAAACGATGACAGTATCGGAGTTTGCCGAGGAAGAAGCCCAGGACGAAGCCATGCAGATGGGAGGTATGTAATATGAGCATCAGCACCGTAACCACCGATGACCTTCGCCGTATGAACGGCAAGGAAGGACTTGTTTTGCAGGGCTGCGGCGGCGATCCGCAGGAGTGGCTCGACGGCATCAACGGTCTGCTCACCGATGAGGGTATTCTGAAAAACGGCAGCAAGTTCGAGAATATCTCCGTATTCCAAAACGGCAGCCTCACAAATATCCTCTTTCCCTTTGAGGACGGTGTGGAGATCGACATGGGCAAGCTCGCTATGTGGCGATTGCATTCCCACGAACAGTTCGGCGGCACCTGGCTTTCGGACTATGTCCCGAATCGGCTCGGCGGCTTTATTTCCGAGCATGAGCCGGACAAGATAAAGCCCAATTGCAGGCTCATCGGCGAGGATGGAAACATCTTCAACCTTATGGGGCTTGCCGCCCGAACTCTCCGACACAACGGACTTGCGGAACAGGCAACGGAAATGACCGGCCGCATTCATGAGTGCGGCAGCTATGACGAGGCTCTCTGCATTATCGGAGAATATGTCAATATCACCGGCGGCGAGGAATCCGAGGATGAGGACGAAGGGATGGGTATGCGCTTATGACCTATGATGAACTGCAAAAGAAAATCGCAGAGCTTTACGCATCCGGCGAGGTATATACTTCGCCGGATTTTCAGTGCGACCAAACAGGCGGTTTTCCGACCTCGCTTTGCGTATGTTGGGAAAAGCAAAAGGCGTGGCTCGAACTGAATGAAAATCTCCTCATGGACAGAGATGGCATGGAACTCGATTATTACAGAGATTTATGTGCCGATTACGGTATCCGCTCCTGCTGTGACATTGAGGATTTCAACAGCCTGCTCCGCGGACTCGGCGAGGACGCTGTCCGGACCGCCGAGCTGTTTCCCGATGAGGACGAAAGCATAACGATGGGAGGAATGTAAAATGGAAATCGCCATGCTCATTATCGGTCTCCTTCTCGGCGGGTGCGTCAGCTTCTGTATCCTCGGTTGTATGCAGATCAACCGCATCAACGACTATGAGGACGAGATACGCAGGCTCCGAGCCAAAGAGAGAGCCAAAACAGAATAAGCAATAAATCCACAGCGGTATCAATCGTTTTGAGAACGAAAGATACCGCTTTTTTGTTTTCAGAACGGTTGACCGCCTCAAAGTGAGGTGATCAAAATAAAATCCCCCGTAACCTGGATAGGCAACAAAACCTCTATCCTCCATATCCTGTATACCTTGTTTCCCATAGGCTGTGACCGCTATGTTGAGCCGTTCGGCGGCTCCGGTGCGGTACTGCTGGGAAAACCCGTGCCGGACAAATTCGAGGTGTTCAACGATTACAACCACAACCTCGTGAATCTGTTCCGCTGTATGCGTGACCGTCCGATGGAGTTCATCCGTGAACTCGGCTTTTTAAGCCTTAATTCCCGTGACGATTTCGCGATCTTAAAAAAGTTCTTCGAAAAAGAGGAATTCACCGAGGACTACCTAAAAGCACAGCTTGATCTGACCGAAATACTGCTGCCCGAAGTGACCGCTAAGGAAGTGCGGACGCTGTATTCGGCGGCAAGAAACGACCACGACCTGCGCAGGGCTGCCATGTTCCTAAAACTCATCCGCTACAGCTATTCAAGCGGATGCAAGTCCTTTGCCTGTCAGCCGTTTTCACTCAGAACGCTGTTTGCACTGGTGCAGGACTTCGCCAAGCGATGCGAGAATGTGGTCATCGAAAATCAGGACTTTGAAACTCTCATAAAGCACTATGACCGCCCGACGACCTTCACCTACTGCGATCCGCCGTACTTCACAAGCGAATATGTGTATGACTGCGGCTTCACTTGGGAGGATCATCTGCGGCTCTACCACGCTCTTGCGGGCATGAAAGGCAAATTCCTGCTGTCCTACAATGACTGCCCCGAAATCAGGGAGTTATATAAAGAATATAACTTTTTTGACTTCAAACGGGTGCATAGCATGGCGCAGAAATACGAGGCCGGCAAAGAATTTCCCGAACTGCTCATTGCCAATTATGACCTCTTTGAGCGTGAACGGCAGCAGCCGCACCAGCTCACCTTGTTCGATTCCATCGACAAACCACTCGACTACGAAAAAATATTAAAGGAGAACATCGTATGCAGAATAAAAAGATAAAAACCGAAATCATTATGCTTCCCGTGCCTGCCGAATTGTTCCTTGAAGCCGGAATGTTCGAGGGCGATCCCATGCAGATGTACGCAGACGGACATAAGATCGTCATTGAGAACATCGACGACCCGAAGGATATCGTCTGTGACGGCGATTGCGAAAACTGCCCCATTGCCGACATGGACTGTGAAGGCGACTGCGAGGACTGCCCTTGCAGTGATAATTGCGATGAAAGCGAGGCGAACTGATATGACAAAGTTATACCGTGTTCTTGGTAAAAGAGGGCGCATCACTATCCCGTTTGAGATCCGGCAGCGTGTCGGCTTCACCTATAACGATGTGCTGTCCTTCACCGAATCACCGGACGGCAGAACTGTCACCGTCAAGCGTGAAAAGATCTGCGATAACTGCTCCGGCACCAAGACCGCTGACAAAGAAGCCGAGATGACGCTCGAAGATTTCCTCGACAGTCTCTCCGCCGAACAGCAGCGTGTAGCCCTTGTGCATTTGTCCGTCAAGTGGGCTGAACAGAAAGCAGGTGGACACAATGCCGGAGCATAAGCCGTTATATCTCTATTCTCTCAAGGAAGCTGCGGAATGGGATGAAAAGGACGAATGGCGTGAGAGCTACCTCGAAAACTGCGACTGCGCCCGTGCTATCGAGAGAGCCATTGACGAACACTATGACGGTCAGCGCCTTGATCCCTGCGCCCAGGAGATCATCGACCGATATGGCTTTGACCGTGTCAACTTCGTCCTTGCCGCCACCGTGCGTCAGGGAACCCATGACGGCAGATATTCCGAGGACAACAAAAAATGGGCGCGGCGCTTTTCCGTTATGGACAAGGAAAACACATGGCAATACTGTGTGCGCAGTCATCCGGGGCTCGTCAATCTCTTTGTCTCCGACACAAGGCGACAGTGGGATAAACTCGGATTATATGACGGTAGTCAGTGTGACAGTGAGCGCAGCGGACAGCTCGACTATACCGATCGCATACTTGTACTGAATCCGTCCGTTCTCAAGGACGAGTGCAAAACGCCGCAGAATCAGTTGTTCTACGCCACCCACGGCAACGGCTGCCGCCCGGATTCTCTCGGTACGAAGGTGTTCGGATTCCATGTGTCGGACGGAGAAAAAACCTATTACCGCCGTGACGAATTCATTGGCGCACTCAAAGAGGAATTTGTCCCCGAATGGGCAAAGGAAAACACCCGGAAATATCTTGAAGCCGACGACCTTGTCGACGAACCCGATGAGGACGGCGGCATGACCTTGGGAGGAATGTAGAATGGAAATAAAGATCTATCAGATAAACCGGAACAGAGATAAAAACTTCGTCAAGTTTCTACACTATAAGCATCTCGACAATTTCCAGGAAACCAAGGATATCAACGCCTCCATTTACGACGAGGTTTTCCGCGGAGATGCGGATTGTGAGGATTTGGAGGATGTATACCGTATGTTCAATACGGAAGGACATCCTCTGCACCGCGGACATTCACTCTCCGTTTCGGATATTGTCGTTACAAAAGACAGCGCTTACTACTGCGACAGCATAGGCTTTCTAAAGGTGGACTTCGACGAGGCAAAAACCCAAAAGCCTGATAACCTTATGACGGTGGTCTATGTTGAACCCAATAAAGCACCGTATGTAACCGAAATTGCCCATACGCTTGAAGCCGAACAGAAAGCGGTCGGAGGGTTAATCGAACCCATATACAACGATGACGAAACCTGCCTTGTGGGAAATGAGGAGGCGAAGCTCATCGGTATGGATGGCAACCGTTATCTGGATGACGGTCATTCCATAATCGCCGGACCGTTCTTTGTCTGCGGACTCACGGAGGACGATTTCAGAGGATTGACCGAGGAAGAAGTACAGAAATATATGAACAAGTACGCTGAACCCGAAATCATCAGTCAGGAAGAAGTAGAAGCCGATACCGGCTTTATGCTTTATCCAATGTAACAGGAGGAATTATATTATGGCAACCAAGAAACCAACAAACACAAAAGCGGCGGCACAGAAAACTCCACTGACCGCTAAAATCGACCGCATGATCGAGCGTGAGGACGCGACGGTCAAAGCCTATGCCAGCGTGAATATCGGCGGCGCGTTCGTTATTAAGGACATCGCCGTGGTGGACGGTCAGAAAGGAATGTTCGCCCGGATGCCCTTTCGCTCCTACAAAACCAGCAGCGGCGAAACAAAATATTCCGACATTGCCTTTGCCCTCACCGATGAGGCAAGGCAGAGTCTTAACGACGCCGTCCTCGGCGCTTACCGTGAGGCTTTGGAGGAATCCGAGGAGGAATTACCCGATGAGGACGAAAGTCCGGCACAAAGTATGTAACTTTTTCTCGAAACTTTTCGATTTCGCTGGACTTTCCGAATTTTTTCGGTATCCTGTAGGTAGAGGTGGTAAATATGAGAAAGACGAAAATGCTCGCAGCCCTCCTCGCAGGACTGATCACGCTGAGCCTTGCGGGATGCGGTGCGGATAAGGCAGAAAGTACAAACAGTGAGTCTGCAAATGCAGAAAGCGGCATCACGGCAACGGCAACGGACAACGCTTCCGAGCCGACCGACGAGAGCAGCCTGCCTGCTGACAGCGAATCAAAGTCAGACGAATCCACAGCAGAAAAAGAACAGGCCGAAGGCAATGCCCCTGCCGACAGCGGCAGCAAGGCAGATACCCAAAAGCCTACCGAATCAAATCAGCAGACCAAGACGCCGTCCAAGCAGACGGAAGCTCCGAAGCCTGCCGAGGAAAAACCGCAGACGCCTGCACCCGCAGAAAAGCTCGAAGCTCCTGCCGAAACACCTACCGCCAACGAGGTGGCAAGGAAAACGGCAGAAAAGATAAATGCACTGAGGCAGGCACAAGGCTCACCGGCTGCAACCATCCTGCCCGGACTCGGCAAGGTCGCAACCTATCGCTCCGAGCAGCTTATAACAAACTTCTCGCATGAATCAAGCCCCGACGCCTGCACCGTATTGAAATACGGAGAATATGTGGATATGTCGGACTGCGGAATGCCTGAAGCCAGCTACTACCGAGGATACAATGCCGAGGCCGCTGCCAAAGGAAATTGGACGGGTACGGCAGACGAGATAGCCGATAAAATAGCAAACGGCTTCAAGAACAGTGCCGGCCATTGGCGCTATGTGGGAAGTGCCGAATACACCTACATGGCGGTCGGCATCACCTACAAAAGCGGCACATGGTACTGCTGCGTATGCGTAAGCAGTCAAAACTACGGCGGATAACCGCCCGATATACTCCCATCACGAACGCTTGATAAAATCAGGCGTTCTTTTTTTATACAATCAAACTTGAAAGGATGAGTCAATATGAACAGAAAGAAATTGTTATCCTTGCTCCTTGCATTGGTAATGGTACTCAGCGCTTTCCCAATCTCGGCGTTTGCGGCACCTGCCTCGGACATTCCCGATAAAATGCTCGACAACCCCATCGTCAGAGCGCTTGCCTATACGGGCTACAATGTGCAAAAGCAGAAGGATAACGGCACGATCTATCAGACCGGACACTACGGCGGCGCACTGAAACGAAATGCACCGGATGTTCTGTCGGACATTCATTACGGAACGGCCACATCCGGCAAGGAAACGGTCTCCGACTCCTCGACCGTGACGGGAAAAGCACCGAATATTGCAAGGTTCGAACAGTACGGTCTCTGCTGTGCAAGCTTCGTGACCTACTATATTTGCAACTACCTGCCTAACATTGAGGGTGTGGATACGCAGTTTATTACCGACGCCATCAACGCTACGGGAACGAATTCGCAGGCCGTTGTGACTTGGCAGAACGCGCTGAATAAGCTTGCCTCGCAGGGTAAGGTCGAAAAGGTCGGCACGAGTCCAAGCAATGTGAATTATTCCAAGCTCACTCCCGGCGACATTATCATCTTCGGCAACAGCTCGAGCAGCCATGTCCATGCGGCTATTTTTGCAGGCGTGTATAACGGCAAGCACTTCATTATCCATGTAGGTAATGAGAGAGGCCCCGAAATCAACACCACCGAAGGTATGGCACACTCCTCCAACGGAGATAAGGCATCCACGCCGAACGGATATTATCATCTTCCGGACGAACTCTTTATCGAAAACGGTTTTATGGAGGTTAAAAAGACCGATGAAAACGGCAAGGCACTTGCCGGAGCCGTATTCGTTGCCACAAATCAAAAGACGGGTAAAGCATACAAGATCGGCCCGACCAATGCCTCCGGCTATGCCAAGGCTGCCGATCCGATCCCGTTCGGCACTTATACCGTCAAGGAAACCGTGTTCCCGAAGGACTACCGTGCTTACGGAAAATCCGAATGGACGGTCACACTCAACAAGAACACCCCGAACGCCACGATTACCATTAAGGCTGTCAACGAGCTGATCCCCGGCAGTGCCAAAATCGTCAAGGTCAGTGAGGACGGCAAGGTGGACGGCATTACCTTCCGCATTCAGGGCAACGGCATCGACAAGACCGTTAAAACCGCAAACGGCGGCGTCATTCAGGTGGACAACCTTCGCCCCGGCGTGTACACCGTAACAGAAGCCGAATATGACAAATATATTCCGCAGGAAGTTCGCCGTGTAACCGTTGTCAGCGGTCAGGTGTCTACCGTTAATTTCAGCAACAAGCTCCGCCGCGGCGACCTTACAGTCAAAAAGACAGCCGAGGACGGACTGACCGAGGGCATGAAGTTCCGCCTCTACGGAACATCGCTCTCCGGCATTGAGGTCAACGAGTATGCCGTGACCGATAAAAACGGCATTGCAAAATTCAAGGATGTGTTGATCGGCACGGGATATACCCTCGAAGAAGTCGACACCCCGACTCGCTATGTCGTACCCGAAAAACAGACCGCCGCAATCGAGTGGAATAAGGTTACGGAGAAATCCTTTGACAATGACCTCAAAAAATTCAATGTCACCGTAACCAAGAGCGACCGCAGAACGGGTCTGCCGCAGGGCGACGCCTCCCTCGCAGGTGCAAAGTACGGCATCTATAAAGGCAATCAGCTCATCGACACCTACACCACCGACGCAAACGGTCAGTTTACCACCAAATACTATATCTGCGGCGATGATTGGGCGATTCGTGAGATCAGTCCCTCCGAGGGATATTTAATCAATACCGAAAGCCTGCACATCGGCGCAGAAGCAAAACTCTATACCGTAGAATATAACATTGCAAAGCCTCTTGACTCCTATGAGGATATCATCAAGGGAAAAATCGCTGTCATTAAGCATTGCGATGACGGCAGTACCAAAATCGAAACACCCGAAAAAGGTGCGGAATTTGAGGTGTATCTGAAAGCAGTAGGCAGTTATGAAAACGCCGAGGAAACCGAACGGGATATCCTTGTTTGCGATGAGAACGGCTTTGCCGAAACCAAGGATCTGCCTTACGGCGAATATACCGTTAAGCAGACCAAGGGCTGGGACGGAAAGGAATTCCTTGCGCCGTTTACGGTATTCGTCAGCGAGGACGGACGGGTATATCGTTTCCTCATCAATAACGCTCCTTACGAAGCGCTCATTGAAATCGTCAAAAAGGATGCGGAAACGGGTAAAATTGTCCCTGCGGCGGGTATTGGCTTCAAGGTGCGCAACACCGACACGGGCGAATATATCGTGCAGCATATCAACTACCCGACACCTGTGGACATCGACATCTATTACACCGATGTAACGGGCAAGTTCATGATGCCCGAAAAGCTTCCTTACGGCAATTATGAGATCATCGAGCAGTGTACGGCTTACGGGTATGTCCTCGACTCCGCACCCATCGCATTCAAGGTGGACGGCAGCAAGACGGTTGTAACCGTAGAAAAGCACAATATGCCGCAAAAAGGTATCGTCAACATCTCAAAAAGCGGCGAAGTCTTCTTCTCCGCTGTGGAATCGGACGGCGTGTACAGCTTTGTTTTTGCAGATAAAGGTCTCGCAGGTGCGGTCTATGAGATTACCGCCGCCGAGGACATTATCACGCCGGACGGCACACTCCGCTATGCCAAGGGTACGGTTGTCGATACCGTAACCACCGATGAAAACGGCAGCGCCGCAAGCAAACCGTTGTACCTCGGCAAATATACGGTCAGAGAAACAAAAGCACCTTACGGCATGGTACTGAACGATGAGGCAAAGTTGGTTGAATTGACCTATGCAGGCGAAACCGTCGAGGTCACCGAAACAGCCGCTGCGTTCTATAACGAACGCCAAAAGGCAGAGGTGTCGCTCTCCAAAATTCTCGGTAAGGACGAAACCTTCGGCATCGGGAATAACGGAGAAATCCTCTCGGTGCAGTTCGGACTATACGCTGCCGAGGATCTGATTGCCGCAGACGGCTCGGTCATTCCGACAGACGGTCTGCTCGAAATTGCAAACTGCAATGAAAACGGCAGTATCACCTTCAAGACGGATATTCCCGTAGGCGCAAAGCTGTATGTAAAGGAAATTGCGACAGATAGCCACTATATCCTCTCGGATGAAAAGTACCCCGTGACCTTCGACTACGCCGGACAGGATACCGCCCTTGTGGAGATCAAGGCAAACGGCGGCGAAGCCATCAAGAATGACATCCTCTACGGCTCGGTCAAGGGCTTGAAAATCGACCGTGAAACCGAAGCAGTGATTGCAGGTGCAAAGTTCGGACTCTTCCGTAGCGGCGAAACCGAGTTTACTGCCGAAAGCGCTATCCTTACAGTCGAATCCGGCGAGGACGGCGTATTCACCTTTGAGAACATCCCTTACGGCGATTGGCTCATTAAGGAATTGCAGCCTGCGGACGGATACCTCGCCAATGAGGAAATCTATCCTGTCCGCATCGGTGAGAACGAACAGACCATCGGTATCACGGTCATCAACGACCGCATTCCCGAAATCAAGACCCACGCTGCGGTTGACGGCGACAAGGAAGTCTGTGCAACCGAAGTGTTCACGCTGACCGATACCGTATCCTACAGCCACCTCATCCCCGGCAAGGAGTATGTACTCAAGGGTACGCTTATGGATAAGAACACGGGCAAAGCCTTTACCGAAAACGGCGAAGCTGTAACAGCCGAAACCGTCTTCACGCCCGAAACTCCGAACGGAACGGTTACGGTGTCCTTTACCTTCGATTCAAGACTCATCAAGGAAAACACAAGCCTTGTGGTATTTGAAACTCTGTATAAGGACGGCAAAGAGCTTGCCGTACACGCAGACATTGAGGACGAGGATCAGACCGTCAAGGTTACCGTTCCTAAAATCGGAACAAAGGCAACCGTGAACGGAGAAAAATCCGCTACTGCCAAGGACGACATTACCATTGAGGACACCGTTTCCTACAAGAACCTTACGGTCGGTAAGGAATACACCGTTAAAGGCATCCTTATGGACAAGGCAACGGGCAAGCCGTTCCTCGTAAACGGCAAGGAAGTGATCTCCGAGGTCACCTTTACGGCAGAGAAAAAAGACGGAGAGATTACCGTCCGCTTTACCTTTGACGGCAGCACCGTAATCAAGCAGACAGACATCGTAGTGTTTGAAACGCTCTATCGTGACGGTGTGGAAATCGCAGCTCATGCCGACATTGAGGACGGCGGCCAGACCGTAACGCTTACGCCTCCTGCTCCTCCCGTTCCGCAGACGGGCGACAACTCCAACCTCGGCTTTTGGATCGGACTCGGCGCTGTGGCGCTCGGCGGTCTTGTGGCGGTCATCATTATCCGTGTGAAATCCCGAAAGGACGAGGATGACGAGTAATGAAAAAGGTGTATGTCTGCGCTCCCCTCGGAGGGAATATTGAGCAAAACCTCAAAAAGGTTAAGACATATACCGAATACGCACTGAGGTGCGGCACGGCTCCGGTCGTGCCGCATTTCTATGCTCTGTGCCTCGACGATAATGCCCCCAAAGATCGGGAAATCGGCTTGGCAGCGGGAATGTCGCTTCTGTGGCTCTGCGATGAGGTGTGGGTATTCGGAGATACCGTCACGGACGGCATGAGAGCCGAGTTAAAATTCTGCAAAAACCTCAATATCCGAGTCCGAAAGATAACCGAAAAAGAAATCCAAAAAGCGATTGGAGGTAATCCCTTATGAACCCAATGAAAAAGAAACCTATGAGAATCCTTTTTTCTCTTCTGCTCGTGGCCGTACTTGTATCGGCCTTCTCCATGACTGCCTTTGCCGCAGGCGATGTGGCAGGTGCAATCGAGAATACTTGGAATGCTGCCAAGAGCCAAATTCAGACGGTAGTCAACAATGTCGTTTTTCCCGTGTGTGACATGATCCTCGCCATCCTGTTTTTTGTCAAGGTCGGTACGGCGTACTTCGACTACAGAAAGCACGGACAGTTTGAGTTCGCAGCTCCGTGCATTCTGTTTGCCTGCCTTATTTTCACACTGACCGCACCGCTGTATATCTGGTCGATCATTTGAAAAGCGTGCAAACGGCATAAAACAGGACTGAATTTCACAAAAAAATCGCCCTTAAATCACTCGCTAATACATTCTATATGGATTTGCGATTGTTCTAAAAACTGCATTAGCCATTTATACTATGTATAAGAGAGTTAGTAACCGAAAGGAAACGGGTGATGTTATGATAGATAAAAGAATCGGACAGCGAATCAAAGAATGCCGCGAGAGGATCGGACTTACGCAGGAGCAGTTCTCGGAAAAGACCGGTCTTTCCGTCAATTATATTTCCACGGTGGAGCGCGGCGGCTCTTTTCCGAGGTGCGAAAGGCTGATCACCATACTGAACGGCCTGCAGGTCTCGGCAGACGCCATCTTTTGTGATGTGATCGACCATGCGGTCGAATACAAGGAGAACGAGCTCAGCCGCCGTCTTTCCGCACTGCCTGCGGAGGAGCAGAACAGGATTCTGCAAATGCTCGACCTCATGATAAAGCAAGCGGAAAACAATAAATAACTGTATAATTTATCGGACTGCACGGTTTTCGTGCAGTTTTTTGTTTTTCGACACTTTGTTTCGACAGATTTTTCTGTTATAATGGTGTAAACTGTGTATAAGCGAGTTAGATACACTTGCTAATACACATACAAGGAGAACAGAAAAATCATGAACAAAACTTGCTGCTTCACAGGACACAGACCGAAATCCCTGCCCTTCGGTTACGACGAAGGTGCGGAAGGCTGCAAAAGGCTCAAGGCACTTCTGACCGAGAGCATTGAAAAGCAGATCACCGAAAACGGCGTGACGCACTTCATCTCCGGCATGGCGATGGGTGTGGACATCTACGCAGCCGAGGCGGTGCTGGAGCTCAAAGAAAAGTATCCGCACATAACGCTGGAATGCGCCATTCCCTGCGAAACCCAGGCAAATCACTGGAGCGAAGGCTGGCGGAACAGGTACTTCGATATTATCTACCGCTCCGATGACGCACAGACGCTGCAAACCCACTATACCTCCGACTGCATGATGAAGCGGAATAAATATATGGTGGACAACAGCGATGTTGTGATAGCCGTATGGAACGGTGAAAAAAGCGGCACCGGAAACACGGTGGACTATGCTTTAAAAAACGGGAAAAAGGTCATCATCATTGATCCGAATACACTGAATTGACGCTTGTAAACGGCGCAGGAACCGCTGCAAACTCAGAGATTGCGGCGGTTTTATTTTGCGCTGGACTTCTGCCGCAGTGTGTGGTATGTTGTGTGACTTGGAAAGGAGGAAAGACCGATATGGGATTTTTTTACAAGCTGTTCAACGGCGAGATATGCCCGATAGAAAACCTCGTCAGGCAAACGCCCGAATACACCAAGGCACTTCACGAGCTCGCCGCCGCTTCCGAGAAATTGGAAAAGTCACTGACACCCGAACAGTCGGATCTGTTCTACGCAATGAAAAACGCCAAAGCGGAAGTGGAAACGCTCCTGCAGGCCGAAGCGTACCGAATGGGTTTCATAGACGGTTTGGAAATGAAAAAGGACATAGAAACAAACGGGAATGCCGCTGACTGATTAAGAGTCGGCGGCTTTTCTCATGCGGCAGACTCCTCGTCTGCCGTTTTCATTTAGAAATGAGGTGGTAATCATTTTTGACTGGTTAGGCGATATCTTTTCGGGGATCGGCAGCGCCATCGGCGACGCTATGGACTTCCTCGGAACACAAATATCCAATGCCATTTGGGATGCAATGCTCAAATGGTTTTATGAAATCATCTACGGCGCTATCGCCGACTTCTTTGAGATGATGGGCAATATGGGTGCGGATGTGTTTGACCTTGAATGGGTAAAAGCAACCGTGAAGCTTTTTACTCTTTTCGGCTGGGGCTTGTTCGTGGCCGGAACGGTTGTGGCGATTTTCGATGTTGCCATCGAGTACCAATGTGGCAGAGCCAATGTAAAAACAACGGCTCTCAACATCATAAAAGGCTTCTTTGCTTGCTCCCTCATCGGAGTCGTACCGATAGAGTTATACAAGTTTTGCATCAGCCTGCAAAACACATTTTCTCACGACCTTGCCCGGATTTTTGCGGGAACGCAGTCCCTCAACCTCGCAGGCCAAAGCACTTCGGTGCTGCAGGGCTCGTTTATGGTGGCGGCCACTGCGGAATACAAGCTCTTTAATCTGCTTGCGATGATAGCCTTTGCCTATTGCATTATTAAAATATTCTTTCAGAATATCAAGCGAGGCGGAATCCTCCTCGTGCAGATGGCTGTCGGTGCGCTATATATGTTCAGCGTACCAAGGGGCTATGCCGACGGCTTCAATCAATGGTGCAAGCAGGTCATCGCAATCTGCCTTACGGCATTTATGCAGACAACATTGCTTTTCTTGGGGCTTCTGACTTTTCCGCAGAATATGCTGCTCGGACTCGGCATTATGCTTGCCGCCAATGAAGTACCGCGGATTGCGCAGCAGTTCGGACTTGATTCGAGTGTCAGAGTAAACATGATGAGTGTTGTTCACGCTACAACTACAGCGGTCAACCTCTCTCGCAGTGTAGCAAGAGCCACGGGCAAATAAGGAGGTACGCTATGAAAGAAAACAATGAATTGGAACGCTCCGATATTGCCGTTGACCGGGATATGGAGGTGGACTGCGACATCGGGCATCAAATCACCTGTTATCTCGAAACATGGTTTGATGTGGACAAGAAATTCGGAACGAACACAGCGGCAGACGATGACAAGTGGCTGAACCTGTATGCAAAGTTCGATCCGTTTGCCGACACGCTCCGACTTGAATTTACCGTCACAACCGCCGACTCCTGTGAGGAAGGCGAATATGTGCCGACCGATGCGGAGTCGCAGCTCATCAAGGGTATGATTGCCGAGAAGCTCCGTGAGGAATACGGACAGACGCCCAAGGAATTCTGCGACGATGTCGGCGGCATGGAAATCGGAGGAATGACGCAATGACGCAATATATCTATCCGCAGAACCTCAAAGCCACAGCCAATCTGTGGCTTTGGAGTTTGCGGGAATTTGTAATTTTAGCGGTAGCCGCACTGCTGTCGGTTCTCGCACTTGTGCAGATGCACATCTTCTTACCGGCCGTAGCTGTTTTATGCTATGGCTTTTTAACTATCCGCATGGACGATACTACCGTACTCGATTTCATGCGTTACGCTGTGCGCTACTTTATATCCACACAGCAATACTTTGAATGGAGATGATGACAATGAAACAGCAGAAAAAGAAAAAAGGCCGTTCGGTGCAGGAACTTATGGGCATCAAGACCTTCACGAAATACGGCCTCTCCACCAACAAGGGCGAGCTGCTCTTTTACCTTGTGTCGCCCACCAATATCTCGGTGCTCTCCCACACTAATATCGAAATCAAGATACGCCATCTGATGATGGTGCTGTCGGCGCTGCCGGACATCGAGATCGTCTGCACCGACTCGTCCGAATGCTTCGACGATAACAAAGCCTATCTGACCGAACGCCTTGAAGTTGAGGAAAATGCAAATGTCAGGAAGCTCATCAAAAAGGACATTGACTTTCTCGATACCATTCAGGTGGAAATGGCAACGGCCCGTCAGTTTTTCTTTGTAGCCAGGCTCAAAGGACAGAAAGAAAAACAGGTCTTTGAAACCGCAAACCGCATTGAGAGCAAAATCGCCGGCGAGGGCTTTGAGGTACACCGTCTTAAAAGGCCGGAGATCAAACGCATCCTTGCTCTCTATTTCGATGCGAGTATGCAGGGGGAAGCCATGCCCGACATTGACGGCGAACAGTTTTTCACGGTGACGGATGATGAGGACGAGGAATAAACCCGTCCTCATATTTTTCTGTCTTCTGCTGTCGGCGGCCGCCGTGTTGTCAGGCGCGAAAATCTATTCCGAACTGAAAGAACGGCAGAAAGAAAAAAAGGACTTCGCCTCCGTCGCAGAAATTGCCAAACTGCCGATGACCGAAGCTCCGGCAGAATCCGTAACGGACACAGAAACAGAAACGAGCGCAGAGCCGACCGAGCGGCCTGCGGCAGAACGCAATATACAAGCTCTCATTACAGAAAACGCCGACTGCATCGGGTGGCTCTCTATTGACGGCACAAACATCAGTTATCCCGTTATGCACACACCGAGCGATCCGCAGAAATATCTCCGCCGAAACTTCTACGGCAAGTACAGCCAAAGCGGTGTGCCGTTCCTTGACGGACGGTGCGACCTCCAAAGCTCCAACCTCATTATTTACGGTCACAATATGCGAAACGGCACAATGTTCTCCGACCTCAAAAGGTATGTGGACAGAGATTTTTTGAATGCACACCGGACCGTGAAATTTGAAACCGCAGACGGAGTACAAACCTTTATCGTAACCGAGGCGCTGAAAACAAACACCTCGGACACTTGGTATGACCGCATTGCCACCGAGGACGACAGACAACTCATCCTCTCCACCTGCTACGGATCGGGCAAGGACGGCAGGCTGCTCATTATCGCCGCAGAAAGCTAAACAGCAGAAAGGAAAATATTATGCTTAAAAGAAAACCGAAAGTATTGACGCCGGAACAGGCAGAGGAAATCCGCACCAAGGATTTCTTCGATATGATTTTGCCCGGCACTATAAAATTTTTATCCGACCATTATATCGTAGGCGACAGCTACCGCTGCGTGTGGGCGATTCGAGAATATCCGCCGTCCACCGAGGAACAGGCAATTCTCTCGCAGCTCGCCGACCGCAACGGTGTGACCTTGCGCATTTACCACCGCTTGGTGGAATCAATGGAACAGCGTAAGATAATTCAAAACGCCACTCGCCGCAACCGACTTAAAAGCGGCGGCAACGATGTCAGCGAAAGCATTGAGGCGGAGGGCAATTTGCAGGATGTAATTGAACTTCTCGCCAACCTCCGCAAAAACAAAGAGCCGCTCCTCCACTGCTCGGTGTTTATCGAGCTGAAAGCAAAAAGCATGGAAAAGCTCAAGGAATTGCAATCGGACATTGCCATGGAGTTGACGCGTTCCAAAATTTCCGTTGACCGATTAACGCTACGGCAAAAAGAGGGATTTCTCTCTGCCGTGCCGACAGGCTCCAACCAGTTCGGCGCACAGTACGAGCGTGTGCTTCCTGCGTCAAGTGTTGCAAATCTTTACCCATTCAACTTTTCCGGCAAGACCGATCCGCAGGGAGCATATATCGGCAGAGATAAGTACGGAACAAATATCCTTGTAGACTTCGACCGCAGAGCCGAGGACAAGACCACAAGCAATATCCTCATTCTCGGAAACAGCGGACAAGGCAAGAGTTATCTTCTGAAACTTATCCTCACCAACATCCGTGAATCGGGCAAGCGCATAATCTGCCTCGACCCCGAATCGGAGTATGAGGATCTGTGCGATGCCCTCGGCGGCTGTTATATTGATTTCATGTCCGGCGAATACACCATCAATCCGTTAGAGCCGAAAGCATGGACAGACAGCGTTGAGGATATCGACGCTACTACGCCTGAAGCGTTCAAGAAAGTCACAAGGCTCAGTCAGCACATTGCTTTTCTGAAAGACTTCTTCCGCAGCTACAAGGATTTTACCGATTCGCAGATCGACACCATTGAAATCCTACTCTCCAAGCTGTACGCCCGATTCGGCATTACCGACAGTACGGACTATAGTGTAAAGAAGCCCTCGGACTTTCCGGTCATGCAGGACTTTTACGAGCTCTGCGAGGAAGAGTTTATGGCTTATGACAAGCAGAGAAAATACCTCTATACAGAGGAAACGCTCCAAGAGGTCTGCCTCGGAATCCACAGTATGTGCGTCGGCTCGGAAAGCAAATATTTCAACGGCCACACCAACATCACCGACTCCAACTTCCTCGTATTCGGTGTGAAAGGGCTTATGGATACCAACCGCCGACTCAAGGACTGTATGCTGTTCAATATCCTGTCCTATATGAGCAACGAGCTGCTCGGCAAAGGCAGCACGGCGGCATCGGTGGACGAGCTGTACCTCTTCCTCTCGAATATGACTACAATCGAATATCTGCGCAACTGCATGAAGCGTGTACGCAAAAAGGACTCCTCGGTCATTCTGGCAAGTCAGAATATCGAGGATTTTTTGATTCCGTCCATTCGTGAGTTCACAAAGCCGCTGTTTTCCATCCCGACACACCAGTTTTTGTTCAACGCAGGTCAGATCAACCCGAAGGAATATATGGACGCCCTGCAGGTCGAGCCTTCGGAATTTGAACTCATCAAATATCCCGAAAGAGGTACTTGCCTCTATCGCTGCGGTAACGAACGATATCTGCTCCAAGTTATAGCGCCGGACTATAAGGCGGCTATTTTCGGAAAGGCAGGCGGGCGATGAGCGCAACGGTAGCGGCGGCTCTTAAAAAGATAGCCGTCGCCGTTCTCACCGATAAAAAGCTGCGGCGCACCGTTCTCGGCATCGTCCTCGGTGTGATCATTATCATCATTATGCCGGTGGCTGCCGTTATATCTTTGTTCAACGGTGACATCGAGATCGACACCGACCGCCTGCAGACTTTGGTGGTGGAAAACCTTTCCGCCGAAGAAAAGGCAAAACTGCAGGCGGTGGAGGATACCATGTACGCCATCGAGAATGAAATGAAAGCCGCAGGATTTACGGCAGAAAAGGCAAAGGAAGCGCAGGTGCTGTATGTGCTGGCGCTTTCCGACTATGCCGAACAAACAGATTTTGTTTCCAAGCTGCTCGGGTGCTTCGCAGAAGAACAAACCGATAAGCAGCTCATCATCGCTGTCAATACCGCCTTCGGTACTACACTCAATGCCGAGGACTTTACAAAGGTCATGACCGCCATCCGAGCTAAGGCCATCAACACCTCCGGCTTCACCGAACCCGACACCAAGAACGCCCACGACCTTGTTGAATGGGCAAAGCAGGCTCACGCAAAGAAGTGGGGCTATGTATGGGGAACCTATGGCGATGTGCTGACCGAAGCTGTGCTGAACGGCAAGGTCTCTCAGTACCCCGACGAGGTCGGCGGCAAGGAGGAATATATCCGAACACATTGGCTCGGCAGACGGACTTCCGACTGCATCGGTCTTATCAAGGGTTACGGCTGGTACGACTGTGAAAGCGGCAGTATCACTTACGGCACAAACGATATGCCCGATATCGGTGCGGACACCATGTACGAAAATGCAACGGAGAAAGGCACGATCGATACGATCCCCGAAACGCCGGGGCTTGCGCTCTGGCATGAGGGTCACATTGGGATATATATCGGGAAAGGTCAGGTCATCCATGCCGCCAACACCAACGACGGCGTTATTATCTCCGATGTTTCAGGCAGTGGCTTTACGCATTGGCTCAAGATTCCGTATATCACCTATACGGAGAATACCGAATCACAATGAAAGGAACGGTCTGTATGGATAAAAATAAAATCAAGCGGCTTGCTGACTATGCCGTCCGGCAGTGCTGCGACAATTCCGAGAACTGCTATTGGACGATCTCCTATGACGAGCTGTATTATCACTTCGGCGCAGAGGTTTCCGACACCAACGAGAACGGCAGATTGCTCGAAAAAGAATTACGGCAGAGAGAGGAAATCAACGAACTCATTATGACCGAGGACGCCATCGAAATGACTTGCCATCTGAGATATTGCCCACAGTGTCAGAGCGCCCCGGTGAGTCTGCTCTCCGTCCTCGGCTGTAATTTCTATGACGACCACGAAACCGAACACCACCATGAGCCTGCGAACGAATCCTCCGATGAGGATCAGACTCAGGAGATGTCCATGTAACAAAAAGTTTGCACTTTATTGCTCCGCTGCGCAAGATAACCTATTGCTATTTGTGAGAATATAGGTTATAATATATTCAAAGACAAAAGCTCTCGAAACGGTGGTGGGAATATGAGCGATACGGCAAAGCGAATAGCGGAGCTGGAAAAGGAGCTTGCGGAAAGCATAAACGGATATGTCTCCCGCAAGGTGATCAAGGGAAAAGAACGCTTCTATCTGCAGTGGACGGAAAACGGCAAGCTTAAAAGCCGGTATATCAAAGCCGGAGAATTGGAGCAGACCAAAGCCTTGGTGGAGCGCCGCAAGAGCCTCCAAGCAGAGCTGAAAAAACTCAAAGCGACACCCGACGGTGTCAAAAGCTATAATCTAAAACGAAAGGCGGTGCGAAATATGCAAATTATAACGGGAACCTTAATGTCGGAAGACCGTGTCATCGCGACCGTGAAAAACGGCGTCGTAACGGAAGCGGACGAAAGGCTCCTTCCCCTCTATCTGAAACGGACGGGAAACATCGAAGGCTGGCTTGCCTCCCGCGCCATCGATTCCCACAGAACCAACTCGCGCCTTCTGAAAAGAGCCTTGCGCCTGCGCACAACGGACGACATCGCCACGGCGCTTGCGGTCAATGCGGCGACCGTGACCGACCGCTACTGGTTTAAGCCCGAAGGCTCGTCCGCCGTATATGAGGATATCCGCTTCAAGGAAAACTACTTTGCCGAGCTTGCCCTGCGCGGCGACCCCGACAGCTTCTCCCGCAAGCCCTCAAGAACACCGGAGCTGACCAACACCGGCAGCTTCGAAAAGTGCTGGAAGCTGATCGCCGGCGAGTGGTGGATGTATAAAAGCGGAAACAAAGAAGAATATTTCTCGGAGCTGTTCATATGCAAGCTCTGCGAAAAGCTGGGACTGCCCACGGCGCACTATGAGCTCGACGGACGGTATATCCGCTCAAAGGATTTCACAAACGGCGCGGCGGTCAACTTTGAACCGATACGCGCACTCGTGGACGACGATGAGGATTACGAAAACTGCTTTCATGTGCTGTACGGCATATCCCCGGAGATCGCCAAGCAGTATCTGCTGCTTCTGTGGACGGACTCGGTCTGCTACAACATGGACAGGCACACCGAAAACTTCGGACTGCTGCGGGATGTGAAAACCGGGAAAATCCTCTCCCTTGCGCCGAACTACGATAACAACATCGCATTGATCGCCAAGGGTTATCCGTCCGATGTCCGCCGCACCCATGACGGACTGATCGGTTTCCTCAAAGCCTTCCTGCAGGACTGCGAAGAAGCGCGTGAGTTGTACCGGGAAATGCGTCTGCCGGAGATCACAGAGGATATCATCGACGAATGCCTTGACGAAATTCCTATCGAGGTAGACCGGGAATATATCCGCACCTTTATCCTCAGCGGTCAGGAAAAAGTCCGTGAGCTCATCGACGGGGAGATCGAGCCGTCCGAGGACGAGGACAACACCATGGGCATGATGTTGTGACCTTGGCTTTTCGGCAGAGGCTCTTTTGTCCCATACACAAACCCTATAGCAAAATACCACCCAAGGCGGCGCCGAAAAAAACGGCGCCGCCTTTTTCTATCGGAAAGGAAGGAACGACACATGAAAAAGACGACATTCAATATCTCATTTGACGAGGACAAGGCATCCGCCCTTGTCCTTTATCTTTCGCAGAAAGGCACGACCGCCGAAGCGGAACTCGAAAAAGCGCTGGACGCTCTCTACAGCAAAACCGTGCCTGCAGGTGTGCGTGATTTTATCGACATGAAATCCGGCGCCGCTTCTTCCTCTGCCGTGCCGAAGGCAAGAAAGCCGAAGCCCCCTAAAACCGAGCATACGGAAGTCAGCGAGGTAAGCGCCAATGAACGACATTGATATTACCCTGTACCTTAACGAATACCGTGTGCGGGCATTGGCAGACGCCCTCGGCAGTCAGACCGCCGAAACGGTGGAGGATAAATTGACCGAGGCGTTCGACACGCTGTATCAGGAATATGTTCCCGATGAGCAGCGTGCCTCCATCGAGGCAAGGATTGAAAGAGAGGACGCCGCAGAGCAGGCGCGGCTGGAAGCGGCCCGACGCTTTGCGGTTTATCATATCCGTGAAAACGGTGACGACTGTCACTTCACAAGCGACTACTTCCTCTCCCCGATGCAGGCTGCGTATCGGTACCGTCTCTATGAGCGCGGCGAGTTATCCGACGCCCCTGAAACCTTTGCTGCCGCTTTTATTGAAACGAATCCCGTCAGCCTTGAATATTTCGGCAAGGTCTGTGCGGATATCCATTCGGATGACCGAGTCACTGCGCTGCTCGAATTTGATTTGGACGAAGGCAGGGTCAGTGTTTGCGACGGCACGGATAACGAATGGCAGACCTACTCTCTGCACGATTTTTCCGTTGCGGCTTACAAAGCGTTCCGCTCCGATTACCGCAGTGAAGAATGCCGCCGTGAGATTTTCAACAGCAGCCTCGCCGGAAAGGAAGTGGATCTGTCGGAAACCGATGACGAAACCGAAAACCAAGTGATTCAGATATAAGGAGGACTAAAGTATGGATAACAATATTTCAAAAGCGGAATTTCTCCGCAACTGCTTCAACGAAATGCTTGATGATGGAAAGCCACATAGATACCGAGAGCTTTTGGAATTCGCTCGGCAGCAAATTCAGGGAACAAGGTTCGATGAAAAAATCCAGCCGAACCTTTTCATCCAGTATGTCAACAGCGTCATCAAGAAACCCGATTCGAACTATGAACGAGTACAGTTCGGTATCTATCAGAAAAAATCTCCGCAAAAACAGTTGGAAATCAAAGCGGATAACGAATTGGATCGGCTCTACTCCATGCTGGACTGTAGCTGTGCCTTAAAGGAGCAGATGGAAAAAGCATATACCGATTGCTGTGTTGTATTCCCCGAAAACCGTGAGGAACTTGCCGGAGCATTCAAGCACACCTTTGAAAGCCTCGATGAGTCCATAAACGGGCTGAGTGCATGGGTTGCCTATGTGGAGGATCTCTCCGATATGATTTATGAGGAAACCGATGACGAAACCGAGGCTCCGACGATGCAGATGTGACCGCCGTGTCAGCCCCTGTGTCGCCCCGTGTGGCGAGATGCAGCCCGAATCGGGTAAACACAAGCCCTGCAAAGGCAAAGCGCCGTTTGGAACGGTTTTCGCACCTTTTTGCGGAAATCGGCAGGCGGTACGAAAATAAGCAGGAGAAAGCGAGGGGTTGCCTTGCTTTCCCCTCGCAGGACACAGCGGACGGCAACGCCGACCGCATAAGGCTTTGCAGGGCTTTTGGGGGCTGTAACGAAAACTGCGATTTAGGGGTTGCACGGATAAAAACCTCGCAAGTTTAGGGGTTGCGGTTTTTGAGCGAAAAATACGGCAGAAAAAGGAGATGATTTGAGTGCCGACGCCGAAAAACAAACGCAAATTTGCACTGTGGCTCTATCCGGAAACGATCGATAAAATCGGGCAGCTCTACACCGCGGACGATTGCCGCAGTAAATCCGAATTCATAGAAAAGGCGGTGCAGTTCTATATCGACCACCTCACTGCCGAGGATCAGCGCTCCATGCTGCCGAACGCAATGCTGTCCTCTATGAAAAGTATTGTTGCCGAGAGCGACAACCGCATCTGCCGATTGCTTTTCAAGATGGCTGTGGAACTCGCCGTCACAATGAATGTGATGGCGGCAAACAGCGACATCGACGATATCACTCTCGAACGGCTCAAGGGCGAATGCGTAAAAGAAGTAAAAAGACTCAACGGTAATTTTACTTTCCGTGATGCAAACGATTGGCAGAAGGGATAACGCATGGCAAGGTTAATTACGAAATTCAAATATCTAAAACCCGATGAGCGAAATCACTTCGGCGGCTATGCGGAATACATTGCTACCCGTGAGGGCGTTGAAAAGATAGATGAGTCAAAAAGAAATGCTCCGGCGACAAACAAACAAAAGCAACTGATAAAGAAAATCCTCTCGGACTTTTCCGACAGCAAATCATCGTTGGAGTATGAGGACTACCTCAAAGAGAAAACTGTCGGTGCGGCTTCGGAATTTATTACCCGAATGCTTGAGGAAAACGCCGATGAGATGATGCACACAAAAACCTATGCCGACTACATCGCCACCCGTCCCCGTGCGGAACGCTTCGGCTCTCACGGACTCTTTACCGATGACGGAGTGGCGGTGGATCTGAAAAAGGTGTCGGATGAACTCAATGCGCATACGGGAAATATGTGGACGGCAATCGTCTCACTTCGCCGTGAGGATGCCGAGCGACTCGGCTATGATAACGGCAGTCGGTGGCGGGATATGCTCCGGTCGCAAACGCAAGCGCTCTCCGAGTGCCTGCGGATACCCATGAGTAACCTCCGTTGGTTTGCCGCATTCCATAACGAAAGCCACCATCCGCATATCCACTTGATAGCCTACTCGACAAATCCAAACGAAGGCTATCTCTCGGAAAAAGGCGTGATGGCCTTGCGTTCGTCCTTCGCCAAGGATATATTCGCACAGGACTTGCTCTGCGAATATAAAAAGCAGACCGAACACCGTGACGCACTCAAGGTACAGAGCCGTGAGATACTCGCCGAGCTCATCGCCAAGATAAACGGCGGCACCTATGACAATCCACAGGTGGAGGATCTGTTGCAGGCACTCGCCAAGAGGTTGGCTGCAACCAACGGCAAAAAACAATACGGCTATCTGCGTAAGGATATCAAGGAGATCATCAACCGCATTGTTGACGAACTCGGCAAGGACGAACGCATCGCAGCTCTCTATGACTTATGGTACGAGTCAAAAGAAACCGCACACAAGGTGTACAGCGAAAGCCAACCGGAACGGCTGCCGCTGTCGCAAAACAAGGAATTCAAATCCGTGAAAAACATTGTGATAGCCGAGGCGATGAAACTTAATCTGCCGACAGACGAGGTTGAGGAAACGGATGAGCCTGTCGATCCGGACTGTGAGCCGACTACCGAGGAAACCGAAAGCCCCGATCCGCCTCCGCCTATGGACGAATACGAAAGAACGGTCAAAGACGCTGACAAGGGCAACAAATGGGCGCAATACCGTGTAGCAAAATTTATGCTCGACCGTGACGGCGAACACTACGATCCGAAAAAGGCTGTGGAGTATCTCACCAAATCCGCCAAGCAAGGCTACACCGTTGCAAAATATATGCTCGGTAAATTGTATTTGCGTGGCGAGGATGTGCCGAAACAAATACTCCACGCTTTGCATTGGCTTGAAAGTGCCGTCAAAGACAATAACCAATACGCCGAATATCTGCTCGGCAAGACCTTTCTCAAGGGCGAGGACATAGAAAGAGATGCCGAACGAGCCGAAAGCCTGCTTCGCCGATCCGCAGAGCAAGGAAATAAATATGCGGCATACACGCTTGGCAAGGCGTATCTTGACGGAGATATTCTTCCTCAAAACATTGACGAAGCCGTGCGCCTGCTGAATCTGTCGGCATCAAAGGGCTTTGCTCCGGCACAGTTTATCCTCGGCAGACTGTTATACAAAGGCGATGTTATTCCGAAAGATATCCGGCAGGCTGTTCGTTGGCTTGACCGTGCCGCCGCACAGAAAAATCCCTATGCGGCGTACCTTGCAGGCAAGATATATCTGACCGAGGTCGAAGTCAAGGACATTCAAAAGGCTATCCGCAGTTTTAAGATAGCCGCCGAGAACGGAAATGATTATGCCGAATACCAACTCGGCAAAATCTATCTCTACGGTAAAGACATACCGAGAGATACAGATAAGGCGATGTACTATCTTCATCTTGCCGCCGAGCATGGCAACCAATATGCCGCACAGCTCATCCACAGCATTCGTATCAACGGAAACTGGACGGCGGCGCTTGCCTCTCTCCGTCTGCTCGGACACATGGCTCGTATCATCCAAAACCGCTTGGAGGATGAGCGCAGAGGCAGAGAAAACAGCATTGACCGCAAGCTGCGGAGAAAAATCGAGGAAAAGAAACATGCACACGGTCTCAAGCAATAAAGAAAGGAGAAATCATGTCAACCGAATACATTCACTTTACAGCCGGGCAAAAGGAAGCTGCTCGGCAGACGGACCTGGTCGCACTTCTGCAAAGCCAGGGCGAACACTTAAAACGCTCCGGCAAGGAATATGTGTGGCGTGACGGCTCGGAAAAGGTTACGGTCAGAGGAAATCTGTGGTTTCATCAATACGAACGCATCGGCGGCGATGCCGTGGACTTCGTCCGCCGCTTTTACAACATGGACTTTCCGCAAGCTGTCAATTTTCTGCTCGGCAATAACGGTGTCTCACTTCCGAAAGCCGAGCCTGTAAAACAGGAACCGAAAAAGCCTTTTGAATTGCCGCCTCAGAATGAAAATATGCGGCGGGTGTATGCCTATCTTTTGAACTGCAGAGGGATAGACCGAGAGGTGCTGTCTGCTTTCGTGCATAAAGGAATGATCTACGAATCCGCAGACTACCACAACGCCGTCTTTGTCGGCTACGATGAAAAAGGCGTTGCCCGACACGCACACAAAAGAGGAACAGGCAGTGAGAGCACCTACAAAGGCAATGCGGAAAGCTGCGATCCCCGTTACAGCTTCCACTGGACCGGAACGGACAACACACTCTATCTCTTTGAGGCTCCCGTAGATATGCTGTCCTTTATTTCTCTGCACAAGGAAAATTGGCGAAGCCACAGCTATGCTGCCGCCTGCTGTGTCGGGGATCAGGTGCTGTTTCAAATGCTGAAAGCGAACCCTAATATAGACACCGTTTGTCTCTGTATGGACAACGATGCCGCAGGTCAGGCGGCGAACAAAAGAATATCCGATAAGCTCTTTATACAGGGCATCAAACACGAAATCCTCGTTCCTACCCATAAAGACTGGAACGAGGATCTGTTATATGACGAACAGGAGGAAACCGAATGCCAAACATTGCAGCTTTAATCACCGTTGCCGCAATTATGTTTGCCGTCCTCGGTGCGATTACTCTGATCGCTCATATCTACAATCTCAATAACATCAAGAGCAAAACCGTCGGCGACGGTCAACACGGCACGGCTCGGTGGGCAAACAAAGCCGAGATACGAAAGACCTACCGCCACATCCCGTTCACGCCAAAGAAATGGCGTAGGCAGGCAAAGCAAAACCAAACGCCCACCATGACGGCGACAGCACCGAGGAAACTGCTTGTGAAAAAGACCGAGCCGACCGAGGAAGCGCTGCCGCAGGGCATCGTGGTCGGGTGCAAGGGCGGCAAGCACAGCACCACCGCCATGATAGATACCGGAGATGTCCATGTGCTGATGATTGGTGCGGCGGGTGTCGGCAAGACCGCCTTTTGGCTGTACCCGTGCATTGAATACGCCTGTGCATCAGGAATGTCCTTCCTCTCCACCGATACCAAGGGCGATGTCATGCGTAACTACGGCAACATAGCCAAGGATTACGGCTATATGGTTTCGGTCATTGACTTGCGAAATCCCACCCGATCAAACGGAAATAATATATTGTACCTCGTCAATAAGTACACCGACCTATATGCTGCCAATCCCGACCAAATCGTCTACAAGGCTAAGGCCGAGAAATACGCAAAAATCATATCGAAAACTATTATCCTCTCCGGCATGGATGCGGCGAGTTTCGGTCAAAACGCATACTTCTATGACGCCGCCGAGGGCTTGCTGACCGCAACCATTCTGTTGGTAGCGGAGTTCTGTGCACCGGAGAAACGGCACATCGTTTCGGTATTCAAAGTGATTCAGGAACTACTCGCCCCGTCCAAAAAGAAAGGCAAGAATCAGTTTCAGCAGCTTATGGAGTTACTCCCGAATGAGCATAAAGCAAAATGGTTTGCGGGTGCGGCACTGAACACCGCCGAACAGAGTATGGCATCCGTCATGTCAACAGCACTCTCCCGACTCAATGCATTCCTCGACACCGAGTTAGAGCAGCTCTTGTGCTTTGATACCGAAATCGACGCCGAAACCTTCTGCAATCAGAAATCGGCTATCTTTGTAATTATGCCGGAGGAAAATCCAAATACCTTCTTTATGATCTCACTGATTATCCAACAGCTCTACCGTGAGATACTTGCTGTTGCCGATGAAAACGGCGGCAAGCTCAAAAACCGCTGTGTGTTCTTCTGCGATGAGTTCGGAACGCTGCCCAAAATCGAAAGTGCTGAAATGATGTTCTCCGCCTCCCGTTCAAGGCGTTTACAGATCGTTCCCATCATCCAATCCTTTGCCCAGCTCGAAAAGAACTACGGCAAGGAAGGTGCGGAGATCATCGTGGATAATACGCAGGATACCATCTTCGGCGGCTTTGCTCCCAACAGCAGCTCGGCCGAAACACTGTCCAAGGCACTCGGCAGCCGCACGGTCATGAGCGGCTCGGTCAGCCGTTCCAAAAACGATCCGTCACAGTCGCTTCAAATGATAGAGCGACCATTGCTGACACCGGATGAACTCAAATCTCTTCCAAAGGGCGATTTTATCGTCATGAAAACCGGTGTGCATCCGATGCGGGTACATCTCAAACTGTTCTTCAAATGGGGGATTGAGTTTGACGACGAACACCCTTACGCCGTACCCGATCAAGGCAACCGTGAGGTCAAGTATGCCGACAAGAAGGAAATTCAGGACGGCATCCTCGAAAAATATCCGCCGGAGTGGAAAGAGGAAACGCCTGCGCCGAGCGACGCTGACGGCGGCGGTCAGGCACAGCATGACAGCCCCAAGAACGAACCGCAGAGGATTCCGCCCAAGGGTGAAAAGCGGGGCGGCAAGCCCGTTCGTACCTCACCGCCGAAAAAAGAAACTGCTCCCGATGTAACGGAAGCAGAGATCATAAAAGACTTAACCGAAACGGAGGCGCAAAGCAATGAGCCGTCTTGATTTTCTTTACCGCACCGAGCTGCCGCACAGAGCCGTTGCGGTATATATCTATCTCGCCGACAGGACGAACGAGAACAATGAGTGTTGGCCTGCCATCCCGACCATAGCCTCAGACCTCAAGCTCTCGCCCTCCACCGTTCGCCGCGGGATCCGTGACCTCAAAAAAGCAGGGCTTATTGAAACCGAGCAGCAGTATCGCAAAAACGGCGGCAAGAGCAGTCTGCTGTTCCGGCTGAAAGCGGAGTGAAAAAAGCAAAACGCTCCGCCAAGGGGGAAGTCTGCCTACTCGGTGATAGGTGCCACCTGTCATGGTGATAGGAGAAAGTGAACTACCCAACTGAAGAATAACTACAGCAGAAAGAAAAAACAACGAAGAATCAGTGAGATAAAATTGCTGTTTTAGTCGTCGCTATTTCAGCAGACAATCGCAATTTATTGCGATTGTTTGCTGAAATTATAGCATACTGTATTGTAATCAGGGATTATTTATGTTATAATAAGCTGCAGTATCTATATTTATCGAGGTGATAGCGATGATTATTCTTTCCGTCAGCTACAACAAGCTTTGGAAGCTGCTTGTCGATAAAAAAATGAGCAAGGCTGATTTACGCAGGGCGGCGGAGATTTCTCCGAACACAATGACAAAGCTTCGTCGTGATGAAGAAGTGTCGATGTCTGTTCTGAAAAGAATCTGCGAATATCTGGAGTGTAATATCGGGGATATCTGCGACTTCATTCCGGTTTCAAAATCGGAGGTGAATGCTTGATGACGGTACAGCTATTGCTTGAGTGCGAGCAATATATCCGAAACGGCGGCATTCTTGCCGGTTCGTCTTTTGGGAGAATAGAAATACCTTCCCATAAGATGATGGACATTGATACCGATGCCGCGGAACAGTATTTACAGCAACACCGAGAGAATTATTTTACAGAGCAGATGTTTGCCTTTATTGATCGTACCGGTCAGAAAGACAGTGATATCTATAAAAAGGCATTGATTGACCGCCGATTGTTTTCCAAGATACGGTCGAACAAAAAATACATACCTGCCAAGAGAACGGTAATCGCTTTGTGTCTTGCATTGGAATTATCAAGAGAGGATGCAGATAAACTTCTTTCCTCTGCCGGATACAGTTTATCCCGTGCTGACGATTTTGATCTTGTGATTGCATTTTGCATTGAAAAGAAAATATTTAATTTCTTTGACATTAACGAGGCGCTTGTTCATTTCGGTTTTGAGTCGTTTTGAAAAAGAAAAAGCCGCCGTCGGAAAACGGCAGCCGATTATCATTTTGAGTCCGCGGATTTATCATCCGATGTGTTCAGGTTATCGAGCGCATATTGAAGGCATTGCACAACGATTTTATTCATGGAAGTGTTGTACTCGCCGGCAAGGCGGTCAAGCTGCTCCACAATATTTACGGGAATGCGGAATGTTTTATTGACGGATTCAAAACCCTTTTCAAGCTCAAGCATGATAAATCTCACCTCTCTGCATATTATTATGCACTATATTCAGAAATAAATATACAAGCAGTTTATCTTGCAAAACTCTTGCAGATAGTGCCGAAAAATTGTATAATGATACTTGGAGAAGTGTGACTATCACTGAGTTTCAAAAAATGTCGCCGCTGCGGCGACCAAATTACAGACGGAATAGTTTAAAATGGATTTCGGAATAGGAGGGAGGCTTTACTATGGGAAAACCGAAGAAACTAAGGAAGCTGATAAAAGCGGCGAAAATGGGCAACCCCTGCGCTATGTACCGACTTGGTATTTGCTTTGAAACAGGAAATATGACTGAGAAAGACTTAACGAAAGCTGCCGAATGGATCTCCGCTGCGGCCGAGGCCGGATATACTCCGGCTGTCGAGTGGATAAACGACTATTCCTTTGACGACAGTGCCATAGTGCAGGCAGAAAGCTGACCTGCGGCAGATAAAATGAAGAAAGGTAAAAAAACGGACAAAGGCATGAATAATAACATTAAAATTCAAAAATACAACACGATTCTTGACAAAGTGGATCTTTATGAAGGGCTTGAAAAAGACACGCTGACAATACGGCTTGAGGGAAACATCGGCGAGGACTGTCCGTCCGATATGCACAGATATGATATCTCTTTCCCTGCCGCGGTCGGAGAATACACAGTCGATTTTTCATTCTATTTCCCGAAGCACAAATACGAGCTGATTATAAAAAGCGTTAATAAAAACAGCGTTGATATTACTTTTAACGGAAATGACTACACGCTGTCGAAAAAAAAGACGGTTCTTTTCGAGGAGAGAAGATCTCAAGCGTCGTACGACGGACCGTGGTTTACCGCCGTTGACGAAATCGAGGCTATATATACAGGCTATATATACAAAAGAAAAAGAGGAGCAAGATGTGCAAAATAAGCCTTAATATTTCAAAGCCGAAAGAAAAGCTGAAGGCAGGCGAAAGCAAACTTTTCGGAAATCCCGATGTATGGGACGGCTTTATTTGGCCGAGCGTCAGGGAAAACGGAGCGGAATATGACCTGACCTTTATGTGTCAGATAAGCTGCGAGCAAGCATCCGCCTTTGACGAAAGCGGACTGCTTCCGAAAACGGGAATACTCTACTTCTTTTACGATCTTGACACGATGCCGGAGCTGTCGGATGCAGGGTCGGCACGGGTGCTGTGGTACAACGGCGAACTGTCCGCCCTGCATGAAATGATACTGACAGATGAGGACGGCAACAGTCTGGCGTTTTCCGAGCAGAGAATCGATTTTGATGTGGCAGATGCGGATGAAAAATCATCTCATCTTCTTCTTGGAGATATGACGCAAAGCTGTGATTTTATAAAAGATTATCTGCCGCTTTTGCGTATCGGCTCGCTTGAAACGGAGGATGCGGAAATCCGCTTTAAAGATGACGGTTGGCTGTGCTTTTATATTGAGAAAGAAAAACTTGGAGCGTGCGACTTTTCCAAAGTGAAAGCGGCGCAGATATAACGGGAGGAGCTTTACTATGGGACTGTTTAACAAAATGACTTTTTGGGATGCCCTGCAGCTTTTAGACTGCGACTATCTTTCACCGCATCTGAAAAAGAAGATCATCAAGGCAGAATCCAATTTTACCGAGGAAGAAAAAACGGCTTGTTATATTATGTACAGCCTGCATAAGGGAGATTGTGGTCTGGCGCTGTCTTTTATCAACAGAGCAGAACATGGAGAAGAACTGATTCCGGAAATAATGATGGCTCTGTTTACGCATGTCGCTGTTCGTACCTTCAGGGCGGCTTATGAGAAGGAGCCTTCCAATCCCGACTACATTGCCTTTTTCGCTTTTGCCTATGAGATCGGCTTCTACGATTGCGAAAAAGATCACGCAAAGGCTGTCGAGTTTGCTGATCTTCTGCGCTTCACAGACGCCGACGGAGCGCTTGTTAAATACGCGCTGAAAAAGATTTTCCCGGAAGGTGCCGACCGTGCCGCCTCGGACAATAAGTCAGCCGACACCCCTGAGAGCAAAAAAGCGAATGCTGCCGCAACCGCCGATACGGAGTCGACTTCTCCCGTCGTCCCTTCTGAGGCAAAGGGTTCTTCCAACAAATCCGAGCCGCAGGGAGAATTCAAGCGGATTGAAATTGACGGCGACCTGTTCGAGGGCTATTTCATTAACGGAAAAAAGAACGGGCGCGGAAAATACACCTGGGCAAACGGCGACGTCTATGACGGAATGTGGAAGGACGGCAAAAGATGCGGCAGGGGAAGAATCAGTTGGTCAAACGGAGCGTCATTTGACGGTGAATGGCACGACGGTAAAAAGCACGGCCGCGGAACCTACACCTGGGCAGACGGTACCTATTACGAAGGAGAGTTCGCCGACGGTAATTTTAACGGATTCGGGAAAAAAGTATATTCCTCCGGCGATGTGTACGAGGGACAGTGGAAAGACGACAAGCGGGAGGGCTCCGGAAAATATACCTCCCAGCAGGGTTGGGTATATACCGGCGACTTTGCGGAGGACGAGATATCCGGATACGGAACCGTGATTTTCCCGGACGGCGGCAGCTATGAGGGCCAGTGGCAGAACGGAAAGCGAAACGGGCACGGGAAAGAAACCGCTGCCGGCGGCTTTATTTACTATGACGGAGAATGGAAAGACAACAAAAAACACGGATATGCCGTATATACGAAAGAAGGGGCAAGGCCCTCTCCGGATGCGGATTATTCCGTATATAAATGCGAGGGTTCTTTTGTTAACGGGCGGAAGGAAGGCCGGCATCGTGAATTTCTGGAAGCCTTTGTCTGGCAGCAAAGCGGAGAAGGCTATCGGAAATGCAAAAACCCCGGTGAAGCCTTTGACGATTTTTACCGGGACGGTATCTGTAAAGCCTCGTTAAAGGCAACGGCGGAGACGAAGGGATATTCGGTGGAAGAAGCCGAACGGATTGCCACCGAGCAGGAAGCACGGAATCTTCAAAATGCACGGGATGCGGAGCAAAGGAAAAAGTATGCCGCAATTCCGTATGACGGAAGCATAAAAACCGTCGAGGACGCTCGGCGCGCGAGGGCTCTTGCGGATGGAAAAAGCTCGTCTACAACTCCTGTTTACACCAATTCCTCCCCTGCCGCTGCGCAGGACAGCGCCGATACGGCAGAGGACTTCGAATGGGAGGAGTTTTCCTCGGTCGGCGAGCTTCACGAAAAAATCCTCCGTCCGGAGCTTTTCCGCGACCCGCGGGATCGCTATCTTCTCAATTCGTGTATGTATCTGGAGCCGTTCGTCGATGAATTCCATGAGGAATTTGCGGGCGGCGACTATGCGGAAACAAAGGAGATCATCGCCGAGATCCTCGGCGTGGAGAGCGGCGAGCTCACGGAGAGCATCGAGCTCCGTATTGACTTTATTCGCGGATTTACCGAAAAGGAGTACCTCCTTGCGGCGATGTACAGCCTTGTTTACGACGAAAGAACGGACCTTGCGCCGTATCTTGCCAATCTCGCCTGCTATTTATGGACGGACACCGGGGACGGCGACTACCTTGATCCGCTGCTTGATCTGTTCAGGCTGTCCGGTGAATACGATGACGACGACAGCACATGGCTCTGCGCCATACTCCGCCTACAGGAAAACGGCAATATCAACGATCCGCTCAAGCCGAACGATGACGGCAGCTTCGACGACCAATTCGCAGATTTCGATGATGTGTTTGGCGATCTCCTCGATAAAGGATACCTGCCCGGCTCGGACGGAAAAATGTATCTGTCGGACAGTGACGATAACGGCGGGGACGAAACGGAGGAATCCGATACCGGAGACAACGTGCTGCTCCGATACCAAAACGGGGATTCATACCGCGGCGCGGCGGTCGGCGGCGTGCGTGAGGGATTCGGCGCATATTTCTTCGCAGGCGGCGGCTTCTACCGGGGCTGCTTCCATGCGGACAACTACGAGGGCTACGGCATGCTGGACGAAGGAAACGGAAGGGTCTACAAGGGGCTTTGGAAGGACGACAAGCGCTGCGGCTACGGTGAGCAGACCCTTGAAAGCGGGTCAAAATATTTCGGTTGGTGGAAGGATAACGTCTACCACGGCTTCGGTCGGTTTGTTTTTGCCAGTGGCTCCGAGAATGTCGGAGAATTTAAAAACGGAAATGAAAACGGTATTTTTCTCATAAAACGAGACGGAGAATGGTATGGGTATAAGTGGGTAGACGGAGAAATAATACCTTCGCTTGACGGAGCCTTGATAACCTACAACGATGGATCCGGATATGTCGGTCAGACCGTGACGGAGCATCGCAGAGGATTGACCGTCCGTATCAGGCAGGGCTACGGCGAATACCGATTCCCGGGAAACTCTCGAAACGGCTCCACGAATATCTATCAGGGGCAGTTTTCTCAAGATGTGCCCTATGGAACGGGAATCCGCGTCGATACCACCGGAGAGGAACCAGTCATTCTTGCCAGCGATGATTTCCGCGGAGATTCCATTCCCGACGGAAAATGCCGCGCAGTCCGGCTGACCGGCGTGGATAGCTACGAATACGCTCTATTCTATGAGGGCGGATATCGGGACGGAGAAGCCTTCGGCAGTGGAATGCTGTATGTTGCCGGAGACAGTGAAAACGATCACTACAGATACCGTCCGTATGGACTGCCTATCGGCAGCATTGTTCGTTGTGACCATTTTGACGGCGGTCCGACAGGCGCCGCCATAGTAACCGATGCATACGGCGAGATGAGATACGGACGCTTTGTTGACGGATTCTGGGAACCGAACAAGTAATGTCATCTGATTTTGATAAACGGAGTGTGAAATATGCAGCCCGAAACCGCATTAAAGCTGTGTGCCGCAGCAGAAATCCTGATCGTTGCGGTCAGTGTTCTCCTCGCGGTATGGAAACGGAATAATCTGAAAAGCGTTATCCGCACCCTCGGTGTGGGCGTGTTTTTGTCGCTGGTGGTGATGGTGCTGCCGTATTACATCGGCGGCAGAAGTCCCTATGCCTTTTGGCTGTCGGTGTTCAACGCCATGTGCGCCATGTTAATGAATGCCGATCCGGTGGAAATACTGGAAAGCATCGGCGCCGTTCAGGTAAGCTTTGTTTCGGTCTATCGGGCGGTACTGCTGTTTCTGTTCATTTTAGCTCCGCTGTTTACGGTCGGTATTACGCTGTCCTTCTTCTCGGAGCGGTTCACAAGGCTGCTCTACCGACTTCGTTCGGTATTTCGGAATTCCTATTTATTCTCGGCTGTAAACGAACGCACCGTCTGCCTTGCGGAGAATATTGCCGAAAAGGAACGGAAACCGCTGATTCTGTTTGCGATTTCCGGCAGTACGGAGGATGAAAGCGCCGAACTGCTATCCCGAATCAAAAAGCTCGGCGGGTATGTTCTGACCGGGGATATTTCCTCCGTCCGGCATAACATCCGCCGCAAACGCCATTATTATCTGTTGGATTTTGACGGCAGTATCAATCTGGAAAACGGTCTGCGGCTCTTTGAAAAATACAACGATGCGGCAAGTGATACTCTGTATATGTGGCTTTATACCAAGGATGAAACGGCTTCGGTCATCTTTGATTATCTGTACGAAAAATTTCATGTGCAGCTTATTAACGAAGAACAGCTTATCGCCCGGCAGCTTGTGCGGGACTTTCCGCTGTATAAAGCCGTGACGGGAAACAGACTGTCGGTACTGCTTGTCGGCGCGGGAAATATCGGGCTGGAAATTCTGCGCACCGTCACATGGTGCGGGCAGTTGGGTGACGGAATACGGACGGAGATTCATGTCATCGACCGGGACGGCGACCGGGCAAAGGCATTGCTGGCCAAAAGCTCGCCGCAGCTTGCCGAAAGGTTCGGCATACAGTTTTATACCGCGGATACGGAAACCGACAGCTTTCCGAAGGTGCTGTCCGATATCTCTCCCGATTACATCATTGTCTCTCTCGGCGAGGAAAAGCGCAATATCCGCACCGGACTGTATCTACGGCGGTTTTACGGGCTGAACGGCGACAAACCGTTTATACATATTCTGATGGACAAAACGGCAACCGAGGAACTGCTTCTGCCGTATTTGTGCCTTTCAGATTGGAAAATATCCGCCGACCGGCAGAGGTACACGGAGCAAAAGCTGTGCTCCTTTGCACTGCTGCCCTTCGGCAGCTATGAGAAGACCTACGGACATATCCTGACTGCCGACTCATTTGACTATTGGTTGGCGGTTGCGGTCAATGCCGTGCGGATAGGCATTTCCGAAATCAACGAAACACATACACCTGCGCTGCTCAAAAGTCTGTACAATCAGGTGGAGTATTACAAAAACTACGCGGGAGCGTATGCTGTTTCTCTGCCCTATAAGCTGTATCTGATGGGGCTTGAGCTTGTTGATGACGGAGGAGGCGACCTTTCTGTTATGGAAGAAACATTGCCGGCATTTGAGGATGTCCTTCTCAGACAGGAGGCCTTGCGCTTTGAAGCGTTTATGCGCGCGTCCGGCTGGACGGATTTGCCGCTTGACTGCGTTCATGATGGCATTTATCAGGATAAATTAAAAAAGTGCCACGCTCGACTTTCTGCGGAAAGCACCAAAAAACTGTCCGATATTACGGGACGGAATTTTGATGCGGAGGATCGGCAGAACCTATACCGTATCCCGCAGATTTTGCGTCTTGCGGGGGAACTGTCCGGGAAGAAACTTTCGGTACGAAAAGCGATGGAAACCGAAACGAAGGATATGTGACAGTCATAAAACTACCGTTAAGGAGAAAAACCTATGAGCATATGTGACGAATTAAAAAATCAAGCGGAGCAAACATACGCCGAAGGAATCGACAAATCCATCGAAACAGCGGCGGCGTGCTTTCGGCTTTGCGCAGAAGGCTTATTCCGATTTTCCGATGACGGCGGAGGAAGCTACCCGATACAGGATATTTCGCTGCTCATTGCCTGCTCGGCGGTGTCGGGCGGCTGGAACAGAGCAGGCTCTGCCGACAGAGAGCGTATGTCTGAAAGACTGAAGCTGTATGTGTCAAGCGTCAACGGACTGTGCGACGATCTGCCGCTTGTGCTGACCGTTCCCGGCTATGCGAATATCGGGCGGAATCTCATGTCGCCGCCGCAGATAACGGCGTTTGCCGAACATCTGACGCGCCTGTTCCAAACGCTTGACGAGCATGAAAAAATGGCGGTCGTCACAATGCACTATTTGATGCTGTATGCGGTGTTTGAAGAATGGCCGCAGGCGGATGTGCTGAAAGACGCCTATGAAAGAGCCTCCGTTCAGCCGGAGGAAGCCTACGAGCCGCCCGAGAGCAATACGGCAGGCGTTCCGTTCTCGCATACATATGCCGCTCCCGCACAGCCGACAGCGGCGGCGATTGCCCGATATGAACGCAACGCAAAGCGCCGCTGGAGGCCGCTGAAAATTTACCTTATTGTAACGGGACTGTTTATTGCGTTGGTGCTTGGGTTATATTTTTACGCCGCACCTCCGTTTTCTGAAGGCCAGGCGATTGTGGTAAAGGATATCACCGGACAGTCGGTGAAAATGCTGCCGGAGTCCGAGCCTGTTGAGCTTGCCTTGGTGGGGCTGACGGATTATAACGGCGTTGTCCGCCTGTTTTACGGAATGATAACAGGCATTGTGGTGTACCGAATAGTGTCAATCATCGCCGTGTTTATCATAAATTTACTTTATCGAAGGAGAAATGCAAAAAAAGCTGCTGCTTTAAGGGCAGGCAATTATATACCGTAATCAGAAGGAGGATGGGTATGTTCAAAAAAGTCATTACACTATTATTCGGCACAGCGTTTATGGTAGTGCTGATGCTTGCAGCAGGCGGTGTCTATCTCCTGCCAGAAACTGTTATGGGCGTTTATCTGTACGCCGATGTGTGGAACGCCGTGGGAGGACTGTTCAGCCTAATGCTGGTTCCCGGCTTTGTGGTGGGCTATGCCGCCTGTCAGAGCCGAATTCTCGGTGCAGTCTGGTTTATCGGCTTTGTTGTATTGGGATTTATCAGCGGGATCAGCGTTTGGTGGATCGTCACGGCTGTGCTGCTTATTCTATCCTACATATTCTGCATCAGCGAGAATGTCGGCGATTATGACGACCTCGACACCTACGACAAGCTCTGTGTGCTGATCCCCGCCTTCGGGGCACTGCGGTTTATCGACCGCTTCGGGCTGGAAGGCTTTTTCGGCGTGATCGGTAAAATTCTTTCTGTTATCGCTATAATACTGAATTTTGCACTGATGTTTGCTCTGTGGATCGTGCCAAAGAATGAAGCCACCGTGTTTGGCACGGTTATCATGCAGATCAAGACTTTCGGCAGTACGCTGTTCGGCGTTGTTGTTATCTTCGTTTTCCTGCCGCTGTTTTCGGTTTACAGTGCGAAATATTCCTTTATTAAGCCGGGGCTTGCCAAAGTGCTTGCCTGTATTTTCGGCGGCTACGACATTATGCGCGGTGCATTTGTAACTATGCCGGCTTTGCTCGGTGGATTTAATTTGTCTATGGACACCTCCATGGAGGGCGCAAGTCCGATTTTTAACAATATGTTCGGCATTGAGGCGTGCTTCCTTATGGCGATGCTGCTCGGCGGAATCCTTTGTGTTAAGACTGCCTTTGGTAAAAAGCTGGGTATGGTCGCACAATTCTGTCTGACAAAGGACGGCACGGCATCACTGCGCTGTCTGATGATGGCGGCGCTTTCAACCGTGCTTGTATTCAGCATAGCCCCCGCCGCAATCTTTATTGTGTGGCTCACCGCTGTTGTCGTTATAATGCTTGTTACCAAAAAAATGGGACCCCCATGTTACAGCTATGAAGAGCTTAAGTCTATGGGCTATTCCGACTACCAGGCAAAAAAACTGCTGCAACGAACGGTATCCTTCTAAATGAGTTGTGCATAAAGGAGTGTAAGATAATGACAGACGAAAAACGCAGTCGAATCAAAGAACTGGAAGAAATGCTTTCCTATCTTGTAAAAGATAAGATGACGTTAGATGAAAAGCTGAAAAGTCTCGCGGACGCGCATTGGACGGCATGGCACGCTGGCTACGGCGATGCCATGGCAAACAAGCTGATGGCCGGGCAGGAGGATTGGGAGACGCAGATGTGGGAGAAAAACTGCAAGAACAAATACAAAATCGACGCACTCTTTGACCTGCTGAACGAGGTAAAGAAAGAGGGTGACGGAAAATGCTGACATGCCGCTATTGCGGCTCGCATCGGCTTGAAACCGTTGGCGGCGACTACGGCAACCCCTTTGACCGCAGAAAAGAAAAAACAATCTGCCTTGACTGCGGACGAACGGTCGCGACAGAGCCGGATTTAGCAGACTTGTTTCAAAGTGTTATCTGCATCGAAATCGAAATGACGGCTGAGGGCGGCGGACTTGTCCGAAAAGCAAAGGCGAAATTTCCCTTTGAGGACGGTGCGTATGATTTGAGCCGTCTTGCCTATCCGCTTTGCCGCTATAAACGCTTGAAAATCAGCAAAGATACAGCAGACCTCGGCGGCGAGATTTTTGTAAGCATTACCGATGTGCCGTATGAAACAACAAGACAATATACCGCTTACGCCCCCGATAAGCGACCGGTGGCGGAAACGGTGAAAATTAGAATAAAGAGAGGTATTATTTTATGAACCATTCAATGAATGATGTTAAAGCAACCGTACAGCTACGTCCCGAGGCGAAAAGAGCGTTTATACTTCGCATAATCCTGAGTGTGCTCGTTTTCCCCACCGTTGTGCAGTATATCTATATGTTTCTGTCGAAAGCACTCAAAGCGGCGGGGCTTACCAGTGTGGAAAGCGTGGTGTCTTTACTTTGGAAAACGGTCGGGTCATTCATCATACTGCTTGTAATTGTTTTGTACCTCTACCGTGCCAATATCCGCAAGTGGACCTATTCATATATGCTGAACTATCAATCACAGGCAATAGCAAACGGCTTTACGGTATGTCCCCGCTGTTCAAGTCCTCTTAACGAGCACACAGGTACCGGTTCATACTCGGTTCATGTTGGCGATGAGGTTACAACTACTTATTACAGCGACGGAACATCATCCACTAACCGTAAGCCTTTCTATGAAAACAGAAGCTACAAGTATAAATACTACATCTGCTCAAACCGCTCATGCAGACTTGAAAGCAGCCATGACAAAATCAAGTTTGGAAGAATGCCTGCGACAAAGAAAGATGCCATATGGCTTGTTTTTGGGCAGTAAGGAGAGATTATTATGGGACTGTTTGGAATAATGTCATATGACGAAGCAATGGAAACACTGATTGAAGGAACTGCTTCAAAATCGGTTTTGGAAAAGGCGTATAAAAGGATAAGAAAAAGCGAATACGACAAAAGCATCGGACGAAGAGCTCTGTATTATTGTTTTGGAGAGCTATATGGGTTAGGTATCGAAAAGTTGGAAACATCTGCGGTGGAACGGATTTTCGGTGCTGTTTGGGCTTCAGTTTACAAAGGGGATTTTGATGAAGAAACCCTCCAGCTCGTTGAAAAGCTGTTGAAGCAAAAGCCTGATTTTAATCGGCAGGCAAATGAAACCGCATTAAATATGCAGGCTGATCATAAGGCTTATAAATACGCAGTTGTATATCTCATTTTTGCGTATTTGTACGGCTGCGGTTTTGAGCCTAATATCGAGAGAGCAGAAGAATATGCCGAAAAATCCGAAGCGCTCGGAGATGAATATGCGGCTGTATGGAAGGCTCGCATCGAAGCCGTAAAAAACGGCAAATAAATGTCGCTGCGGCGGCGACCAAACGATCTACATGATGTGCTATCATTATGGTGTAAAGGAGGGACGCATATGAAACCCGAAACGGTGCTTGGAATAAAATACAGAGAAGAACCCACGGCAAAATTGCAGGAATGGCTAAAGCAATATGCTGCCATTGCGGCGGAGTTTCCGGGTGCGGAGGATTTGGCACAAAGGCTCTCAAAACGCGCCGAAAAAGCCGTTGAGCTCATTACCGAGCGAAATAGGCCGGAGCCGCCCTCATCGTCGCACGATGATATGTATTATATTGAGATGGCAAAGATCATGGACGATATGGACGCATCGTTCGACGGCGATTTTCCGCTGGGAAACGAAGCCGACGCGAGCTTTGCAGGCTGTTATTTTTCGGTTCCCGAACTTGCGGAAATACAATGCGGACTGCATCATCTGATCGTCTCCGGGAGCTTTAACGGATATAACTTCGATGTGCTGGTACGAAAGGGATTTCTTGCCGAATTATATGAGGACTGGCCGGAGGCGGTACGCTGCTATGAGGGCGTATCGACAAGCAAGAGCGTGCAGGAGCGTGAATACGAATGCCGCCGCAAAATGGCGAACGAAGGCAAACGGTGTTATGAAAAGGCGCTTGCATTTATGGAAAGCGGCGAGTGGAACGAGGTGTTCGCGCCATTGAACCGTGCCGCCAATATGGGCAATCCCGACGCCATGGTGGATTTAGCCCTTGCCCGTGTATACGGTCAGTACGGCTGCGCAAAGGATATGAGGGAAGCACTCACGCTTCTGCGTGCAGCGGCGAAGAAGGACAACGCCCGCGCCTGCTTTACGCTATGTCATTTACACGACAGCGGCGTATACGAGGTGCAAGCCGCCGAAGCCAAGGAAATGTGCGAAAAGGCGGCAAGGCTCGGAGATGAAAAGGCAAAAGCACGGCTTACCGACGGCTTTGACCTCCGCCCGATCCGTGAAATATTGCTCGGGCAGATCGACAAAGGCAACATTGACGCCCTTTGGCAGATGGCACAGTTGTGCAAAAAGGAAAACGATGAGATCGGTGCCGTCGAGTGGTTTAACAAAGCCATTGAAGCGGGGCAGGTTGACGCTCTGCTGAGCGTGGCAGCGGTTTATCTTGACAAAAACGGCGGCTTTTACAATAAAGAACTGGCAAGACAGTATCTTCGCCGTGCCGCCGACGACGGAAGTGTTCAGGCGATTATCGCCCTTGCCGATTCGGAGCTTGCAGACACAGATATCCCGTTTTGGCAGCAGGCGGCACAGCTTCGGGATTTGGAATATCCCGAAAAACGGCCAAAGAGAAAAATCAGGGAGCAGCACAAAAAACAGATGGCGTGGTATCGTCTTGCCGCCGAAGCAGGCGATACCGACGCGATGAACGCTCTGTGTATGGCGTATCATCTCGGATACCCCGAAACCCGTGACGACCGTGAAGCGTTTTTGTGGGCTTCCCGTGCGGCGGATGCGGGCGACAGCTCAGCGATGTATCAGACGGCGTATTTGTATGAAAACGGCTTTGGCACGGACAGGGATATTGACGCGGCACTTCTCCTCTACACTGAAGCCGCCGAACAGGGCGTGCGCTCGGCTATGATAAGGCTTTATGAGATATACACCGAAGGTCTTTTACATATTCAGCCGGACGGTCAAAAAGCGGCGCATTATCTGTGGCTTTCCGGCGAGGGACGGGATTAAAGGAGGCGCAAATAAAATGAAACTGAAAATCAAGGAAACTGCGTGGGGAATCAACCGAATGGCGGGAGGCTACCGTGAAAGAGTTACCGCCGATGAGTGTTTCCCCTGCAAAGTCGGGGAACTCCCCGATTTCGGAAAAGGCTGGCGGCATTTTACCATAGACGAGGTAACAGAAAACAGTATCAGCCTTTCGGTACACTACGCCGATCCGAAATATAACAAAACATGGACAATAAACAAGGGTGAAGAAATAACCTATCGGCCGCGCTCTTTTGACGGCGGGTATTTCTATAATTTTAAACTGATTTAGGAGGCACGGCTATGAATGCGATCGGAATCAAAATAAAAAAGGCGGATGGAAATCACGACCCCGGTGCAAGCAAGTTTTTCGGTGCGCCGGTACTTCCCGACGGGTGGGCGGAATTGTTTTCCGAGGACATTATCTTCTTCGGGCAGATACGGCTTTCGGATATCGCAGAGCTTGACACGGAAAACAAGCTGCCGCATACGGGCTATCTTTATCTTTTCCTCGATGTTGAGATATATCCCTATCAGGCGATGGCGTTTTATTATGACGGCGAGCCGAATGTCGTTGTGGTTGATTTCAACGAAGCGGAAGTGCAGTTTGCTCATTTGAACGAGGATTGGCTCATGAGCTTTGAGCCTGCCGATGAAGATTTTGACGGAACCCGTTTGTTCGGTGTTCCCTCCTCCGGCTATGAAACGGACGAGGAATTGCTGCTGCAATTCGATCCGCTGGCAGAAAGCACGGGCTTTCTCGACAATATCGACGGCTACGCCTATTTCTTCTTCGGCGAGGACGAGGACCGCATTGACGGTATCCGCTTCGGCATTGACCGTTCATAAAAGGGAGTTTATATATGGAACGGTATTTTGCAAAAGGCAGCAGGATCCCGCTGCAAAACGGGCAGTCGGCCGAAGTGATTGCAAAACTCGGCGAGGGCGGGCAAGGCACGGTATACCGTGTGCGTATCGGCGGAAAAGAATATGCGCTGAAATGGTATCATAAAGGCACCTTGCAGAATCCCCGCCGCTTTTATCAGAATCTTGAAAACAATATCCGGCAGGGTGCGCCCTCACCCGCCTTTCTGTGGCCGGAATTTCTGACAAAGGAAAGGGACGGCAGCTTTGGCTATGTCATGAAGCTGCGCCCGTCAAATTACAGGGAGTTTTCGGATTTTCTGCTGGCAAAGGTGCATTTTTCCTCTCTGTCGGCGGCGACAGGTGCGGCGCTGAATATCACCAACGGCTTTCGGGAGCTGCACCGGAAAGGCTTTTCCTATCAGGATCTGAACGACGGAAACTTCTTTCTTGATCCCGAAACCGGCGAGGCGCTCATCTGCGACAACGACAATGTGGCGCCCTACGGAGAGAGCCTCGGCATTGCCGGGAAAGCACGGTATATGGCGCCGGAGGTGGTGCGGAATATCAAGCGTCCGGATATCATGAGCGACCGGTTTTCTCTGGCGGTTGTGCTGTTCCGCCTTTTGTTTCTCGATCACCCGCTGGAGGGAAAGCGTGTGGTAGAGCATCCTTGCCTGACGGAAGAACTGGAACTGAAATTTTACGGCAAAGAGCCGGTATTCATTTATGATAAAACGGACGATTCCAACCGCCCTGTGCATGGTATACACGCAAACGCCCTGCGCTTTTGGCCGTTGTATCCGAAATTCATTCGTGAGCAGTTTTTGAAAGCGTTTTCTAAGGATGCTATGAGCGGAAAGGCGCTTCGTCCCACCGATAACGATTGGCAGATCATCTTTACACAGCTTCGTGACTGCATTGTCAAATGTCCATGCGGCGGAGAAACATTTCTGGATTTTGAGGGCGACAGCCTGTGCATAAACTGCGGCCTTAAAATCCCGAAACCGCCTGTGTTATCATCACAGAATCGCTATAAGGTCGCCCTATTCCCCGGCATAAAACTCTACCGCTGTCATACCGACCGTGACAGCGATGATTTCAAGAAAACTGTCGGCGAGGTTATACGCAATCCTAAAAATCCTGCTATATGGGGGCTTCGCAATCTCAGTGATGAGGTCTGGCAAGTTGAAACAAAGGACGGCAATGTAAAAAATATCGGCAAAAACGAGGTACTGGTTGTAACAAAAACAAAACAGATTCATTTCCCGAACTGTATCGGGACCATCGAATAAGGAGACTTTTAAAATGGCAAATATATATGAAGGTGCGGTGGAGGTTTCCCGCAGAACAATGACCCTTTTCTTTATGGTTGACGCATCAGGCAGTATGGACGGAGCAAAAATGGGGACGCTTAACTCTGCAATTGAAGAAGTTATTCCCGAAATCCGCAAAATATCCGCCGAAAATGCCGACGCAGCAATAAAAATAGCTGTGCTGGAGTTTTCAAGCGGCACAAGATGGATAACCCCCGCTCCGATGGATGCGGAGGATTTCACCTGGAGTTTTCTCACAGCCGACGGATTGACAGAATTCGGCGCAGCCTGCAAACAGCTTAACGAAAAGCTGTCCCGCAAGGCATTTATGAGTGATGTGGCAGGCTCATTTGCCCCTGCAATATTTCTGCTTTCTGACGGAGAACCGACTGACGAATATATTGGCGAGCTGTCAAAACTGAAAGAAAACAACTGGTTCAAAAAAGCCATTAAGGTTGCGGTTGCCATCGGCGATGACGCCAACCGTGATGTGCTTGCGCAGTTTACAGACAACAAGGAAGCGGTGCTTACGGTACATACGCCCGAGGCTCTCACAAAAATGATACGCTTTGTTTCGGTTACGGCATCACAGATCGGATCTAAGTCAAGCGGAGTCGGTAAAGGCGGCGTGGACGAAGCCGCAAACAAGCAGGACGAAATGATTGACAAAATCAATGAGGTCAAGGCCGCTGAGCCTGACGACGACGGTGATCTGGAATGGTAACCGATTATCGAACGTTCGGTATGACAGTAATCGGTGCTTCCCACATAAAAAGAGGCACGGTCTGTCAGGACTTTTCCTTAAGCTGTGAATTGCCCGACCGCAGAATTTCCGTCGTATGTGACGGTCACGGAGGAGCCGATTATTTCCGCTCGGACAGGGGCAGCCGCTTTGCCGCAGAAGCCTTTACCGAATGTATGAAAGATCCCGATGTCATAAGCGTCCTTTCGGCTGCCGCCACGCAAAAACAGCAGTCCGGTCGCATAGAACAGCTCATAAAAAGCATTATTGCCCGCTGGAACAAGCTTGTGGAATGGGACATAAAGGAACATCCCTTCAGCGAGGATGAACTAAGCGGCATATCGGGAAAAGCGCAAAGAAGATACGAAACAGGAGAGCGCCTGCAATCAGCATACGGCACGACCCTTATCGGTGTTATACTGACCGAGAATTTCTGGCTCGGTTTGCAGATTGGCGACGGAAAATGCGTTGCCGTATCAAAAGACGGCGAATTTTCGCAGCCGATTCCGTGGGATGAGCAGTGCTTTTTGAATGTTACCACATCAATATGCGATGAAAACGCCGCCAAGGAGTTCCGCTTTTGTTTTGAGCGCACTCTTCCCTCCGCCGTATTCATCGGCAGTGACGGGATCGACGACTGCTTTGCCACAGATGAGAGGCTGTATGATTTTTACCGTCTGACCCTCAGATCTTTTGTCCAAACTAACGATCAAACTGCCGTATCGCAATTAAAAGATTATTTGCCGACCCTTTCGGAAAGAGGCAGCGGAGATGATATGTCGGTAGGAATTATTGTCAATACGGATTTTGTGCGTCAAAACCCGACGGCTTTTGAAAAATCTCAGCAAGCTCCCCAAAACGAGGTAACGCCATGAATGATAACGGTTCCAAGTTTTATTATTCCCGTCTTACTGACGGCGAAAAAAATCTATACGATCGGATATGCGAGGCACTTCTTCGTTTTGAACCTGCCCTGTCCATCCACGCCGGTATGGGCAAGGCGTTTACGGTAGACACCAAAAAGATTATGACCGCCGTGCTGTTTGACAATCCCGTTTTCTTCTATCTCGACCGCCGTCGGATAATCACCAAACAGACCCCCATGTACATTCAGCTTATTTTTCAGTATGACTATACCAAAGAAGAAGCCGAGAAGCTTTGGGCTGAGGTGGAAAATCGGATAGAATTGTTTATAAAAAACCACATAAAGCCGGATATGAGTCCCCTCGCAAAACAACTCAAGGTGCATAATTTTCTTTATACCATTCGCACGGCTGAGGAGCCGTTTGACAGCGACTGCTTTTCGGTGGTCGGTGCATTGCTCCGTGATCGGTGTGTCTGCGAAGGATTCGCCAAGACATATAAACTGTTGTGCGACAGACTTGGAATTGCATCAATTGTAGTTGTGGGAGAGGCTTTACACGAAAACGGACGGCGGGAGCCTCATTCCTGGAACATCACCCGTATAAAAGGTGTAACCGCCCATACCGATGCGGCCTGGGATTCCCGTTTTGGCGGAGCGGCTTATGATTATTTTAATCTGTGCGACGCCGACATTGCCGCCGATCACTGCTTTGATACCGAATTTTATCCGAAATGCGACCCCAATAAAATCAACTATTTCTATAAAAACGGACTGATGGCACAAGATGAGGACGAACTGCGAAGAATCATTGCGGACAAGGCGGATGAGCCTTACTACTCGGTCAAGCTGCTGTTTCCGTTTTCAAAAGAGCGCCTTGATGAATTTCCCTTTGGTATAGGTACGCTTCGCTATAACGCCGCCCAGAATGTCATCGGATTTATCAAGGCTATGATAGAATAGGCCTATAAGCAGGAGGTATAATATGCACATTTCCCGGCAGGAATTAAACAGAATCGTACAACTGCACGGCATTATCGAAGGTCATAAGGAGCACAGCAACGCAGCGCCCACCTATAAAGACAGCCCTTATCTTGCCGAAATGGCGCAAATTGCGCTTGCTCCCCGTGATCACGATATAGAAACGCTGGAAGAAATCATTCCGGTGCTTTGGTATCTTACGGAGTCTTATGACAAAATGTGCCGTGCGGGAATGTCGGTGAAATTTTACACACCGCAGCTTCAAGCGCATACAGAGCTTATGAAACTCAAAGAATACGACAGCGAGAACATGGAAGAATTTGAAAGCTGTTTTTATCTGGCGGTCAAAGCAAGAAATTATTATGAACCTGACGATTGCCCCGACCTTGTCGCAATCGTGTCCGGCAGTCTGCCTGATGAAAGAATCCGTGAATTGCTTCTCACGGCGCAGGAAAACCGGCGTGGATTCATCAAGAACGATCCTGTTGAAAAAACTGAGGAATATCTTGCCGTGATTGACAAGGTTGAGGAAAAGATAGAAAAAAACAAACAGATGAATTTCTGTCTGGAATACTGGAATTTAAAAGCTCAGTTCTTATTTGAATACGGAATCCTCTGGCGCTCCCCGACCCAGCTCAACCCCGGCGTTATGTTTGATTAATCAATAAGCGTTTTGGCGTCGGTCACTTTGACCGACGCTTTTTCTCGCTGTATCGGTGACAAAATTCATTCTCAAGAACTATATAATAATCGTAAAAGAAGGGAATAAATATCGACCCAAAAGGTGAAAAATCTTTTTTTAGTCCTCCGCTTTTACAAGCCGCACAACAATGCGGTTTGTTTGATTTTTATGACATATTGACCGTTGATAAAACCGTTACGGTATATCGCAGTTAAAAATTCGAAAATTTTCCTTGACAAAGTCGATATGGTATGATATAATTAATAACCGTCAGGAGTTTGCTAATATGGCTCAGTCGGCAGAGCACATCCTTGGTAAGGATGAGGTCCCCGGTTCGAATCCGGGTATTAGCTCCAGATAGAACAACCTCGTTGCATTTATTTGCGATGGGGTTGTTTTTTTATGTTCAAAAAATCTTGATACAAAGCCGTACCCGTCGGCACAGCTTTGTATTTTCGCTATCAGAAAAAGAAAATCACGGCGATAGCCGGATTTCTATCGTCGTGATTTAATTTCTGTTTTATGATTTTAAAAAGTGCGGTATTATCGGCTATGTGGTTACGCTGACACACCGAATATCCCTTCCAGCTTATCCATTATGCCCGGCTTGCCAAGGCAGTCTTTATAAGTAATCTCAACAACCTTATCATTTACTATCACCGAATAGCTCTTACGCAACTGCGGAATCAGGAGAGTATCCGACAAGTACGAGAAATATTCATAATGAATATTTTTATATTCCGAAACAATTTCTGCTTTATCATAAGAAGTCGCATCAGCAACGTGAATGCTGAATTTATCATCATCTGTGTATGTACCTGTTTCACCGTCACAGTCAAAACCTTTTGATTTTAATAAATCGCTGTCATGCCAATCGAGTTCACTGATATAATCTAATATTCTGTCATTCTGAGGCTCTGAACGAACTAAAAATTCAAAAGCCGGAATAAAAATGTTTGCGCAAATAGCCACAATCAAAACAATTACAAATAAAGCACGTTTTTTAAAGTGCTTCCGGAATGCAATAACAGCACATAGCGACATTAGAACAATTATTTTGATTATCATTTATTTTTCTCCTTGTTTTTTAATTCGTGATGAATCAGTCACGAATGTTTTTCTTTGCCTTATTTAATAGGCCATCCAAGTGAACTGTAGATACTTAGATTAGCAGGTTTTGACTGCAAGCTCTGTATTGCCTGTCATTGACATAAGCTTGCCCCAGGCATTGTAGGTGTATGTTACTACCTTTGCTCCTGTGCTGTCGGTTATATTTATTATATCCCCTTGGAGATTTTTGCGGTAATAATATGTTTTTCCCTTGTAAGTAAGTCCTACAGGTGAACCGTTTTCGTCATAGAGATAGTAGGTAGTGTTGCTTCCGTTATTTTCGCTGAGTATCTGCGTACCGGAACTGTATACGCATATGTTTCAATTTGTCAAGCAAAATCATTGTTTGTGTAATAATTCGTTGGAGTTAGAAGCTTTATTTGGTTTAGAGTATAAAACGTTTGATGATAATCTTTTAATGAAGCGTAACAGGCTGCTCTTTGTTCAAGTATTTCTAAATCAAGTCCTCCGTACTCCTCCGCTTGGGCAAGATTCATCAATGCGTCATTGAAGTCACCATTATCAGAATTAATCATGGAAAGAATACGGTATATCTGTCCTTTGAGTATAGTTTCGCAATTCAGTTCTAATGCTTTGGTCAGACTTCGTAGCGCCTCATAAGTTTTATCACTCATTGCCTGAGCATAACCTAATAAGAAGAATCCGTTCCCATCGTGATCATTGATTTTCAGTGCTTTTTGAAAATATGAAATTGCTTCATCAATTTTCCCCATAGACATGAGCGCTTTACCGGCGCAATAATATGCTTCGGTTTTTCCTTTATCCACGGAGAGTGCTGATTCTGCGCCCTTTAATGCGGCTTCAAAATCACCAGCACTTAATGCCAAATTTGAATCTGCAATGTGGTGTGTGTAATCCATTATATACTTCACTTCCTTTAAGAATCAAATTTGTAACATTCTTCTTCATTATATAGAACCTGTTCTTTAGGATATATAATGATTCCAAATGTTTCTGTAAAATAGGCATTTGATTTAGCACTTGCTAATTCTTCATCCGAAAAATTCGAATTAAAAAAAGCTGCCAACTCGCCATCGCTTGAAATAGTGATATTTTCTAATATAATTGAGTTGATGAAAGCGCTATAATCATCGCACTCAAAAAAGCACTTTAATTGATTTTCAAGTGATTTTTCAATGTCTGATAGATTGCTAATAAAAAAAGCAATCGTTCTTTCCTGTTCTGTGGTGAAAGATCCTTTTCCTTTAAACTCAGATGAATTTACATATAGATAGAAAGTGTACTTTCTACCAAATAACGAAATTTCATAAGAGTTAACTGTGCGAACGAAGGGCTCAATAACAATATCACCCAAAACATTATGCGTAATAGGTAATTTTTCCTCTTTTTTTTTGCGACCAAACATAGATTTATACTCCTTATTGTAGATTAAAATGTTGACTTAAAAGAATGCAATGTAGGTGGTATGCTGAATGTCTGTCTGAATACATTCATTATCTCATTCCTTGCAAAGCTGTTTGTTTTAAAGGACTTTATGATCTCAGATGCGTGGCTAACTCCACCATTGTGGGAGAAAATACTGCTTGAATGGATCGTGCTGTCAACAGAAAAAATTGATACCTTTCCACCAGTAATCTCGTATAATTCATGTGCCGTCTGTCCACCTGATAATCCGCTACTTGGAATGCCCGCTTCTTTCCATATTGCCTGTCATTGACATAATCTTGCCCCAGGCATTGTAGGTGTATGTTACTACCTTTGCTCCTGTGCTGTCGGTGATATTTAATTATCTTAAATCGATACAATAATTTACTTTGTTGTATTTTTTTCCGTTACGGCTTTCTATATATGCTTTTTCTTTACAACCGGTAAATATTGTTTCATTTAAAAATTTCAAAAAATCATCTACCCCATATGTTAAAATGGCATTTGACTTATCATATATTATACATTCAGGTTGATAATATATCCATTCAAAAAAATCCGATCTAATATTTTCAAGATTCAGAATATAGCCATCAGGAATGTAAATTTTGTATTGTTCAAAATCAAATTTAATTAGTACAATCATAGTTAAAACACACCATCTAATCTAAATTTTTCGTTTTAATTTTTGTTAACAATTATTATTTATCTCTAGCTTTTCGCTCTTTTTTTAAATTTTTAAGTGCCTGTAACCACATTTCATCGTTTTGTGCTTTTGCTGTTGTGATAGATAATTTTAGCTCATATTCGAACAATTCATCTTCCGATATAATTAATCTATCATAAATGCAAATTGCTCCCGGCCAATTCAAATCTTTAAGCCATCTAAACAATTCCGGCAAATAAGGGGATAATTCTTCATCAGATTTATCTGACAATATCTTGGCGCAATTATCCCACACATTTTTATTAATATTTTTATTGCATGGTTGCAAAAACACATTTAAACAATTTACTTTTTTTGCAAGTTCTAATCCATAACACTGATTTTCATCGCTTTCATTCCAATCAAGTAAAGTCATTATATAATCTATATCTATCACAAAAAGTCACCTCGGATACCGTTTTACAATTCGCTTTAATGTTTTTGTCCAAATTGAATTTGTTCCTGCTTTTATCCAATCGGACATTGTTCCGTTTCTTGGTTTAATGCTTACATGAGAAGGATCGTCTTGAACCGCTATTAAGTTGCCAGTAGAATTAACTTCTTCAATTGTTGTTACTGCAGCAGTTTTATTATTTATAGGCGGTATAGTAGAGAAGGACCTGTGTTTTTATCCTTTGCCCTTGGAGTTAAATTACCCGGATTTGTTCCGTTATATCTATAAATATATAGTCGCAGGTTTTTTGATTCTTCGTCTTTCTCTTTTGCCTTACTGTCAGAACGGGTATCAACATATGTGGCTGAACGCCTAATATTATTCCCTACAGCTGTGCCTATCGCAACACCTGCACCAACACCAACCGCTGTAGCAATACCATAAGCCGCCCATGTAATTAATGAGCCAATGCTAATAGATATAGAAATAACAAATTCTCCGCTATCATCTTTGTATGTGACAGGATTATTCCCACAATAAGCATAAACATTAAAGCAATGTAAACCGACTCCATCATCAAACTTTGCCGTATCAACATTCGGCTCCGCATTAATAAACCTACCCGTCTGAGGGTCATAATACCTGCTGTTGAGATAATACAATCCGCTCTCTTCGTCATAGTAATATCCTCTGTATCTGAACGGGTTGTTTACTGCAAGCTCCGTGTTGTCAATCGTAATATGTGCTTATTCGGCATTGTAAGTTTGAAATCAATGCCTTGTTTTTGATAACGCTAAAGAACTGCGGCTACTCACAACTCATAAAGAAATATAGTCACTTCCGATTATTCTTTCTGTACTTCTTGCGGCTTCTGACAACATTTCCTCTGTAAAGTTCCCATCTTGCAAATACTGCCGGGACAGACGACAGAATGTAAACTCCGCAACAAATAAGAAACAACCACCTGAACACGCTTTCCCCGCTCAACACATAAACGTTTATCAGAATAAGCTGAAGAACAAAAGCGGTGAAATTTACAATAAACAGGACGTAATGCCATCGGCTTACCATTTTTCTTATATCTATGAATAAAAACTTTCTCCAAAAGCCATGGGTTTCTTTATATATTTTGCGCTTTTTGTGTTTTCCGTATTTAAACTCGACATCATCGGAAAGACAGGTGTCAAAGCAAGAATAATTTAGAATGTATGAGCCGATAAAAATTATCGTAACTAAAATGGGTTCTAAAATTTTTTGCATTATTAAATCCTCAGATACACAACCGTTCAACGACCACCAAAGACGGTTCGGTCATTCAGTTCGGAAGTTATTCTTCCCCGATAACAACTATCGGCACAGCCTCCATATCGATTTCGGCATTTACATCTGAGGTTTGGTTATAAACCTTAAGGCATGTAATACCGACATTATTTTCATCTTCTTCATTGATAAGATATTCGCTGATTTTAAAATAAAAGTTTTTGCCCTCTTCGGTTTCGAGATAAAAATTCGAATCAAGATATTTGTATTCAGTACCCAAATCATTCATCTCATAAACACTGCCGCCACCTGTATATTTGTTAAACGGCTTATGTGTTCCTTTATACAGGTTCAGCAATTTTTCAATTTCGTTGTCGAAATCGGGTGTTTTCTCAACGGCATTTTTTGAAAAATAAGACCCGAGCGTATCCTTGTCCTTGTTTTCAACCGCAGTAAGCAAATTATTGAATTTCTCTCTTGACATTACCGTATCTTCGGAATATTCGGCATATTTTCCGATATTTATCCCTTCGGTATTTTTGTAATCACCCTGATAGTAACCGTCTTTATCGGGAAAATCTTTGTCATTTATTATGTACAAAGATTTTATTCCGACATTACCCGGATTTAAGCTGTCAAAAACACATTCTGTAATATCAAAATGATATTTATCGCCGTCGGTTTCAACTACAAAATACGAGGACATAAATACCCGCTTGCCAATAAATAAATTTCTTTCAACAAACTCTCCGCCGCTTGACACGTCATCATAAGAAGTCATTTTTCCGTTATAATATTCAAGCAATTCATCCAAGGAATTTTCAAAATTCTCCGAGCTGTTTATTGCGCTGTCCATAAACAGTGCTTTGACTGCCGATTTATCCTTATTTTCCATAGCGGTTATCAACGCATTGAAATTCCGATTGGCAAGTCCGCTGTAGTCGCCTGTTACCATTGTTACAAGATTGCAGGAAGTGAGCATAAATGTAACTATTATAATCATCACAATATACGATACGATTTTTTTCATTATAGATCTCCTATTCAGCCAACAATTGCAAAACCCTGTTGATCTTATATCGTGAGATCGGCTGTAATTTTACATTTTATAAAGTCGCAAGCTGACTGCCGTTCTTCCGGGTAAACGACAGCGAGTCACGGTAAGTAAGCGGATTGCCTGTTCGGACAGATATTATTACTTTGCCGGAACAGTTTACTTAACAACATAAATTCCGCATTCTACCGGAACGTCCAAATCTACCTCTAACATTATATCGGGATGTGTTGCTTTATCTGCAACTCTAAGAGTGGTTATTCCTTGATTTTGGGGTTCTGCGGAATCAAGAATACAGTATTCCATAAAAAATTCACAGATTTTGTTCTGACAAATCAACTCTACCTGAGAAGTGATAAAAAATTTGTCGCTATCATAGTACGGTCTCGGTTTCATATCGGTCAATCCGACATTATGGCTATCAAAACGAAACTTTATACTTTTCGCATTTTCACAAAATTCAAAAAGTTCCTGTGCGGCTTCGTCAAAATCAGAGCTTTGCTTAAGATCTTCTGCGGAAAACAGAGATTTAAGCTCGTCAACATTCTTATCATTGATAATCTTTATAACTTTATTTGAAATATCTAAAAACGCTTTCTCACTTGTATCCGTTTTATCAATATTGATTCCGGGTGTTTCAAATCCATCGCCTGAATAAAACCCTCCTTTTTTATCGTACTTACTTTGCTCGATAACATACAGCGAATATATTCCGATATTATCAGCATTCACAGTATCTCTTGTGACTATTTTCAAATAAAAATAATAATCGGATTTATCTGTAGTAACAGAATAGCTACAATAAATATACTCACACGTTCTTTCAGGAGTATAAACGCCTGAAGAATAAGGCTCATACTCAGAATTGCAAGAAACCATATTGCCGGTATAATAATCCATTAACGCTGAAACGCTTTCTTCAAACTCTTCGGTATTTGCACTGACAGTTTTTGCAAATACAGTTGCTATATTATTTTCCTCTTTATTCTCAATTGAGGAGATTAATTCATTAACGATCTGATTTGCTTTCTTTTGGTATTGATAATCAGTGCCTTTTATAAATCCGTCCCCATCAAATTTACAAGAAGTGAAAATAAGAATAATGGCACTCAAAAATACCATACTGAATTTTTTCATATATGTCCTCCATTAAAATGAAAATTTTATTGAATTATTTCTGATATAAACAAATCCTCTGTTTTTATATGTACGGTTAAATGCGTTATACATTGCTCTTGCGTTAAATTTGAATATAAAAGTTACATCAAGTTTTGATATATCAATTATTCTCGCTGAGTATCTGCGTACCGAAAACGGTATATGCTGCGGTTTTTGCTCCGCTCTTGCCTATCCTTACTCCGTCGGCATTGTATGTATAGTTTATCACACTGCTGCCGTTTTGTAAAGAGGCAAGCTGTCTGCCGTTCTTCCAGGTAAACGACAGCGAGTCACGGTAAGTAAGCGGATTGCCTATCGCTTTATATATTGATAATTGCGTTTTTAACTTTAGTTATATCCTATGCTGTAAAATTTATAACATATTTTTTCGGTTTACTATATCTACTGCGAGGAAACAACAAATCCCTGCTATTCCGGCAGGGATTTGTTACCTGTTTTTCACCTTTAAAGACGAGGGCGTAAACAATTGTTCAACAGATTTTTCACTTCTGAGTTTTCACCATAATATGCGCTTTTCTCGTTTTTGCTTATGACGATAACATCAGAAACTTCTCTGAACGGTCAATAAGTTCAATTCGCTTTGCGCCTAACTTATGAAACCCTTTTTCCCCGTTTTACTTGTATTTTATGGCTTTGTTTGTTATAATAAGTATAAAGAAATATTTGATGCGTCTTGCGAAAGGAGAAGGTACGCTATGGCATACGAAAAGCTCACAGGCACTTTTGAATCCTCGAACGGCACTGATAACTGTGCATATTACATCTATGTTCCTGTTCTTCCTATGAACGTGGGATATAAAGGCATCATTCAGATTTCGCACGGTATGTGTGAATATATTGAGCGTTATGAACACTTTGCGGATTTTCTTACCTCACACGGATATATCGTCTGCGGCAATGACCATCTCGGTCACGGAAACAGCGTCAGATCAAACGATGATCTCGGCTTTTTCGCCGAAAAGGACGGCTGGAGCCACCTTGTAAACGATCTGCACCGTATGACGATGATAATGAAAAAGAAGTACCCTGCACTGCCGTATATCCTTATAGGTCACAGTATGGGCAGTTTTGTTGCAAGGCTGTATCTCACACGCTTTCCAAACGAGCTGACCTGCGCCGTAATTATGGGTACGGGCGATGACAAGGCACTTTCCGAAATAGGAGTAAGGGCTACACGCTCCGTTGTTTCCTTGAAGGGCGAACGTTTCCGCAGCGATAAACTGAACACTCTCATTTTCGGAGTATATAACGACAAAATCAAAGATTGCCAGACTATCTATGACTGGCTCACTCACGACAGAGAAGTTATAAAGAAGTATATCGACGATGAAAAGAGCAATTTTGTGTTCACGGCAAGCGGATTTGTTGACCTTACTACCCTTCTTCGCAGAGTGTCAAGTCAGCAGTGGGCTGAAAAGGTGCCGAAAAAGCTGCCCGTTATATTCATGGCAGGAACGGCAGACCCTGTCGGCGGATACGGCAAGGGCGTAAGAAACGTATACGCAAAGCTGATTGACGAGGGTTGCAACGTTGATATCAAGCTGTACCCCGGCGCACGTCACGAGCTTGTAAACGAAACTATGAAGGAAATAGTTTTCGACGATATTTTAACCTGGATAGAAAGAAAGGTCGGCGGAATGACAGGCAATTACGAATTTTAAGCCTTAAGCCGAAAAGAACAATATGAAAGACGGATTTATAAAAGTAGCGGCGGCAACACCCGAAATCAAGGTTGCCGACTGCAAGCACAACGCAAAGCAAATAATCTCTCTGGCAAAGGAGCTTGCAAAAAAAGATGTAAAGCTCGCAGTTTTCCCGGAACTGTGCATCACGGGTTACACCTGTCAGGATCTGTTCTACCAGACAACGCTCCTTGACGGTGCAAAAAATGCGCTCATAACTATTCTGGAAGAACTGTCTGAACTTGATATGATAACTGTAGTCGGCCTGCCGATGCAATTTGACAGCAAGCTGTATAACTGTGCGGCTGTGACCTATCACGGAAAAGTGCTGGGCTATGTGCCTAAGCAGTACCTGCCGAACTATAACGAATTTTACGAGATGCGCCACTTTACCGCCTGGGACGGCAGTAAATGCGAATATTTTTTAAACCGCTTTGACACCGATGTTGACGGCGAATGCAACGATTCGCTGAGTGCATATTTCGGTGCGGGACTTATATTCTGCTGTAACAATATGCACGATTTTTCTTTCGGGATCGAACTGTGCGAAGATCTGTGGTCACCCTGCCCTCCCTCGACATATCTTGCACAGGAAGGCGCAAATATCATTCTTAATCTTTCCGCAAGCAACGAGATGATAGGAAAGTCGGAATACCGCCGTTCGCTTGTTTTAAATCAATCTGCTAGGCTTATTTCGGGTTATATCTACTGCTCCGCAGGAGAAGGCGAAAGCACTCAGGACCTTGTATTCTCAGGACATAACATAATTGCCGAAAACGGTACAACGCTTGCCGAAAGCGAGCTTTTCTCAAACGATTATGTTATCAGCGAGATAGACGTAAACAAGCTGGCATTTGAACGCAGAAAAAACACATCGTTCAGAAATGACAAATGCGATACGGAAACTATATGGTTTGATATACCGCTCACCGATACAAAGATAACACGTTTTGTATCACGCACACCGTTTATCCCCTACTCTGCCGATGAGACCGACAAGAGATGCGAACTTATTCTTTCGATGCAGGCGCACGGACTTAAAAAGCGTCTTGCTCATACTTACGCAAAAACCGCCGTTATAGGAATTTCGGGAGGACTTGACAGCACACTTGCACTTCTTGTATGTGCCAATGCCATGAAGCTGCTCGGCAGACCTATGACGGATATTGTAGCGGTGACAATGCCGTGCTTCGGCACAACAAAACGCACAAAATCAAACGCTGTGAAGATATGCGAGGCAATCGGAGTCACACTGCGTGAGATCGACATAACCGACAGCGTAAAACAGCATTTTCTGGACATCGGACACGATATAAACGATCTATCGGTAGTATTTGAAAACGGTCAGGCGAGAGAACGCACAAAGGTGCTTATGAACATTGCCAATCAGACGGGCGGACTTGTAATAGGCACGGGCGATTTGTCCGAACTTGCTCTCGGCTGGGCGACCTACAACGGCGATCATATGTCTATGTACGGCGTCAACTGCTCGATACCCAAGACGCTTATCAAGCATCTTGTCAGCTACTACAGCAAGACAACAGATAACAAGCTGCTCAAAGAATCGCTTGAGGATATACTTGATACGCCTGTAAGCCCTGAGCTTCTGCCTGCGCATAACGGAGAAATATCGCAGAAAACGGAAGACCTTGTAGGTCCTTATGAGCTGCACGATTTCTTCCTGTATAACGGCATAAGATGGGGATTTACCCCAGAAAAAGTATTCAGGCTGGCGCTGTACGCTTTTGACGGTGCGTATGACCGTGAAACAATACTGAAATGGCTGAAAACCTTCTACCGCCGTTTCTTCTCACAGCAGTTCAAGCGTTCGTGCCTGCCAGACGGTCCTAAGGTCGGATCGGTAACACTGTCACCCAGAGGCGACTGGAGAATGCCGAGCGATGCCTGTGCAACGCTGTGGCTAAATCAGATAGAAAATCTGAAATAAAGTCTTATCTGCGAATAAACGAAACCAACCTGTCAATAATTACCTCACAAAGCTAAACGCTACGGAGGTAATTATGGCAGGTTTTTTTAAACGTAATATTCTTGACAAGGCTATGATACTGGGTGCGGTAATATGTATTGTAATAACAGCCTTTACCGCATTTGCGGAGGATTGCGAGGAAAAGCCGCAGGAGGTGCTGAGGCTTCATATACTTGCAAACTCGGACAGTAAGGACGACCAGACGCTGAAATACGATCTGCGTGACTATATGCTTTCAACGTTTTCGGATGTATTCGGAAACTGTGACAGCTTCAGACAATCTGTAGCCGTTGCAAACGAACGCAGAGCCGAAATCGAAGAAAAGGCTAACGAATTTGTACATTCCAAAGGCTACAGCTACAATGTAAAATGCGAGATCGCTAAAACATATTTCACCACCAGAAAGTACGAGAATGTAACCTTACCGGCAGGAGAATACACAGCTGTCCGTCTGCTTATCGGAAACGCAGAGGGCAGAAACTGGTGGTGCGTAATGTTCCCGCCGCTGTGCCTGCCTGCCGCATCGGGTGAATTTTTTACCGAAGAACAAAGCAAGCGGGTTGAAGAAAGCCGTGATTATGAAATAAAGTTTGCGATTTTTGAAGCGTTGCAGGGGCTTTTCGGCGGCGGTGATACCGGTAGCGAAAGCTCGGAAGAAACCGCCTGCGACAGCACGGATAATGATTTTGCAAAAATATCCGTTTTCGGCATTATGAACTGTGATGTTCTGTGATTATTAAGGCAGGCGGTTTTCCGCCTGCTCAGACTGTCGATAAACCTATATAATTTTTGAAAATGGGGTTTGGGGCGTAGCCCCAAGGCGGGTCGCAGGGACGCCAGTCCCCGTATTCACCCCCTTTCCGGGGGAAAGGGGGCAGGGGGATAGGGATAATAAATCAGAAGTTAATTTCAAAAACAGACTTTTTCTACAAGCTGGGCAGGCGGTTTTCCGCCTGCTATTTTTTAACCGCTATTGACATTTCCGGTATTCTGTGCTATATTAAAACCGTACTAATTCTGATAGTACAGTTAGTTTGTCACTTGCTGACAATCTTAACGGAAATATATTATGAAAAGGAGAAGAATAATTGAAATATCAAAAGCTTTATTTCAGTATGCTGAAAACATTTCTCAAAAGCGATATCAAGCTGAATATCCTTATTTTTCTTATCTCTGTTTCGGCTGTCTTTACATTTATTTCTTTGTTCTGTGCATTAAACAGCGGTAATGCGGCATTTCACAATATGATGGATCGTTCAGGCTACTGCTTTGACGGTATTATGCCCGAAGATTCACCCGAATTTTTCAGAGAAAACCTGCCCGAAGTCTACACTGCCTATGCCGATAATGCGGTTGTAAGCTATCGCACAAGCGAAAACTACATCTGTACGGAATCAGCTAAAGTTGCTTTTAACAAAAACATGAAAGATCTGTACCGTTTCATACAATCCGACTATAACATAACCGACGGCAGATTTTTCACGGAAGATGAGTTGAAGGGTGACAGCAAGGCTATTATTGCCGAAAACGACTGCGGTATAAATGTCGGTGACAGGCTTATCATTCCCGATGATAAAGGCGACATCGTACTTAATGTAATAGGTCTTTCCGATGATTTTATTGTTCCGTACACGTTTTTCTTATATCACAACGACAGCGGAATTTATGTAAAGGATGAAGATTTTGAAAATGAGATGAAGAATACCGCTCCGACAAAATACAACGGCGCACGCTTTTTCTTTACTTCCGATCTGTCTGACGATGAACTGCAGGCACTTGAGCAATATCTCGGCAAGGAGGTTTATATTCAGCCACCGAACAGAGAGAGTCACGAATCTGTTATCATAATCTACGCTATCATCACGGGAGGGATCGTGGTAACAGGCATATTCACCGCTCTGCTCCTGCTGACGCTTATGCTTCACCTGACGGATAATTGCAGCGAACAGATAAATGTGCTGAAGGTCACAGGCTGCAAGTCAATGCCGATAACACTGCTTTTAACGGCAGTCACTCTTACATACACAGCGGTTTCTTTCATCTGCGCTATTGCTTTGAGTCCGGTTTTTACCGCACTTATGGTAAAGCTCAGAATGGAATATGTGCCTACCGCTTTTGACTATCTGCTGTCATTTGTAATATACAGCATTATAATCATAATATCGTTACTGCCCGGCTTTAAGCGCATATCCTCAGCCGCATACACAAACGGAGGTGCAATATGAAGCTGTTATCTCTTGCATTATCCTTGCTTCAATCAAAAAAACGCAGTTTTATCCTTATGATGATATGTATCATTTTTTCAACTCTGCTGTTCAATTTTGCAATCACTGCGTCTTCGGATTATCTCGCCGAAAAAGCATACATAACAAGTAACCGCTATGATAAGAAGATACTGCACGGTACACTCTCGTCAAAAGCGCCTATAACCGATGAAAAGATAATTTCAGCGTTTGAAAAGTACGGCATAAACTGCCGTGTCGAGCGTTACTATGAAACCGCATTGGAACTTTACTCAGAAAAAAGCAGTATTACCGACAGCGAGATAAACAATATGGACGATGACACTTTCTATCGGTTTTTTAACGATATAAACGGAACTCTGCTCGGATATTCGACCGAATACAGCGAATATCTCGATATAGGACTTTCGGGAGAACGGCCGGACAAATCAAAGGACTACGGCGGTAAGATTCCTGTAATCGCAAGCTATACATCGAGGTACAATATCGGCGACACAATAAAATACAAGTGCGGGAAAGGGATTACCGAGCTTCTTGTTGTCGGCAGATATACCGATAACTATCTCGACAGCGTAATACTGTATAATACCGACACCCAAAGCTTGGGTACAACTTTCTACACCGATGCGGATATTCTCTACAATTCCGGACTTGCCACCGCTCCCGAAAATCAGGAGGACTATTCCGGAAAAAGCGAGGATAAACGTTACTATCAATATGTGATAATTCTGAAAAACGGCAACGCTTCACGCAGCGAAATTGCGGCTCGTATAATTGACGGACTAAACGCAAACAGCGATGATTCAAAAGGCGATCTGTATATGAATATACGCTATGATGTGGCAGATCTCGATTTGCTGTACCGTGACAATATGCTGCTGATACAGTTAATGCCTGTATTCATAATGATAGCCGTAGTCGGCACTCTCGGAGTGATTGCCAATATTCTGCTGAATGCCGAAAAACGCACAAAAGCAATGGCGGTATTCCGTCTGTGCGGCGGTAAGACCCGCTCTGTGATAATACTCGAGCTTGTCTGCGACACGGCTGTAACAGTTATTTCTGTGCTTGCCGCTACGCTTATCCTGCTCGCAATAAACAGCATCTTTGCTATAGAAATCATCAATGCACAAAGCGGATTGTTCACTGCAGTATATCTGATTGCAATTTCCGTAATTGTCAGCATCGCAGGCTCTGTAACGCTGGTACGCAGTAATATGCTTGAAACAATAAGGAGATATGAGAACGTATGATGAAACTTGAAAATGTAGATAAATATTATAATATAAACACAAGCAGCGAGGTGCATGCACTGAAAAATATAGATCTCAGCATAGAAAAGGGTGAAATGGTCGCTATAATGGGTGTATCCGGCTCCGGCAAGTCAACGCTTATACATATCCTCGGTTGTCTTGACAAGCAAACAAGCGGTAAATATTTTCTCGGTGAATATGAGGTTTCCAAGTACAGCAACAATGAAATTGCAGTAATAAGGAACGAGGAAATCGGTTTCGTGCTCCAGAATTTCGGACTTCTCGCCGACAAGACGGTATATGAAAATATTTCATATCCGCTTATATTCAACCCTGCCGTTAAATACAAGATGATGAAAAAGCTTATCACCAAAACCGCGGATGCGATGCTGATAGGCGATCTGCTCAAAAAGCCCGTAAAAGAGCTGTCGGGCGGTCAGAAGCAGCGTGTCGCTCTTGCCCGTGCGCTTGTAAACCGTCCGAATATAATCATTGCGGACGAACCGACAGCGGCACTTGACAAAGCAACGGCAGACGAAATAATGGAGGTTATGAAGTCGCTCAATTCTATCGGAAAAACCATAGTTATAGTAACGCATGACAGGACGGTAGCCGAAAAGTGCAGGCGGATAGTTGAACTTTCGGACGGGGAGATAATCTCGGATAAGACAATTGCGTAAAGTATAAATACAATAAAACAGCCTAGCATTTCTGCTTGACTTTTTCGACAGTCTGCATGGAACGTGAGCAAAAACTCACGCTCCATTAGTCTGATTTTGGAAAGTTCTCAATTTAATTATGGATTTTCAACTGTCAATAGAATATCACTCGATCATTCTACAAGGCGGTTATTGAACTTTACAATTTATGATGATATAATAAGGACAAAGGAGGGCAGGCATATGAATATTGGCAATGTAATATCAGAAAAAAGGAAAGCACTTGGTCTGACACAGCAGGCTTTAGCCGAAAAGCTGCACGTTTCTTTTCAAGCTATATCCAAATGGGAAAACGGAACTTCATGTCCCGATATTGAACTTCTGCCGCAGATCGCAGCTATTCTGAAAACAACTATTGATGCGCTGTTGGGGTATCCATCGCAATCCGTCACAGATTATGACAGACGCTACGGCAATGAGGAGTATTATTGGGGCTTAAAGCCTAACGATCTGTGTTATGAGATAATGAGAATTAAGCCGCCTGTTAAGCCGTATAAGGTTATTGATATTGGTTGCGGAGAAGGCAAGGATGCAGTATTTCTTGCAAGAAACGGCTATGATGTTACAGCGTTTGATGCATCTGAACAGGGGCTGTCAAAGGCACGAGAGCTTGCCGATACTTATGGTGTAAAGGTTGACTTTTTCAAGGCAGATGTGAGAGATTTCAGGCTTGAAGCTGACTATGACATCATCTTTTCAAGTGGGGTTTTTCATTATATTCCGCTTGAATTACGAGAGAATGTTGTCACTAATCTTAAAGCTCATACGGCTGCGAATGGTATCAATGTTGTAAATGTTTTTGTGGAGAAGCCGTTTATTCCTCTTCCGCCCGATACGGAAAAAGGCGAATTTGTTGTGGATAGCTGGAAGTCGGGTGAGCTGTTTATGTATTACCACGATTGGCTATTTCATAAAAACGATGAGTGGATCTTTGACTGCGACAGCAGCGGTACTCCTCATAAGCATTGTATGGATGTACTGATTGCGGAAAAGGTTTGATAGCTGTATTTTTATATGATTATCTCCTATGCGATGTTAATAGGCAATCTTCTCAAAAAGCCCGTAAAAGAGCTGTCGGGCGGTCAGAAGCAACGTGTCGCTCTTGCCCGTGCGCTTGTAAACCGTCCGAATATAATCATTGTGGACGAACCGACAGCGGCACTTGACACAGCAACGGCTGACGAAATAATGGAGGTTATGAAGTCGCTCAATTCTATCGGGAAAACCATAGTTATAGTAACGCATGACAGAACAGTAGCCGAAAAGTGCAGGCGGATAGTTGAGCTTTCGGACGGGGAGATAATCTCGGATAAGACAATTGCGTAAATTATAGATACAAAACAACGGACAGCATGGAAAAGCTCCATGCTGTCCGTTTCGTTTTCATATATTTTCCTTTATTCTTCTATCACCATAACCATAGGCGGCGTACAGTTCTCGGTATAAAAATCTCCCTTTTCCATAGCCTCTTTGATAACCGCAATGGGAAAAGCATAGCAACTGTACTTTCTGAATTCCGCTACACGGCTTTCAAGATGTTTGGGTATACTGAGCTTCATCTCAGGCATTATTTCACGAAGAATAGGCTCAAACATATCCGCAAATTCATGGATTTTATTTATGCGCAGCTTGTCCAGCTCATCATATTTCTGCTTTGAAATAACGGGAATGTCAAGCTGCGGCACTCCATTTACCGTATGTATAATTCCGCATTTTGCAAGATGAGGTATTCTTTCAAGATATATAGGATCAATACCTGTGTAGTTGAACGGAATACCCTTGTAAATAACATACAGCATTTTCATAAATATTTCATCACTGAGTAACATATCTCCGTGCTGATACTTGTTAAGGTCGGGCTGTGTGTCATAAATATGCAAGTCAACGGATTTTGAACTGAAAAAGTTTTCCTCGTACGACCTTCTTTCTCCGCCATAGCAGTATTTTGAAAATTTGTAATTTTCAAAATCAAAATCAAGAGTATATCTGTTTCCGAAAGCTATCCACTTTCCGCCGTCGGGACGGAGAGGATATTCTTCTTTCGACGGAACTATTTGCTGTACCGCCTGATAGATCCCGTTAGAAAACAGGTGCAATACAAAGAAGTATTGCACTTTACGCTGTTCGCTTTCTCTGAGGCATAAATTCTTTGTACTCTCTCTTATCTCCGCAAGAAATTCATTGAAAAGCCCCCAAATAGTATTATAATGCTTTTTGGAAAATTCAATCTGAACATCAAGACTTTTTAATATCTGTTCGGGAGTTACGATCATAAAATCCGTAAAGACCTTATCGCCTTTTTTCTGCATAAGCTCTGAGCTTACAAGGTCGTTTACTGCATTTTCAATATACGCTGTGGGAATACCCAAAGCAAGTGCAATTTCAACGCAGGTAACAGGTTTTTCATAAGCGGCGATAAGGATATTCTGTTTTAACATATCGCCTTCAACTAATGACCATGGCTCACCATTAAGCCCCATACAGCCGTTACAGGTAATCCCAAGCCGTTCAGGCTGATAGCTTTGCTTTTCATATCGTTCCATAGAATCAAATCCTTTCCGTATCTGCTCTCTGCCTGCGGACAGCCTTGACAGCACTGTACCTTTTGGGATACCAAGCTTTTCGGCAATGTTCTGCACCTTTTCGCCGTTAAGATAATGGCGGACAATAACCTCACGATACTTTCCCGAAAGATACGCCACTTCACGACGTATTTCGTCAGCACTCGGCACATCTGCCTGTTCTTCCTCAAAGTCGGGTATGTCCTCTGTAATAAGGTTGATGCTTACCGTAGGGAGCTTATATTTGTGCCTCAGCATATCGTAATACTTGTGGTTAAGTACACCCGACAGCCACTTTTTAATATCCTGTATCTCATTCGGATATTTCAAAGCGGCAAGCAGCGTTTCGCTTGTCAAATCCTCTGCGTCTTCAAAGTTTCCGCATTTCTTAAGTGCGGCAGAAAACAGATAATTCATAATGTTTTCGATGTCGTTTATGTGCATAGTACACCTCTTTTGAAAGCTTTCACTTATAAGTCGCAGTTTTTTCGGTTTGATTCGGTATTTTTATGATAATATTTTACTGCAATCAGCCCACTATTGCAATGCTTGTATAATGACAATGCCCGCTTTATTTTCATATATTTCCCCTTTATTTCAGTTTTTCCACGGCTTTTTACCGTCAAGGAAGCCCTTGCTTTTCCACCAGTCACGGTCGGTTGGGTTCCACGCTGTTTTATCGTTTTTCTTCATAGCGCCGAACATATAGAACATCATCTTAGTGATGATTGACGGCTTTGCCTTTACCGACTTTATTTTGCGGGCTAACTTTTCCGCTGTCTTTTCTATCTCACGCTTTTTCTTGTCCGAAAGCATTGTCACATTCGCCGCCATACTTGCAAGCGGGAACTGATAGCGTTTTGCAACACCCATCCATTTAAGCTGACGAGCCATAGACTTTGTGACACTTTTCGGCGGTGCGCCTGCCGATGATGAAACGGTCAGCCCGATTTTTGAGTACATTCTGCCGTCGGGTCTGTGCGTTACCCATCTGTATGCCAAATGATCCATCATATTTTTAAGTGCACCGCTCATTTCCAGGCAATAGCACGGGCTGTCAAGAATGATGAGCTTGCTTTGTTCTATAGCTTTTACTATCGGCTGTACCTTTTTTGCGTCCGGACAGTATTCCTCGCCTTTGAGAAAGCAGTTGTAACAGCCGACACAGTAGACGGGGGCGTCAGCCGGCATAAAGAATTCGTGTATCTCGTTGTCATTTCCCAGCTTGTCAAGCACAGCCTTTGTCATTGAGTATGTAATGCCCTTGTGCATAGCTCCGTGTATTACCGTTATTATCATATCAATACCTCTTTTATCTGAGCATCGCTATAATCCTTGCAATTTCCACCGTAACAATTTTAAGCGTTATTCCGCCCGACATAACATAAAACCATATCTCACGGGCTGCCTGCGTTTTAGCTATCGGCGTTGCGATTATTCCGACAATTACCGCAAGCGCACCGACACAGCCGACTATGTTCGGTATGCTGATAAGCTGAAACAAACCGGGATCACAGCTTCCGTCTATAGCATTCTGAATAGTCTTGTCAAGTCCGTCACGGGTTGCGGCGAAACAGCATACAACAAGGCCGTACACAAGCAGTATAAGGCTTCTCAGCCCCCAGTGCTGTGTCTGTTTTCGTGTCAGAATACAGAATGCTATGTAGCCGATAAGGATAAGTATCATTACGGTTGTCGCAATTGTGACCCCGTCCTTGAAATATAATTTCATATCAAAAACCTCTTTTCAAAAAAATAACGCAGTGCCGCCCCAATAAATAGGTCAGCACTGCGTCTTTGCGTCTGTCTGAATCAACGTAATTATGTAATTTTCAACGTTTATAACGTTCTCCTGTTTGCATTTCGGACAAAAAAGCGGAAAATTCTTCAGCACCGTGTCCTGTGTAATTTTTACCCTTGTTTTCGCCTTGCAGTGAGGACACAGTATAAAACGACTTTCATCCGTCACGCTTACCGCCTCTTTTCTCTGCCGTTTTCACCATGTGGGGCGAATATGTGCGGTAGAAATTTCTGACGTGTGCTTCAAGCCGTTTCAGGCACTCCGCTTCCCTTTCGGGCTGTCTGTCGCAAATTTCTACCATAAGCACAACAGGCGCAACATACTCAAGCGCAAGCGTATCGGAATCTTCTCCGATTATCGTTCCCGACTTGATAAGCACTCTGAAAAGTCCTGCGTGATAACGCACCAATCTTTCCAGATACCGTTCGGAATACATCGCCGCAAACTCAGCGTTTCTGAACTGCTCTATCGTCATCATTCGTCTGAATCGGCTGACATACTCATCGTGCAGTGAATATTCTATCAGCTGTCTTACCTTTTTTGCAAGCATTTCCTCGGAAATACCGTCAAACACCTTTTCATCTGCTTTGCTTTCGGAAACGTGTACATCAATGCCGTCCGTGAATATATCATAACGGCGGTACGTTTCCGCAACGATAGCGTCAAATATCTCCTGCTTGCTTTTGAAATGCTTGTACAGTGACGGCGCTTTTATCCCCACCGCCGAAGCTATTCTCTCAACACTTACGGCATCATAACCGCTCTGCGAAAAGAGCCGTAACGCTTCATCAAGTATGCGTTGTTTTGTGTCTTCCTTTTTGGAGGCTTGTTTCATATATTCACCTCGATATAAAAGCTAACGATCGTTAGCTATATTATAAGCTAATAATCGTTAGCTGTCAAGGGGGTAGGGGAAATTTTTTGAATCTTTACATCTTCAGCGCATCCACCGGCTTCATCCTTGCCGCCATATAAACTTGGCTCCCTTGCCAAAGGGAGCTGGATTGCGACAAGGCTCACACCGATTTTATCCGATATTTTGCTTTTGCGATACCCGCAACATCAGTATTCACTAAACTTTTTCTGTCGCAAGACTGAGGGATCGTTACTGCTACTCAAGATATCGAACAGACACTGCCTATCTGCTCTGCCGTTTTCCTACAGATTGTTCGTACTTGGCACAATAGCTTTTTACATCTTCAGCGCATCCACCGGCTTCATCCTTGCCGCTTTATATGCAGGATAGCTTCCCGAAATCATACCTATCACTGCCGACACCGCAACTGCAATAAGCATTATGTCGGTCTGCATAACAAAGTTCTCACCGACCGCAAGACCTATGACAAACGCCACCGCACACCCTGCCGCAATGCCTACAATACTGCCGATAATACATATCATCGTGCTTTCGGCTAAAAACTCGCAAACTATTCTTATATTCCTTGCTCCGAGCGACTTCTTTATGCCTATCTCACGTTTTCGCTCACCCACACTTACAAGCATTGCGGTCATAACCGATACGGACGCAACCGCAAGCGAAATTCCTGCCGTGAATGACAGTGCCGAGGTTGCGACAGCCAGTATTTCGTCAAGCTGTTTCTTCTGGCTCTGAAGCTCGCTTATTTTTATACTTCCCTCACCCTTGACATTTGCCATACAGGTTTTTATTCTGTCTATCGCAGTTTCGCCGTCACCGCTCTTGTCAAGAAGAACGGCTATTTTGTCATATTCACTTTTGCCGCTTATTTTCTGCGCTGTGGTGTAGGGAATGTACACAAAATACGGCACAGCATCGTTCATCATATTCTGTATGGGGCTGAGTCCCGACTCGGCAACACCGATCACCGTAAAATCAGTGTATTTACCGCCGAAATTCACACTCACCGTCTTTCCGACTATGTTCGTCCTTCCGTATGTTTCGAGTGCTATCTCATCATCAATAACACAGATATTTTCGGCTTTTTTTAAGTCCGATCTGTCAATAAGTCTGCCGTGTATCGCCTTCATCGAAATAATCTCGTCCGCTTTCTCGTTTACTCCCCACACCATACACGAAACATTGCTTTCGATAAGCTCACACTTGGTGACCTGCGCCATAAGCGGCATCGCACCGTTGACACCGCTCAATCTGCCCAAAGCATCTATATCGCTGTCGCTCAGAGCGACTCCTGCCTCCTGTGCCTCTACAAGTACAGAGTTTACTCCCATATCGTCAAGGCTGTCGTTTATCTTGGCTGTACCTATCTGACCTGCCGCCGATATTACCGTCACCGAAAAAATACCTATCGCAACCGCACTCATAGTCAACGCACTTCTGCTCCTGCTTCTCCATATATCAGCCATAACCGACATCAGTCCCATAACCTACCTCCGCTTTATGTTTCATATCCGACTGTTATATAATTACCGTTTTGTGCCTGTGTATTCCTTTATTCTGTCTTATATTCCGTCTTATTTCTGATAATAATCGAGTTCGCCGCTACTCCCTGCGTGCTTTTCACTACTTCCTCCTCAACGCTTACCCCGAAAACCTGCGTCCGTTTTGCAAGTTCCAGCCCTGTTATAACGTCACGCCTTGTTGTTCTGCCGTTCTCGATAACGTAGATATATTCGCTCTTTTCATCCTGCATAACCGCACTGTAAGGCAAGGTAACTATATCACGCTTAAGACCCGTCTGTATTTCCGCATATCCGCTGTCACCGCTTTTGAGCTTGTCCGACGGGCTTTCTATACTTATCATAACATCGGCTACGGTTTCCTCTACAGCACCGAGATATTGTTTTCTCGTACTTTTGCCGATGCTTTTCACCTGTCCTGCAAATTTTCCGTCAACAGACGACAGAGTAAGCGATGCAGTCTGCCCTTTTCTGATTTTTGACAGATTGCGTTCAGGCACAGCAACATTCAGCACAAGTGCGCCCTTTCCTCCTACCCTTGCAATATCCGCTCCGGCATCTATAAGTTCTCCGCTTTTTGCAAGATAGCATACCGTTCCGGATACCAAAGCCGGTATTTCTTCAGGTATCCTGTCGGAAAGCTCCGCCGCCGTCAGCACATCGGATACCGAACCGCTGTACATATTGCTCAGCTTATCACACACCGCCTGTTTATCAACAACGGCTATTGTCTGACCCTCATCTACCCTGTCACCGACATTCACAAGATATTCCTTTATAATAAGCGGTATTTCTTCTTTTATGCTCCTGACCTGTGAATAACCTACCGTACCGCTGCAGGTTACGGACGGGATATATTCTGTCCTTTCGGGGAAGATCACGTCCACACAAGGAACGTTATCCCTTACAACACCGGGGAGCATCATATTGAAATAAAGCCCTGCAATAACCGAAATTGCGATGATCGTAATATGAAACGCTCTTCTTTTTTTGTATGTTTTGCGGTAATTCATACTCATTCTCCTTTTCGTTTTTACCTACTTAGTTTATCTGCCGTTACGGAAAATATTACTGAAATGCAGTGAATATTACGGCTGTTGCGGCTAAAAATAGCTTTATAATCTCACAAAAAGAGGGTGGAAAAATGAATATGATAATATGCGGCGAGCCTTGCATACATCAGCATGACGGCTGTTGCGGACTTCACGGCGCAGGCGTAATAACCAACACGACTGCCTCGCCTTGCCGTTATTTCTCACCGAAGGAGGTCGGCTCTTATGAAAGAAAGCAGGAATATCAATCAAGCAAACGGGAATGCTCTGATAAACGCCGCTGACATATCAAGGCACTACACAATGGCTGACGGTACGGTACAGGCACTGGACAACGTCAGCCTTACGGTAAACATGGGTGAGTTCATAGCGATTACAGGTCCGAGCGGCTCGGGAAAATCCACGCTGATGAATATTCTCGGTCTGCTCGACACCTGCGACAGCGGAACATATATGTTTTCCGGACTTGATACAAAAACGCTTGCCGATAATGAGCTGAGCCGTATAAGAAACGAAAGGATAGGTTTTATTTTTCAGTCGTTCAATCTTATACCGACGCTGTCGGTGGTTGAAAATGTAGCGTTGCCTCTTACTTACAGAGGTATCCCGACAGCGAAACGCCTTGAACGCTCACTTTCGGCGCTTGAAGCTGTAGGGCTTTCGGGAAGGCTGTCGCACAAGCCGTATGAGCTTTCGGGAGGACAGCAGCAGCGTGTCGCTATCGCAAGAGCGATCGCCGCAGACCCTGACCTTATCCTTGCGGACGAGCCGTGCGGAAATCTTGACAGCCGCTCCGGAAAGGAAGTAATGGAATTGCTTCTCTCCCGTCACAAATGCGGTAAAACCGTCATTCTTATCACTCACAGCCTTTCCGACGCCAAATATGCCGACAGGATACTGACCGTCTGTGACGGAAAACTGTATAAATAATTTTTGTAAAGTGCTTGCAAATCCGAAGCGGATAGTGTATAATATTATCTGTCAATTTAATATGCAAGCACGCCTCCTTAGTTAAATGGATATAATAAACCCCTCCTAAGCGGTAGGTCGTTCGAGTCCAGGAGGGGCTCGGAAGTATAAATAGTAGTCATAAAATTAGCAAATGTCTCGGTAGCTCAGCTGGATAGAGCACCGCCCTCCTAAGGCGGGTGTCGGGGGTTCAAATCCCTTCCGGGACGCCAAAAATTCCGCTGTAAGCCTTGATTTTACGAGGTTTACAGCGTTTTTTATTTTGACGCTGCCTCGGTGCTGATTTCTGAAAACCATCGGATTTTGCCCTTGCTGTTGCCTCCGAAAACCTTGCTAATTGGATTCGAACGATTTTCACGGTTTTGCTAACGAAATTAGCAAATTTGCTAATTTCTCATTAGCAAGCTGTTTGGCCTGCGATGATCGAAGCCAAAGTATTAGCAAGCTCGGGTGACTTTTGCAGCTGCTCGATCAGTGCCGTAAGGTCGATGGACGCAGGCTGCGCATTCTCCTGCGGCGGTGCGACTTTTCTTAAATCCGGATTCGAGTAGAACGCACTTTCAAACTTCTGTGCGTTGATCTTTCTGTCCTCATCAAGAATGTGCGCATACACCTTGGTAATCATATCGATTTCTGCGTGTCCCGTATCGCCCTGCGTTGCCTTCAGGTCTCCGTGGTTGAGCTTCAGCTTATAGGTAGTGCTGGAATGTCTGAGCGAATGGAAAACCACATTGGGAAGCCCTGCTTTTTCTTTGAGCATCAGAAACTCCTTTTCGATAATGCGGTTTTCACAGGGGCGTCCGTTGGGCAAGGCAACCACAAGATTGAAGTCCTGATACTCATTACCGAGAAATTCCTTCAGTTCTTCCTGCGCCGTTCTCCACTCTCTCAATATGTAGGCTACCGTTTTCGGCAGCCACACCTTGCGGATACTGGAATCGGTTTTCGGCTTTTTCAGAACGATACGGGTGCTGGTGTTAGGCATGAGCGGCACAAAGATATGGTATATATCCTTTTCTCCCAACATCTCGATTGCCTGCTTCGTACAGCGTGTAAGCTCCTTGTCAATAAAAATGTAAGCATCGTCTGCGGCAATGTCCGCATCTTCCACATGAACATTGTCCCATGTCAGGCCGAGGATCTCACCCATACGGAGTGAGCAGGCAAAGGCCAGATTCATGGCAATATAGAGCTTGCTGTCCGTGCATTCGTCCAACGCCTTGCGTATCGTATCGGCGTCCCAGATGTCTCGCTTTTTGTACTCAACCTTTGGCAGCACCACATTATCAAACGGATTTTTTCCGATCAGCTCCCAACGCACCGCCTGCTTAAAAGCGCAGCGCAAGACCTTTATGATCTTGACAATCGTTTTGTCCGTCACATACTCAGTCCTTGGTTTTCGGCTGCCTCGTGAAACCGCCGGCGTCTTCTTCAGCTTCTGAACATATTGATCCACAACACGAGCTGTGACTGCCTGGACTTCCAGCTCACCTATGATCGGGTTGATGTAATTCGCAATAATGGCTGTATTGCTGTCATACATAGAAACGCCCCACTTGTTGACACCGTAGGTGCGAACAAAATCGTCGAGAAAGCTCGACACAGTGGTTTTATTCGGAGGCAGAAATGTTCCGTTGAACTGTTGGTTTTCAATCTCCGCTTTCCTTTTCAACGCTTCCTTATGTGAATAACAGGTTTCCCATTTTTGCTTTGTTTCACCCCTTTCGTCTGTGTAGCTGTAAACCACGGAATATGCTTTTTTTCTTTTGATAATAGATGCCATAACTGTATCTCCTTTACTGATTCATGCTGTCAAGCCACGCATCAAAGGAGGGTTTGGATATTCTCACATACTTGCCAACTTTCACGGCCTTAAACGGCGCATCCTTACATAAGGAATACGCCATGCTTTTGCTGATCTGCAGAATGTCGGCTATTTCCTGAACCGAATAGGTCCTTTTTTCTGCGTTGGCGTGACAAGAATTATTTGCGTTTTCAACTGCCATATTTACTCCTTTCCGGACAGTTGAACAGATACAGTTTGGTCTCTACACGACATATATATTATACGATTTTTCGCGCTGTTTTTCAACAGCCGCACTTGATCGGCGCATGACCGAACTGAACAACTGTCCTATTGGTATATTTTAATAAGCTTTGCTATAAAAGACTTCACACCGGGCCATTTCCTGCGCCCATTTCAGCCGCGTATTGGCAGGCTGCCGCTATGCGGCAATTCTTCTGTGGGCACGCTCCAAATCGATCATCGTGGCATACTGTCCGCAGATCCTGTATAACTCCCGGCGGAAGGATATTCGGTTTTCAAGGTGCATAAGCGGATAGAGCTTCTTCCTCTATCCGTTCACTAATAAACACGGGGGTATACCCGCCTTTTCTGCAATCAAAATTCAAAAAAGCGAAATTTCCTTTTCCGTATTGCCACCCGCATAACTATATATAGTTTCTAAATTCTTGACAAACACGATATATTGTGCTATACTTTTTCTGTAATTGATTTTTGTGCGTTGTCCGTAAGGACCAGCAGTACGCTTCTGCATTGCACATATCGTTAAGTTTGCAGTATGTCAGTAGTATAACTGTGCCGTGAGGCCGGTTATGTACTGGCATTTTTTATTTTTTAAGGATATTTATATCCTCTGCGAGAATGACACCTGTTCGTAATTCATTACGGACATGAATGCCTGAAAAGGCATCGGCTGTTGTTCTCGCTTTTTTTATGCCCAAAAAGCCTTCGTGCTTTTGGAATACATTTTTAGAAAGGCGGAAACCGAATGAAAAGACGAACCCATCGGCACTCGCACAGAAGAGTGTCCAGACCTGCTGTGTTCAAGCAGCAGGTGAAAAGAAAGGAGGCAAGAAAGCTTGCAAAGTACCCGCTGAAAACGGTATATGTCCCTCACACAAGGCTTTATCAGCCTCAGAATCGAGGTGCATAATATGCCGAACACAACGAGTACCTACGAACCGCTGGTTTTGGTTGACACGGCAGATCTGCCGGAGGAGGAATGGCTGGAATATCGCCGCAGAGGAATCGGCGGAAGTGACGCCGCTGCCATTTTAGGCGTATCCCCGTTTGCGACCGCCCGTGACCTCTACTACGACAAGCTCAAAGTCGTATCGTATGAGGACGGCGAAAGCAACTGGGTACAAAAAAAGGTCGGGCATTTGCTTGAGGATCTGGTAGCTGAGATTTTCCATGTGAAAACAGGCTTTGAGATCTATCAGGTGAAGAAGATGTTTTATCACCCGGTCTACACCTATATGCTGGCAGACATTGATTACTTCATCCGATTGCCAAACGGCAAAACGGCGATCCTTGAAATCAAGACCACAAACTACAACGCCAAGGATCATTGGTGGTGCGACGGACAGGAGATCGTTCCCGTCAACTACGAGATCCAGGGCCGCCATTATATGTGCGTGATGAATATGGATGAGGTGTACTTCTGCTGCCTTTACGGCAACAACGAAAATGAAGTCATCATCCGGCACATTGATCGTGACCCGGATTACGAGGCGGAAATGATCGCTCTGGAGGGCAACTTCTGGAATAACCATGTTCTGACACAGACACCGCCGCCGTACACAGAGGACGGTGAGCTGACGCTTGAAAGCGTCCGGCGTCACTTCGGCCCTGCCGACGAAAACGCCCCTGAGATCGAACTGAGCGTGCCGCTGGCAAGCAGTCTGGTGCGCTACACCGAGCTGCAGGCGGAAAAGTCGGAACTGAACCGTGAGGTCAAGCGGGTCGAAAACGAGATGAAACGGCTGCAAGGGCGCATTGTAGCGGAAATGGGACGAAGCTGCACGGCTACGGCAAACAGCGGCGGCGTTTCCTATTCCATCAGCTACAAGCCTACGAGAAAGCCCGACATCGGCAAGGAAGGGCTGATACGGCTGAAAGCACAACATCCCGATATTTACGAGGATTATGTGACGGTATCGGAAAGCCGCCGCTTCTATGTAAAGCGCAAATATGACGAGGCGGCATAAACGGAAGAAAGGATGGTGCAGATGAAAAACGATGCACAGAAAGAAAACGAGAAAGGAGTGGTGAACCGTGGGGTATGTCGGGACTTATGACCGGACGATCTTCTATAATCCGAGCAATAAGTATTGCATTATCAGCGTGAAAACCTCCGACCAAAGCGTACCGCAGCAGGCACGGAGTGCTTACCGTCACCGGGACAATATGATCCGGTTTATCGCCGTCGGGTATGAATTGCCTCAAACCGATAAGGTGAGCATGATCCTGGACGGCGAATGGGAGAACGGAAAACACGGTGTTCAGCTGCAGGTCGATAAGTGCGAGGAAATCGTGCCGCAGACCAAAGAGGGCGTATACGGTTATCTTTCCTCCCGGCTGATCAAAGGCGTCGGTGAAAAGACTGCCGCATTGATCGTAAATCGCTTCGGTGCCGACGCATTGCGTGTGCTGGAAAACGAGCCGGAGCGACTGCTGGAGATTCGAGGAATCACCCCGGATAAGCTGGAGGACATCAAAGCCTCCTATGCGGAAAGCCGGTGCGTGCGGGATCTGATGATCCTGCTGACCCCATTTAATGTCACGCCGGTAACGGCCATGAAGATTTATGAGCATTTCGGCTCCCGCAGCGTAGACATCCTGCAAAAGAACCCCTATGAATTGTGCCAGGTATCCGGATTCGGATTTAAGAGAGTCGATGCTATCGTCCGCAAGGGCGATCTGCCGCTGAATTCTCCTATGCGGATCCACGGCGCCGTATTTGCGGCATTGGATACGGGGCGCAACGAAAAAGGCCATCTTTTTCTGGAAGAAGATGCGCTTGCGAAAACGGGTGTGAAGCTGCTCAATGAGAATATTACCGATGGACAGGTCAAGGTCGCGCCCGAGGAAGTGGACACCATTGTTCAGGATATGATCCTCAAGGGTGAGATCGTTTCAAGCAACGGCAACATCTATCAGAGCAATGTTTTCGTGCAGGAGGATGAAACCGCCCGGAAAATTGCGGAAATGCTGGCTGTACCGCCGGTCACGCTGGATATATCCGAATCACTCGAATATGTCCGCAAAAATCTCGGTCTTGCCCTTTCACAAAGGCAGAGCGAGGCGGTGTATATGGCTTTTCGCAGTAATCTGTCTATCATTACGGGCTCTCCCGGTACCGGTAAAACCACGGTCTTGCGTGCGATCATAGAGGTCTTTCAGATGCTCTGCCCCAAGGGGAAGATCCTGCTTGCCGCTCCGACCGGACGGGCCAGCCGAAGAATGGCAGAAAGCACGGGCAGAAACGACGCCAAAACGCTGCATAGCCTTTTAGGGCTGCTGGGCGACAGTGAGCCGATCCAAAAGGATAAACAAAAAGAACCGCTTGACGCCGACCTCATCATCGTGGACGAAAGCTCCATGATCGATATGTGGCTGGCAAGGCAGTTTTTCAGCCGTGTCCGTATAGGCACGAGAGTTATCCTGACCGGTGATGTGGACCAGCTGCAAAGCGTGGGCGCCGGCGATGTCTTCCGTGAGCTGATCGACAGCGGACTTATCCCCGTTACGGTACTCAATGAGATCTTCCGTCAGAAAAAAGGCAGCCTCATTGCCTACAATGCAAAGCGCATCAATGAGGCCAACATCGACCTTCAGTACGGCGAGGATTTTCAGTTTGTCAAGTGCCAGACACAGGAGGAAGCCGCTGACCTGATCTGCAGGATCTTCTGTGAACAGGTCGCTTTGCACGGAATCGAAAAGGTGCAGATACTCTCTCCGTTCCGTTCGGAAGGGCCGGCCTCGGTCGAGCAGCTTAACGCCGCTATCCGAGAGCTTGTCAATCCGGCGAGGGACGAGTTTGCCGATCTGAAGGTCGGCAGCCACTACTTCCGTGTGGGCGACAAGGTGATGCAGACAAAAAACAATGCGAAGGCATCCAACGGTGACATCGGCTACATTCGCAAAATGGGGCGCAATGCAAAGAACGAAATGGTCGTGACGATCGAATTTTCCGGCGACCGCATTGCCGAATACGGTATGGAAGAAATGGGCCATATGGAACTGGCTTATGCGACTACCGTACATAAGGCGATGGGTTCGGAATTTGATATTGTGATCATGCCTATTCTTCGCAGCCATTACATTATGCTGAATCGGAACATCGTCTACACGGCGATCACCCGTGCGAAGGAGCAGGTCATCCCGGTCGGTCAGAAGAAAGCGCTGATCATGGCGATCCTCAAAAAGGCCACCGGAAAACGAAATACGCAGCTTGGCGAGCGTATCGGCAAATATCTGAAAGCCTTTACCCGCCAAAATGAATTGAAAAAGGTCAGTTGATACGAAGCGGCTTGCAGAAAAGTGCAGGAGTGCTTCGTGTTTATTTATGAAAGGAGATTTCCCGTATGAATACAAATCAAAGTGCAACGATGTATGAATCTGTCCCTGCGGTTTCCGAGCTGAACAAGGTGCAGGGCTTTGACCCGCTCAAATTTCTGCGCAGAACGACCAAGGGCGAAAAGGTTCTTGACCTCAAATACAAAAAGCTCTGGTTCCGCCTGAAATATCCGAACGGCAGGATCAAGCTGTCCTCCCTCAAGATTACGGATCAGCTGGCGATCATCGAGGCGCGTGTGTATTTCGACAAGAACGACGCACAGCCGAGATCCAGCTTCATTGCCCAGAGAGAGGCGAAAGCCACTCCGGGCGGTCTGTATATCGAGTCAGCGCAGCACGCTGCCATCGACCAGGCATTATCGGACGCCGGTTTTGGCGTACAGTTTTCTGCTGCCGCTCCTACAGCGAGCGCAGAGAAAGCGGCCGAAACCGTCAAAGAGCAGCCGACAGTAGCGGAACCCGCCACGGCGGAGCAAGTTTCCACAGAAGTGCCGGTTACGGTTGCCGAAGCGGCGACAGAAGTAATCAACGAGCCTGTGCAGGAAGCCCCTGTTGTTCAGGAAACCGCTGCAGAAGCTCCTGCCGCAGAGGTTATGGAATCTGTTGCTCCTGCTATGGAAGATGCTGAGGGCGAAGAAATTGAGGAAGAAACCGCCGATACCGATACGGCAGCGCCGACTTATTCCTCGGATATGCCGGTCGATGAGATCTGCTCTATGATGACCTACGAAGAGGCCGGCAATGTGATCGTGCCTCTCGGCACCTGCAAGGGCTGGGCGATGTCGCAAGTGGCTGACCGCCGCCCTGCGAGCCTGAAATGGTACATCAACGGCTATTCCGGCAATGATAACATTCTTCGTGCGGCAGCTACGATCATGCAGGCGTCTTTGGATGAAATGCAAAGAGCAAGCTAAAATTCACCGATATTTCTTTAGAAAGGAGGCTTGTTCATGAGCCAGCCGCATGATTTTCCGTTCGACATAACGGATGTGGCGGAACTGCTTCACTTACGGATACGGCGGCCGAGCCCGCAAGGGCTTTATGTGGATTGTCCCATCTGTAATGACAAGCGAGGGAAAATGCACATCAACACGCAGACCGATACCTGGCGGTGCAATTACTGCGATGAAAGCGGCGGTATGCTGGCTTTATATGCAAAGGTGCATAGCATCAGCACGAGCACTGCCTATCGGGAGATCAGCGATGCGCTGCTCAACGGAGTAAACCTTTCGGATCATGCGGTCAAGTACCCGGATAAGCCGAAGGAAACGCCCGTCGAAGCTGCGCCTGCTGCCGACATTGCCGTGCGCCATAAAACCTATACCGCACTTCTTGCTATGCTGACGCTATCCAAGGAGCACCGTGCGCATCTGCAAACGGTCAGAGGCTTGCCAGACGAACAGATCGAGAGGTTGGGCTACAAGACCATGCCTCCCTTTTATATGTGCCGTTCATTGGCAAACCGGCTTCTGCAAAACGGGCATCAGCTGGATGGCGTGCCGGGATTTTATCAAAAGGACGGTCAGTGGACGATTGCCTGCTCCAGCTTTACCGCCGGCATTATGATCCCTGCACGGACAAGGCAAGGGCTTATCAGCGGCTTTCAGATCCGTTTGGATGTGCCGCTGAAGAATGAGGATGATCCGCCGGAAAAGGACGGGGCCAAATACATCTGGTTTTCGTCTGCCGGTAAGCCGAAAGGCACCTCCTCCGGAAGCCCGGCGCATTTTGTCGGTGATCCGAATGCAGGCGTTGTCTATGTGACGGAAGGGCTTTTGAAAGCCGACATTGCCCATTATCTGATGAACCGTTCCTTTGCCGCTACGGCCGGCGTCAACAATATGGCGCAGCTGGAGCTTCTACTGAAAGAGCTGGCAGAGAACGGCACGCATACGATCATTGAATCGGAGGATATGGACAAATACCGGAATGAGGCTGCCTGCAAGGGCGCCTTGAAGCTGCACGAATTGGCAAGGAAATACGGCATGGTGTGCCGTGGACTCAACTGGAATCCGAATTACAAGGGCGTGGACGACTGGCAGCTTGCCTTAAAGCGAAACGCCTACGCAAAGGAGGATAGCAGGAAGAATTTCAGGCAAAGATTTATGTACGGTCTTTGTGACTTTGAAGTGATCGACGATGATATTGCACAGTGGCACGAAAGCACTGAATGTGCGTGTGAGCTGCACGAATATCTCGGGCTGACGGAGGAAGAGTATTCTCTGTTTGTCAGAAGCTCCGACGAGCTTGAAAATCGGTTGCTGTCGCAAAGGCAGGAGCAACGGTTTCGGATATACCAGTTGGATGTTAGTCTTTACAAGGTCATTCCCTTTGCCTTCGGCGGAATAAAGGAACTGCAAAAAGCAGGTCACGAATACCCGCCGGCGGCGCAGTACAGGCTGATACATGACAGTATGCTGCATTGTGAGGAAACGGCGAGTGATACAGGGCGGCTCACACGCATTGCCGAGCTTTTCGGTGATGTTCTGCCGAAGGATTACCGAGGCAGGAGCGTCGCCCCATCCGATGTGATAGAACTGTATGACGACACGGGACGGCGTTATTTCTACCGTGACACAGACGGTTTTTGTCCTGTGAAGTTTTCTCCGATGCTCGCAAAGAAATAGGAACAGCCGGAAACGGCTATATGTCAAGAATGGGATACAGCGTGGGTAAAACTGCGCTGTGTCCCTATTTTTATAGGAGGAACATTTTATGAGTGTTGATACCAACAATACGGAATTGAAAAAAGGCGCCGATCTGGCGACTATCGCGGATCAAAGGGATGATCAACGGCAGCAGGCGGAAGCCGAGGCTGCACAGGAAGTGCTTCAGCGAATGCAGGATACTGCAGCCGAGGACGAAAAGCGCCGTGCTCACGAGGAGGCCGAAGCCAAGCGCAAAGCCGAATGGGAGCAAAAACAGCGCGAAAAAGCCGAAGCTGAACAGGCTGCCTGGGAAAACGCCGTGGCTATGGGTGATGATGAGGTCATGATGGCTTCGATGAAGCGTGTCGGTGATGACGCCGAGCGGCTGACCCGCCGCAATATGAAGCAATGCGTGACCGAGCATGTTCAGACTAAGTGCCTCAGCGAACCGGAGTTTGCCCGGCAGGTCATGCACCCCCGCAAGAATATGATCCGTTGTTTCCGTTACATTACCCGCAAAGCCAAGGAGTTTGCCGAGCAGGAAATGAAGGACAACGACGAAAAGCCGATCGCAGGCGGTTATGGCTGTGATGTGCCGGATGATATGTGCTATCTCTGGGCCGAAGAATACTTTATGGATATGGACGCAGAGGAAGATAAGGAAAAGGAGGAAAAATTCGTTCCGAAGCCTTATTCCGGAAAGCCGGCTCCGAAATCCAAAAAGAAGGCCGACAAGAAAAAGCCGGCTCCCCAAAAGGAACCGCCGGCAGAGGAACATCCGAACGATAGCACACAGATGAATTTGTTTGAGGTGGGCGCATGATGAATAAAAGAGTCTTGCGCAAATTTGCAATACCAAGCAGCAGTCCTAACCCGAAAAACGGCATTTTCTGTGCCGATCAGGTGAAGTATGTGGTGCGCACGGCGATCAAAAACATCGACCATCAGCGCACGCTGGTACTGTATATCTACGCAAAGGAAAGTGTGCTGGCCGGAAATCATACCCCTCGCTGGACAATGTTTCAGCAGAAAGGCGGCTATATCACCTTATGCACCGATGATAAAGGCACACGCTGGCAGCAGTCTATGTTTGAGAATCTCGGAAAGGATTACTTTTTCAGGGACAAATGCTCTTTCTATTCCCAAGCCGACGAGAGACGGGTCACGAGATATTGTCAGTCCGAAAAGCAAAAAGGATTTGAAAGCCTCTGCCTGCTTCAGTTGGATTTATTGCGGAAAAAGCAAAGGGAAAATGAACTGAAAAAGCAGCGTAGGATCATCGAGCGGATGAATCCGGTAGGCGCATTACCCAGGGACATCAAAGGCTTTATGCACAGAGAAACCCTGCCGCATTATATCTTCTATGATTATGCCAAGGGAAAAGCGCCGAAAAACGCATACTGTACTGCCTGCAAGCATAATGTATCGGTCGCTGAAGCCAAGCACAACGGCGAAGGCGTTTGCCCACACTGCAAGAGAAAAATCACCTTTAAGAGCCGTGGGCGCCGCGGATATATGGTTGACCGTTCTACTGCACAGGTTATTCAGCGGCTGGGTAGCAACGAAATGATCATTCGTTTCGTAAAAGCCTACCGCCGTTATCCGAAAAGCGACACGCCGGAGTTTCATGTTTATGAAAACGCACGGTTGTTTCTTCAATGGAACGGCAGCAAGATCATAGCCAGCGAAAGCTACTATTACGGTTATTCCCGGGATCGCATTACACCGTGGCATCCGGGCGACAGGCCGGTATATAGCCGGTGGTACTACAATTTTGAGGCAGACTGCTGCGGTTATCTCTATCATCGGAATCTGGACAGTGTACTGAAAGGAACGCCGTGGCAGTATTCCGCACTGAAGGAATATTATGCAGGAGATCCCACGCCTTTGTATGCCGGGCAGTATCTGCAGAAGTATTTACGCTATCCTATGCTGGAGTATTTGGTAAAGCTGAAGCTCTATCGTCTCGCAACCTATGTTGCTTACGGCGATATAGGCGGGGCTCGTTACTATGACGACAGCGTGCTCAACAGCAAGGGCAAAACCGTAACAGAGGTTTTGGGTGTCGGTAAAAAATATATACCGCTTTTGCAGACGATCGACCCCGGGCCGAACCAGCTTACGATGATCAAAGCATTTCTGCGGGATAATATCCGGCCGGATCTGGAACTGATGAAATGGTGCAGCAAAAACGACATCGGAGAGGAAGCGTATATTACGGTTCCCTTGCGCTATATGACGCCCCATAAGCTGATGCGGTATGCTACGGAACAGTTTGCCTCACACCGTAGGACCTCTTGTTACGCCCCAGGTTATTATTCCATGCGTGCGATGATGTCCGACTATAAGGATTATCTTTGTATGTGCGAACTATTGGAGCACGATATGAAGAGCAGCTTTGTCCTGTTTCCGAATGATTTGAAGGCGGAGCATGACCGGGTAAATGATATGTCCCGAATTGATGTGTCGCAGGCGTATGATCGGAGAATTGCTAAAATGTTCGAGGGGTTACAGCACCGTTACGGATACATCAAAATGGGGTTTGTCGTTATTCCTCCGCATTCCGCAAAAGAGATCACACGGGAGGGCGACAAACTGCACCACTGCGTCGGACGCTATGTGAAGGATGTGGTAAAAAACAATACCACGATCCTTTTCATCCGAAAAGCGTCCGCACCGAAAAAGCCGTATTGTACGGTAGAGGTGAAGCATGGGGATGTCATTCAGGCAAGGATCCAGAACAACGTTGTCCCGCCGCCCAAGGTGAAGAGATTTATCGAAAGCTGGAAAGAAAATGTGCTATACGCACCTGCTCTTGAACGGGCAGCATAACGAGAAAGGATGATACAGAATGAAAGAAAGATTGATACGGCAGCGTGAACTGACCGCCCGGCTCAATACATACCGGGACGAGTATTACAACCAAAATGCTCCGTCAGTATCGGACGCTGTATATGACCGGCTCTTTGATGAGCTGACTGAACTGGAGAAAGAAACCGGCGTAGTGATGTCCAATTCGCCGACGCAGACCGTGGGCTACCCCGTTGTGTCGAGGCTGCCGCAGGCAAAGCACGATATTCCGCTGTTATCACTGGATAAAACAAAGCTGATAAGCGAGCTGCTTGCATTTCAGGACGGCCGCGCAGTGAATTTCTCACTGAAGCTGGACGGACTGACGACCGAGATCATTTATGAGGGCGGCCTTCTGCAACGGCTCTCTACCCGGGGCGACGGCGACATCGGTGAGGATATTACCCACAACGCCGAAGCCATCGAAGGAATACCGGTGCAGATCCCGTACAAGGAAAGACTGGTCGTTGCCGGTGAGAGTTTTATTCACTGTAGCGACTTTGAACGGCTGCGCCAAAAGCTGGTTGACAGTACGGGAAAGCCGTACCGAAACAGCCGCAATCTTGCCGCCGGCTCTGTCCGTGCTTACAATTCTGCGGTATGCGCCAAGCGGTGCGTCCACTTTTTGCCCTTTGCGGTCATAGAGGGACTGCCGGAGATCGAGACCGAGACGGACAGCAAACGCATGAAGCTGGCAAAGCTCACTGAATTCGGCTTCGGCAGAGTGCGCTCTATTCAGTTTGCAACGGCAAATAACGATATGATGGATCTGCACATTAAGGTGCTGCGGGACAAAGCGGTCGAGGATGATCTGCCGATCGACGGACTGGTCATGACCTATGACTCCATTTCCTACTCCCGCACCTGCGGGCGGACAGGACACCATTTCAAGGACGGTCTTGCCTTTAAGTTTGAAGACGAGCTCTTTGAAACAAGGCTCGACCACATTGAGTGGACGCCGACCCGTTCCGGTGAGATCTCTCCGGTAGCTGTTTTTGACACGGTAGAGATCGACGGATGCGAGGTGTCCCGTGCAACGCTGCACAACCTCTCTTTTATTGAGGGGCTTGAGTTGATGCCGGGCAACCGCATTCTGGTGAGTAAGCGGAACATGATCATCCCTCAGGTCGAAGAAAACCTTGACCGTGGAGATTTTTCAATGGAAGTGCTGGTTCCGTCTCTCTGCCCCTGCTGTGGGTATCAGACGATGATCCATACTACACAGAAGCGGACCGACGGTGAGCAGAAGCTGACGAAAACACTATTCTGCCACAATCCGAATTGTGCAGCGCAGAATCTGAGGAAATTCGTTCACTTCGTCGGAAAGAAAGCGATGGACATTGATGGACTGTCAGAGGCGACGCTGGAGCAATTCATTGCCCGTGGCTGGCTTCAGGATTTTACGGATATTTACCGGCTGGATAATCACCGGGACGAGATCATCCGTATGGACGGTTTCGGAGAAAGATCCTGGCAACGGTTGTGGGATGCGATTCAAAAAAGCCGCAATACCACATTTGAACGCTATCTTATCGCAATGGATATTCCGATGATCGGCAACACAGCCAGCGCTGCGCTCGGTCGATGCTTCGATCAGAGTCTCCGTGCCTTTGAGGTAGCGGTCGATTCCGGCTATGATTTTACGCAGCTTCCCGATTTCGGAGAAACGCTGCATAACAACATTCACGAATGGTTTTCAGTTGAAGAAAACCGCATTTTATGGGAGGAATTAAAGCCTATGGTAAACATTGAAAAGAAAGAAACCGCTATGTCCGTCGTACAAGACAACCCCTTTGTGGGGAAAACGCTTGTGGTTACGGGCAAGGTCGAGCCGTACACCCGTGACGGCATCAATGCGAAGATATATTCTTTGGGTGCGAAAGCCGGAAGCTCCGTATCCAAGAATACCGACTACCTGATCTGCGGCGAAAATGCCGGCAGTAAGCTCGCCAAGGCGCAAGCGCTCGGCGTTGCCGTACTGTCTCCGGCAGAGTTTTTCCGTATGATCGGAGAGTAAATAATCAATAGAATGACGGGCGGAGAGGAAGTTTTTCTTCTCCGCCCTTGTCGGATCGGAGGAAATGCTATGGCAAAGAAATATAGGGTCACCATAACCGAAGCGCTGAAACGAACGGTCGATGTGACGGCAGAAAGCAAAGAGGCCGCTGAGCAGATCGTCGGCGACGAATGGTACAGCGGCAAGCATATTCTGACTGCCGATAATTTTACCGGCGTTGAATTTGAAGCAAATACTATTTAGGAAAGGACTGAAACGAATGGAAGAATTAAAAAAGGCCTTTTACGAGGTCATGTATAAGTATGAAAAATCCTTTGGCGAAACCGGCGTTATGACAAATCTGAACTTATGGGCACAAGAAAAAGCAGGCTTGCTCGAATTGCTGCGCCGCCATCCGAATTGGGATGAGGACGCAAAGGCAATCGTGTTTTCCTTTGACGAGGGGCGCGGTATTCAGCGTGATGTCGTGGACGAGATCGCTTTTACTATGGAGGATCTTGCCGCCGAGCAGATCAATGAAGAACAGCGTTTGGAGGATTTCCGCATTGCTCTGCGTGCCGCTGTCAACGAGTACAGCAGCACGCTGTCCGAGCAAACGCTGGAGATCGTCCGGACCCGTGGCGGTATAAAATGCGCCGAGGGACAGAAAACCAGCCGGATCATCGGCAAGCTGTGCCGCAGTTTCGGTGTGGACGGGCATGAGCGTTATAATGCGGTATTTGCCCAGCTTTCCGATTCTCTGAATCCTCTGCAAATGCTCAAAACGGCGCTGTTATCTCTGCACCCGTGTGATTTTCTTGAAATGTCCAACAAGGACAACACCTGGACTTCCTGCCACAATCTCGAAAGCGGCAGCTATCAGGCCGGAGCGCTGTCCTATATGACAGACGATGTAAGTATGATTTTCTTCACGGTTGACCCGGAAGTAAAGGATCATTATTACCGTGCGCCGAGACGGTCACGGCAGATGTTTTTCTACAAGGATCAAACGCTGTTTCAATCAAGGCTCTATCCGAGCGATCTGTCGGAGCAGATGGATCTGTACCGCAGCATCGTGCAGAAAGCGATTGCGACCTGCCTTAGCGTGCCGAATCGCTGGGTGCTGAAAAAGAAACGTGAGGATGTAAACGAGTGCTGCACCAGCGGCGAAGGCAGCCGACAATATCCCGATTATAATTACTACGGGAATCTGTCAATGCTAAAAACCGCTGCCGCACCCAGTCATTTCGTCATCGGAGGACCGTCATTCTGTGTTTGCTGCGGTCAAGCGTACCATTCGGGTCATTTGAAATGCCGATGTGAGGATACCGTTGTCTGCATGGATTGCGGCAACACTGTCCCCAAGCAAAATGCAAGATATGTGAAAGGAACCTATCATTGCCACGCGTGCCTGCATATCTGCGGCTCGTGCGGTGAGATGATCCACGGAACGATGTATCCGGCTTATGACCGCAGAGGTCGATTGGTAGAGATATGCGAGTCCTGTTACCGGGCATCGCTTGAGCCGTGTGCGGCCTGCAGCGTTTGCAGTATCTGCCGCATTATCGGCAATGCGTTCTGCCACAGGACTTCGATCACAGTTGCGGAAGGCGGTGCGAGATGATCCGATTTGATGATATTCTCCGTATGCGGCAAAAGGACCTGAAGCATTATCTGGCCGGTCACCTGAAGAAGCTTGGCTATGAAACAGTCAAAAAGAAAGGCTTCCTCTATGCCGAAGGCACAGTGCCGGTGCTGTTGGTCGCCCATTTGGACACCGTACATAATGAACCGCCGCACATCATCTGCCGATCCGAAGACGGGCGTTACACCATGTCCCCGCAAGGGATCGGCGGCGACGACCGGTGCGGCGTATATATGATCTTGCAGATCATCAGCGAAGTACGCTGCCATGTGCTGTTCTGCGAGGATGAGGAAACCGGCGGACATGGAGCCAGGGCGTTTGAACGGAGCGGAATCCAAATCGATGTGAATTACATTGTAGAGATGGATCGCCGAGGAAATAACGACGCTGTGTTCTATAACTGCGACAACCCGGAGTTTTCCGAATTTGTCTGCTCCTTTGGTTTCCGTGAGGCGATGGGCTCCTTCAGCGACATCTCCGTTGTTGCGCCGTATCTTAAAACGGCGGCGGTAAACCTCAGCGCCGGTTACTACAATGAGCACCGATTGCACGAAGTGATCGACTGCTCTGCCATGCAGAATAATGTCGAGCGCATCAAGCAGATGGTGCAGACAGAAACCGGCAAGTATTCTTATATGAAGCGAAAGCTATATGCCGGCTCCTTTTTCGGACAGCAGACACTGTTCGATATGGAGCCTGCCGGCAGGGATAAGGAAAAACTGCTGATGAAGCTGCCGGAAGGAACGCGGCTTATGATGAACGGGTGCGAGGTCACACCTTCTTTTCCATATCTTATGGATAACGAGGGCAATGTGTACGCCGGCATCCAAGAGCTTGACGCTGCGGTTTTATCGGAAAACTCCATTGCCTGTGATGAGAACGGAGAACTTCTCTCCTTTTCGGTGTTTGACGCCAAGCGGATGAGGGTTCTCTCTATGGAGTCGGCAATGGAACAGTTAGGAATGGATATTGGGTGGTGAACAGTCTGCCCTAAGTTTAGCGAAAAGGGATGTCGATTTTTTCGGCATCCCTTTTTTGCAACGATTTGTTGAAATAATACGCATTAAAGTCGTAATAAAAGAGTATAAACCAAAAACAAAGGAGATTTTGCCATGCTAATCAGTATCGACCACGGAAATAAACAGATCAAGACCAACCACAGGACCTTTGTGTCCGGACTTCGGGAAAGCGACACCAAGCCGCCCTTCGGAAAGGATGTCCTTTTCTACAAGGGCAAATATTATACCCTCACCGATCAGCGCATCCCGTATATGCGGGACAAGACGGCTGACGAGCGGTATTTTGTCCTCACGCTGTTTGCCGTTGCCTTTGAGCTTGCCGGAACAGACTACCGCAAGGATGAGATCGTGGATGTGCAGCTTGCGGTAGGTCTGCCGCCCGCCCATTACGGAGCACAATATGAACGGTTTGAAAATTACTTTTTGAACCGGGATATTATCGACTTCCAGCTCGACGGCAGACCGTACTCCGTATTCATCAGCAGGGCGATATGCTTCCCGCAGGCTTACGCTGCCATTATGCCGATCTATCAGCGGATCCATTCGTATTCAAAGGTTGCCGTGCTGGACATTGGCGGCTTTACCGCCGACTATCTGCTGGTAAAAAACGGTGAGGCGGATCTGTCTGCCTGTGACTCACTGGATAACGGTGTCATTACTCTTTACAACGGGATCAAATCCAAGGTTAATGCGGATTTTGACATCCTCCTGGACGAGTCGGACATCGATGCCGTTTTGAAGGATGCACCTACCGATTTTGACGAAAGCGTGATCCGTATCGTACAGGAGCAGGCGCAGCAGTTTATCAATGACCTTTTCGGCAAGCTCAGAGAGCGGATGATCGATCTGCGTTCCGGCAAGGCTGTGTTTGTCGGCGGCGGCTCTATCCTGCTGAAGAAGCAGATCGAAGCGTCCGGCAAGGTTAGCACACCGATCTTTGTTGACGAGATCTCCGCCAATACAAAGGGCTACGAGCTGTTGTTCAAGGCCGCTTGTATGGGGTGATGTGAATGGCGAAGAAAGATATTTATAAATTCACCATCCAATTCAGCAGCGGAGATCCGCAGCATCAGCAGGTTGCGGAGATACTCAATCGGCAAGGCCGCCGTAAAGCGCAGTTCCTTGTGAACACAGTCCTGCACTACATTCACTGTTCCGAAACGCCCGATATTCCCCAGCAGCCGCCGGTCAATACCGATGCCATTGAAGCGATCGTGCGGCGCATTATGGAGGAATACTCAGAAAAGCCTACGCGCCAAGATGTTAAACAGATGCCGGAAAAAAAGACGGTCAAATCCGAAGAAATCGCCTTTGATGATGCTGCCGAGCTGCTGGGCGAGGATGGTATGGCTGCCGTTAGGAATACCATAGCCAGTTTCAGAAGATGAAACCATATGCGAAAACGGTATTGTCTACACCGTCGAGGGCAATTCCGGCGATAGCTGCCGGCAGAACCAATATCCCGTGGGGCAGTATGAAATTCTTGGGTATGGAGTTTTACGCCCATAAGGTCTTGCAGCCTCCATCCGGCTGACCGTTCCTCTCGCCCCGATTTTTTCTTTTCTGCCGTGCGGTCAAAACATCCGCGACATTTCCGTATTGTAAAATAATCTCCGGACAGAATAATAAAAAAACCACACGGAGGAAACGGAACATGGACTATACGGAATTGCTTGACGGCTTTGCAGCCCAGCTGCGGCGGGAGGAAAAGAGCCGCGCCACGGCGGAAAAATATCTACACGACGCGGCGGCGTTTGCGGCGTTTGCCGCAGGACGGGAAATCACCAAGGAGCTGACCGTCGCCTACAAGGAGCAGCTCACACGGCGGTATGCGCCGGGGAGCGTGAACACGGTCATCGCCTCCCTCAACGCCTTTCTTTGCTTCTGCGGGCGGGCGTGCTGCCGGGTAAAGCCCCTGCGCCTGCAGCGCAGCCTCTTTGCCCGGGAGGAAAAGGAGCTGACCGCCGCCGAATATGAGCGGCTGCTGGCGGCGGCCGGGGACAGCCGCATCGCCGCCGTTATCCGCACCGTATGCGCAACCGGCATACGGGTATCGGAGCTGAAATATATCACCGCCGAGGCGGTGCGGGAGGGAAAGGTGGCGGTGCAGTGCAAGGGCAAGGTGCGTCTCATCCTTCTGCCCGGCACCCTCTGCCGCTTTCTGCGGGGGTATATGAAAAAAGCCGGCGTCAAAGCCGGCAGTGTGTTTGTGACCCGGAGCGGCAGACCTCTTGACCGCTCGAATATCTGGAAGGAGATGAAGGCGCTCTGTGCGGCGGCGGATGTCCCACCCGCCAAGGTGTTCCCCCACAATCTGCGCCATCTGTTTGCCCGCACCTTTTACCGGGCGGAAAAGGACCTGCTGCGGCTGGCCGATCTGCTGGGGCACAGCAGCATCAACACCACGCGCATCTACACCATGGACACCGGCGCACAGCACCGCAGGGCGCTGGATCGGGTGGGCGCAATACTCTGTACCACATAATGCGGATAATGTAGTAGTCCGCAAGATGCAGGTGCACCTATACATAAGTAGTATATCATACAAAAGCGAATTTTTCAAGGTCTTTTTGCTGCTTGCGGAACAATTTAAGCGCAAAAATTAAGCCAAAACAGGTGTAGCTACCACTTTGGCTTGCTTTTTGCGCCCATTTTCACGATTTTTTCACAGAAATTTCATCCGGCGGCAGTCGGGCGTTCCCGCCCGAGCCGATTTGCCGCGCTGCGGACGCTCTGTTTACCACATTATCCGCATTATGTGGTTGCCATATAGTTTACCATAGCAAAAACAGCGCCGTCTGTCAAGTGCGGGCGGGCTGCACGGCATTTGTGCCGCGTCCGGCGGCACACTACCCCAAGGAAAGGCGGCGCAGACCATGATACAAAAGAAACGGTACGGCGGTTTTGCAGCCGCCAGGCGACGGGTATATGCGGCGGGCTCCGATCCGCCCGCCCTGTGCGGAGAGCTGCGAAAGGAGGAAACAGCCCTCTGCGGTCAGTAGAGAAAGCACGGCTTTATGCACCGACACAAAAACGCATAAAAATCTTCAAAATGATTTTGAGGGAGGAAATGATAGTATGACAAAAACAAACACACGAAGTCGCATCGTCAGCATCCTGCTGGTGCTTATGATGCTACTGACAATGGTGCCCATCACCGCCGTGACGGCAAATGCGGCGGACGGCTTTAAGGAAGTTAAAACCTATGAAGAGTTGAAAGCCGCAGTCGATAAGGGCGAGGCTAAGGTCAAGCTCGTGGCAAACATTGACACCACCAACGAGAACGGCGGTGCCGGTGTGACGAATCAAACGGCATTGACGTTTTTCGGCAACAACAATATTCTTGACCTGAACGGACACACTCTGAAACTTGTGTCTAATACGGGTACTACATTTATTAATGTTAACAAGGATCTGACGATCCAGGACAGCGGCACCGGCGGTCGGATCGATTTTGTGTATGGCCCAAGTGTAATGCACAGAACGACCGCAATCTATGTTTCTCATGCTTCTAATGAAGATATTGCACATCTTACCGTGAAAAGCGGTACGCTTAGCAGCACTAAGGGTGGAATTACCTTAATTGAGAGCATAGGTAACCTCACGATCAATGGCGGTAAGTTCTATGCGCCGTATGAAGTAGGAACAGGCGGCACCTATGCTATTCATACCATCCACCAGTATAATGACAACGCTAAAACAATTATCACCGGCGGCGAGATTGATGGCGTAGTGTTTATCCAAAGAACTGATTCCGCTGCCACGGGAACTCCGAACTATGGCGATATCCCCGTGCAGATCAAAGGCGGTACTTTCAAGCAGCACATGCAACTTCGATGGACGGAGAAAGGGGAACCTTCCGGATATCCGACCGAGTTCTCTCCGGCTGTTGAAATTGCTGGAGGCATTTTCGAAAAACGGATTAACCCAATGGAAAACGGTGTTTGGGGTCGGGATCTATCTACCAAGCTGACCGGTGGCACCTTTAAGGATTATACCTCTTTGGGATTGGGAAAAGGTGACAGCACCGGCACCGATTATAAATACTATTTAAAGTCTCTGGGCAACAGTATAATTATGAGGGGAAACGAGATCCGGACATCTTGTGATTGGTCTGAAGCTGATTGGTTTAATGTTAATGTTGGTAGTATTTACGGTAGTATTTCCTTAGACGGCAGTGAATCCAACCCCGTTATCGTCATCCCCAACGCATGGGGCATGAAGTCCGTCACGCTGGATGGCACCAAGATCAACTACGCCAAGGACTGGAATGGCGCAGTTGAGAAGATTACCAACGACACGGCGCATACCATCAAGTTCGAGTGGAAAGATTTGGCACCGGAACTGAGTGCCGCAGGCTATAGCTATCGAACCAATTTCGATTGCTATACCGTCGGCTCTAACACCCCCACCACCAGCGTTCCCATCAGCGCCACCGCCACCGAATATAGCCATACCATTCCCGCAGGCGAAGCCCCGTCGGTCTATCCCTTTGATTTGCAGCTGAATCTGGATAAGAACGGCAGCTCCGTCGGCATCGTGGTCAACCAGCATATCGTCAAGCTGGTGGTAGACGAAGCGCCGCCCGCGCCCCCCGCACCCGTGGCGCACAGCATCACGATTACGAACACCCACGGCACGGCAACCCCCGCCACGGCAATCGCCGGAGAGACCGTTACCGTGAAGGCGGATGATCGCACCGGCTATAGCCAGATGTTCACCCAGTGGTATACGAAAACCGCCGGCGTGACCTTCGCGGATGTGACCAAGCAGGAAACAACCTTTGTTATGCCGGATCGTGATGTGCAAGTGTATCCCGGCTATCAGCAGGTTTCGTTCACCAAGCAGCCCATCGACAGCTGGCCACAGGTGAATCACGCTGGCAAGGCTTATGTCACCTTCTCCGCACCCATCACCAAGTGGGAGCTGAAGGAGGGCAACACCACCGTGGCCTCCAGCGGCAACCTCTTTATCAACACCGGAAACCCCATCACGGTGGATATTCCCGCGCAGAGCAGTGAGGTGGAAAAGACCTATACCGTCGTTGTGACGGCAAACGGTCAGAAGTTCTCCAGCAACGAGTTCAAGGTCAAATGGGTCAGCTGGCCGCAGGCTCCGGCGGTGGAGTTTACCCCCGCTGACGGAACGCAGTTCGTCGGGGAAATTGATGTGACCGTCTCCGACGCCCTGTACGCCGGTGAGGAAATCTTTGAAATCGCCTATACCACCGACGGCACAGACCCCAAGACCAGCACCACGACCCGATATGCCAACACGGATACCGAGCATATCACGCTGACGGAGACCACCACCATCAAGGCAAGAACCTACAACCACGACGCTTCCGCAGATGCCGAAAAGTGGGGCCCGCTGGCAACAGCTACCTTTACCAAGTATTCCGATACGACCCTGCCCAAGCCCACCATCACCCCGGAGGGCACGACCTACACCGGCAGCATCACAGCTTATCTGACAGCCCCTGCCCTGGATGGCGTGAAGATGGAATACTGCCTTATGCGGACCGGTGATCCCGACATCCCCGACCGTTGGGAGACATACGATCCTGAGACGGGTATTACTGTAAATGATTTCGGATCGATCACCCTCTATGCCCGTAGTTTTAAGGATGTGGACGCGGAAACTCCGGATGGACTGTATTATGTAGAGCATCTCACCAGTGAGAATGCAACCGCCACCTACACCCGGACTTACTCCGCCGCCATCGACAATGTGACCGTCAGCGGCAAGGTCGGCAAGACGATGACGCAGGATGTGGTCATCCGCATGAACGGCGACCGCTTTGAGAATATTACGGCAGGCGACGATGTTTCCGCCTGGTTCAACCTGCCCGCAGGTCTGACCGCCAAGGTGAAGGAGCTTTCCGATGCGAACGGCTACCACAGAACATTGACCGTTACCATCAGCGGTATGCCCACGGCGACCTCCGCTGCTGCCATCACCGTCACCATTCCCAAGGATAAGCTGTATGCAAACAACACCACCGATCTGACCGTCCTCTCCAACCCCAATGCGTATTACAGCATTGCTCTGGATGCAGACCATCAGCATGACTACTCCGGTCAGCCGTACCTGTATTTGGATCCCGGCAATCACTATCAGGAGTGCAAGGCAGGCGATGGCTACAACATTCAGGCTCACGAGTTCACGCCTTGGACGGATAACGGAAACGGCACACACAGCCGCCACTGCACCGTCTGCAAAATGACGGACGGCTCCACCTACACCGAAACCGCCGAGCATACCTGGGTATGGGTAGTGGATCAGGAAGCGGCACTGGGTCAGCCCGGCAAGCAGCACGAGGAATGCACCGGCTGCCATGCTAAGCGCAGCGAGAACACCGAGATCCCCGCCCTGCGGGATTACGCCGTTACCGTCACCGGCGGCACGGCAACCGTTGCCGCAGGCACACCTATCACCCGCGCCATGGAGGGCGTTGAGGTCACCGTTACGGCACAGGTTCCCGACGGAAAGCACTTCGTCAAGTGGGTCGTTAAGGCAGGCGGCGTAACGCTGGCTAACGAGACCAGCGCCACCACCACCTTCATCATGCCCGCAAACGATGTAACGATCGAGGCGGAGTGTGCCGAAAATCCCGTAGAGTCCTATACGCTCACGGTTATCAAGGGCACGGCCTCTGTTGCCGCTGGCACACCCATCACCGACAAGGTCGAGCAGAACACCGTTGTGACCGTTACGGCGGACGCACCGGAGACCGGCAAGGTCTTTGACAAGTGGGTCGTGCTGGAGGGCAATGTCACCCTGGCAGACGCCACCAAGGCAGCCACCACCTTCACCATGCCCGCAAGTGCTGTGAAGATTGAGGCCACCTATAAGGATGCGCCCCCCGCTCATACCCACAGCTACGGCACGGATTGGAAGTATGATGATACCAATCACTGGCACGAGTGCGAGTGCGGCGACAAGGCCGACACGGCAGCACACAACTTCCAGTGGGTGATCGACAAGGCCGCTACCAAGGAGGCCACCGGCATTAAGCACGAGGAATGCACCGTTTGCGGCGCTAAGCGCAGCGAGAATACGGTCATCGACAAGCTGCCCGACGGCGGCAACACCGGCAATACAGGCAGCGGTGATAATAACACCGACAAGCCCGGAAAGGACGACTCCACCAAGGCTCCTCAGACCGGTGACAGCAGCAACCTCATCGGTTGGCTGGCTGCTCTGTTCGTCAGCGGCGGCGTTCTGACCCTGCTGGGAGTAAGCGGCAAAAAGCGGAAGGAATCCGAGGTTGAATAAGCCGACGCTTCCGAAATCGAAATAACCTAAACACAATAGGCGGTGACGGATCATTCCGCCACCGCCTATTGTCCAGAGAGCGGGCTTGGCAGCATTCCGAAAGGCGGCAACCACGACGGCGTTGCCGCTTTTCGGAAGGACTACATAAGATAAAGGATATAAGTTGCCATGACTGTTTCAGAGCGAATTCCCTTCAGCGGCCTGCTGCTACCTCTGCAAAAGGGCTATACCTACAGCTGTGACCGCCGCATCACCGACGGCATGGAGTTGCTGTTCATTTTCCGTGAGGACGGGCATTCACGATATTACTTTGAGTCGGATATGGAAGAATTTGACCGAAAGGCGGCAAGCGACAGCCACACTCTGACCGTGTATCCCCGGCCGGACGGCGACGGAGAGGTGTCCCTGCTCCACCGGAAGCGCGCCGCTACGGACAGATTTTTCCTTTTCCGTATGACCAAGCCCGGCGGCGTCACGCTGACCGGCGAGATGTGTCTGTGGGAAGATGAGACGCCCATCGGCACCGGTCTGCCGATGCTGTTTGACTTCCTGACCGAGGTCAGAATTCAGAATATCGAAGTAAAGTAAGGTGAAGCAATGCAGGATAACAGAATACCGAGACCCATGACCGAGGCGGAAATACTCCGCAGGCGTGAGCTGCGCCGTGCGGCCATCAAAAAGCAACAACGGAGAAGGACGATTTTTCTTACCGCCTGCGGCCTTGCGGCGGTGCTGCTCATAGCGGGCATCGTGCTGCTGTGCCGAGGCTGCGGCCGCACCGAGGGCAGCCCTCATAACGAGAGCATCTACGGCAGTTTTGCAATGTCCGACAAGAGCTGCGTCTATACCTTCCGTGAGGACGGCAGCGGAGAGCTGCGGCTTTCCGGCGCACCGTATAGATTCCGATTTACGCTGTCCGGCAAGACACTCTCTATCGACTTCGAAGCCGAGGCACTGTCCGACTGCGAGTACGAGGTGGCGTATACCGATACGGGGCTTGAGCTGACCGCAGGCAATGGTACGGTGAAACAGGGTGAGATGTACATACTGAACCGGCAATAGGGTGCGTCAAAAAGAAAAAGCAACCTGTTGGTTGCCCTTCTAATTGTTAAACCTATTGACTTTCCAATGCGGCTTTCACAGTTGCCCTGATAATTTTCATAGAACGGTCATCGCAGTTGTAAAGAATACGGACGAGATCATCTATCTCGGAATCTTTGGACGGCTTCTCCGGGTAGAAGATCGAGTTCGCATCAATGGATAACTCCCGAACGAGTTTTTTGAGGACATCAAACTTTGGTACTTTGCCCTCATTCTCGATGCGGTATAAGTATCGCTCTGTGATCCCGACCCGTGCGGTCAGCTCCTCGACGGTCAAGTCGGACTTTTCCCGCGCTGTTTTGATGATCTCTCCGAGCGTTTCAGGTAGATTGTGCACCATTCGTTCACCTCCCATATATAATTATACGGATTTGTTTCATGCTGATAATGGCATGGGCGTTCAATTGTTCATGAACGCGTAGTGCAATAAAACCTGAAATAAATACAGATACCGCCCCACCAAATAAGAAACGAAGCTTTGACGGGGTCTAAAAACTTGCCTATATCCCTCAAATCCGAGTTTTTGGATTGGAGGGATTTTTCATGCGTTGGACTTGGCGTTTGGCAGTTCTGCCCGTCAGAAGCCACCAATTTGATTCGCCTTTATAAATGATGGACTTCTTGGTAATCTGTCAAAAAAAGGCCGTTCCCGCCATCGGGATATTATGGATCGTATACTGAACTGACAGACCATTATAATGATGAAATAGACGCACTTGCTTTGTGGCTTACGCTGCTTTGCAGGTGCGTTTTGTTATATCTGTGCCTTTTGCGTGGCAGCGTCGGCTGCCGCAGCCCTCCGTCCGATTTGGATTTTTCAAGAATTCAAATCGAAACGGAGGAACATAAATGTTCAATAGAAACAGTGGCTCAAATGAGCACGACATATTGCAGAACCAGTTTACATCTTATCTGTCCTTTGCCGTGAGCAATGCACGGATCGATTTTATCCGTGCTAAGATTGCAAGGCTGAAAAGAGAGCAGGTCACCGATCAGTACGAACTGATCTTTGCCCAGGACAGTTTCGAGATCGAGGCGCTCCTTGAAAACGAAATACTCGTTCAGGCCATCCGGGACATCCGTGAGAAAGAACGGTATGTCTTCCTTGCCAGGGTGCTGGAGGAAAAGCGTTTCAAGGAGATTGCCCAAGAACTCGGTATGGGCGAAAAAGGCGTTGCGGCAATTTACTACCGTACAGTGAAAAAATTGCGGGATACGCTGGAAAGGGGTGAGTAATATGAATTTTAAGGATCTGTTGCTGCGAGCAAAGTCCGGCGACAACGAAGCGCTGACAGAGCTACATTTGATGTACCGCCCGCTTCTTCTGAAAGAGTCTATTGTTGACGGAGTGTTCGACGAAGACTTATTTCAGGAGCTTTGCATCGTATTTCTAAAGTGCGTTCGCAAGTTTCGTGTATAAGCCTGTAGCATAACAGCAGCCGGAATGGATCTGATCCATTCCGGCTGTCTTTCCCTTTTAACGATTTGCGGCCGAATAGCAGGCTTTTGCTTCTGTCAGATAGCTGTAAGCTTCCGGTCGGTGTAAAGATTATACACGCTTTGTAAACCTCCAATTCGTTTCCGGTCGCTTTGGACACCACTGTGGTGAAACTGCGGCATAGCGTCCGGGTATATGCCGTCCGCAGGAATCCTTATCTTGTCGAACTATTTTGTAATGTCGGCAAGCTCTCCACAGTCCTCGTTTTCCTTGCTGAATCGAATAGCAATACTTGCATTTGCTGCAATGCGGCAGTGCCTTTTCTTCAGGGCGGTAAAGCAACGGCGGATATTCCTGTATGAGTGGAGCACGCCAAACATCCTTGAATAGTTTGCTTCCGATCATAAATACAGGGATGTTTCCTTTTCGTTCTATAATGCTTTCGATCCAACGGCGTTTTAGTTTACCATGCCCGCCGAGTAGGATCCATTCCACATTTGGAATCTCCATTCGCTCTGCAAATAACCTCATTGGTTCAATGCAAAGGAATGTATGATACCCGTCAGCAGTAAACACATTGCCCCGCTCGGTCAGACGAGTGCCATACCAGAAGTTATCCGCCGGTATCAGCACCCCCGTTTCAAGCAGTTCTTCATAGCGGTTAGGGTTCATCGTCAAAAACATATAATTGTGCCACGGTGCCTGCTTTGCGGCTTCAAACACCTGCAAGATCCACTCGGTCGGTATCCATTCGCCAAATAAGTCGCCGGAATGGCAGACCCATATATTTGCCGGCTTGATCTTCTGTATAACCTGCGGCAAACGATACGGATGTAATGTGGGATAAAAGCCTGTGGGTGCAGGAACAGATGATCCGTTTTTGGCAAGCGGCGTTGTTATCACATACAGGCCACGTTCTTCATCTATGTGAATGCGCTCATCGCTGAGATGAAAGCGTATATCCCCTTTGAAATGAGAAAGCCGCTCTCTACTCTCGCAAAATGAGCAATCCTTTCTGCATCCGGTAACCGGATCCCAAGTAAAATCGCACCATTCAATATTACTTTTCTTCATCATGTGCAAGTCTCTCCTTTCTTCAGAATGCTCTGATTCTGTCATGCCGCTTTATCCATAACCAGGACAACCGTATGTACGCCGGTCATTTCAAATTTGGCACCGCATTCGTTGATAGAATGGGTATATTCTGACAGCCAATCACGGAATTGCTCATACTTGCGTGTGCTTTTCCACCGAATACTGCTTGAGCAGACCGCCACAAGACTGCCGCCGGGGCGAACAAAGTCAAATGCCCTTTTAATATGCTCGCATTCTTCGCTGAACGGCGGATTCATCACAACAGAGTCATAGATCGGCGCTGTTTCAGCCGTCAATAAATCGTTTGCGATCACATTGTGCTTTTTCAGCTTCAGAATCTCGCAAAAGTCCGTCATACGCTCAATGCAATCCACATTGTCCGTTACTTCCTTTGCGGCGTCGGCAATGTTGCCGATCCCGGCCTCCGGCTCCAGCACACGGCTGTCTTTACGGACACAGGCCAGTGCAACAAGCTCCTTTGCCAGCTCCGGGGGCGTGAACTGAATATCTCCCTTTTGATACATCTTCGCCCGATAGAGCATATCCCGTAAACGAGCCTCATTCGGATCCGGCGGTATAACAGCCGATTGTAGGAGCGTGTCAAAGCACTCGACCGCTGCGGCCAGTTCGTCGGTATCGGTGATGCCCGCCTTTTGCAATCGCTTCGTGCGGACATCGTCGGGCTTGGGATACTGAAATTCGCAGTATGGATTGTCCTTGCAATATTTCTTGGAGGCAGAAAAACAGCGCATATCCTCATAAAAGGCAGCGACTGTCAGATTCTGTTCCAGCAGCGTCAGCGTATCGGTTTCAGATTTATGTTTCAAAAGCTGTAACACCTGAATCTGCGAGCGGTACATTTCCTTTTTTCTGTCTCGCTCCTGTTGCTCACGCTGGCGTTTCCATGTGTTTGTCAGATAATTTCCACTAAGGGCGTCTATCTTGCCCTCCAGGACAGTGATACGGCGTTCAATCTTTTCTGTGATATTTGCCATTCTGTTCTTCCTTTCCTATATATGATCTTTGTTGATCACAGCGATGCAGGTGATTTACTAAGCCAGCTTTTCCAGCATCGCCTTCAAAAACAGCATATTGTCCCTGTACTGCGACAGAAACGGTTGATCAAAGTCGTAGGCCAGATAGCGATATGCCACAATAAGCTGTTCGGCACGCTGAAAATTGTTTTTCGGCACACTTCGCAGCAGCTTACCGAGCTCCGGCAATATACGGCATTCATCAAACCAGAAGGCCTCATCCTCATCAGACATATTTTTTCTTTGCCATTCCCGTGCAGTAACGGAGCCTGTGCCAAAGTGGTGGGACTGCTCCGTACACAAATACCATTTGATACGATGTTCCTCCGGGCAAGGCTCCGCAGTAAACGGGTACAGTCTGCAGGTGTGCGGGCGCACGGAATAGATCGTACACCGATCATCCCGCAGCATACCGCATATACCGCTGCCGTTGACTGTTCTCAGCACGAATACATGAAAGCCGGGGGATAGCTCCTTCAGCTCAGCCATATTCCAAAGAATATCATCGGCGGAGTCAGTGCAGCCGCTTTTCTGCTTATCCCGAACAATGCGGTAAGCATCTAACGGCTCCAGCACGATACTGTCCCGTACATTTTTGCAGCAGGCGCCGCAAGCACGGCACTTGAATGCGATCGGCTGGCGATTCGTAACCGGCACAGCGTTTCTGAAAAGCTGCACTTACACTCCCCCCTTCTCGTCATATTCGTGCGTAACGGATGTGGCCTGACCGAAAAGATACAGTCCGTCCTCCGTCGGGACGGTCTTTTTAACCTGCAGCGGCAGCATCGGCTGCAGTAGTTTCAACACCAGTGAGTCGTTAATATCCTTGATCCTGCCGGATGTCTTCGGAGCATGTAATTTACGCTCTTTTTCTGTCGCATTGCCCAAGGACAGCAGTTTCTCCATTTCGGCAGATGTAAACTCATCGGTGATGACTTCCCAGTATTCCGTATCTTTAAAGATATGAAGCTGAACATTTCTGCTGAGAACCGATTGCAGACGGTCCCGCACAAGCTGTTCAAACTGCGGCCAATACATGAATATAGCGTCCATCTTACGCCATGTGTATTTTTTTCGTACCATTAAGCAGCTCTCCATTCATCCTGTGATGTTTTTCAATAATTTGATTGGTTGAGTATTTTGCCATTTAATCTTCCTCCTTGTTTTGCTTCCAATTAGCGCAATCGCCGGCACGGTTGAAATTCTCTTTTATTTCCGCAGTCAGCTCATTTGAACGACCGGTTTGGATATAGAGCACGAATATGCTCATAGAGCGTTTCAGACAGGTGCTTTTTGCAGCGCAGTTTACGCAGCTCCGTTCCATAAAACATTCCTCCTATAAATAGGGACACCACAGTAAAACACTACGGTGTCCCTTCAAAACTACTATGCACACATTTTCAGAAAAGATGGGATTGCTGCCCGAATCGGAATCGGTTGAAGGCACACCTTGTAAACCGAATTCAGCGTTTCAAAGCAGGCATAATCCGATCGTTCTTCCATAATTTCAACGACAGGCGAAGTATAGATGAGTCCGTTGTCGGTTGAAATAACGGCGCGGCAGCCTTCCTCCAACGGAAATATGATCCGGCCGTTTACACTCATTTCTTTTTTCATACGGTATCCGATCCTCCTTCCGAAAAATAACACCGCTTGTTTTTACAGCTTCCTGTGCGGTTGCATGAAACCTCTTCCTCATAATAGGGCCGACAGGTCTGTTTGCCGCTGCGCTCCAATTCTTCCTGTGCCGACTCGATGATCGGCACAATGATCGACATATCCCATGGCAAGATCTCTTCATTGGTCTGATCGGGATGTGTACGCAGAAGTGCCACAGCAAGGGCATAGGCGGCGTTGTCGATCTCGTCGCCCTTACATTCCAGATAGCGTTCAAAATCTTTTTTACAAGTCATAGGAATCACCCCCATAACACGCTGATGACCGCCGGATAGCAGTTCTCCAGTGCCTGATTGATCTGGCGGAAGGTCATTCGCTCCTGCTTTGCGATGTCGTGCATACGGTCGCCTCGAACCTTCATACGAATGATCCGCATTTCACGGTGTGGCAGCTTAGCTGCTAAGGCGTGCAGGCACATCTCTGTTTCCAAACGCCGGAGCAGCTCATCCTGTCGGCTGATAACATCCTCCCAGTACAGTCCGTCCTCGTTGCCGATCAGCTCGTTGAAGCTGACAACAGGGGCGTTTCGTTTAGGCCTGGAAAGATACTTATAGTAGTTTGACAGTGAACTGCGCATACGCTGAAAAGCAAGCGTGGAGAACTTGAAGCGATGCAGGGCCAGTACCTCGCAGTACTCCTGCACAGCCTTCAGGTAGCCGAAAATCACAACATCATAAAACACCGACTCCGGCAGCTCCTTTTGGTTCAAAAAGGTAAAGACCAGATGATGGTTTTCCTCTGCAAATCGGCGTTGTTCTTTCGTTAACGGTCGTATATCCATTTTACACGATCCTCCTTTCACAAAAAAGAGGGATACCGCCGGCGCTTTGCCGACAGTATCCCTTGGTACTTGGCTCACGGCAGGCCGTGGGCGTCATTCTTACAGCGGCAGATCCTCGTGATCGCCGTCAATAGGTGCTTCGGTGATGCAGAAATGCTCGCCGTCATCGGTCGAGTGATAGCTGCTGTCCACCGCATCGCAGATCGGCTCGTTGTTGCCGAGCTCCGCTTCCATCGCACGCTGCTGATTCATGGCTTTGATCTGCTCACGGAAGCCGTCCGCATACTGCTTGATCTGCAGAAGGTCGTTGCCCTCAAATCTCTGCACCAGGCGGAAGGTAGCCACACTGTAGGTGTTGCTTCCGTTGTCCACACGCTTGAGCCCGATCTGCACCACGCCGCTGTAAATCGGACGGCGGCGGGTCGCAAAGGCAGCCGTTATAAAATCGGAATAGGGGCGAAGGCTCGTAGGCGGAAGAGAGAGCAGCATGGGCATATGCTCACCGCTGCGAAGGATATACAGGTTGCGCATATTCTTGCAGGCCTTGCCTTTTCCTTTCTCCACGGAGCCGTACTGGTTGAGTGCACAGGTCGCGCAGATACCGCCGGGAGCGCCGTAACCCGTTTTGCCGTCAACGGACGAGCAAAGCGGCGTTACATTATCGTCATACTCCGATCCCTCCGGCCAGTAGGCGCAGGTGTCATGATTGTAGAGAATCACACCCTCGATATACTTGGTATAGTCGGGGTTCTCCGGGTCATCGCTGGGGATCTCAAACTGCAGGCTGCCGCCTCCGGGGATCTTCACACGCGGGAAGCTCAAACGAAGCCCCTCGTAATCCTCGGATACATCCACGGAGATACAGTCGTCCTCGACCATAGCGGGCAGAATGAAATCCTTTTTGGTCTCCATCATGGCGTTTTCGTTGTTGTAAGTCATAAATTCGTTCCTCCTAAAAATTTTTGATATGAGGATCCGGACAGCCTTATGCGGCTACCTGGTTGATCCTGGTCCATTGTCTCGGCGGCATGGATAAAATGTTAAATCCGATGCCCTCCAAGTCTGTGGCACGGTCATAGCTTTCAACATCCTGGCTGTGCCGTGTCACTGCGTTTGCGAGTCCGTAAAGACTCAGATCGTCACTTTCAATGAGGCGCTGCAAAACACCGTTTTGCTCGGTATCGGTAATACCGAAGTCGCGGCCTGCCGTATGTACGACAGCCGGAATATCGGCGGTATTCATCGCCTGATGCTTTGCGTTTTGCATCAGTGTGACGATCTGCGAGAACTGTTCTTCATCGGTTGCCGAACGGACAGTTTCCTGCAGCTCGGTCAGAAAAGTGCGGTCTGCTTCGGTCAAGGCTTCCTGTGAAGCCAACATAAAATGTTCTTCCGCAGAATTGACCCTTCCTCGATGAATCCGCTTTGTCGTTGCTCCGGCCACTGCGATACCGTTGCCGTCAAGCTCACGGTAGATCAGTGGCTGCACACTGACAGAGCCGAGTCCCACTTCGCTGTTGCTGATCACAATGCCTGCTTTCACGGTGTCGCCCGGCGCTACCTCTGCCGTCAAATGCGGATCAACCGCCTTGATATACATACGGCTGTCCGTAATGTGGCAGCTGACGAATTGCACATCGGGTATCTCACCGATAACGGGAAGCACAGAGGCGAATATCTCATAGTGATCCATTCGCATATAGCTGTTGCTCAGATAGGCACGCACCTTCCCGTCAAGGACTCTCAGCATACGCTCAGTCGGCTCCCGTTCAAACCATGCGTTCACATTGGTTACCAGCAGGTCGGGGTGCTCGGTCAGCATTTTCCCGTAGTATTTCGCCGGGATACCAAGACGGGTGCCGATCTGACGATGGGCGGTGTCTGCAATATCCAGCGGCTCAATGCGGTCGACATGACTGTCATCCAGCACCCGCAGAACAAGCTCCGTACCGCAACACTCCATTGCAAGCATGGAAGTGTTTACGATGTAGTCTGCTTTGGCATCTTTCTGACGCATGACCTCGGTTGCCAATTCTTCGATCGTCAATCCCGCTTTCATGCTCATTCACTCCTTTCCGTGGCTGTATCCGCATTACCAAGAAAGCAGGATGCCGCCATCTGTAATATTTGCCGCCATACCTTCACGCTCAAAGACCTTGCAAAGCCTTGCCCAATAGGTCTTTTTCGGGACGCTTTCAAAGGCAGTCCTGACCTTTTCGCTGTCGGCCTGCTGAATGGCAATATCGCCGTTTTCACGAATCGTCAGGCTGTTATATCCCCGGGAATGAAGGTCGGTGATCAAGGCTTCCAGCACCTTGCGGCCCTGTACTTCATACCACACCTGCGGATCGACCGGATCCGGCTGCTTCGGCATAGCTGCCGGAGCTTCAGCGGTATCCTTAGTATCGGACGCAGAGGGTTGCGGTGCGGTCGGCTGCTTCAACGGTACGATATTCACAAGCGCACAGTCGATACCGCCGTTCTGGTCAAAAGTCACATCAGCAAAGTTATAACCGTCCACACCGAACAGCTTGATCCGTCCGGTGCCGCCCTTTGCTATGATCCGTTCCGGGAACTCTTCACGCCACTCCCAGGTTGCGTTGGGGTATACCGATTGCAGATAGGCTGAAATACGGTAATTGGCATGGCGAAGCAGTACCTGCTCCACGGGGTTGGACACCTCGGGGATAATGAATCGGTCGAAGGCCGCATCCTGCTTTTCGCATTTTCTGCGGACGCGCTTTGCCTCCCGCCTGTGAAGCTCCTCCTTGATATACGGAACAAGGAAATAGCAGGTTGCCCATACCGCCCAAATGACAAAGGCTGCGGCAAGAAGCCACGCCTGCGCATTTCCACGGATAAAGGCTGTGATGACCAGCACTGTGACAATAAGTATTGAAACGCCAGACCATAGTTTTTTCTTTTTTCTCATTCGGTTCATCCTTTCTTTGTTGTTCTCTCTGAAAATAAAAAAAGAGGAACCGCTGCGTTTTCTTCCCAAAAACACAACGATTCCTCTCGGCGCCGGAAATTATCCCGGCAATGCGTCTCTTTCTCCGTCAATACCGTCATATTCCTGTTTTGGCGGTATTTTCGGCTCGGGCGGTGTCGGCTCCTGCTTTGAGGATCCGGCTCTGCCGACGGGAACAAAGCCCCAGTTATCGAGCAATATTTTCATACGCTTATCTATGGAAATACCGTCACGCTTGGTGTACGGCTCAAGCTCCAGCGAGCCTGTCACCCAGATAAGGCTTCCTTTTTTTGCATGGGCTTTCATCAGCCTGTTGGCGTCCTCACCCCATGCACAAACCTGAAAATATTGTGTATGCAGGGCCTGACGGCTGCCGATATTCTCGGCAATGTCAAAGCGTACATACGGGTTGCTCTTTTCACTGGTCTTCAGCTCCAGATCGGCAGTTATCCGACCGATAACATTTACCTGTGCCATTCTTCTCCTTTCTGCCTTACGGCTGAAATATCTATATAAAAAGTGCCGGCAAACGATTCCTTCGCCCATAAGGGCAGAACCGTACTGTCGGCACTGAATTACAAACTTAACGCTCTGTGCAATGTGGCACTGTACCACGATACTCCTTACGGAGAAACGCACAAAAATCAATTACAAGGGTATTATACCACTATATATTGTGATTGTCAAGTCTGTAAAGTCTATATATAGATATTTCGGGCGATGTATAATAATTACTCTAACGACTTCATTATGCGAATCACAGTGTCGCAGGTATCGTCAAAGGGAATGTCTGAGGCATAGTCGAACTCCTGCTGATACTTGCTCCATTGTTCTTGCATAACAGCACTGCTCTTTACTCGCTCCATGATTGCTATGTATCCCTTGACTGTTTCCGCAGAACCTCTTTTACTGCATGTGGCCGCAAGGGCTTCTTTCAAGGAAGGCAAGTCGATGTTGTGGGCTTGCAGCTTTGTCAGCACATAAATGTCGTAGTAATCTCTCGGGCGAGTATTCTGATCTGAACGGGAGATCACTGTTTCCAATTTTTCTGCTAAAATCGTTTCGAGGTTATATGCCAAAATGGAGATGCTGCGATCTTCGAGCAAAAGCTTAAAGCTATATTCAATTTCTCGCGGTGTGATCTTATCTCCTGTGGTAATATCCAGCTTTAACGGAACAGCCAAAGGCGGATAGTTGGCTGTCAGTGCCACACGATAGCCGGTATACTCATCGCCTTCACGGATCTCTCCAATTTGGCGAAAGGCAAAAGTAACATCATCGTTTAACTCAATGGCGCAGATCTCTTCAAACATTTTGCGAACAGTTTCCTCATTTACGGGATAACCTTTAAGAGTTGCATCCATATCCATAGTTGCCCTTGTGTCTAACCCGACCATTGCAGCGATCAGGAAACCGCCTTTGAGAATAAAGTTATTTCGATATTTGGAAACAGAAACTCGCTCGAGCAGTCGTTCAAGCATATAATTCTGCAAAACGAGCTGTGCAGAAATATTCTTTTGCTTCGCCATGTTTTTGAGGATGGCTTTTAATTGCATTGCGTTTTTCATAGTAGTACCTCCAGGTAGGAACGAACTTTTCCGCTTACTCTAAAAAGTTTGGAATAATCCGAAAGAAGTGCGATATTTTTATCGGGAAGCTTTGCGTATTCCTTAAATGCCTGCGTAATCAGCTGAATATCCGTTTGATTGCTTTTTTTGAGAATATCACATAGGGTACGCTCCCTGTTATATACCCGGACAATATTGTGAGCCGGGGTTTCCGTTTCCGTTAGTCCCACTTCATACAGGCTATCAATAACCTGGGAACATCGGACATTTTCCTTCTTGACGCTTGTTAAATTGTATGTCGCCGGAAAGGTCATGCAAAATTTGTTTGGCGTGCGATCGGTCATATTCCATAAGAATAAGGCAGTATCACAGGAAAAAATGCCTCGCTTGAACCGATTCTGAAAAGCAAAAAATTCATCGTCCCAAATCTCCGGCAAAACATACACGCCGCGTCCGGACCGTTCCAATTTGCCTGTATCGGTCAGATATTTTAAGTTACCTCTTGAGATGCCGGCTTTTGTAACCATAGCAGTAGTGACAGTGCCGTTATTCTCATGAGCCATTTGTAAAATCATTTCAGTCTCCTTCATAAAAGGCACCTCCCAACCTTATTGACTTTCTCGCTTATTATGATACACGAATTAAGCGTAAAAGTCAATAGCCCAGCGAAAATTCGGGCAATGTTCGGGAAGTGCCTTTTAATCATTATTCAGTTGTTCCAGCCGCAAACTCACCCAACTCCTCATACCCGAGGAAATGATCCGAGGACATAGCGGAATTGAGATATTCGCTGCCGAGAGAAATATGCTGCGTTTCCTTGAAATAGAACCGATACCGATAGCCGATCTTCACCCTCGACTGCTTACCGAGCAGCATAGTAGACTCGTTGCCGTCGCCGTCCATAATTTTGATTTTACGGTATTTGCGCAGCGGCTTGGGGACGATCGAAACGCAGACGCCCTCGACGGTCTCGTAGCTCTTATCGGTGATAATGCGGTAATAGCTCAGCGCTCTGGCGACGCTGGCCGCAAATACGGCAAGACTCAGAAACAGCATGATCCGGTCCTTCAGTATGAAGGACATTGCAGCGCCGATCAGCAGGCATCCGGTTCCGATGATCCCGGTGAGGAACAGCTTCCGTCTTAGCGGTGCCGGTGCGTCTTTTATCTTACCCATGACTTACATCCTTTCAAAAATGATTTGCTTTCGCAGGTACAGGTTGGCTACGGAAGTGATGACCGGACGGCACTGGGGCAGGAAGCGAACGCTGTGGGAGATGTTTTCACTTGTCGTGTATTCGTCGTGATAGAGCGTGTCAATCAATTCATCCTCGCTGCCGAACGCAAAGGTGTTCAGCTCCGCACACTTGATCATTTCCGCCGTGGAGAGTATCGCCTGGTTTGCAAGAAGCATGACCTTCTGTTCATCGTTGCTCCGCTTATCTCTGCGGAAGATCTGCTTGGTGACAGCATACGGGATATGCTCAAATACTGTCAGCCGAATAAAGGAGATCAGCCGCAGGATCGGGCTTTCCGAGATCGGCACAACATACAGACCGGAGAGCAGGTCGAACAGTGCGTCCGCACCGAGCTCGCCTTCCCCCTCGGCAACCAAGCCGCGCCGTACCAGCCGCTGCATACATTCCGCGGCAGAACGGTGCGTCATATAGCCGGTTTCCCGTGACTTGTTTTCATACAGCGTTTTGATCTCATCGTCAGACAGGATACGCCAGTTCAGAATTGACCAGATCATCATTTCCTGGATGTCCAGAATGTATTCCTTGTTATTCAGAAGCACCGTCGGGCAGCGCATATCCCGGTTTCTTCCTTTAAATTGCATCCGTCCGACTGCGGTATATAATTTCTTCATGAAACCACCTCATTTTTCCGTTTATTCTTCTTTTACGACTTACGAGCTGTCAATTTCAACAGAGCGGTCAAAATACTGCATGAAATCTCGGTTTTGCTTTAACCGTCCGGCTGCTCTGGAGATCCACGCACCCACAAGATTCGGCTTGACCCCGTACATTTTGGCGATCTCCGCACCGGATAAGCCCTTAACCTTCCATTCGATTGCTTCAATACCGAGGCGGGCAGTGCCGGCATACTGCCGCTTGCAGTTTTGCAGCAACATACAGATGTCCTGCTCCTCAAGCAACCTGTCCAGCGTATCGTCCGCACTCGACAGCTGCTCCATGGAAAGCCCGTCCTCCTCCGGCTCACTTTGGACCGGAAGTGAAATATGATGCTTTTGCTTGCCGCACATCAGGCGGCAGTATGTACGAAGTCCGTTGGTAACGACCTTTTCGGCGTAGGTCGCAAATTTGATGTTGCGTGTTTCATCAAAGCTGACGGCCGCCTTGCACAGCCAGATGCAGCCCTCCTGATACAGATCGTCATATTCAAAGCCGTAAAGGCTGTCGTTGACGATGATGTTTTTGTGGATAGCGTGCCGGACGACGCTCAGATTTTCCTCCACAAGCCGTTGCTGTCGGCTGTTTAGAGTCAGGTTTTTCATTTGGACTCTCACTCCTTTCAAGCGGCGATTCTTTGGTTTTCCAGTGCCCTGTTGCACTCGATGATCAGGCGGTCACACATATACTCGCTGAATTTAGCGATATGCGCCTGCTCATCCGTCAGTGCCAGCTTGCCCTGCATCCACTTGTATGCCTGCCACTTTGTCATAAGCCCGGACTTCCACATCCAGTCGAACGCTTTGTGTGCCTGGATCCGTTTGTTGCGCAGATCACCATTGGCGAGCGTCCCCATCGGCTCCTTTGTGCGCTTATGGGCGCCTACATAGGAATCGCAGCGGGGATAGCGGTCGCATACATACAGGTAGTTGTCCGGCACCTTTGTTGCCGTGCCGTAAACTGCGGAAGCAGGGCGAAGCGATGCTTTGGCACCGCAATAGGGACAGTGGATTTGTTTCTTTTTCATTCGGTTCAACCTCCAGTACTTTCTTTTTGCGGACATAACACGCATTAGGTACCCTGATCCTCCGGAATGGCCTGTAAAATGCTGCAGGTGTTCGGGTCGGTCACATTCCAGACCAGCCAGCTATGAAACAGCTTTTCAAATGCCTCTTTTGCGATGATGGCAGCGCACTCAAACTTATCTACCTTGTCGCCGGTCATCTTTTCAAAGAGCAAGACCGGCAAAAGAAGCGGAGTTCCCTCGGCATCGGCAGTGAGCAGATGACCGCCGCAATCGGTGCGACCATAGGGGCACTCGATACAATCTACATAAAAGGCATTTCGCCATGAGCCCTGCGTTGATTGCAGGAACTGATATAGTGTTTTTGAATTCTGCATATTTGTGTCCTCGCTTTCAATATACTACTTTCCAATAAAGATCCCCCTGGAGGGTAGATAAAGCAAAAGCGGCAGACACCGCTTAGGATGTCTGCCGCCGGTTAAGTCAAAGCGCTTTCCGCTTTTTCCCGCTTGCCATGCCCACGGTAATGAGCACGGTCAAAGACCCGCTTGCCAGCAGGATCCAAAGCCAAAGCTTTGAATCATCGCCGGTTTTGGGAGAGTCAGGGTATTCGGGTGTCGGAGTCGGAATCGGTTCATTGGTAAAGCCCACGCCGATTTCATTTTCCACGATGACCGTTTCACCGTCTTTTTGGATCCGGAAATAGAAGTAGCGGTCATCCTTTGTAAAGCCGTCGGGGGCCTTCGTTTCGAGCAGCAGATAGCCGCCGTGCTTCAGACCGCCAATCTCATATACGCCGGTATCAGCCTCGGAAAGCTCGCCGTACAGTTTGTCAATGTCCGGATCATAGGCCTTGTTGCCGTTTACATCCAGATAGAGCACAAATTCTGCGCCGCTGAGCAGCTTATCGTGATCCTTGCTGCTGACCTTCCTGACATGCACCTTGCCGGTCAAGAATTTGTTGACGACCGTGATCTCGATGATCTGATCCATCTCGGATACCGTTACCTTGTAAGCTTCCTCTGAAATCACCAGATGCGCCGGGCAGGACAGCTCCCGGACGATCCAATCGCCATAGGGGATATTTTCAAAGGCGAACGCACCGTCCTCACCGGATGTTGCCGTTGCCAGCGCATTTTCCTCTGTGAACTCGGTTTCATTCGCCTTGAAGAGTCCGAACACAGCTCCGGCCGCGGGTGTATGATCCTCATCCACCTTTAAGCCGTGAATGCTGCCTCGGATGATAGTGTTTTCGATCACCTCACCGTTGTTGATAACCAACTGAACGACCGCAACGGAAGCGTCTTCGTAATCAAATGCAACGGGATAGACCGCATCCGACAGAAGATAGTGTGCGTCTGTAGCCACTTCCTTGACATAGAGCTTGGCACCGGCCGGAACATCCACCGTAAATACGGCAAGTCCGTTTTCGTCGATGCCCACGATCTCAAGCAATCCGTCCTGCGGGATCTCCGTGCCGTCCGCAGCGGTCAGGGTTTCGGCGGCATACAGTCCGAAGCGGATGTTTTTGTACTCCTCACCGAGTCCGACACCGTAGGTATCGTCGGATTCCAGCTTTTTGAGCAGGCTGATCACGACCTTCTGCCGTTCATTGACGGCGGTTTCGGAAACAGTCGTGATCTTTACCTGTTCACCGGCATAGGTAAGCTCCGTTTGTACCGGCTCCTTTAAGAGCACCATACCGTAAGGCGCCTTTTCCTCACGCAGCTCAAACTTTCCGAGGAACAGCGGCTCACTCGTTGCCGTGCCGTCTGCCGCAGTGGTGAGAGTCGCCACCTTTTCTCCGGCAGAATATCGCTTTGTGCCGTCTAAGGTATAGGTATCCTCCACTGCATATACGCCGAACACAGCGCCAGTCAAGCCCTGCATTTCATAATGCGGAGTATAAATGCCGTCCTGCTCGGTGACTGTGGAGAACACCTCGCCACGCTTCAGGATCGTGATCGTTCCCATCTGCGGCTGGTTGTATTTTTCCACAACGACTACTTCGGCGGAGCCGTCCACCTTGAATTTCACGGGTGTGCTGTCCAGCACATAGCCTTCCGCGCCGCCGACGGTCTGCTCGATCAGCTCATATTCGCCGTAGCCAAGGGGTTCGGGCAGGCGCAGGCGTCCCGCGTTATCCGTATAGAAGACATCAATATCCATCGGAGTGGGGTAGTTGATCCGCTGGGTGATGAACTTGCCGCTTTGCAGGTCACGGATCTTAAAGCCGATACCGGCGGCGGGGATCACCTTGCCGGTTGTGGCATCCTTCTTCATCACATCGATCAGAGCGGTGATGGGTGCGTTGTTGATGATATAGCTGTAAATATCCGCATGCGTCTTGATGTAGACTTCAAAGGCGGGCAGCAGCTCCGCACCTTCTTTGCCGGAGATCTGTTCTACGATATAGGTACCGTAGGGCAGGTCCCTGGATACGCCGAAGCCGTGCTCGTCAATGGTAATGAGATCACGCTCCGTTTCATCGGCGGCATCATAGGAGCCGGACGATTTGAGCCAGATCTTAAACTGTGCGCCCGCTTCCGGTGTTTCGATCTGCGTATCGCCATTGTCCGAATGCTTCACCAGCACGATATTGCTTTTAATGGGTGTTTCATACACATCCATCGTCAGCGTGTTATACTCGACGGAATACTTTTCGGGATAGGCGCCCACCGGGTAGATCGTATCATCCAGCAAATAGCCTTCGCTCGGTGTGATCTCACGGATCGTCCAGCCGTCTCCGCAGGGGAAATAGTCGGTCAGGATATATCCGTCTTTATCGGTTGTGTAGGCCTTCACCAGCTCGCCGTTTTGATACACGCCGTAAACAGCGCCCTCAAGCGTAGCGTCTCCGCGGGTGTAACCGTAGGGATAGCCGAGATCTTCCGCGCTTTTGTATTCGTAATCATCGGCTGCCATCAGCTTCGGCATGGCTGATTGGTCGTTGCGGTCAGCGTGTTCGGCGTCCAGCTTGTAAATATCCGCACGCCATTTTTTCAAGGTGTTGTCTACGGCGGCTTCGGCTGTTTCTTTCCATGTGACCGTTACGGTCTGATCCTCCGGAATAACATAGCGGGCAGCCGTGTTTTCTTCGGAAAGTGTGTAGGTACCTACGGGCACATCCTTGAAGGTTGCCTTTCCGCTGCTGTCGGAAACAGCGTACATATCCACCTGCTGTCCCGTAGTAGAAGTCCCGTACAAGCGGAACTCATGGCCCTCGACCAAGCCATCCTCGGATGTTTTCGTCACAACAAGATTGCCACGCTGCAGAAGATTGCTGAAGGTCACGATGGATGTCCCGCCGGAAACGACGGTGACGGTCTGCGGCGGCAGCGGCACATAGCCCTCATATTCATATTCGGACACGGTATAGGTGCCGGGCTTCAGGTCCTTTACGGTAATGCTGCCGTCAGAACCGGTGACAACATTCTCGTTCACGCCATTGCCGGAGATATTCAGCCGGATACCGCTGATCTTGCCGTCCTCGGATTCCTTGACGATCTTCACATTTCCGGGAATCTCCTCATTTACAGCGGTAAATCTGGCAACGCCGTTATTGGCTGCGCTGACAGTGACTGTCCACTCGGTCTGCCCGTAGGCACGGTAGTTTGCCGGGAATACCGTTTCCTTTACCATGTACTGCCCATAGGGGATGCGCTCGATGCTGGAGCCGTGACCGCCGGCGTCGGTCGGGCCGATCAGATACTGTGTGCCGTCCTTCTGTGATGTGGCAACGAAGTAGGCGCCGGCAAGGCCTTTGCCGTTGGTATCGTTTTTCTGCACTTCAATGGACCCGTAGGCCTCTACAAATTCCGGTACGACGACCTGCACGACCGCCTCGGGGTAATCGCCCTTGCTCATACCGACGATGGTAGAAAATTCAGGGCCTCGGTCATTGCCGACGTGGGTGACGAAGTGTTTGCCGTTATAATAGCCTGCATAGATCGCCACATGGGCAATGCTGCCAGTCGGGATATGCTTAAAGACAATCAACGACCCGATGGGGATTTCCTCGGAAGGATTGAAGTTACTTCCGTCCGAGCTTTGCGTAAAGCTGATGCGTCTGGCCTTGCCGCTCTCCACCCAGCCGTTTGCCGCTGTGTTATAGGCGGTTGCCGATCTCGGGTTGGATGGGCAAGGCACAGTGGCGGTATTGATATGCGCCACATTCGGCATATAGTTGTAATAAACATAGCTGACATAGGAGGCACAGCAGAGTCCGTGTGAACGGAATCTGGCAATATCCGGTACGCCGCCGGAATTGGTTTCAAGGCCGGACGGGCCTGTGCCGTAGCCGATACCCGAACGGATCGAGGCGGATACCGAGCTGCCGGTCTTTATAAAGATCGTGCCGTCGTCCTTTTGAGCCTGAACATTGTAGCCGGTATAGGCGAGGGCATCCAGATAGACATTATCCAGCATATTCGCCGGGATTCCCGAAGCGGGCGCCGCAAAGGCACTGATGGGCAAAGTGGCCACCAGCATTACGGCAGTCAAAAGCATGGACAGCCATTTTTTGAAGCTAAGCTTTTTCTTTGTCATGATGGTTCTTTCCTTTCTTGAAAGAGAAAAGACTCCATCGCATAGGCAATGAAGTCTTTTGGCTTTGATTATTCTGTTTTATCCGTAGTTGTCTTTGGTGAGCGCCACATCGCAGTACCACATTCCGCTTTCGTAGGTGATGCCGACACCGATATACCGATATTCGCCGCTTCCTATGTAAGACCAGTGATCGGGGCTGTTTCGTATCAGGCGAGCCAAAGAGCTTGCTACATAATCGACAGTGCCCGCATATCCGGCCTTGGCGATCGCTTCGCCCGCGCAGGCGGTATAATATGGCTCTCCATCCATTCCGTATGCAGAAGGATCCACATACAACCCGTAGGACAGTGCCGTTGCCGCCGCCCGTTCATCCATGGTGTTGTGTGAGAAGTCCGAGATGATCTGGCGGCTGCGGTATTCGGCATATCCCGTGAGACCGGACAGCCGGGTGACGGCAGCAGTGCCTTGCGCCGTGCGGTAGTCGTTCAGGTACTGTGCGACCAGCTCCGCGATTGCCCCGGCATCGGAAGCCGAAGCATTGGGCACGGTCGGTGTCGTTTCCGTCGGCTCTGTTGGCGATGTGTTTTCTGCCGGAGCCGTCTTTTCAGTAGGCTCAGTCGGTCCGCCGGAAGATGTGTTTTGTTTCGGCTCCTTTACGGAACTGTCGGAAGTACCGCTTTCCGCCTTGGATACAGCGGTTTCTTCCGGCGCTTCGGTAGTTTTGGCAGGCTCGGAAGAGGGCACCGTGCTTTGTTCCGTTTTTTCCTCAGTGGGAGATGTGATATGAGTATCCTCCGAAGGTACAGAGGATGTTTCCGGCAAAGCCTCTTTGCCGCAGCCTGCAAGAGTCAGCAGCAAAGCGAGCAAGACGAAGATGATTTTACGCATAAAAAGCCCCTCCTTGTTCGGAAATTTCCGTCTTGCTCATATTATACGACTAACACCCACCGTTTTTCAACAGCCTACAAATGCTGCTTGATAATACGGGTGATGATCCCAACCGCCACGCCGCGGTCTTCATCAATGTGCGTCACGGCAAAAGAAACATCGTCCTTCTTGCCGGGTGTGCGCCGGTCGAGGCAGGTGTGGGCAATGGCGTTGGCTCCGTTATTCAGGCGGACATACACCACGCCCTTATGCACATCTGTCACCTTGCCGGCATATTTGCTTTGCACCCGACACTGCTTCAGATAGGTGCGGTTGGTGTTCTCGGATACGCTTTTTACATCTGCACGGATGGAAAGCTCCTCCAGGCTATCACGGTTGACCTCCAGAATACGGACGAGGATCTGATCCCCGACGGAAAAGCGGTCATTGGCATCCCCGATCCAATCCCAGGACAGGTCCCGTGCCATGATTGAGCATTCCACACCGAAGGCTTCGATGCGCACCGCCTTTTCCGCCACGGCGATCACACGGGCCTGCACGGTGCGTCCCTCGTAAATGCGGTATGCGCCGGAGGCATCCTGATTCATGTAAAAGACCTGCCGCTTTTTGAGCATAGCTTCCTTGCGACTTGCCACAACGGTGCGTGTTTTCTGATCCACGCCTTTCACGATGAAGTCGATCTCGCAGCCCAGCATATTGCTGAGCAGCTTGTTCTGGCGGCGGATCATTTCGGTATACTCCGTGCCTTTGAGGTTCTTTTCCAGCTTCACGAGCATTTCCTTCAGCGGGATGACTACACGAAAGCCCTTGTAATCTACAACGGCGAGCGTTTTCCCGGCTTCCGTTTCTTCCACGCCGCCGAGCATTCCGGTCAGGATACGATGCGAACGGTTGGAAGTCAGGATCTCGTGCCATGCGGCGTCCATCTCATGCGTCTCAGTCGTAACTTCACCGCCGACCTCCAGCGTCAGAATAGGATCCGTCTTCGACTTATTCTGCCGATCTGCTGCTGCGGCTTCCTTTTTCTTTGCTGCAGCCTCCTTGGGGGCAGCCGGTTGAGGCTCGGGTAAAGCTTCCTCGTCCACGGCATCCGTTTTCTTTTTGCGGGTGCGTTTGGGCTTCGGCGGCTCTTCGACAGCCGGCTTGATCGGCTCGGCAGGTACTTCGGCGGCAGGTTCGACGGGAACGGGCTCAATGTCGGTCACCTCCGCAGTGCTTTCGGTCGTTTCCACTGCAGCGGTAACTTCCGGCTCTTCTTTTTTCTTAGGCATAGGTTGATTCCTCCTTTAGTTTTTGGACATGATACTGTCTTTGTCGGTTGGCACCACATTGGATGTCGGTGCCCTTTTCTTTCTGCCCGGTTTTTTGACCGGCGCAGGCGATACTTCTTCCACCTCCTTCGGTTGCTTTTTTTGCCACTCAGGTATATGTGCAGAAGCCTTGCAGGAAATCATCTTTTTGCTTTCGGGGTGCTTTGTGTAATCGCATTTGTCCACCTGCAATAGCTTGCGGCCTCGAATAATGATGAGTGCCTTGCTGATCGGCAGCCGCAAGACCTCATCCATCGTCAGCAGCTTTCGCTTGCCGACGCCGCTGGTCTCTCTGTATTCCGGTGTGTAGTTGGAGATCCGCCAGGTGCCAAGCTGCTTTGCCTTGCTCTGCACATGCACGGAAACCTCGCCGGAGCGGTCGCTGATGTACTTTGCCGTCAGTTCATCCACGCAGCCGAGAAAAAGCTGCACATCGCTGTTGCCGAGGATCTCCTGCCATTGGTTCAGCGGGTATCGGTTCTGAAGTCCGGCAAGGTTCTGGAACACGCAGCTCATGCTGATGTTTCGGGAGCGTATCACGCTGATTTTTCGGCTGAGGTCGGGAATAACGCCGCAGGCCGTCAGCTCTTCACCGAGTACATGAACGGGAATAGGCAGCTTGCCACCCTCGCAGTTTTTGTCTGCATACCGTAGCAGCTTGATAAAAACAAAGGACAGAAACAGCGACGATAAAAAGTCGAAGGTACTGTCCTGGTCGCTGGTGATACAGAAATAAGCGCAGGGCTGCTGTCCCGGCAGCTCCATATTGATCTCATCAAAGGCGGTCATATTGCAGATGGATCGGTTCTGGAACACCTGCAGTCTTGAACCAAGGCCGATAACTACGCCGCTGCGCACGGTGTCGGACGCCTGCTGAAAAATGGCGTAGGGGGCTTTTGCCGGATGCGATGACGGAAGCATATTGAACAGGCTGTTCAGCTCTTTTTCATCGCAGTGAGTCAGCAGCCGATAGACCTGACCGATATTCTTCCTCTCGGGCGGATACCCTTGCTCCACATAAAGGACTAACGCTTTGAGCAGATTCATCTCGGCACTGTCCCAGAAGTGGTCGCCCCGTTCCGAACCGGTATTTTTGATAATAACATCGCAAAAGCGCTGCGCCATCAGCTCATCGCCCTCGATCTCCGCAAGGCAATTCCACGAGTCCGAATTTTCCGGGCACACAAGATTGAACACCTTAACGGTATGTGTCTTGCGCAGCAGCTCACTGGTCTTTTCGTACAGCTCGGATTTTGGGTCACAGATGATCAGGGATTCCATTTTGCCGTCCTTGCCCGGAACGGTCGCCTGCAAAATGCGATTGATACAGTAAGCCCTCGTTTTCATGCTGCCGCTGGCACCATACACTGCCACATTTTTGTTGAGCATACTTTCCTCCGGCATACACACATACCGCCCGTTCAGCAGCCCGAAAATCGTGCCGTTATGGTTTTTTAGGCTCGTTCTTAGATCAAAGATCTCCTCGGCTTCCTTTTCGCTCATAAAGCCAGATGTGCCGTAGGTGCCTTTCTTGGAATAGATGAAGTTGCGGTCCTTGTCGTATTCGCCGGTTTCACTGTAGCCCATACGCATGACCATAACGATGAGCAGCGCCAGCGCTCCCACACAAATGAGAATGCCGACTATGCCGTATGGCATAGTAAAAATGGCACGCAGACACTCGCCCATGCTGTAGGATGGCATTGTGGGTGAAGTCCCGTTGCCGGGCGTTCCGCCGGCAGCCTGCCATTCGTGATAATTGCGCATAAACTGAGCAATATATCCGCCGCCGTAGAGCAGACCCAGCAGAAGGGGCGGAAGCGCCAGCAATATGCCAAATAGTCTTTTCTTCTTACTCAAAAAAGCTCCTTTCCCATTTTTCAAAATCAATGGTCTGAAATTTTACCTGGCCGCTGCAATAGCGTTCCAGCGCTTCCCGCTGAAAGTCAAAGCAGATCAGCGTGCCGTACTTGTTCTGCAGCTGCAATGCCGTGTCAAACCGTTTGATACGGGGCAGGTCACAGAAGAAAGAGAGCAGCACCGGCTCGCCGTTTCGGTCGGCGGCGTCACATTCCAGGTTGCCTGCAAAATCACATTCGTACAGGTCGGCATACAGAATATCCGTGAGCCGTTCCGTCAGAGCCCTGCTGCATAGCAGGCTCAGCAGCCGTTCTCCCTTGCGGTCGTTTGTGAGAAAATAAAAATGCTCATAATTTCCATCAAGGATAAAATACTGCCGTCCCTCGTTCTCTTTGAGAATGTCATGGGCTTGCTCCATACTGTCTGCCAGCAAAAGTCCCTGTACCGCCTCGGGCGGATACTGGTGCGGTAGGCGCTCCCGGCACAGCACCGTTTTCATCAGTGCCTTTGTCCGCATTTCGGATTTGTACTCCCATTTCATTAGGGAATTGCCGAGGTCATAGACCACGAACACATCGGCAGGGGTGAGCAGCACACCGACCGAACGGGCGCCGCGGATCTTGGCAAATACCGTTCCCATCTCCTTGATCTCCCGTGAGTTATAAAATGCCGGAGCCGTTACGGAGAGGGAATCGGTTTCCTCCCATTCGGGAGAAAAGACATTCGGCTTTTCATCACGGAAGATCAGCACACCGGCATTTTTCATTGTCAGTGTCGCTTCAGCCACACGGTGAAGGCGCAGGCGACGTGTGATCTCGCTTTTTACCAGATTGGTCTCAGCAGAACCGGACAGCGAAAAGGAAAAGCGTTCGGGCGCATCACGGCAAAGGGCTTTCTTGGCCGGGGCCGTCAGCCTGTATCCACGCACACCGTCACGGTAATAAGTCCGCAGCAGCTTTTGCGACTTGAGAACTCGGACAACATTCAGCTTATAACTGTCGCCGCCAGGGAGTCGGCAGAGTTGATCGGCCGGAAGCTCGCCCGACACGGCAACGAGTTCAAGCAGCGTGTAGCCCACCGTCTGCTTATCCGGCAGACCGTTTGTACAGCGCATAGCGCACCACCTCCTTTTGCTTTGAATATTACCGAGGTTGCTGATAACCCGGGTAGTTTTTCGGCTTCGGCACGGCGGAAAAAGCCTTGATTTACGGGCGTCTTTGCCTTACCGTGCCGTGTCGTGAAATTTCCGCCCGCCAACCGCTAAAAATCCGATATGGTTTTCAGGCTCTTTTCCCGTTCATTCAGCCACTTCGGGAAGTCCTCTTTTGCCATTACGGAAATGCGGGTGCAGTCTGCTTCACCGATCTCCGTTGTGTTATAGGCATCCACCAAAAGTCCAGTATCGTCTACCATAATGAAAGTGGACAGCACATCCAAAAGCTGTTTGAGCTCCAGATTGTCGTAATCCCGCACCCGGCGGTTATGGAATTTCTCGCTGTAAATATGCGAAAAGCACACGACGCACTGCCGAAACTTTGGCAGCCCATTGTTGTCCGAATACTGGCTCAGTGTGAAATACAACGGGTCGATCAGAAATTCTGTGCTTTGCCGCTGCTTTCGCTTGGGCAGCAGGCACGGCAGCGTGATCTCCAGCATATTCTCCTGCGTCTGAATGCGGATACCTTGCACCACACCGGCAGAAGCGAGATAGGTTTCCTTCCGTGTGGTCGTTGAGCCGTATAACAAATGCCGCATACGGCAGGCGATAAGCTCGCTGCGTAATGCGGCATCGGTAGTCAGCATAGCATAATTTTCCGGATAGTTTTCTATATCCGTCTTTTCGATGGCACAAAGGGTGTTTGACAGCTTTTCTATGTCGCCCTTGATGCTCCCGATTCGTCTTGAAATACTTGTTCTGTCCAATGCGGTCCTCCTATTCCTGCTTATAATACTGAACAGCGCCGGTGTTCATATCCACGGTGCAGTACGCCGTCACATCGGGGATGTTCAGCTTGCCGATCTGCTCGGCGCTTTCCACGATGACGATGCGCTTTTCCGCATCGTCCGGCTGCTTGGCGACAGCATGCTCGATCAGAGCCTCGCCGCCTGTTTCTACATAGATGACCTCGTACAGCTCGCCGTCGGCAATAAAAATCAGCTTTACCGGAAAGTCCGTGGAAGAGTGGTAGTCCACCCGGTCGATAAAATCCACCAGCACCCAAAGCGCCGCCAGCATTTCGTTGTCGGCGTGAGCTTCAGTGCCGTCGTGATATAAGTCGGAATGTTCGTCCCGAAAGATCCGTCCCTGCCTCAGAAAGAAGGACAGAAGATTATCGATCTTTTCTTCCTTTCCCGGATAGAGCCGCAAAAGCTGATCGTGCCGCATATAGTGATAGGTCGTGATATTCCGCAGCATATCCGCAGCCTCTTTGCTGTATATCTCTGCTCGTGTTTTCATTTCGGTCTCCTTTCTATACGCATTAAAAGCGTATTAAATCCGCAATAACGCCTTAATGCGTATAAATTCCGTATTCGGTCGGTATTATCGCTTTTTCTGCTCGACCAGCTCCTGCAGCTCACGGCGGTCGGTCGTGATCAGGCTTTTCTCCAAGTCACTGCACCGGAACTCGACCGTAATGTTATTGTTGTTGGTGCTGATCAGTCCGTTGCCTCGCTCAAAGTGGGTGATCTCCATGACCTCCGCCTCGGACAGATGTAAAATACTCTGTACCCGCTGCGCCTCCTCGTCTTCAAGATTGAGGACGATTTTGGTCTTACAGTTGTTGATGATGCCTTTGCCGTATTTTCCGTCGTCGAGAGCGAAGAAATCATTGAGATCCTGCGTAGCGAAAACAGCGCTGCCGCCATAGCCACGGATAATTTTGGCGATCTCCAGCACAAAGTTTGCGGCAAGCCGGTTGGCAGAGCCGCCGATCAGCGCCCAGCATTCGTCGATGAAGATGGTCTTTTCCACGGTACGGTTTTGCTTTGCCTTATCCCACACATAATCAAGCGCCACGAACATTCCCGCCGTCAGCAGATCGCCGGACAGCTCGGAAATATCCAGCACCGTGTATTTGTTATCCAAATTGACATTGGTGCGCTGGTTAAAGGTGCTGGCCGAGCCGTGTACCAAACGGTTGAGGATATTTGCCAGGCGTTTGGTTTCGGGTGCGGTAATGAGAATGTCATACAGGTCGCCCAAAATCGGCATTTCTCTGTAACGGTCGGGATCATCCGGGTCTGTGAGCGTATCATTGTCGTGGGTGATCCCCTTGGCATTGTAGGTCTTGATAAGGGCCTCGTCCAAAAGCTGCCGTTCTTCGTGGGTGATGTCGGGGATCAGCAAACTGAAAAAGATGTGCAGCTGCTGAATTTTGGCGGCAAGCTCCGATTTCTCGATCGGAGCGCCGTCCAACAGCTCATCCACTGACCGATCGGTCTTGCGTATTTCCATGACATTGATACAGTTTTTTGATGCCGGAGAGATCTGAATGAACTCGCCGCCCGTATTACGGCAGGCACGCAGAAATTCGTGTCCTTTCAGCGGAGCGATGATAAATACCTGGGTGCCTTTTCGCCGCATCCGCAATGCCATCAGCTGCAAGGTGAAGGTTTTACCTGCACCGCTGGTTCCCATGATCGCAATGTTGGCGTTCTTATAGACTGCGGAATTGAAAATGTCCACGATCACAAGGGAGTTGTTGTATTTGTTAACACCGAGCAAAATGCCGTTATCGTCGCTCAGCTCATAAGCGGTAAAGGGATAGCAGCTTGCTGCCCCGCTTGTCAGCACATTGCGCTTGGAGCGCTCATATAGGTGCTTCTCCGGATTCGTCAGCGGCAGCGACGACAAAAAGCCTTGTTCTTCCCGAAAAGAGCAGGACACGATATTGAGATCCTGCGAGATAAGCAGCTTTCGCATTTCACACTCACGCCATTCCAGATCCTCTGCGTTGTCGGCGGTCATCGTAATGAGGATGTTCATATAATAAAAATCCTCATTGTTGGAAAGCCCCTCCTTCAAGAAGTACCCGCTGCGGATAGCACCGTCCAGATCGTCAAAGTCGCTGTTGGTATCGCTGGCTTCTCGGATCTTGGAACGGTTGATACGAAGCTGCTGACCGAGCTTGTTCACTATACGCTCCTTCGGCTGACGGGTCAGAAACAGGTCGATGTCGATCCCGTCGCCGGCATTGACAAGCAGACTCAGCCAACCGGCCGCCACTTGGGATTTGTAGCCGTAGGACGGGATCAGTAGATATGACCGATATTGCCCGTCCACACAAATGTATTTAGCGTGGGTAAAATCCAGCGTGCGCGGCGCAAAAAACTCCGTACACGGAATGGCGTCCGTATCCTTTCCTGCTGCGATATAGCTTGAAAGGACATCCTGCACTCTCTGCGGAAGCGGAATATCCGAGCTTTCCTGGCGGCAGAGGATGTTATACAGCACATCCACCGTGAATTCGTCTTCGTTTCCCGGCGTCAGCACCTCATTGCCGCATTGCTTCAAATAGTTTGCCGCCGTCCTTGCGGCGGTTTGCAGAGAGGCAATGGCATCGGCTTCTTCATTGCTGCCGCGCCGTCCGACCTGCTCATATTCAAAGGCGACAAAGAAACGGCGGGTAGTTGCTTCACGGGAGCCGATGCGATTGATGAGCTTTAGGTAATCCTCCTGCAGGCTCCGACAGTTTGGATCGGTTTCAGCTTCCATTTCACGGCGGACAATCTCGGTGTGCTTATTGAGGTCCGCACGCTTTGTCAGCACCTTAAATTGTATCCTGACCGGACTGATCTTCAGGTAGCTGATAAAGGAGTAGATAATGCTCCGCTGTTCTCTGGCGCTTCGGAGCAGAAAATTGATCGGCACGACCTCGATCAGCTTGATATACCGGTGATCCTTGGTGTAGATAATGCCGTTTGCGATTTTTTCAATCGGCAGGTACTCCGCTACGGGGTTGAGAAAGAGCGAGTCTGCTTTGCTCCTGCGGTGCGGTTTTTCCCGTTTTGGTGTCTTTGCCGCCCGGGGTTCTTCGGTATGCTTTTTCTTTGCCGACCGCTTGCGGATAACACCGGCGATCTCCGATAGCATCGACTCGTTTCCCGACGCAGGCTGCTTTCCTTTTTTGGGTTTCGGCTTCTTCCGTACCTCCTTCGGCTCTGTCTTGCCGACCACACGGCGGTTCTTGAGCCACTTGAAAAAGGCAATAACATACGAAGAAAGCGGCTCGCCGGCAACGCCCATCAGCGCAAATAAGGCAAGCGGCAGCGCCGTCAGGCAAAGAATGATAATACGGACGGTGAGTGAAAGGTCAAGAGAAAAAACCGGCACGCCTACCGCTGCGGCAAGTACGCCGGCTTCAATCACATTCCGTATTTTGAACATCCCTCCAAATAAGGTGCTGCCCTCGATAAAATTTGGAGGGATGATGTAGGTATCGTGATGTTCACTGTTTTTGCTCATCAAAACCTCCTTCTTGTTTTCCGGATTCTTTATCGGTGATGCGATATTCTTCCTGCGCCTCGTTCCAATATATCCGAAACAGGCACATGAACACGCAGCCAAATGCACCTCCGATAAGAAACGCTATTGTTGTCCACATGGTTTTCCTCTTTTCTATCCAATGATCCAGAAAGGTCCGCCGGCTCCGGCGTGGGTGCTTGCCTCATTCAGAATGATGGACAGATCCCACTCCATACTGCTTCGGTCGTAACTTGCCGGATCGGCTACAAGTATTTTCCCATCCTTTACACCACGCAGGACGATAAAGTGACCGGAGCTTGTGAAATGCCCCTTCAGCATAATGGCGACCACCAATTTGCCGTCAGTCAGAGCGTCTGCAATTTTCTGCCCGTCCGAAGCCGTACAGCCCTCAACATTCAGTCCCCACGCTTTTGCGGCGGCAGGGATCAGCGCGTGATAGGAGCCGCTGCCCGAACACCAATAGCCGTTTTCATACGACCATCTTGCCATCTCGATGGGGTCAACGGTATCGTTTGTCAGCGAGGATACAACGATCGACATCGCCGTAGGCCCACAGCCGTAGCCGCCGATATTGTCAGTGCCATACGGCTGCCCCGCATAGCGTTCATCCAGCTGATTGAAATAGACGACCTCGGTTTGTCCGTCCGTAAAGCGGGTATTACCGAGCGAGGAAACCGTTGTATACCCAGCAGGAAGCCCCTGAAACATACTGTCCCCGAGGAACAGGCTGAGGTTATACGCATAATCGTCGGCAAGGGCCTTCTGCTCGGCGGTCAGATGGAATACCTCATCGGCAAAGTAGGCTTCACCGTTGTAGGAAACGGTATAAACAATCCACTTTTCCGTGGTTGTCGTTACGGTTTCCGTTGTGGTTTCCTCGCCGGTCGAGGCATCTACCGTTACCGAGGTCGTGACCGTTTCAACTGTGCGTTCCTCTTCCTTTTTGGTATAGGAATAGAGCTTGTCCTTGCCGCTGCGCAGCATGGATTCCATATCCGATACGGACACAGCGGCATAGTCCTCGTTCTTTGCCGCACAGTATTGTCCGACAAACTGATTGGCGTTGAAATTCGGTGAGCTTTCATAAGGGTTTATGACCTCTTTGCCGTCAGCAGTACAGGCAGCGTAATCGTTGTCTATTGCACTCAGCGTATCGGTAAGCACCTCGGACAGCACACGGCTCACGGCAGTAGAGATCTCGGTCAGATTGCTGTCGATTACCGAACTGCTGTTCATAATCGGCGTATCGGGGTCGGCCGGAGAATGGGAATTACCAAAGCCTCCGAATATGATTCCGGGGAGCATACACAGAATGAGGATCGGAATCATCAGCACGGCGGTCGCCGCAATGATAACCTTACCGACAAACTTTCGGTTTTCCCACGCAAAGCCGGCAACGGCGCCCCACACACCTCCGGCAGCCGCACCCTTGGCAGCGCCGGCGATGGCTTTTCCGGTTTTAACAGCACCTCGCACCGCTTGTGCGGCCTGTGCGCCTTTCTGCAACGGTTCAGCAACCGGACGACTGTTATCCGCCATCAGATCTTATCCTTTCGCCGGGGAGCTTTCGGCAGCCTTTTGACAAGGCTTTCCTCATAGACGATACTGCCGTCGTCTGCTTTATGAGGCTTTCGCTCTACGGTATCCGTTGCATATTGCTTATACCAAGAGGTTCCGTCCGCAGCCGTGACGGTCGTGTATTCTCCTTCGGGCGGCATATACTGGTCGGTGTGATACATTCCCATGGCGATGCCCTCCGGGTGCTCGTCATTCGTTTCGGTTGCGAAGATATGTCCGCCTCCGATCTCCACATCGGAAAAGGACGGGACTCCTTCCGCATCCGGCCCGAGCGCCGTATATCCCATATAGGACATAAGAGAGTCCGCAGCGCTTTCACCGGAAATAGAGCCGGTCGAAGAAATATTGCCGGTTGCGATCTTGCCGATCACACTGTTGGCGAAGCCTCCTCCCTTACCGAGCGAGGAATTGAATGCCATACCGCCGAGGCCGCCGCTTTTTGAGCCGTTGGCATTGTTAATGGCGGTGTTTGTGACCTTTCGGCTCACAACGCCGGAAAGCCCGCCCTTCATAAAGGTGTTGCCTCCGCCGCCGGAACTCCTGCCGGAGCCGCCGACTTTACCTGAATAATTTTTTGCCACTCCGATCCCACGCATAGCAATCATCGCCTCGGCCAGCATAGAGCCTCCGGTGTGTCCGACATTGATGCCGAGAGAGGACATAAAGCTGTCGATCTTCTGTGACACCTTCAAAAAGGCGATTGCGCACAGAAACCATACGAACAGATTTCCGGTGACAGATTCTTTCCCGACGGCGTTTACCTGATCCTGTACTTCGCTTTCGGTCAAAGCAAACGCCGGAACGGTCGTCAGCGAAATGGTCACGGAAACGGCAAGCAGGATAATGAGTATTTTATGTTTTCTTTTCATCGTTCCTCCTTAAAGTGCCAAAGGGTTGGAGAGAAACTGCCCCACCATACTGGTAAAGAGCCGCAGGCACCAGGCGTTCATCAGAAGCAGGAATACCTGTCCGCCGAACATACGGCACCAGCTCTTAAAGATGTTGGAAGTGGTCTGCGATGCGCCCATGGCAAAGGCGACCGGTGCGGTAAATACCAGCACGCCGAGCAGTACATAGCGCTCCGCCGCTTCAAACAGCAGCTTGATGTAATTCCAAGCCAAAATCAGTATGAGTATCAGTGCGATCAATGCCACGGTACCGCTTGCACATACGCCGAGTATCGTCAGGAAAACGGAATTGAAGCTGGCAAAGTCAAGCGGCGGCAATTCGGAATTGAGTATCCACTGATAGGGCGTCCCTCCGATTTTCAGTATGATATTTACGATTTCGTCCGCAAAGTAGGCCAGCAGAATAAAGAGTATGGAACGGATGGAAAGCTTCACGGGATCTTCCGCTTCAACGCCGGCGGAAAGCCCGTAATTCTTAAAGAGCTGCCACACCCAGTTAAGCAGGATGAGCCCAATCGCCAGAGCAACGAATATTTTGTACATCGTTTCTGCCGCAGGAAAATACCGCTTGAAGGTGTCCATATTACAGCCCAGTGCGCCCAAAACCGAGGTGTTGATAATGTCCAGTCCGTTCATGACCTGTTCTGCGATCCACTCTACGATTCCGTCAAGTATGCCCAAGACATCGACCTCCTTTCATTTCGGCGGGAACGGTTATCCATTCCACTTGCCGCCGGAGAAGAAGGGAGTGATATAGGCCATAATGAAGCCGAGACCGTTAAGAATCGCCCAGGTGATGATGATACGCTTCAGCCAGGCACGGGCTTCATCCACCGTCCGTCCCGATTTGGAGAAATTCATCATCAGAAGTGCAATAGCGGCGGTCACAACAGCGGCAATGGTAGAGATAGTGAGAATCTGCGTATACACATCCTTCATGATCTCGTTGGCCTTTTCCCATACCGTTGTCGCCGCAAAGGCGGGCATCGTGTTTGCCGCCAGCATCGTGGCGCTGAGAAAACCGGCAAAAAGAAAACGCCCCCAGTTGATATGGCGGCGCTCCTTCCGGCCCTTCGGCTTTGTGATTTTCAGTTGATTTTTCACTGTGTACCTCCTTGAAAAAATATTAAGCCACCCGAGAAATGGAGCGGCTTGTGCGGTTGCGCCGATTAGGGCAACAAAAAAACACCATCGAAAAATGGTGTCCGTTTTTCCCTGTCGGCACTTGATACAGTTTTGAGCATACACATTATAGCACATACGGATTTGCGCCACAATAGCAAAACACTGCCAATGTACTGCCATTCACCGCCGATTTACTGCCAACGCTATTTATCGGGGAAAAATTGCTCCAAAAGACTCAGGCTATCCCGGGAAGTATAGCCCCACAAGATTGAAGAAAGAGCCTCCACAGCATTCTTTCGCCTGCGGAAAAAGGTGCGTTCGCTGATGTCGGACACATGGGGGCGGATCATTTCGATAATCTCATCAACGCTCCGATATTGCTGGGGCGATAGGTAGCTGTAATAGAGCAGCCAATAGTACATCTCGCCGTGTTTATGCTTGTTTCGCATGATATTGACCGAGGTTTCCAGCAGCTTCAGCATTTGATAGCTTTTTTCAATGCTTCTGGCCTGTTCTTCAATGCCGTTATCCGAAAAATCCACGCCGGCAAGGTAGATGGAGTCCAAAAAGTCCTTGATGCTGCTGCCGACCTCCATCTGAAACCGCCGTTTGACCTGCTGCACCGACAGCTCCAAGCCCCACACCACATCCCGGTATTTTTTCAGAAGCAGGTAGGTATCGTGAAATCTCTGGTCTTCCGGCATCTGTTCCGGTTGCTTTTTCATGGGTCACACCTCCTCCACGGTTATGGGCGACAGCCGCACCTCAAACTGGAATATCTCTGTGGAATCCTTGCAGGACAGCACAAGCAAATAGCGATAGTCTTTCAGTTTCCTGAGATCGCAGATATGAATAAATGCTTCCCTGCAATCGTCGGATAAGGGTAATAACTTACACTGGAGCCTCGAGCATGAAAAGCACGGAAAGCCTTGTGCAGCAAGGATTTTTGCCGCTTTTTGCAGAATAATCTCCGTGTGCGATTTTGAAACGCCGGAACTGTTTTCTGACACGCTGCCGTCCTCCGTTTCTTCGTCCAACTGAATATGGATATTAAGCGACATTGCCACCTCATCCTTGTCGATCATCACATCAGAGATCTGGAACATTGTCGAGAGATATTGCTTGAGGTAGATGGCAGTGCCGTGCGTCCCGGGGAATGCGACCATAGACAGATAGCCGAGCTCCTGCATTTTACGGAGATAGCGTCCTGCCGTCGCCTTGGACACGCCCCAGCGCTGTGCAAGCTCCGCATAACCGATGAGCGGGCTTCCGGTGCCGTTTCTCATATACACGACGGGACCGACCTCTGAGCCTTGCACCTGCGTATCGTTGTATACGGTGTTGATCCACAGATCCAGCATAGCGTCCATTTCCGAACAGCGGCCTGCGCTGACCAATTCATTGGCAACCGAGATCGGCAGAAAGAAGAAGCCGGTATCCTTCTGGCACGGGGCGTTATACTCTAAAACTCTGTTGTATCTGCACCATCCTTTAATTTTGAATTTTACCAGCTTGCCTCGGCCGAGCAGCGTATAGGTGATAAGGTGTCTGTCCTGCAGCTCCCTGAGAATGGCAAGCGCCTGGTGCTGAAATCGGGTGCGGAACCACTCGGTCAGCTCGCTCACACGGCAGAGCCATTCGCCGGGATAGATCGTGTAGCTGATCCCATCGATCCGTTTATAGGAAGTGCGGAAGTTTGCGAAGCAGGACAGCACCGTGAAATGGTAAAGCCTTGATGTGCCGCCGACACGGATGTTTTTATCCTTCATCAGCAGCCCGATAAATTGCCGGTAGATCCGGCAGCGTGGATAGTCCACGATTTGTTTTAATTCTAATTGATACTCTGACATAGTTGTTTCCTCCGAAAATAAAAAGCACAGTACAGACATCATGATGAGATCTGTACCATGCTATGTATCTTGATTTTTCTGGCATTTTGTGTTATACTAAATTCCAGAAAGCATATCAGTTCTATCCGCCAGCAAAGACGGATGTTGCCGATTTGGCGTGACCGGCTGTAAGGTGTCCTTGCTAATTTCTTGCTAATTGGAGTTCGAATCATCACGCAAAATTAGCAGGAACAGGAGAGACGAAAAAACATTGTGTTCGCTAAAAAAGTCAGTGTTTATGCGGGTTTGGAGCGTCGTGAGAGACCAAACTGCATTAGCGAAAAATGTATAAAATGTGCTCCTAAGGGTTAGTTGTGAGTTCGATTCTCGCAGGGGGTGCCAAAAAATTAAAAGCCGCTCATCGTTCAATATGATGTGCGGCTTTATTCTTTTACAGTTTGTCGCTTCCCCTTTTTGATAAGTTAAATGGCTATAAGAACCTCTCGCCGTTTCCAAAATCACAGATTTTGACGGCTGTGAGAACCTTTTTGCTCCGCTATAAGAACCTCTCGCCGTTTCCAAAATCACAGATTTTGACGGCTGTGAGAACCT